>Ga0302220_10000422_pt1 | contig 36627 bp, 35 predicted proteins | sample II_Palsa_E1_3_FD_194572 | JGI IMG/M metagenome (GOLD analysis project Ga0302220, IMG submission 194572) | Peat permafrost microbial communities from Stordalen Mire near Abisko, Sweden - II_Palsa_E1_3 | ecosystem: Environmental > Terrestrial > Soil > Palsa > Peat permafrost | place: Sweden...
CCGCATCACTCAGTTCTTGAATCTCCATCGAAGGTCGCATTTTCCCTGAACTGCTTTCACCCGGCCCCCGAATCAAGTCACCCGGAGACCTACCGCATGTGCCTCTCCACGTTGCTTCGCCGGACCCTCGCAGGTGCCGCCCTCACTCTTTCCCTCACCCCAACCGCAGCCCGTGCGGCAGAGAATCCGACACCTCTCATCCTCTCCGTGCAGGACGCGCCAGTCCCCTTCACCGGCTCCGACGGCAACACGCACCTCGTCTACGAACTCTGGCTACTGAACTTCTCCAGCGGGGACATCGCTGTTCAGAAGCTCGAAATTCTCGCCGACAATAAAGTCCTTCAGACGCTCGACGCCACAGCCATCGCCACACGCCTGCAACCCGTCGGCCTCCGCGACTCCACCGGCACCCTCGCGAAAAGCACGCAGGCCCTCCTCTTCCTCAACATCACGCTGCCCGCCGGAGGCGCTGTTCCGCACCGCCTCACGCATCGAATCACCACCTTCATTGCCGCCGCACCGCCCGCCTTCCAACACCTCATCCTGACCGGCGGCGAGACCGCGCCTGACCATCAAGCCGTCGCCGTCCTCCATCCTCCCCTCGCCGGCGACCACTACATCTCGGCCGACTCCTGCTGCGATTCCACCCGCCACATGCGCGCCGCTCTCGGCGTCAACAATCACGTCTGGCTCGCGCAGCGTTACGCCGTCGACTGGGAGCAGCTCGACGCCCACGACCGCATCTACTCCGGCCCACGCGAAAAGCTCGAGAGCTACACCATCTTCGGCAAGCCCGTCTTCGCCGTCGCCGATGCCACCGTCGTCTCAGTCATCGACGGCCTTCCCGAACAAACTCCCGGCAAATTTCCCGAAGCCATCTCTCTCGATCAGGCTGACGGCAACTCGGTCATCCTCCGTCTCGACGATCCCCGCCTCCACGGCCACGTCTTCGCCCTCTACGCCCACATGCAGCCCGGCAGTCTTCGCGTCCACTCCGGCGACAAGGTTCACCCCGGCCAGGTCATCGGACTCGTCGGCAACACCGGCAACTCCCTCGCGCCTCATCTCCATTTCCAGCTCATGGCCGAGCCCTCCTCTCTCGCCTCCAACGGCCTCCCCTACGCCATCGACTCCTTCGAAGTCACCGCCCAAATCCCCGGCACCGATGCCTTCGACCAGGCAGAGGCCCACGGTACCCCCATTCCTCACCACACACTACCCGCCCCCCAACCCGTCGAAAAATCTCTCCCCCTCGACCAGTTCATCCTCTCCTTCCCCGATGTACGGAAGGGCCAGGCACCACGGTAAAGAGGCGCACCATCGTTGCTCAGCACCCTCCGTCCGCATCCGTTGCATCTCCTAACGCTCGATCCGATCACCGCGTGCCGCCGGATTGCCCTTCGTGACAGCGTTGCGTCCCGCCCCTGCTGAAAAGCCCCAACCGAAGCCGGGGCTCTCCAGAGTTCATCCAGATTAGGCGCTGCGGAATTTGCGACGGATTGCCCCGCACGCGCCGAGGAAACCCGTGCCGAGCAGCATGAGGCTGGAGGGTTCCGGCGTTGCGCTCGCCGCCACCGGCGAAAAGGTGATGGAGGGCGTGTAGACTGCCTCGGGACTGACATACAACTGCTCCAACGCCACACTTCCAAACCAGTAGGTATCGCCCGCAATAAGCTCCCCGGTAAGGCCGCTACCGGGATTTGTCTGATACGGTATGGTGCCTGCCGTCATATCTTCAAATACGGTTTCGAACTCGGAAGCCAACCCGCCGTCCGCCGGCCCAACATCGCTGATCGTGTAGAGACTATCTTCGAGTGCGGTGAAAGTTACGTGTGCCGCCCCAGAGGCGACCTCGTTGGTCGACCCCAGAACCTCATCGAAAGAGAAAACGATAGACGTCGGGGACAGCGTAACCTCCGTTTCCGAGGCGGAAATGCGGCTCAACACCCCGCCCCCACCACCCTGATACACATTGCCACCGATGGAATTTCCGTCCAGCGATGCGGAATAAGTTCCTCCAGTAATGGTGACAGGGTCGGCGTGGGCAGCCAGGCTCGTCGGAAACAGCGCGAAGGCGGTTAGCAAAAGGGACAAGAATCCTTTACGAAGAAATATGCGGCGTGCGAAACCCATACGATCACCTCTGAGAGTAGATTTGTGCAGATGGACTTGAGTAGGAGAGGCAGTTCAGGAAGCGTCCCCCTCACCTCCTGCTCAACGTAACGGACTATCGGTCGAGAAGTCCTCAACTCCCCCTCAAGCCGTTCTCAAAGATTCCTCAAGCCTGCTATCTCACCTTCATGCGCAAGAGCCCACGGCATCTCGGCGTACCATACCCTCACACCAAGGAGACTCCCATGGCCCGCATCCTCGTCCTCTACGCATCCCCCTCCGACCCCGCCGCCTTCGACCAGCACTACGCCGACATCCACATCCCCCTCGCCAAAAAACTCCCCGGCCTCCAGAAGTTCGACCTCAGCACCGGCCCCATCCACTCCCCGGCCGGCCCCTCTACCTTCCACGCCATCGCCACCCTCACCTTCCCCGACATGCCCACCCTCCTCGCGGCCCTCTCCAGCCCCGAAGGCCAGGCAGCAGCAGCCGATGCCCAGACCCTCATGGCTCCCGGCAGCCAGCTCCTCTTCTTCGACACCCACGAGGCCTAACCCGCAGCGCGACTCCCGAAACCGGGCTATGGCGTCGCCGCGTAACCTGAAACCGGGCTAAACCGACACAACTTGCACCCGAATCTCCCGACCTATATGCGTATCTGCTAATATGCATACATGCAGGACGCCCTCCGCCGCTTCAAAGCCGACATCTTCCAAGCCCTCGCCCACCCCACGCGTATCGCCATCCTCGAGCTCCTCGCCGACGGCGAACTCTCCGCCGGCACTCTCATCGACAAGCTCAACATGGAGCAGGCCAACGTCTCGCAACACCTCGCCGTCCTCCGCTCCAAGCAACTCGTCTCCACCCGCAAACGCGGCAACCAGGTGTTTTACACCGTCCGCGACCCTCTCATCAACGAGGTCCTCGCCCTCATGCGCACCTACTTCCACGCCCACCTCAAAGAGTCCCTCGGCATGCTAGACGCCATGGAAGCCACCCAATGACCCCGTCGCGCCAATGGCTGCCCCGCTCCATCACCTGCCTCCGCGGCTACACCCTCAACGACCTCTCCCATGACCTCATCGCCGGCGTAACCGTAGGCCTCATCGCGCTTCCCCTCGCCATGGCCTTCGCCATCGCCTCCGGCGTCCCCCCGCAAGTTGGTCTATACACAGCAGTTATCGCGGGCTTCATCATCTCCGCACTAGGTGGATCACGCACCCAGATCGGCGGCCCCACGGGCGCTTTCGTCATCATCGTGGCCGGTATCGTGGTGAAGTTCGGCATGCCCGGCCTCGCCCTGGTCGGCATTATGGCCGGCCTTCTCCTTCTTATCATGGGACTTACCGGCCTCGGTTCCGCCGTGAAATACATCCCCCGCCCCGTCACCATCGGCTTCACTAACGGCATCGCCCTGCTCATCGCCTCCACCCAAATCAAAGATTTCCTTGGACTTACCACCCCCGCCGTCCCCAGCGACTTCCTCTCCCGCCTCGAGCTCCTCACTCACCACATCGCCACAGCTCGCCCGGAAACCATCGCCGTAGGCGTCGCCTCACTCGCGATCATCCTGTGTTTGCCGTACCTTACGCGCAGAATCCCCGGCGCCATCGTGGCCCTCGTCCTCGCCACCGCCGTCTCCGCTACCTTCCACCTCCACCTAGAAACCATCGGCACCAAGTTCGGCGGCATACCCCGCGGCCTCCCCCACATCGCTTTCCCTAGCTTTCACGGCGTCAACTTCCTCGCCCTCCTCCCGTCCGCCTTCACCGTCGCCATGCTCGCCGCAGTGGAAAGTCTTCTATCCGCAGTAGTTGCGGACGGTATGAGCGGCGACCACCACGACTCCAACATGGAACTCATCGCCCAGGGCATCGCCAACATCGTCTCCCCCATGTTCGGAGGTATGCCCGCCACCGGCGCCGTCGCCCGCACCGCCACCAACATCCGCTCCGGCGCCCACACCCCCGTCGCCGGCATCGTCCACGCCCTCACCCTCCTGCTAATCCTTTTGTTTGCCGCGCCCTTAGCCAGTTACGTCCCTCTCGCCACCCTCGCCGCCGTCCTCTTCGTCGTCGCCTACAACATGGGCGAATGGCGCGAAATCGCCACCATCTTCCGCCTCTCCAAAACTGACATCGCCGTCTGGTTCACCACCTTCTCCCTCACCGTCTTCGCCGACCTGACGGTTGCCGTCGGCGTCGGTATGTCCCTCGCCGCCCTGCTCTACATCTACCGCGTCGCCGCCACCACCACGGTCGAGCCGGTCACCACCGAATATCTCCGCGACGGCCAGGCCCATATTCTTCAGGACAAAGAGATCCCCGCCAACGTCAGCATCCTCCGCATCCACGGTCCCTTCCTCTTCGGCACCACCGAAAAACTAGCCGAAGCCACCCGCGACCTCAACACCTTCGGCGATATCGTCATCCTCCGCCTGCGCAACATGACCGCGCTCGACGCCACCGGCATCCACGCCTTCGAGCAGTTCAACATCCGCCTCCATAAAACCGGCAGAACCCTCCTCCTCTGCGGCGCCCGCGACCAGCCCCAGCACATCATCGCCGGCTCTGACTTCCTCAAGCACGTAGGCCCGAAAAACGTCCTCCCCAGCGTACAAGCCGCCCTCACCCGTGTCCGCCAACTCCAGGCCCGCTTCGACGGCGTCGCGTCCGAACTGGCCCTCGAGCTCGCCGAGCATCCAATCTAATCAGGAACCTCCGTGCCTACGTCCCCTGCGCCCTTCTTCGCGGTAGCATCACAATTGACATGCCGCTCCAGACCGCCAACATCATCGGCTCCGGTCCCAACGGTCTAGCCGCCGCCATCACCCTCGCGCAGCGCGGCGTCGTCGTCACCGTCTACGAGCGCAACGCCACCCTCGGCGGCGCCTGCTCCACCGCCGAAGTCACCCTCCCCGGCTTCCACCATGACCTAGGGTCCTCCTGCTACCCGCTAGGCATCGCCAGCCCCTTCTTCCGCAGCCTTCCTCTCACCGCCCACGGCCTCCGCTGGATCGAGCCACCCACCCCCGTCGCCCACCCACTCGACGATGGCACCGCCGTAACCCTCGAGCACGCCCTCGAGGCCACCGTCGCGCAACTCTCTGCGCACGATGGCCGCGCCTGGCGCTCGCTTCTCGGCCCTACCGTCCGCAACTGGCCTCAACTAATTGAGGACTTTACCCAGCCCCTCCTCCGCTTTCCCAGCCACCCCTTGGAAATGGCCGTCTTCGGTCCTGCGGCGCTCATGCCCGCGCAGATGCTCGCCACCACCCTCTTTCACGACGAGCGTGCCCGCGCCCTCTTCGCCGGCATCGCCGCGCACTCTGTCCTCCCGCTGACTCGCGTTGCCAGCTCCGCCGCTGGACTCGTCCTCGCTGCCGCCGGCCACACCACCGGTTGGCCCATCGCCGCGGGCGGGGGGCAATCCATCACCAACGCCCTCGCAAGCTATCTGCACAGCCTGGGCGGCCGCATAATCCTCAATGCAGACATCCAAAACCTCGCCGACCTTCCCGCCGCGAACGCCACCCTCTTCGACACCAGCGTCCCCTCCCTCATCCGCATCGCCGACTCAGCGCTCGCCCCCTCCTACATCCACGAGCTCAATAAATTCCGTCCCGGCCCCGGCATCTTCAAGCTCGACTTAGCCCTCAGCCAGCCCATCCCCTGGCGCTCTCCCGAATGCTTCCGCGCCGCCACCGTCCACCTCGGCGGCAGCCTCGCCGAGATCTCGCAATCCGAGCACGACGCCTTCTACGGCCGCCTCAACGACCGTCCCTACGTCCTCCTGGTCCAGCCCAGCCTCTTCGACCCCACTCGCGCCCCCGAAGGCAAACACACCGCCTGGGCCTACTGCCACGTCCCCACGGGCTCCATCGTCGACCGAGTTTCCGCTATCGAGTCGCAAATCGAACGATTCGCCCCCGGCTTCCGCGATACCATCCTCGCCCGCCGCGCCTGCAACGCCCAGGACCTCGCAGCCTGGAACCCCAACCTCCTCAACGGTGACATCTCCGGCGGCGCTATGACGCTCTCCCAGCTTCTCTTCCGCCCCACCTCCCACGGCTATCGCACCAGCAACCCCAGCGTCTATCTCTGCAGCTCCTCCACGCCTCCAGGCGGCGGAGTCCACGGCATGTGCGGTCACCTCGCCGCGCTCGCCGCCCTTCGCGACCTCGGGCCACGCACTTAGCCGTTGACGGTTCCTCCGCCGCACGCCACAATCGATCCACCCCACTTCTCCCGCACCACGAAAGGCTGTCCCTTGTCCGAGTTGACTCCCGAGTCCTCCCCCGACTTCTCCGCTGACTTCTCCCACGCCCCGATCCTCGATCCCTCATTCCAGCCCGTCGAAACAACCAACATGCCGACAGTCCCCACTCCACAGCGCTGGTCCTTCGGCACGCGCCTGGCCTTCCGGTTTTCCTTCTGTTACCTCATGATCTACGCGCTCGGCTGCGCCAACGCGACCGTCTGGGAGGTCATCCCCTTCCACATCGGCGAACACATCGAGGAGTGGCTCGCCTGGCCCTTCTTCCATGGCGCACAGTGGCTCGGCGATCATTACTTCCATCTCACTGGCGTAGGCGCCAAGCTCCACGGCACTGGCTCCGGCGACACCATCCTCAACTGGATCGCCGTCGGCATCATGCTCGTCGTCGCCATCCTGGCCACCGTTATCTGGACCGCATTCGCCGAACTCCGCGCCCCCGCCCGCCGCAGCCTCGCCTACCCGCGCCTCTTCTTCTGGTTCCGTCTCACCCTCCGCCTCACCCTCGGCGTCGCCATGATCGGCTACGGCCTCGCTAAACTCTTTCCCCTCCAGATGGGCCCTCCCTCTCTCGCCGTGCTCAACGAGCCTCTCGGCAATACCTCTCCGATGACCATGCTCTGGACCCTCATCGGCCTTAACCCTGTCTACGAAATGGTCTGCGGTGCCGCCGAAATTACCGCGGGTATCCTCATCCTTTTCCGCCGCACGGGCCTTCTCGGCGAACTCCTCACCGCCTTCCTCACCACCAACATCGTTCTCTATAACTTCTGCTACGACGTCCCCGTCAAGATCTACGCCGCCCACCTCGTGCTCATGTCCATCGCACTCATCGTGCCCGACATGCCCGCTCTCTATAACTTTTTCTTCCTCCACCGCCCCGGCAAGCCCATCGACGGCTGGGTCAAGCCTGCTCGCCGCTACGGCCTACGCATCGAAACGATTTGCGTCGTTGTGGTGCTGCTTCTGGCCGTTCTCCCCGAGGTCTTCGGGCTTCGAAAAGGCTATGCGGAACAACTCGCTAGCCAACGGAATCCTCCCCCAATCACCGGCCAATGGCATCTTGTCTCGGCCACCAAACCCTTCCTCACGGGCGACGGCGTTCCGTTGGCCGACATCTTCTTCGAACCCTCTGGCCGCGTCATGTTCCGTTCCTCCGATACGGTGCTTTGGCGTGGCGGCTACCACCCCGACGACAAAAAGCACACCATCCAACTGTTTGTCGGCGGCCACGACGGGCCTCCGCCCGTGTACGCCCTCACGAAACCAGATCCCACCCATATGATCCTCACCCCTACCGGCAACGACGCGAAGGATAACGGCACCCTCACCCTTGTTCGCGTTCCCCTACCCTCGCACTATCCCCTCCAGGACCGCGGCTTCCACTTCGTCAACGAATGGGGCCTCGAACGCTGAGGAACGAGCCCGCAAAAGCAACAACGCCCGCGAGACAATCTCGCGGGCGTTGCTCCATTACCTTCTAGACTTTATGCCGTGGGGACTTCCGCAGCAGCAACCGCGGGCGCGGGCGCCTTCACTTTGGGCGCCGCCGGAGGCTGCTGCACCTCGGCCTTCTTCGCCGGAGCCAAGATCGCATGCAGCGTCGTGCCTTCCATGCGCGGCATGAACTCCACCGTGCCGGCCTCGCCGATGTCCATAATCAAGCGATTGATGATCTTGTAGCCGAGATCACGATGCGCCATCTGTCGGCCCTTGAACCGAAGGCTAGCCTTCACCTTGTCGCCATCGCCAAGAAACCGTACAGCCTGGTTCTTCTTCGTCTGGTAGTCATGCTCATCGACCGTAACCGAGAACTTAACTTCCTTGATGACGATGACCTTCTGCTTCTTGCGTGCAGCGCGATCGCTCTTGTCCTTCTCGTACAGATACTTGCCGTAATCCTGGATCTTGCACACAGGAGGCACAGCATTGGGCGAGATCTCGACCAGATCCAGCGACTTCTCGCGGGCCATCTTCAAAGCCTCGAACGGAGCCATCACGCCGAGTTGTTCACCGTTTTCATCAATCACGCGGACTTCGCGCGCACGGATACGTTCGTTGGTGCGAATAAAGGATTTGGCGGAGCGTTTATCTAATGGTGGAATATTCAGCCTCCACGGCTCGCACTCTCTGCGGCCATGTTTTTAGGGATTGGGATTGGATTTCAGCTCGAAACCAGCAGAAACCGAAGCACTCGCGAGTATAGCATCCGGCCAATGGATTTACTGTGCCTAATGGCATCCGCGCCACTTACCATCGCTCCCATTCCTATGGTCGATCATTGATCCTGTCCTCCCATGGTACCGCGCCAGCCTTGGAATCCGCTCCATTCAAGAGACTTAGGCGAATATCGTCCGAAGGCAGGTCTCCCCGCTCTACACTTTCCTCCCCACCTCCGATTCACGGGTTTGCCTCCTCCTGCCGATATTAAACGCACATTAACGAAGACGCATCCAACTCTTCGTTAATGTACGGACCCTCCCCAACGCTGGGTCTCCAATGCCACAGGAACGGGTCCGACTTGGAATTGAAAAAGGGGTTCAAATGTTTTTTGCAACAAAGAGGGCAATGTCGTGCAACCGCACAATCGGACGAATACCAGGATATGCGTTCGCCTTGGGACTTGCAGCCGCCCTTCTCCCGGCATCAAACGCCCGGGCTCAGATGTCCGGCGAAGACAAGCGCGTCGTCACCTATCTCGATTACCCTCAGATTCAAGGCAAGGTCCAGCCCCTCCAATGGTCTCCCCTGCCCAAATGGATGACCCTCGACATGCAGCTGCGCGGACGCATGGAGAGCCAAAGTTCGGACGACTACATCTCCGGCAACCAGCAGGTATATTTTCTGACCCGTGTGTGGGGTGGCCTCGAAGTTCGACCCACCCCATGGCTTACCGGCTATATCCAGTTCATGGACGTTCACGCCCCCGGTGAACCCGCAAAATATGCGTCGCCCAACATGCGCGACACTTTCGACCTTCGCCAAGCGTTCTTGGAGTTCCACAAGAAAAGCGTAGCCATCTTCGCCGGCCGTCAGGAGCTGCGCTACGGCAGCGAACGTCTCGTCGGTATCAGCGACTGGACCAACGTCAGCCGCACTTTTGACGGCTTTCTCGGACGCATTGGTACCAAGAACCGAGTCGACTTCTTCGGCTCTTCCGTCGTCACCGTCCATCCAACGTCGCTGGATAAACACGGCGCCGGCCTGACCTTCTTCGGCGCCGTCGGAACCATCACCACCCCGGTCCCCCACACCGTTATCCAGCCGTTCGTCTACGTCAAGGCGTTCCCACGAGTCGAAAGTCAGCAAAAGCTCTACGGCACGGAGACAGAAGTCACGCCAGGCGCTGAAGTCTCCTCCACCATCGCCGGTGCCTTCTACTTCGACGTCCTCGGAGCGCTTCAACGCGGCAGCTATTCCAACGATTCCATCCGCTCCGCCGCTGGCTATGCGAAGGCCGGTTACACCTCGCAGAAGATTTACTGGAAGCCCCGCCTTCTCGGCGAATACGACTACGCCTCCGGCAACCCCCATACCGACCCGCAACGCATCGGCACCTTCGACCAGCAATACCCAAGCAACCACAATGCTTTCGGCCTGACCGACCTATTCGGCTTCCAGAACATCAAGGAAGAGCGCGCCAACCTGGATCTCACTCCCGCCAAACACCTCACCGTCCTCCTCCAGGAGGAGTCGCTGCAAGTCTCGTCCACCACCGACAATGTCTACTCAGGCTCAGGAACAACCACCGTCACCGCGCCCGCCGGTGGCTTTCGCAGCGACGACATCGGCCACGAGTTTGATGCCTCCGGGAAATACGTCATCCATCAGTACCTGGTCCTCAACGCCGGTGTCGGCCACTTCTCTCCGGGAACTCTCATGCGGGAAAACGCCCACGGCGCTCCGCTGACTCTCGTCTACCTCGGTCTCACCTACCGCTTCAAAGTGAACCAATCCAACCCGGCTCCATAACGCATCCAACACCTTGCTCTTGCATGGCCTTCGCCAAGCTGCGACCATACTTGCGTTAGTCTGTACCTTGTTTGCACTATCCTCGCGCGCTAGGCGGCTCTTATACCCTCGCCGTCCGCGCAGGACCCCAGGAGAGATAGCCTTGGCTAAGCGCCGTGTTCTGCTTGTCGACGATGAAGTAACTGTTCTGCTGACCCTGAAGGCCGTCCTCGAAATCAGCGGATTTGATGTGGACACGGCCGCCAGCGCGCGCGAGGCTCGCTCAAAAATTAAATTGCGCGAATACCAGATGGTCATCACCGACATGCGCATGGAGAGCGATGCTGCCGGCCGCGAGGTCATTCAGGCTGCTCGCACCGCCGCCTATCACCCCGCAGTTGCCCTGCTCACCGCCTTCCCCGACGACGACTGGGCCGATATCGGTGCTGACAAGATGCTCGTCAAGCCCATGCAGACCGCCATCTTGATCCGTCAGATAGAGAAGATGATGGATACCCATGCCGCCAAGCTGCAGCGCCTCGCTAACAGCGCCGCCGCGCCCTCAACCGCCGCTGCTCCCGCGCGCACTGCAGTTCCCGCAAAGAAGAAGTCCGCTGCCAAACGGCTGCCCAGCAAGAAGTCTCCAGCCAAGACCCCCGTCGCCCGCAAGAAAGTCGCCACCAAAAAGCGCAAGCGCTAACCCTGACTCAGCAGCCCACGCGCAGAGTGGTCTCGGCCCACTGTGTACCCTGGCACCCTCAACTGAGCGCCGGATAGTGCACCCCTGTCAGCTCTTCCGATACCGCCCACAGCCGCTCACCGACTGCCGTATCCAGCGCCTGCGGCCGAGGCTGCACCACCACGGGAGAGCCCTTTAGCTCTCCAAACCCATCCGGCCCAATGTAGTCCCCGCCCTGCGCATTCGGAGACGTCGCCGCATACAACGTCGGCAGCGCGCCAGCTTCGTCATTTTGCATCATCACCGGTGCAAGCAGCTTGACCATGATTGCCTTCAAGTTCATCGTGCCGGGTCCATTCTCAAAGATGCTAGTAGTCGAAACCCCGGGATGCACCGCCAAACTGATCAGCCGGCTATGCGCGGCCCGCGCCCGTCGGTCCAGCTCCTTCGCAAACAGAATGTTCGCCAGCTTCGAAGCGTTGTATGCATCCCACCCTTCGTACCCACGCTCACGCTGCAGGTTGTCGAAGTCGATCTTACCCGTGCGGTGCGCCAGCGACGCCACCGTCACCACACGCGGCGCCGGCGCGGCCAGCAGCGCCAGCAGCAGCAGCCCCGTCAACGTGAAGTGGCCCAGGTGATTGGTGCCAAACTGGCGCTCAAATCCGTCTTCCGTCAGTTCGCGCTTCGGCAACGCCATCACGCCCGCATTGTTGATCAGCAGGTCCAGCGCAAGGCCTCGCCCGATAAACGCCGCGGCAAATGCGCGGATCGAAGCCATCGAAGCCATGTCCAACTGCACCACGTCCGCACTTGCCCCCGGAGCCTCGCGCAGCAGCCGCTCCAGCGCTGCGCGACCCTTAGCCTCATTGCGGCATCCCAACATCACATGCGCCCCGTGCCGCGCCAGTTCCAGTGCGGCCTGGTAGCCAATCCCGCTGTTTGCGCCCGTTACCAGTACTGTTTTGCCTGCCTGCGACGGAATCTGTTCCACCGTCCACTTCCCTGTTGCCATGCTGCTGCCTCCCGTAAGTCCGGCCTGCACCGCCGTCACCCGATGCTATCAGCCTGCGTTTAGACCATCGCCTGCACGCTTCCGACGCATCAAACCACTTGTGAGGGTACCTGGCTAGACCAATTTCAAGCCGCTGGTAAACCTGCCCCACTGCCTTTACAATCAAAGGGGCTTGTTGTCCGCGTAGTATCTTGATTGTCGAGCCTTTTGTGGGCCGAGGGCGATTTCGTAAATAATTGGGAAGGGTTCACTGATGAAACTTAGTGCACGAATGACCGCAGGTGCAGCACTGCTACTTACACTGGCAGGCACAGTGGGATGTACCAAACTCAAGGCGCGCGACGAGCTCGTCAAGGGCGTTCAGGCTTTCAAGTCTGGCAAGTATGAGGAAGCAGTCGATTACTTCCAGAAGTCCGTAGCACTCAACCCGACCGATCCTACAAGTCAGTTGTATTTGGCTACCGCTTACAGCTACCAGGTAGTTCCCGATCTCACCACGCCCGAGAATCTGGCCACCGCGCAAAAGGCCCTTGACGGCTTCAACAAGGTACTTTCTCAGAATCCCAACGATCTCGACGCCCTCCGCCAGATCGCCTCTATCGATCGCAACATCCATAAGTACGACGAAGCCAAGGCCACCGAGCTAAAGATTATCTCACTCGATCCGAACGATTCCGAAGCGAACTATACCATCGGTTACATTGACTGGACCCAGTCCTACAAGAACGCCACCGACATCCTCGCTGCCGCTGGTCTGCAGGATGACGGCCTGGGCAACGCCAAGAAATCCAAACCAGTTTGCGAGAAGCTTGTTGCCGCCAACACAGACCTGGTCAATAACGCGCAGAAGTATCTGGAACGCGCGGTGGAGATCAATCCCACCTATGACAATGCGATGTCTATCCTCAACCTCACCTGGCGGCGTAAAGCTGACCTCGAGTGCGGCGACGATGCCGCCCGCAAGGCCGACCTCGCGAAGGCCGACGAGTGGGTGCAGCGAGGCATGGGAGCTCGCAAGGCCAACGAAGCTGCCAAAGAAAAGATCGCAGCGCACGGCGGCATCACCCCGCAGCAGTAAGGTCCGCTCTAAACCAGGCGTTCGCTTGATCCAATTTGATTCACAGAAAGGCCTCCGGCAACGGAGGCCTTTCTTCTGCAGGTCTAACCTTCACAAGCACGCAAGTCCCCAACCGGCTTTCTTTCACGCGATGTTAACCTCAGCCTCGATTGGAATTTCTATTCTTAGGGGATGCCACAGGATCAGCTCGACTACTCGTTCCATACCACCGCGAATCCCCGCTGCACCGTTCTCACCCTGAAGGGAGCGCTCACCCTCGGCCACATCTTCGCCCTGCAGCCCCAGTTGCAAGCCGTGGACGCCGACCTCCTCATCATCGACTGCACCGCCCTCGAATACATGGACTCCGCCGGCCTCGGCGTCGTCGTCAACTTCTACGTCGCGCAGTCCGACAAACACCGCAAGGTCGCCCTCGTCGGTATCTCCGACCGCGTCTGGGCTCTCTTCACCTCCACGCGCGTCGACCAGTTCTTCCCGCGCTTCGCGACTGTCGAAGAAGCCGAGAGCAGCCTCTAGACCGCCCTTTCCACCCTAAGCACCCAACTCCCTTAGTACCATCCCACCAACGTGCCGCACCGCATCCGCCTTATGCGCAGCACACAGAAAAGCACCCCATCCTTCGGCAATCGATCTGCCGCGGAATGGAGCGCTTGCGTTCTGAAGTCTATTTCGGTTGCTTACAACGTTTGGCGATTAGCTGCCGTTCTCCACACCCGGCGTAATAATCGCGATGTTGGTCACGTCAGCCTGCTTGCCAAAACCGACCGCATCCGCAATCGCGCCGAAGTCCAGCGCCGGATCGCCCTTGATGAACATGATCTTCGTGTTACGCGTCTCAAAGATCTTCGTCAGCTCGGTCGCAATCTGGTCCTTGGGATAGGTCTGCTCGTTGATCTTGTACGTTGGCACAGAGCCAGTGTTCAACACCTGGACCACGATCACCTTGTCGTCGGTCTGCGTCGTATTCTTGTCCTTTGGCGGCTGCGGCACCACCGTATCCAGGCCCTTCGGCGTCGTCGGCTGGATCACCATGAAGATGATCAGAAGCACCAAGAGCACGTCGATCAACGGCGTGACGTTCATGTCCGAGACTGCACCACCTGTTGAACCACCACCCATTGCCATAGTGAAACTCCTTTGTTACGAACTTACATCCTGGTTTTGAGTCCGCGCCTTCGTGAAGCGCCCCGCAATCAATCTCGCTTCAGGCTATTGCCCGTTTTGCGAGTTATAGGTCTTGTCTGTCATTAAGTTCAGTGTGTTGACTCCGGCCGCGCGCAGGGCATCGATCGCATCCTCGACCTTGCCGAAATTAGCCCGCTCATCGGCGCTCAAATATACCGACTTGTCATCGCCCGGGTTCGTCTTCAGAGCCTCAAGCGCCTGCACCTTGGCGGTTACATCGGCAGTCGACGAAGCTTTGTCGCCGCGCACAAACATCGAACCATCGCGCGTCACGGCGACCGTGATCGCGTCTTCCTTGTTGGCTGCATCGAGAATCACTGCGGCGTTCACTTTGGGGAGGGTGACCGTGACTTTGTCCCCCAACATCGGAGTGATGACCATGAAGATGATCAACAGTACGAGCATCACGTCCACCATCGGCGTCACGTTGATGTTCGAGTTGACCTTCTTGCCCTCGTCCCGCTTTGCAATCGACATAAAAATCCGCTCCGTTCGGGTCGTGGTCGCCGCCTGCGGCTACCTGCCCTGGCTGTTGTTGCGAGGAGGCTGAGTGCCCGGACGCCGTTCGCTTCGGCGTCCGGTGCATCTCCAGCGTGATTCTCGCAAGGTCGTGCTTACTACCTGCTAACCAGACGTACTACTAACCAGCTCCGCTAGAGGCCGCCCAGCAGCTTAGCGATGCGACTGCTTGATGAAATAGTCCACTAGCTCCGACGAGCTGTTATCCATCTCCACGTCGAACGACTCCACCTTACCGGTGAAATAGTTGAACGTCATAACGGCAGGGATAGCGACCAGCAGACCGAACGCAGTCGTTACGAGAGCTTCCGAAATACCGCCGGCGACTGCCGCCAGACCTTGGCTCTTGGTGGTTGCGATCGCCTTGAAGGCGTTAAGAATACCGACGACCGTTCCGAACAGCCCGATGAACGGTGCCGTCGATCCGATGGTCGCCAGACCGCCCAGGCCCTTCTTCAGCTTGGCGTGAACGATTGCCTCGGAGCGCTCGAGTGCGCGCTTGGAGCTCTCAATCTGCTCTTCTGAAATCGCGCCGCCCGAACCGAACGAACGGAACTCCGTGAGACCAGCCGTCACAACCTCAGCAAGATGCGACTTCTTGGAACGATCGGCAACCTTGATCGCCTCGTCCAAACGGCCTTCCTTCAATGCGCCCGCAACCTTGGGTGCGAACTCGCGCGACTGCTTGCGTGCCGCGGAGAAGTACAGAGCGCGATCGATCATCACAGCCAACGACCAGATCGACATGATGAACAGCAGGATAACTACCAGCTTGGCAGGAACGCCCATCTGGGCCCAGAGGGCCGCGGGACCGAAGCCGACTTCGGCAGGGGCGTCTTGGAAAAATGTGGCGAGCGCGGCGGGTGCGTGTGCGAAGTTTGCGAGATGAGCGAGAATCACGAAGTCTTTCCTCCTGGTGTTGGACGTGCCTGAACCTTGTACTGCAGGAACCATGGTTTGGATCGAGCGGTGAAGCTCGATCGGGATAGCTTACGACTTCGAACAGGAGGCTTCGCCTGTTCTCGCCGAGGTTGTCGTCGAGATTATTACCATAACTCAGGTTGAGCCCCGTGGCGCGCTATTGATCAACGGGTTAATAATCAACAGATGTCCGCGCCACGCTGCCGCTGAGGTCTACTCTCCTCCGCCGTTCAAAGCGAAGTTCACCGTGATAGTGGTATCCACTTCGGTCGGTTGGCCATTCAGCAAATACGGCCGGTATCTCCACTGCTGCACTGCCTGAAGTGCGTAATTGTTGAACATCGGGTTCGTGCTGCTGGCAACCGATAGCTTATCCACCTTGCCACTCGTGGAAATGATTGCGTGCAACACAACCGTTCCGCTCATGTGCGCAATCTTCGCAATCGGTGGGTACTGCGGTTCAACGAACGCAATGCGGTTACCCGCAATCACGCCGCCCGAAATGCGTGCCGGACCCGTCGGCTTCGGAGGCGCGACGTGAATCGCCGGTCCCGTGCCGCCCGTGATCCCGCCAAACACTCCGCCTGGCGATCCACCAGCCATGCCCTCCATGCCAGCGACACCCGCGCCAGCTGGCGGCGGTGGGGCATCTTCCTTCACAAACTTAATGTCTTTAGGAATCTTCGTCGGCGCATGGAGACCGTTGTCCACGGTCACGACCTTGATGATCTTCACCGCAGGCGGCGGTGGTGGTGGTGGCGGTGGGGGCGGTGGTGGCGGAGCCGTCAACGATGCCGTCAGTGAGTTGTGCGGCAAGGCTTCCGGATATAGGAGCGGAATCAAGATCATCAGACCGACGATCAGCCCGTTGAATACAAACGTGGCAATCATCCAATACTTCGACCTGGTCTTGAGCTTACCGCCAGATTCCATCAGAGCGTCTTCGAACATTTAAGCGACCTCCTTCCCCTGAGGGGAAAGCATAAGAGCTTTAGACACCGCGTTAACTCAATTTGTTCCCGGCTGCAGTTGTTTTCTTCAAAAAATGCATCCTTGCGTGTATTGCCCGCCATTGTTGTCGATGAATTGATCCGGGGTTTGAGATGCTGCGCCTTGCAGCTCATCCTATCTCAAATGACCCGGAATGAGAAAATGCCCGAGAAGTAGTGCAATCCTCTCTGTTTAGCGACGAACGACTTTCGCCGCAGGAAGCGCAACGCGCTTGCCCGCAGGCGCCTTGTTCGCTCGCCAGTCCTGATACGCCACCAGCATCGGTGCCGCCACCGCAATCGACGAATACGTTCCGATAAGAATGCCAACCACCAGCGCGAACGAGAAGCCGCGCAGCACCTCGCCGCCAAACACAAACAGGCAGAGCACCGTCAGAAACGTCAGACCCGATGCAATCACCGTCCGGCTTAGCGTCTGGTTAATGCTCTTGTTCACCAGATCGGCAAGCTTGTCGCGCCGATTCAACGCCAGGTTCTCGCGAATGCGATCGAACACAACAATCGTGTCATTCATGGAGTAGCCCACCAGCGTCAGAATCGCCGCCACCACCGTCAGCGTGATCTCCTGGTTGGTCAGCGAGAAGAACCCAATCGTGATCAGCGTGTCGTGAAACACCGCTACCACCGCCGCCACGCCATAGATCAACTCAAACCGGAACCACAGATAGATGAGCATGCCCAGCAGCGAATACAGCGTCGCCAACTCAGCCTCATGCGTCAGCTGCTTGCCTGCCGTCGGCCCCACAATGTCCACCTGCTGCACGCTGAAACCCGAGTCGTGATAGCCCGCGCTCAGCGCGTTCTCTACCGCCGACCTGCCCGCATCGTGCGCCGTATCCTGCGACGTCGATATCGGCAGCGAGATGATTTCCTTATTCCCCAACGCGCCGCCGCCCACATCCGAGATGCGCTGTACCGTCACGTCCTTAATGTTGGCCGCAGCGAGCGCCTTGCGGATGTTGTCCTCGTTCGGCGCGCTGTCGAACTGAACGGTGATCGCCGTCCCGCCTTTGAAGTCCACGCCCGTCGGGATTCCATGCCAGAAGAAGATGCTGATCAGCCCGGCAACCGAGAAGATCAGGCTGAAGCCAAGGAAGTACCATTTCTTCCCCAGCCAGTCGATATTTGCGCTCCGAAACAGTTCCACTTTTTCTTTCCTTCGCTTGCATTGCAAGCTGCTGAAGCTTTTGCCAGCCAGAGTATCCAGCCCGAAATCTCCCAGGCCAACATTGAATCCACTACGCACTACTCGTTACCCACTACGCACTGTTCCTATATCGAAAGCTCTGCCGTACCGCGTTCCTTCTTGCTCAGCAGGTAATCGAAGATCGTGCGCGACACAAACACCGCGGTAAAGATGTTCGCAATCAAACCAATCGTCAGCGTCACCGCGAAGCCCTTCACCGGGCCGGTTCCGAACAGGAACAGGATCGCGGCCGACACCACCGTCGTAACGTGGGTATCGAAAATCGTTGTCCACGCATGCGCAAATCCATCCTGCACCGCAGCCGCAGCGGTCTTGCCCAACCTCAGCTCTTCACGTATGCGCTCGAAGATCAGCACGTTCGAATCCACGCCCATACCAATGGTCAGGATCACGCCCGCGATCCCCGGCAACGTCAGCGTCGCGCCCGAATAGCCCATGAATCCCAGCAGGATCAGCAGGTTCAGAATCAGCGCCAGGTCCGCATTGATGCCCGCGCCCTTGTAGTAGATCAGCATGAAGATCAGCACGACCACCAGCCCGGCAATCGAAGCCACCACGCCTTGGTGAATGCTCGCCGCGCCCAGCGTCGGCCCGACCGTCCGCGTCTCAAGGTACGTAATTGACGCCGGCAGCGAGCCCGTGCGCAGCATCAGGCTAAGATCAGCTGCCTGGTCCTGCGAAAAGCCGCCCGTAATCCGCCCCTGGTCGCGAATCGCGCCTTCAATCCCCGCAACCTCGCGCACCTGGTTGTCCAGCACGATGGCCATTTGCCCTGTGCCTTTGTTCGCATCCGTGTACTTGTAAAAGCGTTCGCCCGCCTCGGTCGTGAGGTCAAACGTAATGTCCGGCCGCCCGTTCTCATCGGTCGAAGGCTGCGCATCGCGGAAGTCCGTACCAGACACAATCGCCAGCCGCTTCAGCAGGTAATACTCGTCAGGGCCGCCAGCGCCATTCGATCCCTTCATCAGCACCGAGTCCGCAGGAATTCCGCCAGGGTTCGCCTGCGTCGCCTCAGCCTCGCTGCCATACGACCCCGCCACCGCGTGAATCTCCAGCTTCGCGGTCGACTGAATGATGTTCTCCACCCGGCCCGGATCGGACACGCCCGGCAACTGCACCAGGATCTCGTTATCGCCCAGGCCATACTTCTCGATCACCGGCTCGCTCACGCCTAGCGTATTGACACGCTCGCGGATCGTGTCAATCGACGTATCCAGCGCGCGCTCCTCGATCGTCCGGATCTCTGCCAGCTTCAGCGTCATCTTGTATCCGCCGTTGCCTACCGACGACACGTCATAGCCCGCATACTCATTGCCCGTCAGCACGTCATGCACCGCGCTCTGCTGCGTCGCCGACCCGCCCGAGATCGTAATCACCTCGGGGTGCGCCGGGTCTAGCTTCGCCGCCGTCGCTCCCGTCGCCGCCAGCGCCGTGTTCAGCGCCTGCACGTCCCGGTCAGTCGACGAGTTCACGGCCTCCGCCACATGTACCTGCAACACCAGGTGCGTGCCACCCTTGAGATCGAGTCCCAGGTTGATGCGGTTCTGAATCGACTGCTTCAACCCACCATGCGGAATCCCAAAGATTCCATACGTGAAGATCAACAGCACTGCGACGATAAAGCCTGTTCTAGTGGCGAGATTCTTGCCCATTGTTCTCTTGTTTCCTTCAATACCTGTATCGAGAGGGTGCGTTCGTTCGACGAGGCGCCGTACTCTTACGCCTTGATGTTGTCTTCTTCCGTGGTAACCGCCGCCACGGAGCTCTTCACAAACTCCAGCTTCACGCCGTCAGGAGCCGTCCGGACCACCAGCAAATCGTCCTTCACGCTCACAATGACGCCGCGAATGCCGCCGTTTGTGGTCACGCGATCGCCCGGCTTCAGGGACGCCAGCATCGCCGCCCATGTCTTCTGCTTCCGCTGATTCGGAGCAATGAGCAGAAAATACATTGCGACAAACATCAGCAGCAGCAGCGGAATTCCGCCAAATTGACCGAAAATCCCTCCGGCGCCCGCCAGAATTGCAATACCCAAAGCGTTCACTGCTACGTCCTGCTTGCGCGCCGAACGCACGAAACTCTTCGCCGGTCGCGTCTTCCTTGGAAATTTGGGGATTTTCGCTCGCCCGTTCGACAAGCACTGGAACTGTGCGGTGCACCCGAAGTTTCCTCCAGACACACGCCCACGAAAGCCAGCCAATCACACCTGAAAGTTAAGCATCGCGGAATGACCGCGCGATGTCAAGGAAATCGCGGGTTTCCGCGACGTTCTCCTCGCCTCCAGTTACGAAAATCGGTAGAAAATCCCGGCTTGGTGCGGAAGCTCCGAAATCCCCCGCATTCTCTTTGCCCGCTTTCCTCCTCACCCGCCATCCGTCCGCAACTTCCTCCATCGCATCAAAGATTTTCTGAATATTCCTTCGAAAAACCCTCGTCTACATCCAAAAGGGCCCCCAAAAATCACCGCGATGGCCTACCCTTAAGGCACCTGCACGACCTGATTTCTCTCCCGAAAGGTTCTGCCATGGCTACACCCATCACTTCGTCCTCCATTGAATCCGTATGGGATTACCCGCGCCCTCCCCGGCTCGAGCTCATCCACAACTACATCCGCATCGTCCACTGCGGCATCCTTCTCGCCGAGACAGCGCGCTCCCTCCGTGTCCTCGAGACCAGCCACCCGCCTGTCTATTACATCCCCCACGCCAACATCGCCATGCATCTCCTCAAGCCCTCTCCTCACCCCGAAACCATGTGCGAGTTCAAGGGTCTCGCGACCTACTGGTCCGTCGATCTCACCCTCGATCCCCTTCTCAATCTCGCCGGATCGCCCTGCGCCGTCAGCCTCGACGCCGCCTGGAGCTACGTCCAGCCCTCGCCCGAGTACGCCGACCTGCGCAATCACGTCGCCTTTTACGCCAACCGCGTCGACGAATGCACCCTCGACGGCGAGCGCGTCATCCCCCAACCCGGCGACTTTTACGGCGGCTGGATCACCTCCAACATCACCGGGCCCTTCAAGGGCCCCGCCGGCACCAAAGGCTGGTAGTCACCTGTCGCAACAAATTGGGTGCCCCACGTCTCGCCTTGGAGACGTGGGTTGCAAGATAGCCAAGCAACCCCCTCCCAACTAGCGCGCTGCAACCGATTCTTAACTCTCGCCGTCCGCGCAGGACAAGATACCCTTACGTATGCGCATCAAGTTAAGCGACATACGCAGCGAGCTCCCGCCGCTCGTCCACCTGGCTCTGCCGCTCATCGCCGGCGAGCTCGGATGGGTCTCCATGTCGCTGGTCGACACCATCATGCTCGGCCACCTGCCCGACTCCGCTCTCGCCATGAGCGCCGCCGCCCTCGCCCAGGTCCTCTTCAACACCTTCTGCTTCGGCGTCGGCGGCGTCCTCCTCGGCCTCGATACCCTCATCTCCCAAGCCCTCGGCGCCAAGGAAAACGCCGAAGCGAATCGCTGGCTCCTCCACGGCCTCGTCATGGCCCTCGCTCTCTCCGCCCTCCTTATCGCAATCTTCGCCATCACGCCCGCGCTCCTCTTCCGCCTCCCCGTCGACCACGCCATCCTCGCCCAGGCCGTTCCCGCCATGCAGGGCCTCAACTATGGCACGCTCCCCCTGATGCTCTACTTCACCTTCCGCCGATACCTGCAAGCGCACCACCACGGCCGCCCCATCGCCTTCGCCCTCATCTCCGCAAACCTCGTCAACGCTGCAGCCGACTGGCTCCTCATCTTCGGACACCACTGGACCCTCGCCGGGCACAGCCTCGGCATCCCCGCATTCGGCGTCACCGGCTCTTCCTGGGCCACGAGCTTCGCCCGCCTCTATCTCATGGCCGTCCTCGTCTTCGCCGTCTGGCGTGCCGACCGCAATCACCACTACGGCCTCTTCGTCAGCCTCCGTCAGCGCGCATGGCTCCGTATCGAGTACCAGCACCTCCGCCGACTCTTCCTTCTCGGCGCACCCGCAGGCGCCTCCATCTTCGTCGAGATCGCCATCTTCGCCCTCGTCACCGCGCTCATCGCCACCTTTGGCCGACTTCCCCTCGCCGGTCACGAAGTCGCCCTGCAATGCGCCAGCACGACCTTCATGGTGCCCTTCGCCATCTCCGCCGCCACCTCCGTTCGAGTCGGCCACGCCATCGGCCGCATGCGCATCGGCATCGGCACCACCGCTAACGTCATCGCCGCCGGATGGAGCGGCGTCGGCACCGGCGCCGCCTTCATGCTCTGCGCCTCCGTCCTCCTGCTCGCCATCCCCACACACATCGCCCGCATCTTCACGCCCGACCCCGGCGTCATCGCGGCCGCCGTCCCCCTGCTCCTCATCGCCGCCGGCTTCCAATTCTTTGACGGCGTCCAGATCACTGCCACCGGAGCTCTTCGCGGAGCGGGCAACACCCACGCCCCCTTCATCACGCAACTCATCGCCTACTGGGTTATCGGCATGCCGCTAGGCGTCCTACTAGGCTTCCACGAAAAATTGGGAGCCGCCGGCCTCTGGTGGGGGCTGCTTATCGCCCTCACTTGCGGAGCCTTCGCCATGTGCTACTTCTGGCGCCGCACCACCCACAACCTCCCCACCTAGGAAATCAAATCGCAGAAGCAACCCGCCTTTGTCTTTGCAGTCAGCTGACAACTGACAACCAGTCCTATGACCCCTCCGCCACCATCTCCACCTTTTCCTCCACTCCCACCCTCTCTCTTACCCGCAGCGACAACACCAGCGCAGCCCCCGCCACACTCGGCACCACCAGCGCCACCAACCCCAGCCGATAATCCCCGGTGCGGTCCTTCGCCACCCCCATCGCCCACGGTCCCAGAAACCCGCCCGTCATTGACACCATGTTGATCATCGCAGCCCCCGCCGCCATCGACTTCCCCTTCAAGAACGAAGCCGAAATCGCCAGCAGCGGCGTCTGCAGTCCCGCCAGGCCTACGTAGACCACCGTAAGCGCACCCGCAACTACCCATGGGAGCCTCAACAACCCACTCGCCAGAAACATCAGCCCCACCAAGAGGAACGGCCCCGCGACATGCCACCGTCGCTCGCCCGTCCTATCCGAGTGCGTCGCATTCACCAGCATCGCCACCGCACCAAGCAATCCCGCGCTCGAAACCAACCAGCCCACCCCCGCGATGCTCAATCCCGTCGCCCCTTGCAGAATCGCCGGCGATGAAAGCTGGTACGCATACCCCGCCGTTTGCACGCAGAAAAGGCACGCACTCACGATCCACACTCGCCGATCGCGCAGCATACTCGCGACGCTGTCTCCGTGCCCGCCATCGTCTGGCTGATTCGCCATCTCCCTTACCAGCCAACCCCGCTCCTCGCTACTCAGCCACATCGCATCCTTCGGCTTATCGACCAGGTACCGCAGCAGCACCCCGCTGAACATCACGCCCGGTAATCCCTCCAGCAGGAACAGCCATTGCCACCCTGCCAGCCCGAGCCGTCCCTGCAGCCGCAGCAATGGACTCGCCACCGCGCCCATCACCATCGAAGCCAGCGGATATGCAATATAAAACCTGCTGATCACCCTCGCGCGCATCCGCACCGGAAACCACTCCGACAAATAGAAAATCACTCCCGGAAAGAATCCCGCCTCTGCCGCTCCCAGCACGAACCTCATGCTGTAAAACTCCATCGGCGTTCGCACGAACACCATCGCCATCGCCAGCAATCCCCACGTCAGCATGATCAGCGACAGCCATCGCCGCGCCCCAAACCGGTACAGCAGCAGATTCGCCGGCACCTCGCACGCGACGTACGCCACAAAAAAGAGCCCCGCCCCAAACCCATACGCCGTCCCGCTGAAATGCAGGTCGCGATTCATCTGCAGCGACGCAAAGCTGATGTTGATCCGGTCCATGTACGCAATGCCGTACCCCAGCGCCAGCAGCGGAATCAGCCGCCAGCTCGCCTTGCGCAGCGCCGCCGCACCAATCAGTCCGGCAGTATCCCTTGTCGACGTGGAATCCGACACAGCCATAGCGCACCTTGCAGGAAGAATAAAGTGCCAGGCCCACCAGCGCTCGTACGAATGCCCAGAGCATACCACCCACAACCAACCCCTACTCCCGACCCTCGCGCCGCTGCGCAATCACCAACCCCCGCGGCGTCGGCAGAAACACGCACGACAACAAACCCTCCGCCTCGAGCTTGAACGCCGCGGCCCGCACCGTCTTCATATGTGAGCTTGCATCATGCATCAGCACCAAGCCCGTCGGCCGCACCTGCGGGAGAAACCGCCGCACCTCCAGCTCTCGTATATCCGGGTCCGAGTCCACAAACAAAATATCAATCGTCCCGTCGACCATCATCTCCAGTGACGACTCATTCCTCAACTCAATAAACGGCGCCAGCTCATGCGCCTCAAGCTTCTCCTTCGCCGCCGCAAAAACCTTTGGATCGTACTCGCACGAAATGATCTTCCCGAACCCGTTCGCCTTCATCCCCTCCGCCATCCATAGCGTCGACACGCCAAGAAACGACCCCGTCTCCACCACCAGTTCCGGCTTCACCGTCGTCACCAGCGTGCGCAGAAACTCCAGCACCTCCGCCTCCGCGGTCATCGAATCGTACATGCTCCACCGCTCCGGCTTAGGACACTCCGGCGTCGCCCGGTGATACTCCGGCAGCAGCTTCCCCCCTGCCCGCTCAGCCTGCAACATCACCTTGTGTTCCTGCTTCAGCTTCTTCCCAAACAATCCCATGTCGTCCTATCCACTCCACCTTCGAAATCAATCAACGCTTCGCCAGCGCATCCTCCACCACCTGCGTAGCCCGCTCCACGTCCTTCGAGTTCACCTCAATCGCCACCGTCTCCCCGTCCGGCAGATCGCTACCGTGCTCGCTCCCATCGCGCCACAGGAAGCTCATCTTCGCCTCCCCCAACGCGCGCGCCGCCATCAACGCCTCGCTACGCTCATACATCGACAGCACCGCCATCGACTCGCCATCCTCCTGCGCATCCTCGCCTTCAGCACCTGGAAACAGTCCCAACTGCGCCTTCAGCACTCCGAGCGTCGGCTGCAGATCCGACTGCGCCACCACCAACCCCAAATCCAATCCGTTCGCAGACGCCGACCTCTCCGGCTGCACCACGTGCCAGTCCAGCATGCGATGCTCAATCCCCGCCTCCGCCAACGTCCGAATAGCCTCCCGCGCCTGGAACGCATCATGGAACAAATACGCCAACACCTCGCCCTGTTCCAGCGTGTCTTCTTCCACCTCGTCGCCGCTTCTCTCCTGTACCGGCGCGTAGGTTTCACCACCGCCACGCCCACTCAGCCGCCGAACCCGCATCACTTCCAACAACGCCTGCCGCGCCGTCTCGGTCAACCCATCCCGCTGCTCATAAAGATCCAGCAGCTCCCCATCGCTCTTCTCTTCGTAGAGCGCGCTCAACTTCTCCATCTGTCCATCAAGACTCATCAGCGTGAGCCTACCACCCGCAATTACCCGACACCAAAAGCGGCGGGCCCCCGGAATCTCCGAAGGCCCGCAGCCACCCTGCACGTCCTTACACCTTCGACCGGAAGATTCCCTCAAACGCCGGCCGCACCGTCCACGCCGTCAGCACCCAGAGAATCACCACCACCGCAGCCAGCGGCAGTCCGCTAGGCGCCATGAACACGTGGAACAGCACGATGTTCACAATCACCGGCCCCAGCAGCACCAGCGCCAGCGGAACATAGCGCCCGACCAGCAGCAGGATCCCCCCAATCAACTCCAGCAGGAAGATCACCACCAGCACATGCGACACAAACAGCGCGCCCATGAACTGCCCCGCGACTCCCGGCGGAGGCGCCATCGGAATAAAGTGCAGGAAGCCATTGGCTCCAAACACAACAAAGATCAGGCCCAGCAGATACCGCGCAATCAAACCAGCAATTCTCATAACAGTCATCCTCTCGAACGATAAATTACCTGCCCGGCCCGATCTATCCTGCGCTTACGCCCCAGCCGCCAGCGCCGCTACCGCTTCATCATGAGGCTGCAGGAACTCTTCGCGGTTCGCGCCATGGTTCAGCGCGCCCGCTCCGCCAGCCGTATGGAACGTCACGTCCGTGAACCCGACAAACCCAAACAATGTCTTCAGATATGGTTCGATGAAGTTAAGCGATTCGTATGCCGTCCCCGGCCCATACAGTGCGCCCGTCGCCACCAGGAACGTCACCTTCTTCCCCGTCAGCAAGCCCTTCGGCACGCCGTCGTCGTAGGTAAACGCCTTGCCCACCCGAACCACCTGGTCAATCCAAAGTTTCAGCACGCTCGGGACGTTGAAGTTGTGCATCGATACGCCAATCGCCAATTCATCCGCCGCGAAAACCTCCGCCAGGAGCTCGTCTGATTTACCCAGCACCGCCTTCTGCTCCGGCGTCCGCAACTCCTCCGGCGTATACACCGCCGCAACCCACGCCGCGTCAATGGATACCAACCCGCTCTTGGTCAGGTCGCGCGTCACCACCGTCCCGCCCGGGTGCGCCCTCTTCCAGCTCTCTACAAACGTCTCCGACATGTGGCGGGAAACAGACGCCGCCCCCATCGGGCTCGAATCAATACGAAGTAATGTGGCCATGGGTGAATCTCCTTTGCAACAGTTGATGTCTAAACAACAAGTGTCGATTCAAGATAAATCCGACATCTGTCGCTTATCAAACAATCTCGATGAATTTTTAGTACTCTCAATCCCATGGCAATCCCGACCGCCATCCTCGCGCCCCACAGCACAGCCTCCGCCTCCACACCTGAGGCCACCTCTGTGTCTTTAGAATCAACGCCAGAATCCTCGCCCTCGCCTTCCGAAGCCACCGACCCCCGCATCCGCCGCACCCGCCAACTCCTCCAGAAGGCCCTCGCCACCCTCCTCCGCACCCGCGACTTTGACAAGCTCTCCGTCCAGGAGATCACCGACGCTGCCGGCGTCAACCGCGCCACCTTCTACGCCCACTACCCCGACAAATTCGCCCTCCTCGAGTGTGTGGTCGCCGGCCGCTTCCACGCCCTCCTCGCCGAGCGCGGCGTCGTTTTCGACGGCACCTGCAGCAGTGCCCTCACCGGCATCGTCCTCGGCGTCTGCGACTTCCTCGCCCAGTCCCTCACCCAGACCACCCCCACCCGCTGTCCCTCCGCCATCCAGCTTCCCCCGCACATGGAGACAGCCATCGTCGCGGTAGTCCGCGGCATGCTCCTCGAAGGCCTCCGCAACCATCCCCCCGCCACCCCATCAGCCGCCTCCCCCGAGCTCCTCGCCGCCACCACCGCCTGGGCCATCTACGGCGCTGCCCGCGAGTGGGTCCAAACCCCCAACCACCCCTCCTCCGAATCCATCGCCACCACCGTCCAGCGCCTTGTAGCACCCATCCTCCACCCGCAATCCGCCTAGCGGGACTGCTTCGATCAATCATCCAGATCCAATTTCCGCTTAGCACTCTTCGAACGCCGCCGCGCAACCCTCCATCCCACAATATCCCTGATCCCTCAAAGCCAAATTTCTCGCACTGAGTCGTTTGACAAGTAAAGCCCAACTTGCCGAAAAGGTGACTTTTGAGGAGCAGAGCCGCCCTGCCTATCCGACCTGCCTGCCACCGACCCATCGAGCACTTTGGGTCGCCTTGTCGATCGCTTCTTCGAGGTTGAGGATTGCGTTGGGCAGACCTACCTCAAGACCAGTCTCATCGACGACCTGATATTGTCTTTCGCCGATCCTCAAGGTAAGGACGTCATAGCCTCCGTCGAACTCGCCAGAATAAAGCGGCAACGCGGATTGGAAGTTTGCTTGCCGAAAACGATTCAGCAATTCCATCGCAGCTTGCGTTGATATGTGATCTCTCTGAATGCCTTTCGTCGCAACATAAGCGAATCCGTTATACGTTACGGCACCATTCCCCGAAACAGCGACGGTGTAGACGGGACAGCGTCCCTCACAGCCACGGCGTTCGAGACTCATGCTGAAGTCATCACCGCTGGCAAGCGCCGGTAATGTTCTCTGCGGGCCGAAGCGCTCAGGCGGAGCTAACCCTACCGATGTGCGCACGACAATCCGTGCAGGATGCCCGTCCACGATCCAGGGTGCAAATCGTTGCGCTCGGAGTATTGACTCGGCCTGGCTGAGGTGAGATGAAACGACTGGAGGGGGTTCGGGCGAATCAGCAACAAAATCGCACGATCCGTCATAGGGCAACAGAGCGGCAGACTCCACGACTCCCAATGCAGATACAGTCAGGTCGTACTCGAGATAGTGCTCTCCACCACAAGGCTCCTTATTGAGAATCGCCCACTCAGCTTTCGACAGGCGAAGTGGATTGAGGAGGTTTACTGCGTGGGTAGAAACGGTGGATTGATCCACGCGCACTGCCGGGCTCGCGTCGAGGTGTGCGCTGCGATGGCAGGCGGTAAGCCCAAGGATCACAAAGAGTCCTAGAACCGACGGACAGAGTCCGACTCCCGGTCTGATCAGCTGATATGAGATGGCACTTTGGGCCAGAGAGTGTCTGACATGCATACGCTCTTAGACACCGCTCGCTGCAAGGCGAATCAAAGTTCCTCGAAACGGTGTTCGCGGCATCTTCGAACGCCAAATCTCTGAGCGGACCACACACCGAACCCCCAAGTCATGACGCCGCCACATCCCCTGACATATCATGGCCCCACACCCGATGCCTCTCACCCCCGCACCCACCACCCCTCGCACCAACCGCTGGATCACCGCCGCGGTCCTCTCTCTGCTCCTCATCCTCTCCGCGCAAATCATCCACGCCATCCACGGCCAGTCCCTCACCTGGGATGAAGGCGATCACATCTTCGCCGGCTACGAAAGCTGGAAGACCCACGATTTCGGCCTCAACCCAGAGCACCCGCCCATGGTCAAGCAGCTCGCCACCCTCCCGCTGCTCCCCATCCATCTCAACGTCCCACCGCTGCAACACCGCTTCTTCAAAGAAGAGTCCTACCTCGACGGCCGCCAGCTACTCTTCCACAACGGTCCAGCCGACGGCAACCACTACTCCGCCGAAACCCTCGTCTTCCGCGCCCGTCTCCCAACCCTCCTCTTCGCCATCGCCGCCGCGCTGCTCGTCTTCTTCGCCACGCGCGAGATGTTCAACGTCCGTGCCGCTCTGATCGCCCTGACCCTCTTCTGCTTCGACCCCAACCTGCTGGCCTTCGGCGCCTACGTCACCACCGACATGGCCGCCTCCTGCACCATCTTCGCCACCATCTACGCCCTCTGGCGATACCTCCAGCGGCCCACCGCCGCGCGACTCGTCGTCACCGGAATCGCCGCCGGCCTCGCCCTCGCCGCCAAGCACTCCACCGTTCTCCTCGCTCCCATGCTCGTCCTCCTCCTCGCCGGCGAACTAGCCGCCCGCGCCCTCTCCGCCCGCCGCCCGCGCGACCCCCACCAAACCACCCTCCCCCGCACCGCGCTCCACTACGTCACCGCACTCGCCGTCATCACCGTCATCGGCGTCGCAGTCCTCTGGGCCTTCTACGGATTCCGCTACGCCGCGCGTCCCGCACCCCTCGCCCTCTCTCCCTCGCTCACCGACTACGTCGGTCCCCTCGCAGGCATCCAGGCCCGCGGCCTCCTCTTCGCCGCCCGCTTTCATCTCCTCCCCGAAAGCTACCTCTACGGCCTCGCCGACGTCCGCAAGATGGCCAACGACATGCCCAGCTTCTTCTTCGGCCACGTCTATGCCCACGGCATCTGGTACTACTTCCCCGTCGTCTTTCTCATCAAGTCCACCCTCGCCCTCCTCATCTCCCTCGCGCTCACCCTCTTCGCCATCGCCCGGGGCTGGCTCCGTAATCCCCGAGCCCTCTGGTTCCTCATCTGCCCGCCCGCTCTCTACTTCGCCGTCGCCATGTCCTCGCACCTCAACATTGGAGCCCGCCACATCCTTCCCGTCTGGGTCTTCTGCTGCGTTCTAGCCGGAGCCGGCCTCTCCGCACTCATCCAGCACCACCATCGCTGGCTCTATCCCGCAGCCGCTCTCCTTCTATTTCAAATCGCCACCGCCCTCCACGCCTCCCCCAACTACATCGCCTACTCCAACGAAGCCTGGGGAGGCCCCACCCACACCTACCGCTATCTATCCGACTCCAACACCGACTGGGGCCAGCAACTCCTCGCCACCTCCGCCTACCTTCGCGACCATCACATCACCCACTGCTACTTCGCCTACTTCGTCACCCCCTTCGTCCTTCCGAAGGACTACGACATCCCCTGCGTCTACCTCCCCACCCCCGACTCCCTCGGCTCCATCAGCCTCCCCATCGTCCCCCTCACCATCGACACCGCGACCGACGGCCCCATCCTCATCAGCGCCGGCGACCTCAACAGCTTCGAGTCCGGCTCCTCCGTCCTCAACCCCTACCAATCTCTGATGAACGTTCCCCCTACCGCCTTAATCCAGGACGGCATCCTCGTCTTCAATGGCCGCTTCACGCTTCCCCTCGCAGCCGCCATGCCGCACGTCGACCGCGCCTGGGCCTTCGCCAACGCGCACAACAATCCCGCCGCGCTCAACGAAGCTATCCTCGCCGAATCCCTCGCGCCCAATGCCGTACAACCAGAAATCGTTCTAGGCGACACCCAGGCCGCCGCCGGCAACAATCAAGCCGCCCGCCAGGCCTACACCCGCGCCATCACCACCATCAACACCATGGACCCCGACGCCCGCGAAAAATGGCTAGCCACGGTTGACCAAAAATTAGCCGCCCTATAACCCCGCAGCCAGATCCCAACGCACCCGCTCCATCGTCTCCAAATAAAACGCCAAATTATGAATCGAGTTCAGCGTAGCCCCCAACTGCTCGCCACTCGAAACCAAATGCCGCAGATACCCCCGCGTATACCGCTGACAAACCATGCAAGCGCACCCCTCATCCAACGGCCGCTGATCTTCGGCGTTGTCCAGCTTCTTCACATTCAACCGCACCACCCGGCTGCTTCGATCCTTAGGATCCTCGCGCACAAACACCAACCCATGCCGCCCCGCGCGTGTAGGCAGCACGCAATCCATCATGTCCACACCCATCCGCGCATACTCTTCAATCTCATCCGGATACCCCACCCCCATCACATACCGCGGCTTATCCTTCGGCAAATGTTCAAGCGTCAGCGCAATCATCTCCCGCGTGACCTCGCGCGGTTCCCCGACCGCGAGCCCCCCAATCGCATACCCCGGCAAATCCATCTCCACCAACCTCTGCGCCGACTCCCGACGCAGATCCGCATACATCCCACCCTGCACAATCCCAAACAACGCCTGGTGCTTCCCCTCAAATCCGGCTGTGCCCTCGCCAAATCCGGGTGCCCCATCCGTACGCGCTTTTTGCGGACGGGTGGGATCCATCCAAGGCACCTCCCCGCGGTGCTCCACCCAATACGCCTTCGACCGCTCCGCCCAAGCATGCGTCAGCGCCATCGAATCCCGTGTTCTCTCCCAACTAGCCGGCGTCTCCACGCACTCGTCGAACACCATCATCACATCGGCGCCCAGCGCAATCTGCACCGCCATCGAGTGCTCCGGCGAAAAGAAATGCTTACTCCCATCCAAATGTGAACGGAACTCCACCCCATCCGCCGTAATCTTCCGCAGCTTCGCCAGCGAAAACACCTGGAACCCACCCGAGTCCGTCAGCATCGGCCGCTCCCAGCTCATAAACCGATGCACGCCCCCCATCCGCCGAATCAACTCATGCCCAGGCCGCAGATACAGGTGATACGTATTCGCCAGAATAATTTCTGCTCCCTGCCCAACCGCAGAATCCGGGTGCCCCGGGTCCAGATTTTCGGACCCGGGTCGGGCAACGGTCCCAATCTCCTCGAGCACATTTTGCGGCACGGCCTTCACCGTAGCCGCCGTCCCCACCGGCATAAACACAGGCGTCTGCACCACTCCATGCGGCAGCTTTAGCTCCGCCCGCCGCCCCCCACCCTCGCTCGTCTTTGCCACTTCAAACAAAAGAGACATCGCCCCTCATTGTAGAGGGGCGATGTCTCTTCGCTCAGTCCTGCCAAGTCATTCCCCCCTACTGATTCGGAGGAGCAGGAGTCTCCGGCCGCTCGGGCCGTTCTGGACGTTCCGGGCGCTCGGGCCGATCCGGCACCACGTGCCCACTCATCGCGCCCATCTTGCTCAGGTCCGCCAGCGATCCCGTCCCGCTCATGTGAATGAACGTCAGTTCCTGCGGCTCCACCGTCAAAATCACCATCTCGTTACCCTGCCCATTCGGCAACGCACGATTGCAGATATCCGTGGACTCGCCTGTCTTGCTCTCATGCGTGTGGATAAAGCAGTTCCAGTTCCCCGACTTCAGCTTCTGTCGATACGCATCCACATCGGCCATGTTGTACATCCCTGGCTTTGGATACTCATACGTCTTGACCACCATGAAGTTCAGCTTATGCGCCATGTCGCCGCCATGCTTGCCGCTCACCATGCCCAGCATGTCCGGCCCAAGATTCACGTCCGTCACATCGCTCGCACCGGCTGCAAACTTCTCCGTCCCGGCAAACAAATCATCCTTCACCTGCGGGTCACCCACCGATACCATCCCATCCTGCAGCACGATAGTGTGCGCCATCATCTGCGCCTGCATCACCGCCGACCGCGCCATCATCTCTGCCCGCAGCGGAGCCATCTGCATCTCCAGCTTCGCCTCCATAGGAGCCATCTGCGCCTCCTGCAACGCAAGCTTCACCTTGATCGGAGCCATCCGCACTTCCATCCGCCCCATCTCGGCCTGGGCGCGCTCCATCTGCGCCTGCACATCCACCTTCTGCTGCGCACTCAACTTCACCTGCACCGCGACCTTCGCCTGCAGCGGAGCCATCTTCGCCTCCTGCCGCACCACCTCTGCCTGGACCTTCTCAACCTGCGCCTGCACATCCGCCTGCTGCGCCGCCACCTGCGCCTGCACGTCCGCTTTCTGCGCGGCAACCTGAGACTGCACATCCGCCTCAATCTTCGCCGCCTGCGCCTGTATGTCAGCCTGCTGCGCCGCCACCTGCGCCTGCGCGTCTGCCGCCTGCGCAGCATCATCCGACGTCGTCTGCGCTCCTACCGAAGCCGCCGCGATCATCATCGCCGCAACCACGCCAGTCCTGATCCATCCGCTCGTCATTTCGCTCATCATCCTCATGTCCAGCTCCTTCCGACCTATCTCAAAACTCTCTCGAAACCTACTCGCCTAACTTCAATCCCGCGCGCTGCAACTGCTCCCGCGTCTGCGCCAGCGCATGATCGGTCGCCTGCACCGCCACCGCAAACTGCTCGTCCGCCTTCGCCTGCTCGCGCCGCTGATGCAATACTTCCGCTCCATACATCCCTATCGCCAACACGGCGGCAATCGCCCCGCCCATCCACGCCTGCATCCGCCACAATCCACTCCGCGGCCGCATCACCAATACCTTCTGCTCGACGTCAACCGGACTCGCCGCCCGTTCCATCACACGCGCAGCAAACCCTTCCGGCGCATCCACGCGACGCATCGCCCGCGCCAGTTGCAACTCAAACTCCGCCAGCTTCAAATCGAGCACCAACTCCGGAACCAACTCCGGCCCATCCATTCGTTCCTGTTCACTCATCGCACGTACTCCTTCATCGTCACCGCGGCCTTCCGTCTCAACAACTGCAAGCCGCGCTGCAGATGACTCTTTACCGTCGCCACCGGTTGTCCCAGCAGCTTCGCAATCTCGTCAGGAGACATCTCCTCCTGGTACCTCAAAACCACCGCCACGCGCATCGCTTCCGGCAGCCCCTGCAACAACTCTTCCAGCCTCGCCACCACCGCCGCATTCATAGCCGCGCCATCCCCAACCTCCGGCCCATGCGCTTCTTCCAGAAACTCTTCCGCCGCAGACTCAGGCCTCACCGCTTTCCTCCGCAACGCATCCGTTGCCCGATGCACCGTCACCCGCCGCAGCCAGAAGCGCACATGGTCCTCGCTCTCCAACCTCTCCACCGCCCGATACAGCTCCAGGAAGGCGTCCTGCGCCACTTCCTCGGCCGTGCCATATTCACCTGTAACGCGCAGCGCCAAAGAGAACACCATCCGTTGGTGTGTCTCCACCAGCCTTCGAAACTCCACTGCTTCCATAGCCATCAGCACGCGCTCACTAACCTATACGCACGCGTCTTCTCCTCGGAATGCAAAATCTTCATCCCACTGCAATAAAATGTACAACCCTCTGGATTTTCAGCGCGTTAGGTCCTCACCGCCGCCTGCCGTTCCCATGCGCCCACCCGCATGCCGTCATCTCGACCGGAGCATCACGGCTTCATCGTGATGCGCAGCGGAGAGACCCCTGTATTGGCTCTTGCTCCCGCCACCGCTATCGTGCAAGCTCCGCCCTCATCCCCCGACGTCTGCGCGGGACACTCTGCGAGCGCCACCGCCTGCGCCACCGTCATCCCCGGTTGCAGATAATGAAACTCCGACCGCGTTACCTCCGAATCTTTCCCCACCGACTTGAATAACGCCGCCTTCCCATTGATCGCCGTCAGCACATGCACCGTCCGCCAGTGCCCCTGCACATCTCCGCGCTCGCTACTGAAGTGACTTCCCGCCCTGATCGTCGCCAGCAGCCCGAACCCAATCGACACATCCTGCGGCAGCCGCCCCTCCACATGCATCAGCCGCTCCTGCGCCGCATCCATCACTACCGTCCCACTCATCGCGCACAGTACCCGCTCCTCAATCCCGTGCGGCGAATACTCCGGGTTCGGATGAAAGTCCATCGTCCACACCCCATCCTTCAGCCGCACGTTATCGAACACGAACGCCTTCGGCAGCAGATCCAGCATCTTCCGCGCCTGAGCCTCGTCGTCCTTCTGCGCCCGCTCCTTCGCCAGAAACGCCTCCGGATCCGCCACAATCCCCGCTAGCCGTCCCCGCTCCGCGCCTTCCTGCTCCGCATTCAGCGGCTTCCCATCCACCGCCAGCAAATACCGCACCCGCCCAAACGACGTCTCCACCACCCGCTCGGTCCACACCTGCCCACCCGTCCGCGCCGACCGCTCCTTCGACAGAAACTCATACGTATCCTTATGCGCGGTCGTGTCGTCCTCATGCGCAATCATCCCGTTCACCACCTCAAGCGCCGTCGGCGGATTCGCACTAACCGTCGTCTGCTGCCCAAACCCAACCCCCGGAAGCAACGCCGCCGTTAGCAGCAACCGCCAACCCACATGCTTCCAAATCCCTGAACGTTCCTCGGCCAAGCAGTCCCCCTCATTGTCGTTCTATCGGATGCCGAATCGGACAACTACAACCGTACCGCCGCCATCAGCGACTCTGCATCCTTAGACTCCCCACCACCCCGCCTCCACGTCTACGTTTTTACCCTCGCCGTCCGCGCAGGACTCCTCGCCGCTCGCGCTGGACTTACCGTAGTTCCGGTAGCTGTGCCATTTCGATCATCTCCGCCTCCGACCGCGCCCCATCGAGCACCGCCCGGTCCAGGCGAACAAAGTTATTCAGTCGAAACAGCACGTTATCCCGCGCCGCAATCTCCTTCGTCAGCAGCATGGAGTAGCTATGCAGCTCCTCCGCGCTCATCCGGCCCAGATCCGGCGTGCTTTCCGGCTCCCCATCGTCGAAGTTCTCCTCGAACTCTTTCAGCTCGCCTTTCACCTCGAGCCAATGACTGATCGTTTCCCGCAAGAGCCCGTGCTGCAGATCCAGCCGCGAGTACATCTCCGCTTCCGTCCGCGGCAACAGCGCCACCAGCATGCTCTCCTTAGCCGTCGTCCATACCGAGTCGGAAGGCACCGTAGGCTGCCCCGGCACCGGATTCGCGACATACCGAAGGCCTGCCTTTCCTCCGCTCGTGCGCATCGTGTCCACATTCTTCCGAAGATCCAGCTCCCAGTCCCGCAAGGCTGCAATCAGTCGCCGGTCCTTCTGCACAATCTCGACGTTCCGTTCCCCCTCAGCCCGCAAATCTTCCTCCAGCTGATGCCGCTGGTGAACATGATGCAGCGCCTCCACACTCTGCTCCAGCGAAATCGCGATCAACAACCCAATCGTGATCGTTCCCAGGTGAATCCAGAAGTCTCTCCACGAATGCAACGGCTCATGCGGCGCATGCACTTCCATCCCCTCACCTCAAAGCAAAAAAGCAAAATGGTTCCGCTAGGCCCGGGTACTAGTTACTTCATCTTCTTACTCTCGCCGTCCGCGCAGGACCCAGGCCGCAGGCAGCACCGCCAACAACCCAATCCACAAGCCAAACCCCGCAACCACCCAACCCTCGATCGCGTGCCCCGGCAGCATCCATCCCAACAGGTATTCCCCCAGCATAAACACAAACGTCGCCCACGCCACCGACCCCACCAGCAGCAGCGGCCACCACCCCCGCCGCCGGCCCAGCAATCCTTCCATCCCCACCCCCACCAGCCACCACGCCACAAGACAATACACCGGCGCTTCCAGCAGACTCGCCGTCCACTCATCCAGCTGCTTCGGATACCACAGCGATGGGTTCGTCAGCGCAATCGTGAACGGCATCTCCACCAGCGCCCCCGGCATCGCAATCGCCGTAAGCGCATGCGAGTGCGTTACCACCGCCTCATTCACCGCAAACGCCCAAAAGTTCTCCGCCAGGATCGTTGCATGAAACGTTCCCACCGCCACCGTCGGATTCTGT
>Ga0302220_10000424_pt1 | contig 36619 bp, 26 predicted proteins | sample II_Palsa_E1_3_FD_194572 | JGI IMG/M metagenome (GOLD analysis project Ga0302220, IMG submission 194572) | Peat permafrost microbial communities from Stordalen Mire near Abisko, Sweden - II_Palsa_E1_3 | ecosystem: Environmental > Terrestrial > Soil > Palsa > Peat permafrost | place: Sweden...
TCGTGGGGCTGCCCTTGAGCGCTTCCTCGATCAATGCCTTCAGTTGCGCATCACCGAACTGGTCGGCCCAGTCGGCTGCAGGCCAGTGACCGCTTTCGGCCGGCAGGCTTTGCGTGGTCGCGAACTGTTGCGGCTGGGCCATCTGCTTGTCGCTGTGGATGCCTGCATAGTTGACACATGCCGAGAGCACCGCCGCGAACATCACCGACAGTCCCACTTTCAACACGCGGACACCGCCGTCGGATTTAATCTGCGCTTTCATTTTCTGACCTGTCAGATTGTTGGTTAAAAAAAGGGGAACGCCGTGGCGCTCACTCTCCGTTGAACTTGTTAAGCAAACGGCACAGTTCTTCGAACTCTGCCTTCGTGAACTTCTTCAACCGCGCATTCAGCACTTCCGGTGCGATCTTCGGAATCTCGCCCGCGATTTCTTCGCCTTTCTTCGTCAGGATCAGGTTGACCACCCGGCGATCGTCAAGGCTGCGCGAGCGCTCCAGCAACCCCTTCGTTTCCAGCTTGTCGAGCATCCGCGTCATCAGTCCGGTGTCGACGGACAACATCTTCGACAGCTCGAACGGCGTGGAGGCGAGGCCGCGCTGCATGGCGAGGATGATGCCCATTTGCGGGCCGGTGATGTCGAGGTCCTTGAGGGCCGTGTCCATTTCCGCAGTAATCAGGTTGCGCGCCTTGGTCAGCAGGAACCCGACGCTTTGCGTCAGCGAGAAACTTTCGGATGTGTAGTGCTTCATGGCGCGTCCTCTTCGTGTATGACTCTAACAATAACTGCAAAGTCAGATTCTGGCAAGAAAATTTTTGCGGTTTCTCGTCCTGGTCGAGCGACGCGCCTCAGGCTTGCGCTCAGTGACCGCCAGCGCCCGCTGCGGCCTTTGCACCGTCCTTGCTGGGCTTGGTGATCCAGATGAGCGGAATGATGATGATAAAGATCACCGACGACAGCCAGAACACATCGTTCAGGCCGAGCATCGACGCCTGCGCGCTCAATTGCGTTTCGAAAAAGGCCTGCGCTTTGAACATGCTCGCATGCAGGGTCGTCTGAATACCGGCGAGCGCGTGCACGTAGTTCGGGTTGTTCAAGCTGGTCTGCTCGGCGAGCTGCGAATGATGCTGGATCGTCCGGTCGTTCCAGATGGTGCTCATGATCGACGTGCCCGCCGCGCCGGCGAAGATCCGCGCGAAGTTCGACAGACCCGCAGCCGCCGGGATCTTCTCAGGCGGCAAGCCCGACAGCACGATCGCCGTAAGTGGCGTGAAGAACAACGCCATCGGAATACCCTGCAGCAGCGTTGGCAGAACGAGCGTGTAGGGGTCGACGTCCGTCGTGTACCACGAGCGCATCAGGAACACGCCCGCAAAACAGAGGAAGGCGAGCGTCGCCAGCACCCGCGTGTCCGATTTCGGCATGATCTTGCCCATCACCGGCGCAAGAATCACGGCGAAGATGCCGAGCGGTGCGGTCACCAGCCCCGCATCGACAGCGCGGTAACCCAGGTATTCCTGAATCCACGTCGGCAGGATCACGAGGTTGGCGAAGAAGACCGCGTAGCCGATCGAGATCGCGACGGTGCCGCCCAGGAAGTTGCGTCCCTTGAACAGACGCAGGTCGACGATCGGCTTGGCCTCGGTCAGCTCCCAGATCAGGAAGAACAGGAATGCAACCAGTGCAACGACGGTGAGCGCCCAGATTACCGGCGAATTGAACCAGTCGAGGTCCTTGCCCTTGTCGAGCATGATCTGCAGCGAGCCCACCCAGACAATCAGCGAGAGGAGGCCCACCTTGTCGACCGGCAGCTTGCGCGACGGTGTTTCGCGCTTGCGGTAGAGCGCCCAGACCACTGCGGCAGCGAACAGGCCGACGGGGACGTTGATGTAGAAGATCCACGACCAGTTGTAGTTGTCGGTGATCCAGCCGCCGAGCGCCGGCCCGGCAATCGGCCCAACCGTTGCGGTCATCGCCCACAGCGACAGCGCGCTCGAGCTTTTATTCTTCGGAAACGTGCCGAGCAGGAGTGCTTGCGACAACGGCACCAGCGGCCCTGCCACCGCGCCCTGGACGATACGCGCCACGAGCAGGATAGGCAGGCTGGGCGCGAAACCGCATGCCGCGGACGACACCACGAACAACAGGATCGCGGCCACGAACAGCTTCACTTGCCCGACCCGCTGCGTGAGCCAGCCGGTCAGCGGAATCGCCACGGCGTTCGCCGCGGAGAACAGCGTGATGACCCACGTGCCTTCATCCACCGACACGCCCAGGTCGCCGGAGAGCGTCGGGATCGCGACATTGGCGATCGACGAGTCCAGCACATTCATGAAGGTGGCGAGGGACACGGCGAACGCGCCCAGTGCAAACTGCCAGCCGGTCAATGGCGCAGGCGCGCTCGCGTTATTTGGCGGGTTCATGTTGCGTCCTTTAAGAGGCTTGACGGCCGGCTGCTCACTAGCCGTCGCTGATTATCTGATTTGTCAGATATATGGTTAAAAAAATGTCTCATTCATCCAGCAACTTGTGAAGGAGACCGCACAAGGTCGCGAATTCCTGCGGGGTAAAGCCGCACAGGCGCCGGTTCAACACCGTCGGCGCGATCTCCGTGATCCGCGCCGCAAGATTCCGGCCGGCTTCGGTCAACGTCAGGTTCACCACCCGCCGGTCCGGACGGTTGCGATCTCGGCGCACGAGGCCTTCCTTTTCCAGACGGTCGACCAATCGTGTGACGAATCCCGGATCGACGCCCAGCAGCTTGGACAACCCGGCCGAGGTGCGCGCAATGCCCATATACAGGAGCAACAGCGCGCCGATGTGCGAACTGCTGACCCCCGTGCCGTCCAGTTCGACGTCCATCTCCGCCGTGAGCAGATGGCGGGCTTTGCTCAGTGCAAAGCTGATGCGCTGAACCGGCAAGAAAGTGTCGTCGCGATACTGACTCATAGCTGATGCCTCCGTTTCTGATGCAGACTATATCTGACTTATCAGAGATGTGCAAAGATTTTTTGAGGAAGCCAGATGGCGGTCGCGATGGGGCAGGGCTCGCGCGGGCAATCAAACTTTTTACTCGACGACGGCTGTGCCAAACGTCAATATTGGAGCACGTCTGGCATACGGCCCCGTGTCTGCTAGACTAAATTCACTCGCGACTTACGCCGCCAATCCCGACTGGTTTTCAGGCGAACCAGAACGCGTTTCCCCTGGCGACAGGCAACCGCCTGTTCGCGGAGTCGGCAGATGAACCCATCGTGCTCGCGTAGCGGTCACGGCGAAAGCCGCCACGAGATGTTGTGGGACGACGGTGAACGCATCATGCGCAGATGTTGGCGCCATGCTGCGGATGGCGGCGCGTACAGTGTCCTCGAAGTCGTGCCAGGCGCGGCGCGCGCGACGCTCGCTACTTTCAGTCGTCTTACACACGAATACGAACTAAGAGACGACCTGAACGAGGCATGGGCGGCGCAGCCGCTCGAACTCGTGCATGAGCGCGGCGAGATCATGCTCGTGCTGAAGGATCCGGGTGGCGATCTGCTTGATGGCCTGATCGGCCAACCTTTCGCAATTGAAATCTTCGTGCGCATTGCTGTCGCATTAGCGTCTGCGCTTGCCCGGATGCACGAATGCAGTCTCATCCATAAGGACATCAAACCGAGCAACATCTTTGCGGATTGCGTCACGGGCCGGGCGTGGCTGACGGGTTTTGGCATTGCTTCGCGCCGCACCCGTGAGCAGCAGTCACCCGAACCGCCTGAATCGATCGCGGGAACGCTTCCCTATATGGCGCCCGAGCAGACCGGTCGCATGAATCGCTCGATCGATTCCAGGAGCGACCTTTACTCGCTTGGCGTCACGCTCTACCAGCTATTCACTGGGAGCCTGCCGTTTGCCGCCGCCAGCCCCATGGAGTGGGTGCACTGCCATATCGCGAGGAAGCCGGTGGCGCCACACGAGCGGTCCGGGAATGTTCCGGCTTCCCTCTCCGCGATCGTAATGAAACTGCTCGCCAAGACGGCCGAAGACAGGTACCAGACGGCCGTCGGCCTCGAGAGCGATCTGCGTCGTTGCCTGACTGATTGGGAGACACTGCGTCGCTTCAAGGAATTTTTGCTTGGCGAGCGCGATACGCCAGACAGATTGCTGATTCCAGAAAAGCTGTACGGACGAACATCCGAGACCGAGACGCTGCTTGCCTCTTTCAATCGCGTGGTCGAGAACGGCACGCCCGAATTGGTGCTTGTCTCGGGTTATTCTGGGGTCGGTAAATCCTCAGTGGTCAATGAACTGCATAAGGCACTCGTCCCGTTGAATGGCCTGTTCGCCTCAGGCAAATTCGACCAATACAAGCGCGATATTCCTTATACGACCTTGGCGAAAGCGTTTCAGAGCCTGGTGCACCCGCTTCTCAGCAAAAGCGATGACGAGTTGAGGAATTGGCGCGATGCCATCCAGGAGTCACTCGGCCCGAACGCACGGCTGATGTTCGACCTGGTGCCTGAATTAAAGGTCATTCTCGGAGAGCAGCCACCCGTTCCGGTCCTTCCGCCGCTAGATACGCAGCGCCGCTTCCAGCTGGTCGTTCGCCGCTTCATCAGCGTATTCGCACGGCCAGAGCATCCGCTTGCACTCTTCCTCGACGACTTGCAATGGCTCGACGCGGCGACACTCGATTTGCTCGAGAACCTTCTGACTCAACCGGATGTGCGACACCTGCTGTTGATCGGCGCCTATCGGGATAACGAGGTGGACTTCACCCATCCGCTGATGCGCAAACTGGAAGCAATCCGCCGGGCCGGAGCGCAAGTGCAGGAAATCGTACTCGCCCCGCTGGCCCGTGAGGACCTGGAACAGTTGACCGGCGACTCCCTTCGGTGTGAGCCGCAGCTCACGGCCTCGCTGGCACAACTGCTGCACGAAAAGACCGAGGGCAATCCATTCTTTGCCATTCAATTCCTGTCGGCGCTTGCGGATGAGGCATTAGTCGACTTCGATCATCGCAAAGCGCGTTGGACTTGGGACCTCAAACGGATTCACGCGAAGGGTTACACCGATAACGTTGTGGATCTGATGGTCGCGAAGCTCAGTCGTCTGCCGGGCAAAACCCAAACTGTGTTGCAGCAGCTTGCCTGTCTCGGCGATAGCGCGAGCGTCGCTGTCCTCTCAATGGTCTGCGAAGATTCGGAGGACGAAACGCGCGACAACCTGCGCGAGGCGGTGAGATCGGGGCTCGTTCTCCAATTCGATAGCGCGTACCGGTTCCTGCATGATCGGGTGCGGGAAGGAGCCTATTCTTTCATCCCTGAAAACTTGCGCGCCGCGACCCATCTGAGAATCGGCAGGTTGCTCGCGGCGCACACGCCGCCGGAGAATCGGGAGGAAGCGATCTTCGAGATCGTGAACCAGCTCAATCGCGGCGTCGCTCTCGTGAGCTCGCCCGAAGAGCGGGAACGGATTTCTGAACTCAACCTGATTGCGGGTCAGCGTGCCAAACATTCCACAGCCTATAACTCGGCGCTGACTTACCTCATTGCCGGTCGAGCCGTCCTCCCGCAGGACTGTTGGGAGCGGTACCCCACACTGACCTTTGCACTCGATTTCCACCGCTCCGAGTGCGAGTTTTTGACCGGCGCGCTGGCGGAAGCTGACGAGCGACTTTCAATCCTGTCTGCGCACGCCACCCGGCTCGTCGACGTCGCCGCTGTGACCCAACTGCGGGAAGAGCTTTTCACGACCCTCGGCCGGAGCGACCGCGCCATCGAGGTTTGCCTCGATTATCTCCGGCACGTGGGCGTGCACTGGTCAGCCCACCCGACGACTGAGGAAATCCGCCAGGAATTCGAGCAACTATGGCGTCAGATTGCAGATCGAGCGATCCAGGACCTCATCGACTTACCCGTGATGACCGATCCCGAGCGGCGTGCAACCATGGACGTCCTCGCTTCGGTTGTCTCGCCTGCGTTGTTTACGAATGCAAATCTGCTCTGTCTTGTGGTCTGCCGGATGGCGAATCTCAGCCTGGAGTATGGCAACTGTGACGGATCCTGCTTCGCCTACGCCTGGCTCGGGATGATCCTGGGCTCGTATTTCAGCGACTACCAGACCGCGTTCCGCTTCGGCAAGCTCGGTCTGGATCTGGTGGAACAGCGGGGACTGCGGCGCTTCGAGGCGCGTGTGTACCTGATATTCGGCCACCGTGTCATGCCGTGGACGCAGCCCATCCACGCCGGTCGAGCGTTGGTGCTACGCGCCTTCGATGCGGCAAACCAACTGGGTGATCTAACTTTTGCCGCCTATAGCCGCGATAACCTGATCACCAACCTTATCGCCTGCGGGGACCCGCTTGTCGACGTGCAGCGCGAGGCCGAAGCCGGACTTGAGTTTGCACGTCAGGCGCGCTTCGGCCTCCTCATAGACCGCATCATCGCCCAGATCCGGCTCATCAAAACCCTGCGTGGACACACTCCGGACTTCGCTTCCTTCAACGATGCCGAGTTCCACGAAAGTCGCTTCGAGCAGCATCTGGAGAGTGAGCCGCAGCTGGCGATGGCGAGTTGCTGGTACGGGATCCGCAAGCTGCAAGCGCGCTTTTTTGCGGGGGAATATGCATCTGCTATCGCGGCGGCTGCACATGCCGAACGTCTGCTCTGGACAGCGCCGTCATTCTTCGAGGTGGCCGAGTACCATTTCTACGCCGCGCTAACCCGCGCCGCGCTGTATGACCCGGCGTCGGCCGAGGAACGCAGCCAGCACCTCGACGCCATAGCCGCTCATCATCGCCAGCTTCGCGAGTGGTCCGAAGCGTGCCCGGAAAACTTTGCGAATCGCACGGCGCTGGTGGCTGCCGAGATTGCACGCCTCGAACACCGCGAATTCGATGCCACGCAGCTTTATGAACAGGCCATCTGCTCAGCCCGCGCCAACGGCTTTGTCCACAACGAGGCACTCGCCAACGAAATCGCCGCGCGCTTTTACGCGGCACATGGCTTTGAAAAGATTGCCCGCATCTATTTGCAGGATGCTCATCACGGTTATCTCCGCTGGGGTGCCGACGCCAAGGTGAGGCAGCTTGAGCAGCAATTTCCCGGACTCAAGGATGAACTACGTGTGCCCAGCCCCACTATCACGATCGGTACGTCCGTCGAGAACCTCGAGCTCGCGACCTTGATCAAGGTCTCGCAAGCCGTCTCGAGCGAGATTGTCCTGGATAGCCTGATTGATACTCTGATGCGCACAGCCATCGAGCAGGCTGGCGCCGAGAGAGGTGTCCTCGTCGTGCAGGGCGAAGGTGAACTGCGGCTCGCAGCGCAAGCCACGGTCAGCGGCGAAACAGTGGGCGTTCAGGTGTGCGACGAACCCCTGATTAGCGGAATGCTGCCGGACACGGTGCTCCATTATGTGATGCGGACCTGGGAGAGCGTCATGCTCGATGACGCCGCTGCGCAATCTTCGTTTGCTGCCGATCCTTACATTCAGCGGTGCCGGGCTCGCTCGATACTTTTCCTCCCTCTGTTAGCTCAGGCAAAGCTCATTGGCGCGCTTTACCTCGAAAACAGCCTGGCACCGGGCGTCTTTGGGCCTGCACGGGTCGCCGTATTGAAGCTGCTCGCCTCACAGGCCGCGATCGCACTGGAGAATGCCCGTTTGTATCGGGATCTCGCTGAACGTGAGGCCAAGATCCGGCGACTGGTCGATGCGAACATCGTCGGCATTTGCATTTACGACCTCGAAGGCCGGATTCTCGAGGCCAACGACGCGTTTCTGCACATCGTGCGCTATGAACGCGACGATCTTGGAGCGGGACGTATCCACTGGGCAAAGCTCACCCCAAAGGAAGGGTTTGGGCGCGACAGGCGGGAATGGTTACCCGAACTGCTCGCCATGGGTACGCTGCCGCCTTTTGAAAAAGAATGCTTTCGAAAGGACGGTAGCCGCGCGGCGGTATTGATTGGGGCGGCGAGCTTCGAAGAGAAGAAGCACCAGGGCGTGGCATTCCTGTTTGACTTGAGCGATCACAAGCGTGCAGAAGCGGTGGCACGAGAGAGCGAGCAGCGCTACCACGAGGTGCAGACAGAACTTGCGCATGCGAACCGGGCGTCCACGATGGGCCAACTGGCGGCTTCGATTGCGCATGAAGTCAAGCAGCCGATTGCTGCGATTGCATGGAACGCCTCGGGCGCCATACGCTGGCTCGGCGCGCGGCCGCCCAACCGGCGCGAGGCGCTGCAATCCCTGGAGAAGATCAGGAATGACGCGATGAGAGCGGGCGCAATCATCGACCGGATTCGTGATTTCATCAGGAAGGAGCCGCCCCACGAGGACAGCGTGGACATCAAACGAGCGGTCAGTGAAGTGATTGAACTCACGCGTGGGGAAGCCGCAAAGCACGGCGTCTCGGTACAGGCCCTATTCGCGGAGGATTTACCGCTGATTCGCGGGGACCGCGTGCAGTTGCAACAGGTCGTGCTCAACCTGATTATCAACGCCATCGAGGCAATGAGCACAACCCGTGAGGGACCGCGCGATTTGCGGATAGATACGGTGGCGGACGCATCGAAGGGCATCGTGGTCGCTGTGTCGGATTCCGGTCCGGGCCTGCCTGCGCAGGGACTCGAGCGCCTTTTCAATCCGTTTTATTCGACCAAGGCTAGTGGCCTGGGGATGGGCTTGTCGATATGTCGCTCGATCATCGAGGCGCACGGAGGCAGCCTCTCGGCAAAGCCGAACGCCCCTCGAGGTGCCGTTTTTCAGTTTACTGTCGCCGATCACCCGAAGCCTGCCAGTTAAGGCCGCCATTTAAGCCAGGCCGAGCCGGCTGGTGAGACAAGTTTTCATCGCGCCGCAGCGCGCCGACTCTGGCCGTTTTCAGGTGGCCCGCGCCGGCGGTTTCCGCGGCTTGCTTAAGAGCTTAGACCGCGAGCGAAGCGTTCTGAGGGAACAGTGCGCGACGGGTTTCTTCGTCAAACTCGCCCTTGAACTTGAGCCCGTCCTTCAGCGCCAGGGCGCGGACGGCCGCCGGGCGCGCCGAGATTTCATCGACCAGACGCTTGACGTGCGGATGGTCAGTCAGACCCTTCTCGCCAAAGATAAAGCCGGCGGAATTGGCCCAGCCCCAGAGTGCCATATCGGCGATCGAGTAAGTGTCGCCGGCCAGATACTTTGAGCCCGCGAGACGCGTATCGAGAATGCGGTAGTGGCGCTCGACTTCTTTCAGGTAGCGATTGCGTGCATACGGCAGCGCTTCCGGCGCATGGTGCAGGAAGTGCACGGCCTGACCCGAGAACGGCGACAGGCCGGTCGCGACGAACAGCAGCCACGAGAGCATTTCCGCATGCTGCGACGGCGTGGACGGCACGAACTTGCCATGCTTTGCGCTGAGGTGCAGCAGGATTGCGTGGGAATCGAATACGGCGATACCGTCGTCGACGATGGCCGGCACTTTGCCATTCGGATTGATCTTCAGGAATTCCGGCTGGTGTTGCTCTCCCTTGAAGGTATCGACGGCGACAACCTCGAACGGTAGTTCAAGCTCCTCCAGCAGGAGCGCCGCTTTCATGGGATTGGGCGTGGGATGGAAGTAAAACTGAAGCATGATGTTTCCTTGATGGGACATGAGACACATCGCAGCATTGCAATGTCGTTCGGCTTTAATGCCGTGCGGGCCGACGGCCCGAGTAGACGCCAATGTAGACGCATTGACTTAGGTTTCGAATAGCCGCATCTGTCAAAACAATCTTGCGCACCGAGAGCAACCTGCAATTCACTTAATCCATTGATGAACCCGATGAACAAGTGTTTTTCGCGCTTCTATCTTATCGACGGGCAGGGCCGCCTTTAGAGTAGTCTCAAGTTGCTACGCGACGCTCCCGGCTATCGTCCCGCGAGAAGTGCCGGGCAATTTCTTCATGACAAGGATCCACCATGACTCTCATGCGTGTAGGCTCGCAGCCCTCGAGGAAAGCCCCTGAAGCGTACTTTACGGGTAACGTTCGCATGGACCCGTTGAACTCGCCGCCAGAACCCGCGCGAGTTTCTGTGGTGAGTGTGACGTTCGAACCTGGCGCACGGAGCGCCTGGCATACCCATCCGCTCGGACAGACGCTCATCGTCACCGCGGGCTGCGGATGGACGCAGTGCGAAGGCGAACCCATCGTGGAAATTCGTGCTGGCGACGTGATCTGGTGCCCGCCGGGTCACAAACATTGGCACGGCGCAGCCGCTACCACCGCCATGACCCACATCGGCATTCAGGAAGCGCTGGATGGCGTCAGCGTCGTCTGGATGGAGAAGGTGACCGACGAGGAATATGCGGTTGGGCCTACCGGCGGTGAGCACGCGCAACATCAGTAACGGTATCCGGAGGCACACCATGCAGGAAGAGACCCTACGTGAAGCGCTGAATGCGCACTGGCAGGCGTCGGCGGCCGGCGATCTCGACGCGGAACACGATATTTACGCTGACGATTCCATCTGCGATTATCCCCAATCAGGTGAACGAATCGTCGGGCGAAAGAATCTGCAGGCACTGCGCGGTCATCATCCGGGTAAGCCATCAGGGTTTGAGGTCCGGCGAATCCAGGGAGAGGGCAATCTCTGGGTCACGGAATACTCCATCAACTATCAGGGCAGGGCGGCGTACACGGTAAGCATTATGGAGTTCCGCGACGGCAAGGTCGTTCACGAGACCCAGTATTTTTCGGATCCCTTTGAAGCGCCGGCCTGGCGGAGTCAATGGGTCCAGCTTAGCGCCTGACGTTGCGCTGCGGCGAGATGAAGATAAAGCCGGCGGCGCCAACCCACGGCGCCCACCGGCTACCCAATCCTTACGGCTTACTTCAATTGCAGCCGGGATTCTCGATGTCGGTCTGATACGGGTGTTGTCCTGTCAGGTAGCAGGCGCGCTACGTGAGAATGCGCTTTCCGTGGTGCTCGACACTTTTGAGTCGGCGCCATTGCCGATCAATCTCGTGCATAAAGGACAAGCGCCGCTGTCGTTGAAGTTGAAGTTGCGTGCTTTCCTCGACTTCATGACGCCGCGCCTGCGCGCTCATATATCGGGCGAACTCACCGACGTCATCGAAGTCACCTCCGCTTGACCACCGAGACGGGGGCTGTTGTGGACCGCGGGTGCCGTCGCGCTGGATCTTCAGCGCCGAAGATCCACCAACCGGCCCGGGCAAACCGCTGACGCAGACCGAACGCCCGGTATTAAAACCGCCAATCCGACGAGCACGATCGAAGCCGCCGTTGCAAGCCAGTAGACCGGTGCAAACGAGCCGGATGCGGCTTTGCAAAGGCCGCCAAGCACATTGCCCGCCGCGCCGCCTACACCAAACGAAGCTTCGCAGATCCCGCACACCACGGCGGCGAGCGCTGGCGCACTGGTCTTGCCAACATACGCGTGCAACAAACCAAAGATAGGGAAGAATGAAAAACCGAACGCGATTGCCGCGCCTGCGAGTGCATAGCTGTTTGGGCGCGACGCCGCGATAAGCGACGCGCAGAGCAACAGCACGCCTGCGCTGACGAGAGCGGTACGCAGGCCGTCGCGCTGTGCAGGGCCGGCACGGTCGCCAACGGTGCGCATATCGCCAATCATGCCGAGCGCCAATCCGCTCACCGCACCGACCAGACCCACGAGTGCCCAGGCGTGGGCTGTGACGTCCAGACCCAGATGCAGGTCATCGTGTGCGTAAGCCGAGAAGTACGTGATAAACGGAACCCCGGCAAAACCGCACAGCAGCGCAATCGCATACACCAGTAGATAGCGTCGCGCCAAAATCTGACGAGCCGTTGCGTGCTGGCCGGGTAGCGCAGTCTGGCGCTGTGTGCCGACGGGTTGGCGCAAGCGGCCAAGGCGCGCGAATACGATAGCGATCGTGGCGCTCAAGGCCACCGTCAGCACCGCACTCACGAGCCAGATCGAGCGCCAGCCCCACGAAGCCAGCAAGGCTGGCACCATCAAACCGTTCAGCAAGACGCCGTAGTTGGTGCCGCTGGAGATGACGCCTATCGCTTTGGCCTGGTGCCGCTCGTCGATCAACGGGACAATCAACACCATCATCGGCACCCAGGTCGCCGCTGCGCAGGCGTTGAGCGCGATCAGCACGCCCCCCATCAGCCAGGTCCGTTCGGCGAACGCGAGGCATGCGAGCCCCGCTGCCGATAGCAGCGTCGCGGCCAGCACGATTCTGGCCGGTCCAAAGCGGGCGGCCGCGAATCCGGACAGCAGCGCCACGGCGACGTTGGCGAGTTGCCGTGCAGCCGTGATGAAGCCGGCTTGCGCGTAGTCAAAGCCGATCGTCCGCTTCATCTCAGGCAGGAGGACGGGAAACAGATAGACGCCGAACCCATACGTCGCGGCAATCACGGCGCTCAGCAGTATCGTCAACGTGAGGGGATGTGAAGCGCGGGGCAGAGTATCCATCGCGGCGGCCGGAAGAGAGGGTGTAATTCAATTCTCCGCGCCTCGACTCCATGACGGAAATGATTTAATTTACTATCATTCATTAAACTGCTTCATCATTCCGGCCCATGCCATGAACCTTGACCCTGCACTGCTGCATGCCTTTATTGCCGTCACGGAAGCCGGCGGCTTCACCAAGGCGGCGCGGCGCCTGAACCTGACGCAATCGGCGATCAGCCACCAGATCCGGCGGCTCGAAGACGAGGTGGGGCGGCCGCTTCTCTATCGCACCACGCGAAGTCTGACCTTGACCGAAGACGGTGAAGATTTCCTGCGCTATGCGCTGCAGATTCTGGAGGCGATGCAGGCGGTCACGCGGCGCTTTCGCTCCTCGCCTGTGGTGGGCAGCGTGCGCTTCGGCGCGCCGGATATTTTCATGGGTGAGCGGCTCCCTTTGCTGCTGACGCAGTTCTCGCGTGCGTACCCAAACGTGCGGCTTGATGTGAGCGTCGGCATGAGTCTCGACTCTCAGACGATGGTCGAGGCGCACGAACTGGATCTGGCCGTGGTGCTCTGCGCGCGCCCCGAAACGGAACGGGACGAGGAGGGCATCGTGTTGCGGAGAACCCGCTTTGTATGGGCCGCGGCCGAGTCATTCGAGTTACGCGAAGGGGGTTCGCTGCCGCTCGCGTTCTTCCCGGCACCCTGCGTGAACCGGCGGGTGGCCATCGAAGCGCTTGAGGGTTTGCCCGTCGACTGGCACGTCGCCTTTACCTCCTCGAGCCAGTCGGGGATCCGCGCGGCTGTCATGACCGGGCTCGCCATCACGCCTTTGACCTACGACGATCTGGAGCCCGGTATCGCGGTCGTCGATGGGCGATACGGTTTGCCGCCGTTACCGGAGGCGGAATTCAGACTGCTGTGGGGCAAGGGCGAAAAGACCCTGGCGGTGCAGGAGTTCGGGCGTCTCGTTCTGGATATGCCGGGTGAGCTTCCGTTCCGGACGCGCAAGCCAAAAGCCGCCTGAGCTGGAAAACAGCGGACTCAATCTGCTGCGTGCTGGATCAAGGCAACGAGCGCGACCAGAACACTGCGACCGGCCGACATCTCCATGTCTACCGGTCGTAGCCGTCACGCAAGCGACCTCAAACTTTGTCGACAGAAGCCTCATAGATCGCGTCGATGGCTTCCGCCAGCGTCGCGTCGAACTCGCTGTCGCTCATCGACACCTTGAGGTCGTTGATCAAGGCCCGGGAGAAGCTGGCGATCATGCCGTGATTGGCCGACAACCGTTCGCAGGCATCGGCCCGCGTATAACCGCCTGAAAGCGCAACCACCCGCACGACACGCGGATGGGCGATCAGCGGCTCATAGAAATCCGGCACGTCAGGAATGGTCAGCTTGAGCATCACGCGGCTGTTGTCCGGCAGCGCGTCGAGTCCCTTTAGCAGCTCGGAGCGTAGCGTCGCCTCAGCGCCTGCCTTGTCCAGACTTTTGATCGACACCTCGGGTTCCAGGATCGGCACGAGGCCATGCCCCTCGATCTGCGCGCCCAGCGCGAATTGTTGTTTTGCAATCGCAGCAATGCCAGCCTGCGAATTCAGCTTGATGACCGAGCGCATCTTGGTGCCGAAGATGCCGAGTTTCGCTGCCCGTTCGAGCAGACCGTCGAGCCCGGGTATCGGCTTCATCAACTGCACGCCGTCGGCTTCGGTCTCCAGGCCCTTATCGACCTTCAGGAACGGCACTACGCCGCGGTCTTCCCACAGGAAGGACGGGACCGGTTTGCCCTCGGCCTGGCCGTCCATGGTCGCTTCGAACAGGATGGATCCGATTACCTTGTCCCCGGTGAAGGCGGGCGCCGTGATGATGCGCACCCGCATCTCGTGGATCAGCTTGAACATCTCGGCGTCGCCGTTGTAAGCCGTCTCCGGGATGCCGTAGAGTTTCAGGGCGCCGGGCGTCGAGCCACCACTCTGGTCGAGAGCTGCGAAAAATCCCGGTTTTTTACTTACTTGCGCCAGCATCTTGTCATTTGCCATGGAAAACTCCGTCGTTCAATAACCGTTTGCAGGACCAAAGCTCATCTGGTCAGGACCCAATGCGTTCAATACGTTAAGTGTACTGCGCTGAGCACCGATGTCGGATTTGATCGATACACGGCCGTTCGCTTCGCGCCGACCGGTCGCGTCTGACGAATGCCTGGGGCGGAGCACGCTTTGGACCCGGGCGGAACGCCGGAGGCAAATCTGGGCACGAAAATCAGGGCACGACGGCCTCAGCTATTGCTCGCTTCGATCCCTGTCATTCCAGAACGTTCAATGGCTGTAACGCTCGCGGGCGGGGGCGTCGCGCCGGGTTTAACCGTGCGCGGATGTCCTCTTGTGCTTACGCGGCGCTAGCTCGGGGCACGGCCGCTTTCTCGATGAACGCACAAACAGCAGCAGTCACCTGCGCGGTGGTGGCCGTGCCGCCCAGATCACGCGTGTGCAGGGACGGGTCAGCGGTGACCGCTTCGACGGCCTGCATGACACGCGCTGCGGCGTCGAACTCGCCGAGATGCTCGAGCAGCATGACGACGGACCAGAAGGTGCCGACCGGATTGGCGAGGCCCTTGCCCATGATGTCGAACGCGGAGCCGTGGATCGGCTCGAACATGGACGGATAGCGCCGTTCAGGATCGATGTTGCCGGTCGGCGCGATGCCCAGGCTGCCGGCCAGTGCGGCGGCCAGATCGCTGAGAATATCCGCGTGCAGGTTGGTGGCGACGAGCGTGTCGAGCGTCGCGGGACGATTGACCATGCGCGCCGTGGCCGCGTCCACCAGTTCCTTGTCCCATGTGACGTCCGGAAATTCCTTCGAGATTTCGAGGGCGATCTCATCCCACATCACCATCGCGTGACGTTGCGCGTTGCTCTTGGTGACCACCGTCAGCAACTTGCGCGGGCGCGATTGCGCGAGCCGGAACGCGAAGCGCATGATCCGCTCGACGCCGGCGCGCGTCAGGATCGACACGTCCGTGGCCGTTTCGATCGGATGCCCCTGATGGACGCGGCCACCCACGCCTGAGTATTCGCCTTCGGAGTTTTCGCGCACGATGACCCAGTTCAGGTCTTCCGGTTTGCAGCGCTTGAGCGGCCCATCGATACCCGGCAGGATGCGGGTCGGCCGGACGTTGGCATATTGATCGAGGCCCTGGCAGATCTTGAGGCGCAGGCCCCACAGCGTGATGTGATCTGGAATGTCCGGGTCGCCTGCCGAGCCGAACAGGATCGCGTCCTTGTTGCGAAGGGCGTCGAGGCCGTCCGCGGGCATCATGATGCCGTGTTTGCGGTAATAGTCGCCACCCCAGTCGAAGTTTTCAAACTCGAACGCGAACGATTTCGTGGTCTTTGCGAGGGCTTGCAAAACCTCCGCGCCGGCCGGTACGACTTCCTTGCCGATGCCGTCGCCGGGAATGGTTGCGATGCGATAGGTCTTCACGTCTCCGTCCTTCTGGGGGTGTTGGTGTGAGTGAACTTTACCGCGCACAGGACGCAAAAACCGGTGCTAAACTCAAAGCATCCTTAACTTCAATTCACAAGTGAAGGTCATGGTCGAAGCGGTCCAACCGTCTGACTTAAGTTTCTTTTCGACGCTCGCGGCGTCCGGCAGCCTGAGCGCCGCCGCGCGCGAACTGGGGCTGACGGCTGCGGCCATCAGCAAGCATTTGACGCAGATGGAGCGTCGCGCCGGTGTGATGCTCGTCAACCGGACAACGCGGCGCATGACGCTCACGCCAGAGGGCGAGGTGTACCTGGAACACGCGCGCCGGATTCTCGATGAGATCGACGAACTGGCCGGCTTGCTCGGCAGCGCGAAACAAAGCCCCAAAGGGCTGCTGCGGGTCAATGCAACGCTGGGCTTCGGTCGCAGCCATATCGCCCCGGCGATTTCGCGTTTCGTCGCTCAATATCCGCAGGTGTCGGTTCAGCTTCAGTTGTCGGTCACGCCCCCGCCGTTGACGGACGACACGTTCGACGTCTGCATCCGGTTCGGCGAGCCGCCGGACACGCGTGTGGTCGCACGTCGTCTCGCAGCGAATCGCCGGGTGCTATGTGCGGCGCCTTCGTATATCGCGTCACGCGGGTTGCCGGTCACGGCGCATGACTTGACGCGGCACAACTGCATTGGCATCCGGCAAGGCGACGAAGGGTACGGTGTCTGGCGTTTGACGTCGGGGCGGGGCGCGGCTCGCAAAACGGAGGCTGTGCGGATCAACGGCAGCCTGACGACAAACGACGGCGAAATTGCGGTGAAATGGGCGCTCGAAGGTCACGGCATCCTGATGCGGGCCAGTGGGATATCAAGCCGTACCTGGCGGACGGTTCGCTGGTGCGGGTGCTGCCCGATCACGAGACGCCGAATGCCGATGTCTTCGCCGTCTATTCGCAGCGGCACCAGATGTCTAACCGGATTCGCGCGTTTGTCGACTTCATCGCGCTCGAGCTTGGAAGTGGCGTGGGGGAGTTTGCGCAGGCGAGGGGATTGGTCTGATGATGACATGTCAGGCGCGAAATCTGCTACGTAAAAGACCGCCTGGTTACTCGCGCCAGACGCATGACTCGAATTACTCGACGGCCGCACCGGGATGACGCGCAAGATGGCAGGCAGCCCGTCGCATCCGTCGAATACCAAGGAGAAATCGATGACCCTGGTCATTTATCTTGTCGGCTGGCTCGTTCTGATAGGCGGCGTGTGCTGGGCGCTCATCGCCATGCACGTCTCCCAGCACACCATTGAAATCGTCGCGGTCATCATGCTCGGCCTTGCGATCATCACAGGCGCTACACGGACCCGCAACCGGGACCGCTCGTAAGAGCTTGCGTGCTCGCTGACTGGACCGGTCGTAGACGGCGCGATTATTTGCGCCGCCACGCACGCCTTGGCCGACCCTTCAGGTATGCCCCTTGCGCGATTCCTGATGCACCATTTTCCAAGGAGGCAATAATGGGCTCAATCAATCCTCAAGGCGACACCCGCGGTGGAGCGAATGTCATTGGCGGCGGTATGGGTGAAGGCCCGGGGCCGGAAATCATGGCTGCGGCCACGCTCGACGGCAACAAGGTGATGTCGTCAGACGGCGAACACGTCGGCAAGATCTCCGACATCATGCTGGACGTGCGCAGCGGACGGATCGCCTACGCGGTACTGTCGGAAGGTGGGTTTCTGGGTATGGGCGCAAACCTGCACGCCATCCCCTGGAATGCATTGACGCTCGACACCGACCAGAAGTGCTTCCACGTCGACATCACCGCGCAACGTCTGAAGGACGACCCCGGTTTCGACAAGGATCACTGGCCGACGATGGCGGACGCGAAGTGGGGCGCGACGACGCACAGCTATTACAACCGTCAACCGTACTGGCTAGCGACGCAGGATCTCGTCGAAGAAGATCCGGACATCCGCCGACCGCTCGACCACTGAGCGGCACGTCGGGTTAGCCGCGAAGCGGGATGCGCGTAGTTTCGGATGAGCGTAGAAGCTTCGATCGGTTCATCGACTGAGACCAACGCCTCTCGGGGCCGCACGCCGGATATTTAGATCGGCGTCGGCGAGAGAGGGTTGGGTCTCGGTCGTCGGAATACAGATAGTGTCAGCGCGCATTTGCGCAACGATGTGTGCGTTTTCCGGGAACCAAATATCCCAGCACACCAGTAGCCTGATCCGGCCAATGGGCGTTTCGAACACCGAATAGCCTTCGTTGCCTAGCGTGAACCACAAATTCTCGTTGTTCCACAGATGCGTTTTGCCGTAGCCGCCGATATACCCCTAGGGTCCGACCAGCACAGCGGTAGCGAACAACTGAAGGCCATCCTGTTCAACCCTACATGCCCACCACGACTGCATCGATTTGAATCATCGTGTGCGTCCTCGCGCACACAATGGTCACATGCGGTCCCTATCTCGGGATTTGACCTCCTCATCCTTCACAAGAATACCTGCGTCGTCCCAGCTTTTTGAGTCGAAACGGTACTGTCCCTAATCCACTGCATTCGTCTGCGCGACAACCCGTTATGGATCTGTTAACGCAAAAATAATACGTACTCCGTATTTATGTACCGAGAATACCGATCTGATTTATTTAAGGTAAATTCAACAGGACTTAATAATTTTTAACCTTGTTTTACAGGCAATTCTGCTCGCATCCATTCCATTCGTGTGGTGCCGAACAGTGAGCTATCACCTGCGCGGCTACTTTAGGTTTGCGTCTGTATCAGACGGGATGCATCCCATTTGTGTCGAGTCGTAGAGTTGCACGTGCTACGCGCACGGATCACATTCCGTCATATCCAGACCTGTTCAACGAGTGGCCTTCGGGGCGGGGTTCGACATTCCCCGATTCTGCCGCACACGGTCGCGAAGATCCGACCTTCTCTAAATGACTGGACTTCGAACGACTGTTTATAAAACAGCCTTGAATAGGTGATTAGGAGTGCATAATGAAAATATACAAGAATGCATTAAGTGCGATCGGAATGAGCCGGGTGGCGATTGCAACCGCAGTGGCCTTATATGCGGGAATGGTTTGTGCCCAGTCGAATCCAGACGCCGCGCAAACTGCGCCCATCGGCAAAAGCGCGGCTTCTTCAGCGCGCCTGCTGCTGGCGCAGGATCCAACGCGAGATTGTCCCGAGAACGCGACGCTTGGTTGCCGAAAGGACGACCGTGGCCTGCAACCGTTGATCGGGAGTGGGCAGGAATCGGAGGACTTCGGCGGGACGGTTGGCCCGCAGAGCGCGTTCGGCGCCAGCGTCGCGCCGGGGGGAGCGAACGGCGCGGCCGCGGGAACCCAAGGGTCAGGTAGTGCAGGAGACGGTGCTTCGGGCAATGGCGGTAGCGGTGGTGGCTCGGACAGCAGTGGGGCGGGGAGTGGCGGGAGTCATGGTCCGGGCAGTAGTGGTTCTGGTGGCGGCGGTGGCGGTGGTCCTGGCGGCGGTGGTGGTCCCGGCGGTGGCGGTGGTTCTGGCGGTGGCGGTGGTTCTGGCGGTGGCGGTGGTTCTGGCGGTGGTGGTGGTTCTGGCGGTGGTGGTCCCGGCGGTGATGGTGGTGCCGGTGACGGTGGTGGTTCCGGCGGTGGCGGCGGCTCTGGCGACGGTGGTCACGGCGATGGCGGCCACGGCGATGGCGGCCATGGCGATGGTGGTCATGGTGATGGCGGCCACGGTGATGGCGGTCACGGCGATGGCGGCCACGGCGACGGTGGTCATGGCGACGGCGGTCATGGCGACGGTGGTCATGGCGACGGTGGTCATGGCGACGGTGGTCATGGCGACGGTGGTCACGGCGACGGTGGTCATGGCGACGGTGGTCATGGCGACGGAGGTCACGGCGATGGTGGCCATGGCGACGGAGGTCACGGCGACGGAGGTCACGGCGACGGAGGTCACGGCGACGGCGGTCACGGCGATAGTGGTCACGGCGACGGTGGTCACGGCGACGGTGGTCATGGCGATGGCGGCCACGGCGACGGTGGTCATGGCGATGGCGGCCACGGCGACGGCGGTCATGGCGACGGAGGTCACGGCGACGGCGGCCACGGCAATGGTGGTCACGGCGATGGCGGTCACAGCAGTGGCGGCCATGGTGATGGCGGCGAAGGCGGTCATGGCGAAAGCGGTCACAGCAGTGGTGGCCACGGTGACGGCGGCAACGGTGGCCATGGCAACGGCGGCCATGGTTCCGGTGGCAACGGCGGGGGCTGCGGTAGCGGCCATGGTGGCCACTAAGTCGGCAACGGGCTCTAAAAACGCGCCAGCAAAACGGCAGCATCTTCCTGCCGCACTGGCGCGGTCCATTCCTGCGAGGAATGACTGTTATCGATAGCGCCCGTCTTCTTCTCAAGCGCCTTGCGCTTCATCATCTGCTCACCGTCAACCAACGAGGAGCAGATGATGACTTCCTTCCAGTCCTACACGATCGACACCGCACCAACAGCTTCGAAGCCCACCCTTGAAGAAGCGAAGCGTACTTTCGGTTTCGTACCGAACCTGCAGGCGCACATGGCCGAATCACCGGAACTGCTCGCCGGCTATACGGCGCTGTGGGATCTCTTTGCGAAAAGCACACTCACGCCTCACGAGCAGCAAGTCGTCTATCTGACGTCGAACTTTGAGAACGACTGTCACTACTGCATGGCGGGTCACAGCACGCTCGCAAAGATGATCAAGATGGACCCGGCAGTGATCGCCGCGCTTCGCGCCGGCACGCCGTTGCCGGATGCGAAGCTGGAGGCGTTGCATCGCTTCACGACGACTGTCGTGCGCGAACGCGGATTCGTTCCGCACGCGGAAGTGGAAACCTTCCTCGCGGCCGGCTACACGCGCCGCAATGTGCTCGAAGTGGTCCTCGGCATCGCAACCAAGGTCATGAGCAACTACACAAATCACATCGTCCATACGCCGTACGACGCTTTCATGAAGGGCAACGAGTGGACCAAACCCGAGCACGTGCCTGGTACGCCCTCTGCCGCGTGATTCGTCCCGCCTTCAGCAATCGATGCGCGGCAGTATGCGGCGCTGATGACCTTCGCGCGTTCGTGGGCTCTGGAGTTGGCTGACGGCCCGGCCAGCGATTGCTGCTATCGATTCCGTTGGTGTCGAGAGATAAGCCGGCGCGTGCGCTCAGGGCGTTCTCGTTTCCGCACGCTGCTTGATCGCGGTATTCATTGCCCGAAAGTTTCGCTGAGTTTCATCGGTGACATCCTTCGTCAACCGCCCGACGAGCAGTCCCGAGAAAGACTCCGTTTGCTCAAGACGGGTGCCGCCGGCTACGGCCGTGAGGTGAATGCAATGTGTACCGTCGAAGACGCCTCGAATCCCTACACTGCCACGCCAGCAAAGGTCTTGTTCCGGACGAACAACCAGAACAGTCGGATTGAACACCATCAAATCCGGTCCAGTGCCTAGCACAATGCGGATCGTCGCTCCCTCCCTGAAGTCGCCATCAACACGAGTGATGAATGGATTCCAGTCAGGATACGCGGCGCTGTTTGATACGACCTCCCAGACATCGGCAGGCGGCCGATCAATCAGAACGTCAGCATGCACGCTGGTATCTTCGTGCAGGACCAAAAGGGTTCCAATTACGCCGACAACACTGATAACGATTCCTTTAAGCAGCAGTCCCCGTAAGCCCATATTCGCCCGTATCCGGTTGCAATTGCATTGCTGCAGTCTTGAACGCACAGATCGTCGACCATCCACACACCGATGTCGAACGCCCATTTTTGGCGACGCGACCCCGATGGCGACCGGCTGAGGCCAACCCGATCCCGTCGTTCGGTTTGAGGAGATTCACTTCGATAAGGGAGACAAACAAAATTAGCGCAGAATCCTGTCATATGCCGTTTCGCGTGACCACCACCAAACGCGCACTGGGCGGCATTCCGGTTGCCGTAAATGTGGCATGTTCCGTTCCATTGATTCCTGTAGGCCGCACCGAACTGAAAGCCTTCTCAAACACTGTCAGCCAGTTCCGGAGCATGAAGCTACGTTGTCTGCGTCAAAAATGGATAACAATGTTCCCACCGGACATGCTCCGGACCCTCCGAACAAAGCCATCCCAGATGAGCCTGGATCCCGCCGCGCCGCCTATTATGTCGGCATTTCGTGGCTCGATCTGGCCGTCTCTCTCGGCATATTGGTGATTGTCGGTGCCGTGGTGATCTGGGTGGCCATCCGCGTCATCCAGCCCGCCCCGCCGAGCACTCTGACGATCTCCGCGGGCCCCGAGTACAGCCGCTTCTGGTTTGCGGCGCAAAAGTACAAGCAGATCCTCGCGCGCAACGGCGTAACGCTGCGCGTGCTGACGTCGTCAGGCACGTTGGAGAACCTCGAGCGGCTCGCCGATCCCGCCGTTCATGTCGATCTCGGCTTCGTGCAGAGCGGCCTTACGAGTATTGCGAGCGTCGTTTCGCCCGACACGCGGCACGCAGGCCTGATGTCGCTCGGCAGCGTCAGCAATTGGCCGCTCTTCGTCTTCTATCGCGGCCCCGAGCTCACGCGGCTCTCGGAACTCAAGGGCAAGCGGCTTGCCATCGGCCGCGAAGGCAGCGGCACGCGCCAGATCGTGCTCTTACTTCTGAGGGCAAACGGCGTCGAACCGGAAAGCAACGCGCAGATGCTGCCGCTCGTCGGCGAGGACGCCGTGAACGCCTTATTGGCGGGCGAGGTCGACGTGGCCTTCCTGACGGCTGATTCCGCGCGCCCTGAGCTCATGGAGAAAATGATTCGTACACCCGATATCCGGCTCCTGAACTTCACGCAGGCCAAAGCCTACGTGCGCAGCTTCCCGTTCCTGAGTCAGTTCGAAGTGCCAATGGGCGCGTTCGATCTGGCCAACAACCTGCCTCCCAACTCCACGACGACCATCGAGACAACGGTGGAGTTGATCGCACGCGATACGCTGCACCCGGCGCTATCGGATCTGATCGTCGAGGCCGCCGGCGAGGTTCACGGCGGCGCCAGCCTGCTGCAGACTGCCGGCGAGTTCCCGGCGCCCGTTGCGCACGATTTCCCGTTGAGTCCGGATGCCGCGCGCTACTACAAGTCCGGCAAGAGCTTCCTCTACCGGACCATGCCATTCTGGCTCGCGAGCCTCGTAGACCGCCTCCTGGTGTTGGTCGTGCCTATCGTCGTCGTGCTGATACCGGCGTTGCGCTTCGTGCCGCCGCTGTATGCGTGGCGCGTCAAGTCGCGCTTCTACCGGCGCTATGGCGAGCTGATCGCACTCGAGCGTAGCGTGCTCGACGACCCTTCTGAACAGAATTATGTCGAGTTCACCGAGAAGCTCAATGCGATCGAAAAAGGTCTCAACAAACTTCAGATGCCGATCGCCTACGCCGATCACTTCTACGCACTGCGCGAACACATCAGTTATGTGCGCTCCCAGATCGCAGCACTACGGCGCGGTGACGACTCCCGTGCATAAGTCAGCGCGAGCAACGACCGACTCAGATCGACCAACACGGGTCGTTTGTCATCAAGCGAGGCCGCTCTTGGCGGTTTAACGCGGATTCGCGCACGTACGGCGAACTACAACCCATTCCGTCCGAGAAAATCGCGCATCCACGCAGCGATTGCATCTGCGTCGGGCGCAAGATCGAGCGCGAAATGCCCGGCATCCATCACGTGGATTTCCGCGTGAGGCAAATCGCGCCCATAGGCGGCTGCTTCTGCGGCCAGTTGAGACGGATCGTAACGGCCCCAGATCACGAGTGTCCTGGGCTGTGTCTTTCTTAGCCATGCTTGCCATTGCGGATAAGACGCGACATTTGTTCGATAGTCGTAGAACAGATCGCTCTGGATTGCCGTCTCGCCGGGGCGACTCAACATCGCGTATTCATCGGTCCAAAGGTCCGGGTCGTACACACCGGGGTCGGGACTCGTGCCGACGTGCCGTTGTTTGGCCGCCGCAAGCGACATCAAATTCTTTTCGACGGCAGCCTCGTATTTGCTTCGATCATTCCAGAACGCCTTGCGTGTGTCCCATAGCGGACCCAGGCCGTCTTCATGCGAAGTCGCATTTTGAATGATGAGTGCCTTGACACGTTCGGGATGGGCCATTGCGAGCCGCATACCAACGGGACCTCCATAGTCCTGCACGTATAGTACGTAGGACGTCGCATGGACGCTTTGCGCAAAGTGATCGACGATGGTCGCGAGGTGATCGAACGTATAGGCGAACTTGTCGGATGGCGGCGCGTCGCTATGACCAAACCCCGGATAATCAGGCGCAATCAGGTGGTACCGGTCGGCGAGCCGCTGAAACAGTGGCTCATACATTCTCGATGTCGACGGAAATCCATGCAGGAGCAGGATCGTGGTCGCAGTAGGCGGACCCGCCTCGCGATAGAAGATCTGGAGACCGTCGACTTCAACGCTTTTGTAACGGGTCAGTTCGCGCATCGTGTTCTCCTGTGCGGTGGCCTCGGCGACAGCCGGGACGGCATGGCAAAGGACCATGCACACTGCCACCGCGTAGAATAAACTCCTGGAAGACATTTTCCGCTCGCTCCCTGATGGGTGTTATTCATCAACGCACTGTCCCGACGCTCCCGACTTCGATAGGGGCCACACGCGTGCGAACATTATCCACAACTTTCGCCAACTGAGAGTGGCCGCGTTCAGTCCGAAGAAGTGCGCGAAGTGCTGCGTTGGGCGTGACGTTCCTTGGAACAGCGATGAGTGGGTCGATTTGGGCCGTCATTGCGACCGAGATGGATCTCTCGATTCCAGCGAAGAAATATTCCGGAAAATTGTTGACCGTTTGTTGTCGCGTCAAGATGCATGCGACAAGGATGGAGCATGTGCAAAAACCAGGCTCGCCTATGTCCGGCCTGACGAGAAGGACGTTTTTTGACCTATATAGTTGGTAGTACAAAATACGTAGAAAAAAAGCGGCTACTGACAGGGCGCGGAGCGCGATGCCACAAGAGCGTCCAGCATTCGCGGGACCGGCTGGTCAATAGTTTCTGGCGCGGCGGCATACAAAGGGTGTCGCCATAAAGTGGTTGAACTCGCGGACGGTGCTGAGCCTCGGCCACGAGCGACCGTTCGACACGCAGTGCCAGATCATCGACAATGTACCGATCCATGGAAGCTTAGAGGACGATTGCGATGGGCGAAATCAATCTTTCGGACGTCTACCGAGACTATATCGCCTGCCTGAACAAGCAGGACTGGTCAAAGCTGGGCGTATTTGTTGGCGACGACGTGCACTACAACGGCCAACGGATCGGTTTATCAGGCTATCGTGAGATGCTTGAGAGAGACTTCCGCGAAATCCCGGACCTACGCTTCGAGATTCAGATCCTCATGTGCGAGCCGCCGCATGTAGCGAGCCGATTGCATTTTGACTGTACGCCGACCGGTACGTTTCTCGGGCTTCCCGTGCAGGGAAAACGGGTCGCGTTCGCTGAGAACGTCTTCTATGAGTTCCGTGGCGACAAGATTCAGCAAGTCTGGTCGGTCATCGATAAGGCTGCGATTGAGAGGCAGTTGTAGGCGATGTGTCGACGCGACAGTGGCCGATTGCTCACGCGTAAAGCGTGCCGGCCATTGCAGCTTTCGCGCCGATGGCTCCCTTATCAACGATAGCCAGAAAGGCAGCTTTAGCTTGCGCGGTCTCCTGCGTCCGTCGAAAAGTTCGATGAGCCTGGATGAAGGCCACGGTCCACGTCGCCAGCAACAGACCGGCCGCCAGATGGGCGTCGGGATCAGTAGCTTCTCGCCCTGCGCATTCGGATAACGCCACCGTTACGACTTGCGCGAGTTCGTCACCTATCGACCTGGCCCTAGCCTTGAGGGTTTCGCTGCCCTCGATCGTCTCTAAGAACCCTTGGCTCCTGGCAGAGAATTCGACAAAAGGGCTCTGTTCCGCAACGAGCCGATGCGCAAAGAGACGTAAGGTCTCGATCGGAGCGACACGCCGATCACGATGCCGCAAAGCTTCGCGCAGCATCGCGCGACCCTCTTCGTCGCGATCAAAGAACATGTCCTCCTTGCGGGGGAAGTGGTTGAACACCGTCATCCGTCCCACATCGGCGGCGTCCGCGATCTCGTCCACCGTCACATTATCGAAGCCCCGCTCGAAGAACAGGCGCGTGGCGGCGTCGGAGATGCCTTGTCGCGTAGCAAGGCGTTTGCGGGATCGGCGATCAGGTGGCATTGACATGTTGCTCATCCTAGCAGAATATGTGTACCGAGTACATATTTGGATTGAGTATATGAAAACGGTGGATGTTGTGGTTGTGGGAGCCGGACCGGTTGGACTGCTGACGACCGTTGAACTGAGTTTGGGCGGCATGCGCGTCCTCGTGCTGGAGCGTCTGGCCGCTTCGAGTACGGCCATGAAGGCATTGTCGCTCGGACCACTCGGTAGCGAAGCTTTGCAGCGTCGTGGAATGGCCGCAACCATCGTCGATGCCGAGGCGCGCAGCTTCGTGGCGATGCAGGAGTTCACCGAACAGAGCGGGACGGATGTGCGTGGTCGAACGTCGAAGTTCAGTGGCCATTTCGCCGGTTTGTCGCTGATCCGAAAGGACGCGCAGAAGGAGCCCGAACGGCGTCCCAGGATGGTGCGTCAGCAGGACATTGAAGCCATGCTGGTCGACCGCGCGCGATCCCTTGGGATCGAAGTGTGCCGCGAGTGTGACGTCACGCGCTTCGTCCAGCAGGAAGACGGTGTCGACGTGGAGTGGACCGCGCCGGCCGGCGGGGAGCGTATCCGCTGCGCCTACCTTGTCGGTTGCGACGGAGGGCGTAGCGCGATCCGCAAGATGGCCGGTTTTGACTTTCCCGGCACGGCTCCAACAATGACGATGTACCAGGTGATCGCCGAGATCGACCATCCCGAACGCCTGCTGCCCGTCGGTTGGCGTCGCACATCGGGTGGTGTGTTTGCTTACGGGCCGTTTCCCGGCCGCTTGTACATGCTGGACTTCAGCGGTCCACCGGAAGATCGGCAGGCTCCGGTCACACGTGAGGAGATCGAAACCCTGCTGCGGCGCATCAGCGGCAAGGACGTCCGTGTGAACGCGCTCGAAAGCGCGAGCCGGTGGACGGACAACACGCGGCTCGTGGATACCTACCGCCGGGGCAGAGTGCTACTCGCCGGTGATGCAGCACATATCCATTCGCCGTTCGGTGGTCAGGGCCTGAGCCTCGGGCTCGTGGACGCCGCAAACCTCGGCTGGAAGCTAGCTTCGGTGATTCGGGGCGACCAGCCGGAAAGCCTGCTCGACACCTACACGACCGAGCGCCGACCCGTCGCCGAAGCCGTTCTGGCGAACACGCTTGCCCAGGTCGCCATCATGCGGCCCGATCCCCAGGCGGGTGCGATGCGGGACCTCGTGGCGAACCTCATGCAACTCGATGACGTCAACCGGTTCATCGGCGGGATGATGAGCGGCCTGTCTACCCGTTACGATCTCGGGTCGGAGCTGGAAGACGTCGGACGGCTGATTGGCGATAGCCCGATCCGCCAAGGTGATGCCGACGCCTCGCTCTACGATGCCATGCAGGACGGCATGGGTGTGCTTCTCGACGCCTCAGCCGGGCGCAAGGCCTCCATGCTGGTTGCACGCACGACGCGGAGGATACGTTGCGTCGCCATCGATACTGGGCCATCGATGCTGATCCGTCCCGACGCCTGCGTTGCCTGGGCTCATGACGGGAACAGCATCGATGGACTGGAAGAAGCGCTCCGTCGCTGGTTCACCCCGACATTGGATGCCGAGGTACCGGACCCTACGTGGAGCGAGAGAAAGTGATGGGTTAGTGTGCGATGGGTTGGGTTACGTCGGTGCCGAACCAATGCAGCGAGATTTTCTTCATCGTGCCGTCCTGCGTCAACGACGTGAGCGCATCATTGATAGCCTTCTCGAACTTGGGATTGCCCTTGCGGAATGGAATGCCCATTTCCTGGTCGGCTCCCTTGAGCACTTCACCCGGGCGAAGTGGCAGCTGTGACGTCTTGATCACGTATGGCAGCATCAACCGGTCGTCGATCGTCGCGTCGATGCGGCGGTCCGCCAGATCGCGGAGCTTCTCGGGTGCGCCGGGGTAAGTTTGCACGTTAATGCCCGGTACAGCTCGAGCCATCTGGTCATAGTTGGTGCCAAGCGTCACCCCCAGCTTCTTTTCCCCCTTGAACTCCTCAAGTGACTTGATGTCCCGCTTGTCGTCGGCCCGCTGAATGAGCTGGGCAGCGGAAAACGTGTATGGCTGGCTGAAATCCAGGGCCTCCTTGCGTTGCGGCGTGATGGTGACCTGGTTGACGATGACGTCGAATTTCCCGGCTTGCAAGCCTGCAATGATACCGCTCCACTCGGTTGGAATGAATTGCACCTTGACGCCAAGCCTGGCTGCGACAGCCTTTGCAACGTCCACGTCGAAGCCCTCGAGCTCGCCTGCGCTGTTGCGAGAATCGAATGGAGGATACGTGCCTTCCAGACCGACCTTAAGCACTCCGGCCTGCTTTACTGAGTCGAGCAAATCTTCCGCATGGGCGGCAACGGCGGTAAAGCCCAGGATGGATACGGCTACCAAACTCGAGCTCAGCAACTTTGAGAACTTCATGACATGCCTCCTGTTTATTGACTTATTGGACTACACAACGACTTTAACATCTCGCCCGGGTCGCGGCGATTCGTGAAAGTCGGACGGGTTCGCCATGGCGCTCCTGCAATGGACCCGCATTCTGCTGGATGCGGGAGTGCGGTCAGTGGATGGCGATACCGCGCGCGATATCAGTCAGGAAAATCCGCGCCGATTGTCGTCGCCTCCCAGTTATTCAAATCGTTCTGAAGCCTGCTCAGTTTCGTTCGGACTGCTTCCAGACCGGGTTTGCCCAATACGAGATTCGATGGCGGCACCTTGGCTTCGACGGCGGCGATGATCGCCTGTGCGGCGCGCGCCGGATCTCCAGGTTGCCGCCCGCTATCCGCCGCCACTTGCGCGCGGCGCTTACCCGCGATGGATGCGTATGCGTCGATCGAGCGACGCGTCTGCTTGAGTGATCGACCCGCCCAGTCCGTCCGGAACGGGCCGGGTTCAACCGTCGTCACCTTGATGCCCAACTCGGCGGTCTCGCGCGCGAGGGCTTCTCCAAGCCCCTCCAGCGCGAACTTGGTGGCGGCGTAATAACCGCTGCCCGGATTCCCCACCAGGCCTCCAACGGAGGTGATATTGACGATATGCCCGGCTTGCTGCTCGCGCATCAAAGGCAATACGGCGTTGATCGTACTGACTGCGCCAAAGAAATTGACCTCGAACATCGCGCGTACTTCGTCATCTTCACCTTCTTCGATGGCCGACAGATAACCGTAGCCTGCGTTATTAACCAGCACGTCGATGCGGCCAAACGCAGCCTTCGCCTGCGCTACGGCTGCGACCACGGACTCGCGTGAGGTCACATCAAGTTTGAGTGACAGTGCGTGTTCGGGGTGTGCGCCCGCCAGATCGGCAACAGTACCAGGATCGCGCGCAGTGACGACAGCACGCCAGCCACGCGCGAGTACAGCCTGTGCAATTTCCCGACCGAATCCGGTCGAGCAACCAGTAATGAACCAGACGGGAGAAGTGGAAGAGTCGATCGCCATGGTAGTCCTCGGTAAGGGCTGACGCGATGAGCCAGACCGCGATTCGGGACGCGCATCGGCCAGCGGAGAATGAGCTTGGAGAATATCGCAACACGGGAAAATTTGTGGACCCGGCGAAAATGCAGTCGTGCCTCGCTTCAGCGGACGATCGTCTCCCGAGGCGAGTCACACCTCAGGTCACCGCGCGGGATAATCGCGTTCCATGATTTCAGCTAGAAACGCCGCGACTTTGCGCGCGTCTCACGATGGTCCGGCGTGGTGGTTGAGTTCGCAGCTGAGAATCCCGGTGAAGGCCACAAGCGGCACACGATGATGTACGAAACGAAGCCTTCCGCCGATCAAGCGACCTTCACCCTCGCGAATTGAATGTGATGTCGCAACTGCCGCGCGCGTCAGCGACTATGATGTACTTGACCATTCCCGTCGCGAGCGTTTCGACCAGCGCGTTGGGGAGCCGTTGCCGTTTGCGATGCAGCAGCCGGCGAAGGTTTTTTACTGGGTTGACGGCAGGTTCGAGTATGCGGTGTCGGGCGGGTATCGCGCGCAACACGATGCTGATCGTCGCGCACGCGGTGGCCGCGCAGTTGGCCCGGAAGGGATAAGGGTCATGTGTGCGTTGCGGCATAGGGGCTGATGCCGCGAGGCCCGGTGCCGTCTCCAGCCCTCATTGGAAGGAGACAAAGCGATGAACTCGAGCAGCGGATTGTGGCTTGTGTATGGGCGCGTGCCGTCGTGGCTGAGTGTGTTCTGTGTGCTGGTACTGTGCGCCATGTGGAGCGGCGGCGCGTATGCGCAGGCGCCGGACGGCCCATGCCGAGGCGTGGCATGCGGACCGCACGGGGCGCCGCCGCCGTCGAAAACAAGCTGTCCGCAACTGGACGGGTTGATCATCCGGGCCCGCGAAATCGGCCTGCCGACAACCGGCGCCGTCGTCACATCGACGACACAGATGGCGGCGAGCGGCAGCGGGGCGACGGCTACCGGGTCGTACTGTCTCGTGGCCGGCGCGATTCATCCGGTCGATCCGTCCGCGCCGGACATCCTGTTCAACGTCGCGCTGCCGGACCAGTGGAACGGCAAGATCCTGATGCTCGGCGGCGGCGGTTTCGACGGCTCCATTCCCGCCGTGACCGGCAACGTGCCGAGCGCGCCGGCCAATCTGCCGGGACCGCTGTCGCGCGGCTACGCGGTGTTCGCGAGCGATTCCGGCCACGAGGCGACGAACGGCTCGGTGAACGGCGCGTTCTCCGTCAACGCCGAGGCGTACGACAACTTCATGGGTGAAGCGCTGAAGAAGACGCATGACGCCGCGCTCAAGATCATCGACGCGCATTACGGCACGCATCCATACAAGGCGTATTTCGCGGGCGGCTCGACGGGCGGGCGCGAGGCGTTGACCGTCGCGCAACGCTGGCCGCAGGACTGGGACGGTGTGATCGCTTTCTATCCCGCGTATGACTTCACGACGCTGAGCCTGCAGCAGTTGCGTGCGACGGAAGGCTTCGCCGCGCCGGGTGCGTATCTCGACACCGCGCAGCGCGCGCTGCTCCTGAAAGCGGTGATGCAGGCGTGCGACGGGCTCGACGGCGTCGTCGACGGGTTGATCAGCAACGTGCAGGCGTGCAATGCGACCTTCAACCCGGCGACGGCCGACGTCGCCGGCAAGCCACTGCGCTGCGCCGGCGGTGCGGCGCGCGGCGACACGTGCCTGTCGGACCGGCAGATCGCGGCGCTCAACACGATGAACACGCCGCTCGTGTTTGCGTATCCGCTCGAAAACGGCGAAACGCAGTATCCGGGCTATAACGTGTATGGCGCCGATCTGGGGGTGGGCAGCAGTTCGCCGCTCGAGGCGACGGTCACGGAGCTCGCGCTCGGTACGACGCAGCCGTCATATCCGCTACAGAGCACCGCGATGTTCGACGGACAGATCAGCGACCAGTTCGTCCGCTACACGGTGATGGACAACCCGAACTTCGACTCACTGACATTCAATCCGGCGCTTGCCGGTCAATGGTCCGGGCGCATCAGCATGCTGTCGGGCCTCGACGCGACCGACGCCAACCTGACGCCCTTCATGCGACGCGGTGGCAAGCTGCTGATGGCGCATGGTACGGTTGACCAGACCGTCAGCACGCGGGCAACCGAGATCTACTATCAGCGCCTGCTGTTCACGATGGGCTTTGGCGCCGTCGAGTCGTTCGTGCGCTTCTACGAAATTCCGGGGATGCAGCACGCGATCGGCACCGAGTTCAACGCGTCGTGGGACTCGCTCACGGCGCTGCAGGACTGGGTCGAGCACGGGACGCCGCCGGTGCATCAGGTGGACACCGATACCGCGGGCGTGCCGGGACGCACGCGGCCGCTCTGCCAGTATCCGGCGTGGCCAAGCTATAACGGCGCGGGCGACGTGAACAGCGCGGCGTCGTTTACCTGCGTGCAGTGAGAGCGCACATTGCGCGGGCGTCATCCGCTCAGAGACGACGCCCGCACATTCCCGACCCGGATGGATCATTGAACCGAAGCCCGAGCGCCCTGACCGCCGCTTACTGCACTGCTAGTTTGCGCGGCCGGCGCTGACGCCGCTCCCGGCGCGGATGCCGCCGCCGCGGCCGGCACCTTGTCCGGATTGCGCGGATCGTGCAACTCGCTGTCTGACCAGCCGCCGCCCAGGTCGCCGAACAGCGAAGCCGCATCCACGAGGCGCGATTCCTGCACGTTCAATGCCGTTTGCTGATTGGTCAACTGGGTCGCCTGGGCAGTCGCCACGGTGGTGTAGTCCACGGTCCCGGCCTGGTACTCGTTGAAGGCAATTTCGGTGCCGTGGGTCGCATCGCGCACGGCGGCATCCAGGGCGTTGCCCTGCTCGGCGAGGATCCGTAAGCCGGACAGATCGTTTTCGACGTCTTCGAACGCGACCAGCACCGTGCCGCGGTAGTTCGCAACAGCAGCGTCGTAGGCGGCTTTGGCGGCTGCCACTCTGCCGCTGCGCTCGCCGCCGTCGAAGATTGTTTCGGTGGCGCTGCCGCCGAGCGACCAGACGTAATTGGCGATATGCAGCAAACCGCCCAACGGCGACTGCGTGAAGCCGTCCAGTGCCGAGATAGACACCGTCGGGTAATACGCGGCGACTTCCACGCCGATTGCCGCATTCTGTGCGGCCATCTGGCGTTCGGCCGTGGCGATATCCGGCCGGCGTTGCAGCAGCGTCGACGGCACCCCGGCTGGAACGGTGGGCAAGGTCGGCAGCGTCGGGTTATACGGGATGTCCAGGTCTTCCGGGTTCTTGCCCACCAGCACGGCAATCGCATGCGCGAATTGGGCGCGCGCCACACCGAGCGCGATCAGGTTGGACTGCGCCGTTTCGAGCTGGGTGCGCGCGGTCACCACGTCGGACGGTGCGATGGTGCCGTACTTGTCCTGATTGGAGACGACATCGAGAAAGTGCTGAAACGCTTTGACGGTGTCCTGCAGCAGCGCGATATTGGCGTCGCTAGTGCGCAGCTGGATCACCGTGGTCGCGAGCGTCACCTGTTCGGAGAGCGTGGCATTCGCGAGTGTCGCTTCGCTCGCCTGCGCGGTGGCGGAATTCTCTTCGATGGTGCGGCGCACCGAGCCCCACAGGTCCGGCGCCCAGTCCACATTGCCTTCGAGCGATCCCGAGTTGCTCACCGGCTGGATGTTGGTGCCAAAACCGCGGCTCGCGGCGAGGCTCGTCGAGTTGGTGGCGCTGCGCGCGCGGGTGGCCGAACCCGTCACGCCAATCGTCGGGAACAGGCCGGAGCGCGCCACTTTCACCTCGGCGAGCGCTTCCTGGTAGTTCGCATAGTCCTGCCGCACGGTCTGGTTGGAGACCTCCACCTGCGGTTCGAGCTCGTTGAGCAGCGGATCGTTGAAGGCCGTCCACCACGCGCCCTTGGGCCCGTCGGCAGCCGGCTCGGCCTGGGTCCAGCCCGGCAGCTCGTGGTACGTTGCAGGCACGCTGACCTGTGGCCGGTGGTAGTCCGGGCCCACCATACAGCCACTCAGCAGCAGGGCGATAGAAGCGGCCAGGGGTTTGGCCAGCGGTTTATAGTCAATCTTCATCATCATGCCTTCGTATCCGTTTGCCCCGATTGCCGCGGCGGTCCCATCTGTTCCGCCTGGCGGTTCCACGGCAGTCCGGAGGACCACCTCACCAGCTTGGAGCGCAAGCGGTCCAGGTACAGGTAAATCACCGGCGTCGTGTACAGCGTAAACACCTGGCTCAGGATCAGGCCGCCCATCACCGTAATACCGAGCGGCTGGCGCAGCGACGCGCCCTGGCCGATGCCGATCGCAAGCGGCACCGCGCCGAGCACCGCGGCGAAGGTGGTCATCATGATCGGCCGCAGACGCACGACGGCGGCTGCGTGGATCGCCTCCTTGGCCGGCAGTCCTTCATTACGCTGCATCTGGATCGCCACGTCCACCATCATGATCCCGTTTTTCTTCACGATACCTATCAGAAGAATGATGCCGATCAGCGCGATCACCGAGAACGGCGTGCCGAAAATCAGCAGGGCGAGGGTGGCGCCGATCCCGGCCGAGGGCAGCGTCGAGAGGATCGTGAGCGGGTGAATTGAGCTCTCGTAGAGCACGCCGAGCACGATGTAGACCACCCCGAGCGCCGCCACGATCAGCAACGGGATGGTGCCCGTCGACTGCGCATAGGCCTGCGCGGCGCCCGCGAAGGCACCATGGATGCTGGCCGGCATGCCGATCTCGCGGGACGCGTCGTCAATCGCCTTCTGCGCCGTGCTCAACGATCCGTCGGGCGGCAGGTTGAACGAGACCGTCGCGGCGACCAGCCCGCTCTGATGGTTCACCTGGGTCGACGTATGGTTGTTCACGGCGGTCACCATGTTGGGCAGCGGCACCATGGTTTCGGCCGCGGTGCTGTCCGCGCTGCCGCTCGAACTGCCGCCCTTGCTGTTCGAGATGCTGTTGGTGGTCGCGTTGGCCTCCGCGTTCGAGTTCAGCGTGTTGGTGCTCGACGAGCTCGACGCGGCGCTGATCGCGCTCGGTGCCGTCACGCCTGAGACGGTGCCGCCCGGCATTTGCGTCTGCGCGGTGCCGGTCGCATTGCCCGCCGCCGTGCTCAGGTAAATCTGGTTGAGCGTCTGCGGATATTGCCAGTACTCCGGCGCCACCTCCATCACCACGAAGTACTGATTGAGTGCGTTGTAGATGGTCGAGACGGTGCGCTGGCCGAACGCGTCATACAGCACGTTGTCGATCTGGTTCGGCGCAAAGCCGTAGCGCGCCGCCGTGGAGCGGTTGAAATTGACGTAGGTCTGCAGACCGTTTTGCTGCAGGTCCGAGTTCACGTCGAGCACCTCACCGCGCATCTTGCTGAGGGCGGTCACGAGCTTGGGCGTCCAGGCGAACAGCGCGTCGGAATCTTCGCTCGTCAACGTGTACTGATACTCAGCGGCCGACTGCCGTCCGCCAATCCGCAGATCCTGCTGGGCCTGGATAAAGAGCCGTGCACCCGAGACCGCGTTCAGCTTGGGCCGCAGACGGTTGACCACCTCGGTGGCGGTCGCGTGTCGCTGCGCTAGCGGCTTGAGTTCGATGAACACGTTAGCGGTGTTCAGCGCACGGCCGCCGGTAAAGCCGGCCACCGACAGGACCGCCGGGTCCTTCTGCACGATCTCCTGCAACTGGGCGAGCTTCTTTTCCATTGCCGGGAACGAGATGCTCTGGTCCGCGATGATCTGCCCGATCAGAATGCCGGTGTCCTGTTCCGGGAAGAAGGTGCCGGGTAACAGCTTGAGCAGGAACACGTTGGCCACCAGCAGGCCGATCAGCAGCAGGATGACCAGCAGCGCGTGGTCCAGCACGGCAGTGAGCGAACGCGAGTAGGCATTCTTGAAGCGGTCGAATTGCGCCTCGACCCACATCGCCCAGCGCGCCCGCGAATGGCCGGCGTGTTCGCGGCTCAGCACGTACGCGCACATGGCCGGCGTGACCGTGAGCGAAATCACGAGCGAGATCAGGATGGCGATGGACAGCGTCACCGCGAACTCGTGGAACAGCAGGCCGACGATGCCCGGCATCAGCAGGATCGGCAGGAACACCGCGATCAGCGAGAGGCTCATCGAGATCACGGTAAAGCCCACTTCGCCGCTGCCTTTCAGGGCCGCTTCTCTCGGACTCAGGCCCATTTCGAGGTGGCGCGTGATGTTTTCCAGCACCACCACCGCATCGTCGACCACGAAGCCGGTCCCGATGGTGAGCGCCATCAACGACAGGTTGTCGATGCTGTAACCGAGCAGGTACATCGGCCCGAAGGTGCCGACGATCGACAGCGGCAGCGCCACCGCCGGCACCAGCGTGGCGCGTGGCGATTGCAGGAAGACGAACACCACGCCGACCACCAGCAGCACCGCGATAAACAGCGTGCGCTCGGTATCGGCCACCGAGGAGCGGACTGATTCGGAACGGTCGATTGCGACGTTGACATGGACACTGTGGGGCAGGGTTGCCTCGATCGCGGGCAGGACGTTTCTGATCTGCGCGACGGTACTCACGACGTTGCTGCCTGGCATCGGATAGACGATCACCAGCACCGCCGACTTACCGTTGTAGAGCCCGGCGTTGCGGATATTTTCGTTGGAGTCCCTGACCTGGGCGACGTCGCGCAGCAGCACCGGCGCGCCGTTGCGGTAGGCGACGACAAGGTCGCGGTAGGGCGCCGCCTTGGTGATCTGGTCGTTGGACAACACCACGTAGCGCTGGTCGCCCTGATCGAGGTGGCCCTTGGCGCTGTCGGCGTTCGCCGCGGAAATCGCCGCGCGCACGTCTTCGAGGCCGATGCCGTAGCTATTCAGTTTGCCCGGCTGCAACTCGACTCGCACCGAAGGCAACGCGCCGCCGCCCAGCGTGATCTGACCCACGCCGTTGACCTGCGAGAGCTGCTGCTGGATCACCGAATCCGCAGAGTCGTAGAGCTGCGCCTTGGTGAGCGTGTTCGAGGTTAGCGCGAGCACCATGATCGGCGAATCCGCCGGGTTGTACTGGCGATAGGTCGGATTGCTGCGCAAGGTGG
>Ga0302220_10000427_pt1 | contig 36507 bp, 33 predicted proteins | sample II_Palsa_E1_3_FD_194572 | JGI IMG/M metagenome (GOLD analysis project Ga0302220, IMG submission 194572) | Peat permafrost microbial communities from Stordalen Mire near Abisko, Sweden - II_Palsa_E1_3 | ecosystem: Environmental > Terrestrial > Soil > Palsa > Peat permafrost | place: Sweden...
GGCGCGGTCTTCTCGCACTAGGTGGAGTACTCATGAGTTCAGGTTGTCCACCTGGGCGGGAGACGCATTCCCCGACGAACTGACACGCATCGCCACTCGTAGACCACAATAAGGTTGTCGCCGATTTCGAAACGGAAGCCTAGAGACAATGCTAGCCGCTGAACCTCGCACGCTCCCTCCAGGTAGTACATGTCATCCCAAGCGCTCGCAATGCTGTTGCCCAAAATCATGACGCCATGATCTTTGTCCCGCCGCCATCTCACCCACATTTTTCGTGAGTCGACGGGCGAAAGTATCGGCGACTACCAAACGCGGCAGCGTGTGGCGCGTGCAGCAAAACTTCTAAGCGGCTCAGGCACCACGGTGCTGGCTGCATCGATGGCGGTAGGTGTCAAAATCCCCTCCTATCTGGCCCGGCTTTTTATCAAGCATGGCCAGCCGCTTCCGAAAAGGTTCAAGCCTTAGCGCCCAGCCCGTATTACGCCAGGTGCACCAGCGCTGCAAATCCCTTTAATGCGTGGTCCCACGGGAGCATTGGCCAAACGACCATTCATGCTTTTCTCCGGGTCACCTAGCTTAGGCATTCGCTTCGTCTCCACCCTACGCATTGTCCAGGTGCAATTCACAACGGCAGGATGCTTACGCATTGACGGGTGAAACATATAAAAACGCGGATCTTGAACGTCGCGTTTGTGTGACCGCCACGCGCTCGGTGAGCGATGCAGACAATCAGCACTTGCCGACTGCTTGCGCTCCATGTCGGTTTTCAGCGTAACGCGGGCACGCGATGCGGATTGACGGGATCGTAAATGGTCTTAGCGCGTTATGAAACAAATCATCATATTTATCGAAAATTATAATGCTGCCTGTCCCGGAATCTTAGCGTCAGGACGCGGCTGTCGAAGGCAGGCTCTTGCCCATTCATATAGTGGTCCGTCGCGGGGTTGCGACGTCGCTAAGCTTGGAAAGAATAGTTCGCTGGCAGTGGCCCGCGATGCTATAGCGCATCTGCTTAATGCGGTTTCCTCATTACACGCATTTTATTGAGTTGCCGACTACGCCGGTGAGCGGCTCGCTAAGACGAAATCGCTCTACCCGTACGCTCTATTCGGAAATACTTTCGAAGTGCATGCGCTCTAATATGAACTCGATAGAAGGGCCAAGCGTACCTCGCAACATCTGTCGAGTCAGAGCAGAAAAAAGTCGCCGGGAAATGACTAGACGGAGGCACCGCTCGTGCCTCCGTAATGGTCCATATGGCTCCTTAGACCGGGCACTATCGGTTAACCACCTTCGCCGGGATCAGGATGACAACGGCCATGCCGGCCACTGCAATCATTGCGGCGACCAGGAACAATCCTGAGATAAGCGAGTGGGTCTGGTTCTTAAGCCATCCAATGACCGAAGGACTGACGAACCCCGCCAGGTTGCCGGTGCAATTGATCAAGGCGATGCCGGCTGCCGCACCTGCGCCGCCAAGAAAGCCGGTTGGCAAGGCCCAGAACATGGGCAACGCGGTGATGACACCGACGGCCGCGAGCGTCATGCCGGTCATGGCCGGATAAAGGTGCGAGCCGCTTAGCGCGCAAACGCTGAAACCAACAGAGGCAATGAGCGCTGGAACGGCGAGATGCCACCGGCGCTCGCGGGTACGGTCCGCGTGACGTGCTGTCAGCAGCATGGAGAGCAACGCTGCAGTATAGGGAATCATCGACAACATCCCGATCGTCAGCGGATCTTCAATGCCCGCCAGTCGAATCAATGTGGGTTGCCAGAAGCCGATTGCATAGGAACCCATGACAATGCCAAACAGGATAAAGCACAGCAGCCAGACCCTTGCCGACACAAGCACGCTGCGTATTGATCCGTGAGTGTGTGCGCGGTTCTCTCGTTCTATCTCGGCGCTAATCAGGGCTTTTTGATCCGCGCGCAACCAGCGCGCGTCGCCGACCTTATCGTCCAGGACCATGTAGACGACGATACCCATGACGATCGCCGGAAACGCTTCGATAATAAACAGCCACTGCCACCCCGACAGCCCGAGCGAGCCGGCAAGTAACTTCATGACCAGCCCTGAGAGTGGGCCGCCGATGATGCCCGAGATCGAATTCCCCGCCATGAACCAGGCCGTCACCCGGCCTCGGCGATGCGATGGAAACCAGTAGGTCAGGTAAAGAATCACTCCGGGAAAAAAACCGGCCTCCGCAATGCCGAGCAGAAAACGGATCACGTAAAAAGCCGCGGGTGTGGTGACCCAAGCTGTGGCCATGGATAGAACCGCCCAGGTGATCATGATGCGGGCAATCCAGCGGCGTGCGCCGAACCGATGAAGCAGCAGGTTGCTGGGCACTTCGAACAAGAAATAGCCGAGGAAGAAGAACCCGGCGCCGAGACCATAGATGGTGTCGCTAAAGCCAAGATCGGCAAGCATCTGCAGTTTGGCGAAGCCGACGTTCACGCGATCCATGTACGCCACGATGTAGCAGACGAATAACAAAGGAACGATTCGCCACGCCACGCGCTTATAGGTTGCTTCCACGCTATCGTCGGCAAACGCGCCAGTTACGCTCGGACTTTCACTCAACATTGCATGTCTCCCTCTGAAATTCGGCAAAGGTATCGGCCTGCGCTACACGCAGGCGGCCTTCACTCGTTATATGGTTTCACGAACGCTGTTCGTGAGGACTGGCGCAACCCACGGCTGTTAATTCGGATAGCAGAGCATCTTGCTGGCCGGCGTCTAATTCGATAAGCGGAGCGCGCACCTGTGCCCAGGTCGCGTCGCCCAGTCGATCGGCGATCGCGGTCTTCATGGCAGCGATCATCGGGAATTTTGAGAACGCCGCGCGCAGGTGATTGGCGGCTGCCTGTTCGGCGGGCGCAGCGGGAGTATTCCATTCGTTGCAAAGACGCGCGATGGCCGCTCCGTTAACATTCGCGGTCGCGGAAATAACGCCGGCAGCGCCCGCTGCCATGACATCGACTAGATGCGTTTCGTTGCCAGCAAAGACATCGAAATTATGGCCACGAAACTCGCTGATCAGGTCAAGCGTATGGATGGGGTCGCCGGAACTGTCCTTGATTCCCGCAATTGCGCCCGGATAAGCGTTTAGCAGGCGGGCGATCAATGACACGCTGAACGGTACCTGGCTCACGGCGGGAATGTGATAGAGGTAGATCCGCAGACGTGTGTCGCCAATTGACTCGATCACTTGCGCGACCGAGCGGAACAATCCTTCGTCGCTGACGCCCTTAAAGAAATACGGCGGTAACGTCAACACGTTGTAGCAGCCACTGTCCAGCGCCGCTCGCGTCAGCTCCACCGTCTCCGCCAGGGCGCAGGAGCCAACGCCTACCATCATTCTGCGAGGCGGCCCTGATGCTTCCCGCAGTGCATCAAGCAGCATTCGCTTCTCGTGCACGGTCATGGAAGCCGCTTCGGAATTGGTGCCGAACAGGACAATACCGACGTCCTGCTCAAGCAGGCGCTCACAATGTTCAATGAATCGGCGGGTACACGGGGACCCGTCGGGCTTGAACGGTGTCAACGCTGGCGCAAGCGTGCCGGCCAGTCGATCCTCGATGGTCGTCATAACAGGGGAGTCTCCTTTAGGCCCTTTCGATCAAGGGCGTAGTCGTGTAACGCGGCACTAGTATTACGCCGCTCTCCCCGCGGAACTACTTGGCTTTCCTTGCTTGAGTCGATAAAAATTCTTTACGGTTTGCCATCCCAGTCCTGAGCGAGTTGAAGGAAACTTTCGACCAGGCGAATACGCGCCGACGCGCGCGACCACACCATGCCTACCACCCGCTTCGCGCGCGAGCCGGGCAGCGGCCAACGGGCCAGCGGGACGTTGTATCCGGGTGCGCTCAGCCAATGCGGGACCAGTGACACACCGAGCCCCCGGCTGACCAGCGCCGCGAGCGCGTCGAGGCCGTCAAGTTCGCACCGCTGGTGCGTCTTGATGCCCTGCTGCCGCAAGTAATCGTCGGCAATCCGGCCGCCCACGGTCGTGCGGTCATAGCGGAGAAATGGCTCGGTTTCGAGCGTGACACGTACGTCGGAGACCTGCATGGACTCGGGAGTAAGCAGCACGAGTGGCTCCTCGCGCATCGTATGCCAGCCGCAGCTCTTGGGCAGGTCGAATAGCGGCCGGATGATCAGCGCAGCGTCGAGTTCGCCATCAAGCACTTTGCTGTACAGCGCGACTGAATTGCCTGGCTCCAGATAGATGTCGACCTGCGGGTGCTCGCCAAGCAGCGTTGAAACGAGTCGCGGGATCAGCGCGGTCATCAACGTGGGCGTGGCGCCAAGCCGAAGCTCACCAGAGAGGCTGGCGTCGTCCACCACATCTGCCCGGAGGTCGCGGATGTCCCTCAGCACCTTGCGGCCACGCTCGAGAATGCGTGCGCCCGCGGGCGTTGCCGAAACCGTCCTGCCCGAGCGCTGGATCAACCGCATACCGAGTTCCTCTTCGAGCAGCTTGACACGCTGTCCAACCGCCGCCGGCGTCAGATCGAGACGACGAGCCGCTTCAGCTATCGAACCGAGTTCAGCGACATAAACGAAGCTTTGCAAATAACGGGAGTCCATCGATAGAAATTTTATCGTTTGAATAAACCGCAAATTACTGGCTCTGTCGAATGGAGTCAATGAGAATGCGACTGAACCGGGCGTCACCGGTCTGATTAACTGAAAACAGGAGACAGAATCTTGCCTACGATCGAATCCATATCCGTGTGCGCAGCTGTGGTCCCGCTCGACCGTGTCACTTCATTCGCGACTCGCACCGTATCCGCGCGGCACTATGGCCTGGTTAAAGTACGTTCAAGCGACGGCGTCGAGGGAATCGGCTTTTGTTACGTCGGAAGCGCGGGCGGTGCATTGTTGACGGCGGCGGTCGAGCAGTTGCTAGCGCCAGTTCTGATCGGTAAGGATTCCTATGCGACAGAAGGACTGTGGCAAGCGATGTATCAGGAATCTTTACTGCAGGGACGCGCGGGTACCGTCATGCGTGCGATCAGTATCCTGGACACCGCGCTGTGGGATCTCAATGCCCGCACGCACGGAGTCCCTCTGCATAAGTATCTGGGGGCGAGCCAGCTCGATCAGGTCCCGGCGTACGCGAGCGGCGGATATTACCTCGACGGCAAAACGCCGCCAATGCTGGGCGAGGAGATGGCCAGCTACGTAGACATGGGATTCAAGGCGGTAAAGATGAAATCGGGCCGCTTGTCGCCGCGCGAGGAAGAGGCACGCGTGCGTGCCGCGCGGGAGGCCATTGGTCCGGACATTGAATTGATGCTCGATATCAACAACGGCTGGAGCGACGCAACCGAAGCCATGCGCTACGTCCGGCTGATGGAACAATACGATCCCTATTTCATAGAAGAGCCGTTTTCCCCTGACGATGTCGCCAATCATGCGCGACTGGCGAAGCTGACGCGGGTGCCTATTGCGACTGGAGAGATCGGCTACGGACGCTGGTACCACAAGGAGGTCCTGGATCAAGGCGCTGCCGCCATCCTCCAAACCGACGCGCTTGTCTGCGGCGGCATCACCGAGTGGCGGCGCATTGCCGCGACCGCCTCGAGTTACGGCGTGACAATGTGCCCGCACTGGTTCCACGACGTCCACGCACCGCTGGTCGCCGCCACGCCGAACGCGCGCTATGTCGAATTTTTCCGGGACGATCAGGTACTCAATTTCAGGCGTCTTATCGACCGGCAACTGGAGCACCGCAATGGTCACGTGCTATTGCATCAGACGCCCGGACTGGGATTCAACTTCGACGAGAAAATGATCAAGCGTTATGGAAACTGGCTGGAGGTGCGCTAGAGAAGCGTCCCTCGCTCCATCCGCTGATTCAGTCGGGATCAATCGCGCGTTTTGCCGACCTGAGCCGGCCACACGATCTCGAGTTCCAACGCAATCGAACGCGCCAGTCCTTCGAGGTCCGGGAAAAGGGATGCGTTCGTGATGTTCATCCTGTACAACGAACGCATGGCTTCGTCCCGTAAATTCGACGGTAACACGATCTTGCGCAGCAATTCGTCGCTGCACGTGTATTGATCGAGGATCATGTCGAGCGGCTGATGCAGCAAGCCCGGCAACACGAACGTGCCGGCTTGCGCGATCAGCCGCTGATCCATTTCGGCGGGTTCCCCAAACCACATCACCGGGTTTTCGTCGCTCAGATAAAACTTTTCGAAATTTCCGGGCAAGCGTGGGTCGATCATCTCGCGTATAAGATGCGGCGCCGAAACAGGGACTGCGCGATCCGTCCACAGCGCCGGGGTGTTCACCGCGAAAACGGCTGCGTCAGTCACAGCACGCTCAAGCGCAAAGAACGCGGCAACAAATGGCGACTTGGTGAAATCCAGCAGTCTGGTCGGCGCACCGTGATGCTGCATCAGACCGAGGCAACGCAGGTCGTCGGACAGCGCGCGGACATCGGAAAGATAGTTATGGGCCTTTCGCCTGAAGATGCGAATGGCGCGCTGCTCCTGAATCCGCCACGCCGAGCGCTCAGGTACGAACGCGGACAGGTAGCGCGATAACGAACTTTGCAACGGCCATCGCGCGTCTTGCTGCCCGCGAAATGCCCAGCCGTCGAGTTCTATGATGAGACGCATGAACTCCTGCCAGTTCGACACAATAATGGTTTGCATTGTCACTTATCCAGAGTAGCACTCGCTGGTTCCCGCCCGATCGCAAGTCCGGCGCGGCAGAAGCAGCCGACGCGGCATCCTATACGAAGAGATGCGCCGCAGGACTGATGATCCAACTTTTGAGCCCGGCGCGCTGCCCAGACCGCCAAACGCTCAGATCAGACCCCTGCTCGAAAAGCTTTACCGCGATGTCATATCATGATCACTTCGTGACCATCAATACCCCACAGGCGGATCGACATGACCGACAACGGTAACCCGCTGCTACAGGACTGGCAAACGCCCTATCAATTGCCGCCCTTCCAGCAGATCCAGTGCGAACACTTCGCGCCTGCATTCGCGGTGCTTTTCGAGCAGCATCTGGCAGAAATTGATGCCCTTGCTGAAAATCAGGCCACGCCCACATTCGCCAACACCGTGGCCGCGTTCGATGCGGCCGGCGCCACGCTTGATCGCGTACGGCTGACTTTCGAAAACCTGTGCGCCTCAGAGTCGCCGGCCGCGCTGCAGGCCGTGGAGCGCGAGATGGCACCGCTGCTGGCCGCACACGACAGCAAGGTGGCCATGCACGCCGGCTTCTTCGCGAGGCTCGACGCGGTCCACCAGCAAGCTGCCGTGCTAGATCTTAGCGAAGAGCAGCAGCGTTTGCTGCAACGCATGCACACCGATTTTGTCCGTACGGGCGCCAAGCTGCAAGGATTCGACCGCGAGCGGTTCGCGGCTATTGCCTCGCGGCTCGCGGATCTGCAGACGCAGTTCGCGCAAAACATACTCGCGGACGAATCCAGCTACCAGTTGCCGCTGACATCGGAAGTGGACTTAGCTGGGTTGCCCGATTTTCTGCGCCAATCGGCACGCAGCGCCGCAAAAGAACGCGGTCTGGAGGGTTACGTGATCACGCTCTCGCGTTCGCTGGTGCAGCCGTTTCTTACATGGTCCACCCGCCGTGATTTGCGGGAGACGGCATGGTGCGCCTGGACCAGTCGCGGAGAAAACCCGGCACGCGATAACCGGCCGATCGCTCGCGAGATACTGATGCTGCGGCAAGAACAAGCACATTTGCTCGGTTACGAAAACTTTGCCGATTACGCCCTTGCCGATCGCATGGCGGGCAGCGCGTCCGCGGTCCACGCGCTGCTTAGCCAGGTATGGGAGCCGGCTAAGGCCAGCGTTGAACAGGAGAGGCAGGCACTGGCCGCGCAGGCTGCTGCGCTGGGTGAACCTGCCGACATTGAACCGTGGGACTGGTATTACCTCGCCGAGAAGGTGCGGGTTGTCCGTTATGAACTCGACGATGCACAAGTGAAACCGTACTTCAGCCTGGACGCGATGCTCGCCGCCATGTTCGATTGCGCGGAACGCCTGTTCAAATTGCAGTTCGTTGAACAAACCAGCGTGTCGCTGTACCACCCGGACGTGCGCCTGTGGGAAGTGCGCCGCGGAGCTGAACAAGTGGGTATCTTCCTTGGCGACAACTATGCCCGGCCCAATAAACAAGGCGGCGCGTGGATGCACGTTTATCGCAAGCAAAGGCGTCATGGCGGCAAGGTGACGCCGATCGTGGTGAACAACAACAACTTCGCCCGCACTGACGATGGTCCGACACTACTGAGTTTCGACGACGTACGCACGCTGTTTCATGAGTTCGGCCACGGCCTGCATGGCTTGCTGTCCGATGTGAACTATGGTCGTCTGTCGGGGACCAATGTCCCGCAAGACTATGTGGAACTTCCTTCTCAGTTGATGGAAAACTGGGCCACGGTGCCGGAAGTGCTCGCGAAGCACGCGCGTCATGTGAGCACTGGCGAGCCAATCCCGGCCGAGCTGATCGAGCGCATCAGGGCCTCCCAGACTTTCAACCAGGGGTTTCAGACGGTCGCCTACACATCGTCAGCTCTGATCGATATGGCGCTGCATCTGCGCAACGATCTGGATGGAATCGACATCGCCCGGTTCGAGGTAGCTGAGCGGGAGCGGCTTGGCGTACCGCGCGAGGTGGGCATGCGCCATCGGCTGCCCCACTTTGGCCATATCTTCAGCGGCGGATATTACGCGGCCGGGTATTACGTCTACATGTGGGCGGAGGTGCTGGAAGCCGACGCATTCGACGCATTCGAAGAAGCCGGCAACGCATTCGATCCCGCGCTAGCGGACAAGCTGCATCGGTATGTGTACAGCGCAGGCGATAGCCGCGAACAGGGCTCGGCGTTCCGCGCTTTTCGTGGCCGCGACCCGCGTGCCGAGCCCATGTTGCGAAAACGCGGATTGCTGCGAACTGAGTGAAGCGGCTTTATCGACAGGCCGTGCCTTTCGCTTCGACTGCCTCAGGCACGGGTCGGTTCGTGAGGAGCGGTTAAAGTAAATGCTGCCGGCATTAAAGGGCGTCATGTTTGCGGTAGTCCAATGCAAGATTCGAAGATGGCCAAGCCTTCCAGAACATCACTTTTTGCCGCGGCCACCCTGTGGGATGCCGCCTCGGTCGCAGCGAACCTGGCCTCGGCGCCTGAGCTTGTCAAGGCAGGCGATCCCCAGGGCCGTACGGCCCTGCATCGAGCTTGTGCAGTCAAGCCCTCCTCTACTCCTCAACTCGCCGAGCCGAACGGGATCAGGACCGTTACAACGCTTCTGGAAGCCGGTGCGGAGCTTGAACGTGAAGTGCCTATGAACGAGGACGAAGGCGATTTCCGGGCAACGCCGCTTTGGTATGCCGTCGCCCGTGGCGAAAACCTGCCGCTGGTCAGGTTCCTTTTGCAGCGTGGCGCGAACGCAAGCTATTCGCTTTGGGCGGCAGTATGGCGCGACGACGATCTTCTATGTCGCGCCCTCTTGAAATCCAAACCGGAGCTTGATCTCAGGGCACATGGTGAGACGCCCATCTTCTATGCCGCCCGGCTTAAGCGGCTCAAGACGCTGGATCTCCTGATCGAAGCGGGTGCGGATCCGTCAATAGCGGATTGCGCAGGCCGCGACGCGGTGGACATTGCGCGCGCAAGACGCTTGCCCAAGGAAATGATTGATCGGCTGGAACATCTGAAGAACGGTATGCAATCCAGCCGCGCGTGATGACATGGAAACAGCTGCACTGGCCGGTTCATCCTCACCTATCTGTATAGGGCGCCTTGACGGTCCGTGAAGCAATAATGGCGGCTCGTCATTGGTCAGCACTATCAAACCAGGGAGGCACTCATGAACCGTCGCTATGTCACAGCAGATGTATTCACCGACGAAAAATTCAAAGGTAATCCGGTCGCTGTCGTGTTGGACGCTGAAGGTTTGTCGACAAACCAGATGCAAGCGATCGCAGTCGAATTCGGGTATAGCGAAACTACATTTGTATTGCCACCCCGTGATCCTGCCAACTCGGCCTGGGTAAGGATCTTTACACCGAGCCGCGAAATTCCTTTCGCCGGACATCCGAACATCGGTACCGCGTTTGTACTGGCTGCGAGAGCGGCATCGGGTCCGGCGCCTCTGCGGGATCAACTTGTGTTCGAGGAGGCCGCGGGCCTGGTTCCGGTCACCCAACTGAAAGAAAACGGGAAGCTGGTCGGAGCGGAACTGATTGCACCAGAGCCGCTAGCCCGGCTGTCGCAAGTGCCGCAAGACCGCGTAGCCGAGTGTCTTTCCCTGGATTGCTCCGATATCCTGGTCGACGCTCACCCACCGCAGGTCGCCTCGGTCGGCCTCCCGTTCGTCGTTGTTGAGCTTGCGTCCCGAGACGCACTGCGCCGATGTACACCTAACCTCGTCGCTTACAAAGGCTTGCTGCCCGTTGACGGCGCTACGTCTATCTACGCCTATACACGGGACAGGGTTGACTCTGACTGCGATCTGCAAGCCCGCATGTTCACGCCTCGCATGACAGAAGACCCGGCGACGGGCAGCGCAACCGGCGCTATGGCCGCGCTCGTCGCCCAGGTCCGGGGGGCGTCGGATCTGGTGCTGCGCGTGGGTCAAGGCGTAGACATGGGGCGGCCGAGCGTCTTGATCGCCAGCGTGGATGCTGACAACGGCAAGACAAGGATCCGCATAGGCGGTAAATGTGTCAGCGTGATGGAAGGATCGTTTTGGCTCGCTTCTTCTGACCAGACCTGAGCGTGAGCAGCAGCGCGGCGACCTGCCAGGCGGATACATAGAGCTTCGTAGCCGGCTTCTGCAATGCTCTATGCGCCGCGCAAGCCTACGCTGCCTCAGCGCAGCATGAATGACATCGCCGACAAGCAGTTCAACATACGCACCACATGTTCGACGGACGTTGCGTCAAAGCGCAGCGTCACGCCATCTACTCGCGTAAGCAACGGCCACTGACAAAACAGATCGGCAAGCGCAGTAGTCTGCACACGTAGTTCGCATTCAACCGGTGCGGCTGATACGCGCACGGAATCCCGGATCGTGCCGGCCGTCAAGTGACGTTCAACAATCGCACGTGCCGCACGCTCGACCGCCGTGCACGCGCTTTCTGGCGTCTGTGTCACGCCGCTCGCGTGACCGGACGCGGTCTTGGTAACGACGAACCTGGCATCGGGAAATTGCGCTCGCGTTTCCTCGGCGAAAACATCGTCGCCTGAAAGCAGCACGACATGCGCGCCGTATTGCGCAGCCAGTGCGCCGTACAACCCCGCTTCACCGAGCTCCACGCCGTTCAGCAACACCCGCGCAAACGCGAAGCTGTTGATGGTGTGGGCGAGAATGCCGCGGCTCTGCGACATCGCGTGGTAGCCGATCATGAATACAAGCACGGCTCCGTATTCCAGTCCTGCCATCATGCCGAGCGTGCGCGGTTTGCCGAGTACGACTTGCGCGCGGGCATCGAGAAGATCCGGCAGCAAGTTGCGGAACCCTCCGTGCGAATCGTTGACCCAGACGTGGGTTGCGCCGCCCGCGAATGCCCCTTGTATCGCTGCGTTTGCCTCAAGCGTCATCCAGCGGCGAGCGCGTTCATATTCGACGTTGCCCGCACGCGTTTGCTCGGTCGCGGCGCAATGCCTGCAGGGCGGGTCCGCTCAGCGAACTGATCTCGTTGCCGTCGAACTCGATCGAACCGCTCTGGCTTTCAACGAGTCGCAGCAGCGAGCGGCCCGTGGTGGATTTGCCGCAGCCCGATTCACCCACTAGCGCAAGCGTTTCGCCGGGACGCAAGTCGAAGCTCACGCGTTCAACGGCATGCACGCGGCCCGTCACGCGGCCGAAGAGACCGGTCCTGACCGGGAAGCGCGTGACCAGATCACGCACGCGAAGGATCGGCGGCGTGGTGTCGGCGATACTCGGCTGCGCTTCGTGCGCGACCGCTGGCGCTGGAACCAGCGTCTCATCGGCGCCGGCCTGTTCGACGGTGAGAATCGGAAACTTGGCCGGTAAGTCGGTGCCTGACATCGCGCCAAGACGCGGAACAGCGGCCAGCAACGCCTTCGTATAAGGATGCACGGGCGCCGCGAACAGGGGTCCGGCCGCGCCCTCCTCCACCTTCTCGCCGTGATACATCACCAGGACACGGTCAGCCACTTCCGCGACCACGCCCATGTCATGCGTGATAAAGATCACGCCCATGTTCATCTCGTCCTGCAAGCCGCGGATCAGTTGCAGGATCTGCGCCTGGATGGTGACGTCGAGCGCGGTGGTCGGTTCATCGGCGATCAGCAGCGCGGGCTTGCATGACAGCGCCATTGCGATCATCACGCGCTGGCGCATACCGCCGGACAACTGATGCGGAAATCGGGCCGCCACCCGGCGTGCTTCGGGAATACGCACGAGTTCAAGCAGACGCAAAGTTTCCGCGCGGGCTGCACTGCGGCTTTTATGCTGATGCAGCGCGATCGCTTCGCCGATCTGATCGCCCACGGTGAACACCGGGTTCAGCGATGTCATGGGCTCCTGGAAGATCATCGCAATGTCGGCGCCGCGGATTGCACGCATCGTGCTGGATGACGCGCGCGCGAGATCGAGCACCTGGCCGTCACGCCGCCGGAACGCAATGGCGCCGCTGGCAATGCGGCCACCGCCATGCTCGATCAGGCGCATCAGCGCGAGCGAGGTCACCGACTTGCCCGACCCGGACTCACCGACGATCGCCAGTGTTTCGCCACGATCGACCGTCAGCGACAGGTTGCGCACTGCGTTGAATGCCTTGTCGCCCTGGCGAAACGCGATCGAGAGATCGTCAACGGCGAGCACGCATTGGGGTGGCAAGGTGTCGAGACGCGAACGTGCAATGTGCGGTGAAATCGGCACGATGTTTTCCTCAAGGAATGAACGCGGCTCGGGCGATGATTCGCGCAGTGCCAGGCGTGGGGCCAGACAGATGAACTAACCTCAGCGATAGATCGCCGTTACGGGTGCAACGCCTACCCGCGCAAAGCCGCGGTACATGCCCTCGGTGTTGAACGGCAACGTGACGTTGCCGAGTGCGTCGACGGCGATCAATCCACCGCGGCCATTTATGCGCGGCAGGCGGTTCATCACGACATCGCCCGCAGCTTCTTCCAGCGATACCCCGCGATACGCCATTTGCGCAGCAACGTCGTAAGCGGCGACCATCCGCATGAACATCTCGCCGGAACCCGTGGTGGACACGGCACAGGTTGCGTCGTCCGCGTAGCAGCCCGCGCCGATCAACGGGGCATCGCCCACCCGCCCGGCCTGCTTGTTGGTCACACCGCCTGTCGACGTGGCGGCAGCAACGTGTCCGTGTTGATCGAGCGCAACCGCGCCAACCGTACCGAACTTGCGATTCGGGTCGATGGGTTCGTGTGGCGTGGGCTCTTCTGCATCGCCACCCGGCGATGGGGCTGAAAACGTCGCGCCGTCGTGATCGAGCATCACACGTTGCTGGCCGCGTACAAGCAGCCATTGCTTGTGACGGGCATCAGTATGGAAGTACGAAGAGTCGACCGGTTCAAACCCCTGTGCCACGGCAAATGCTTCCGCGCCAGCGCCCGTGAACATCACATGTTCGCTTGCCTCAAGCACGCGGCGCGCGACCAGGATTGGATTGCGCACGCGGGTCACGCAGCAGATCGCACCGGCTTCGAGCGTGCTGCCGTCCATGATTGAAGCGTCGAGTTCATGCGTGCCGTCGGCAGTGAACACCGCGCCGCGTCCCGCGTTGAACAGCGGGTTGTCTTCGAGAAGACGCACGGCTTCGCTCACGGCGTCGAGTGCACTGCCGCCTGTAGCAAGCACTTTCTGGCCTGCCGTCAGAACGTCGGTCAGGCTCGCGTGGTAGCGCTGCTCTGCGTTTGGGTCCATCAGCGTGCGCAGGATCGTGCCTGCGCCGCCGTGAATGGCAATGACTGCGGTCGGATTCATCGTTTCGGCTTTTTGTGGTTGCGTGTAGTACTGGACGCCCGCGCCTTGCTCGCGGGACGATTCGGCGAACCCGGGGTTGACGGGTTGCTTTCACCGGACGGGGTCTTGGTCAGCCACGGCAACACGAATTCGGTCATGTCCGCGGCGGCTTTGGCCGAGCGTTTGGTGCGATACGCAACGGCGTCGCAGACTGCTTCGATCACGGCCAGCACCGCCGCGTCCGAGTTTGCCGCGAGCCGCCTTTCTGAGCGCACGCACAGCGTCAGGTCGGCGAACTGCCCGAGCGGTGAGTTCACGCTGTCGGTCAAGGCGAGGACGCGGGCCCCCAGGCTCGCGGCACGGCGCGCGAGCTGGATCGTGTCGTCGACATAACGAGGAAACGCAATGCCGATCACGAGATCGCCCTCGCCTGCGCTGAAGAGGCGGCGCGCTGCGTGCGTCGGTCCGCCAACGAACGCTAGCGACTGCACGTTGTTGTGATAGGGCATCAGGCCGTGCTCCATCAGTCCGGCCAGAAACGCGCTCGAGCCGGCACCAAGCACGAACACGCGGCGCGCGGCAAGAATGGCTTCGACCGCTGCATCCGCTGCGGCGCCATCGATGTCACTGCGTGTCAAACGTAAATTGACTTCTGCCTGTTCAAGCGACGCGCCGAGCAACGCGTCACCGCCCGCGGGCGATTCCTGCGCTGAACGCAAACGCTCAACCGGCGCAAGCGTTGCTTCGAAACCGCGTACCAGCGCGCCGCGAAATGCCGGGTAACCGTCGAAGCCGAGTGCACGTGCGAAGCGGTTTGCGGTCGCCACGGAGGCGCCCACGGCATCTGCAAGTTCATCTATGCGCATGGTCGCCGCACGGAACAAATTGGCCTGCACATAGGCCCCCATGCGGCGATGAATGGGCGTCAGGCCCGGCATTGCAGCCACGATAAGTGCAGCGATACTCAGTCCCGATTGACCGGAGGCAGCGGGCGGATGCTCAGCCATGAAGAAGAATCAGCGCAAAGGCTGAGAAGTGACGATGAAAGTATATTTACACAAAATATTTGTGGAAAAAAATTCATTTTCATTCGGAGGGTTTCCCCTGAGCGAGTCCGGGAGCGTGATAACACGGCCTATGCAGGCCCCTATATACGGCTCTGCTAGCCGTGAACTAGGCAATTCGGAGCATGCTGAGTCGCCGCTACTTCGTTGGTTGAAAACCTTCATGCCTAGGAAACAGACATTTAGTGCGATAGAAATTATCGATGCAAACAATAGGTATCCTTACTATTGTTCCGAGCGCCCTCAGCTGCCGGAAACGGCAACTGCGGCCTACTCAGTGCCGATGATGCATCCACCAATGGCGGGGGTGATCATCCGCGCGTTCGCGCTTTTGACCGGGCCATTTCGACTCGTTAATTAACAGGATAATGGCGACCAGGGCTAAGCCGCCGAGGCCAACCAGTACGTTGATTAAATCGATGGCAGAACTGTGCAAGGTTAATCGTGACGCGGTGCCAAGAAGGTCCATTACAGTGTTTACAAATTCGTCCATGATGCCCTCCCACGTCCTCTGCACTTACCTATACATGATAGGTAAACAGAGGCTTAAGAGTAAGCGGTCCGCCTTCAAATTTCTAAGGATTTTCCCGGGTGGATTCTAGTGTTTCCGCTGAACATCTACACGCAGGTTGGGCTTCTCACGTTGATGTGGCTCGTCAGCAAGCGCAGTATCCTGATCGTGCAGTTCGCGAATGAATTGCAGCGCGCCGGCAGGTCATCACGCGAGGCGCTGGAGAAAGCGGCCGGCGTGCGGCTGCGTCCCATCCTGGTGACCACGGCGACAATGGTGCTCGGCGTCTTGCCGCTCGTGATCGCGTCGGGGAGCCGGCTCTGCGGGCCGCAATGCGATGGGACTCCTGATCTTCACGGAGCTGTCAATTGGCACGCTGTTCACGCTGTACGTCGTGCCCGCGATGTACATGTTCCTGGCGGCGGATCACGAAATGAGGCGATCGCAGTTTATTCAGGCAATCGCTCTATCCAGCACCCCTCAGCAAAGAACCACGAACCTCCCGTCAAACCACTGGACTGGTTTGCTGCACTCGTTCCCTCGGACCGAACATCACGAAGCTGGCCACGGCCAGCACCCAGGCGCCAATACAGCCGTACAGCATCACGAGGCCAAATCCCTGCACGAGCGCTGCATGAACGGCGGTTCCTGAAGAATCCAGGGAGCCTAATCCCGGAAACCCCTGTTTTAGAGCAACAACATCGCCTGCGGCTATTCGCTCCGCCAGGGATCGCAGTTGTCCCGCATCGAGAGACCCGGAAAACGTGCTTCTCAAAGACGACAAGATCCCTTCCATCAAGATGTACCCCATCAAGGCGATATTGATGGCCAGCGAGATCAGCCTGGCACTCATGTCAATGCCCGAAGCCATGCCTGCGCGCGAGTTCGGAACCGAACTGGTCGTCGTGTTGGTAACCGGCGTATTGGTCAGTCCCAATCCGATGCCGGCCAACAGGCACCCCGGCAGCATGGTCAACCAACTGGCATGCTCCGCGCCACTGCCGGCGCGCATCAGGATAAATCCCGCACCAATCGTGAACAGACCGAGCGGAATGACGACACCCGGGTGATATCGAAGCGAAAGACGTTCGGCCAGCGGCGGGATCACCAGCGTGGGAAGCGTATAAGCCAGAAGTGCTGATCCGGCAGTCACGCTGTTGTAGCCCAGACTACTTTGAAAATAAATCGGCAGATAAATCATGAACGGCCAAAAGCTGAAATTCATGCCCATCGATCCAAAAAGCGCACCCGAAAAATTACGTATTTTGAACACGGAAAAATCGAACATCGGATGAGCATTGATCTTTTCCGCGAATATAAACAGGATAAAGCTGATCGCCGCTGCGGTAATGATGCCGATGCCTGTGATACTGGTAAAACCAAGGTCGGACCCTTGCGTAATGAAATATGCCAGGCCGAAAACCGACAGCGAAAGCGTGACCATTCCCAGCAGGTCCAGCTTTTTTGCCTGTGGATCGCTGGACTCCTGAACCCCGTTAAAAACAAGAAGCAACGTTACTATCGCGATCAGGACGTGGATTAGAAACACCCACTGCCAATCCGATACCGCGACGATTACCCCTCCGACAATCGGCCCAAAACCCAAGCCAATTCCAAAGATGATCCCCCAGGCGCCAAAGGCTCTGGTACGGGCCTGCCCCTCCTGGAACTGATGCGAAAGGACTGCCACCTGGCAGATCAGCATCGCCCCGCCGGCTATGCCTTGAAGAAAGCGGCTCGCGATTAAGACGGACACGCTGTGTGCCATCCCGCAAATCAGTGATGTGATTCCGAACAGGACAATAGCGATCGTAAAGATACGCTTCCTGCCAAACCGGTCCGCGAGCGTTCCGGTTGCCATCAAAACCGTCGTGCACGCAATGGTGTACGCGTTCATGATCCATTGCATTTCCTTGAAATCACCCTGCAGTACTTTTTCGAGGGTTGGCAATATCACTGGGACGCTGGAGATTTCCAGGCCGAACATGAGCGATGCCAGGCAAATGCCAGCTAATGCGACTGAGTTCTTTGCGGGATTGAAAAGTGTCATGAATATCACGGGGTTGCCAGATGCTCCGGCTACCCGCGCCTCCCGAATATCGGCGTGAAACATTGACGCGCTGACGCGCAATACACACTGGATAGAACACTGAGTTCGATTCGATATCTCTTCATGTTGGATTTACACCGGAAGATTGAAGGGACCCGCTCGCTACAGGCAATACAGGTGACGCAGACAACACAAGTAATGCGCGTGGCGTACAACGCTTGGCGGCGCCTGCGGGTGAAAAGTTAATATAGAGGGAATCGAAGTCGTCATTGATTCATTGATTTCCTATCAATGAATCTTTATTGGAACCAATAGGATGCAGGCATGAGCGACAAGCTCCACGGCGTGACAACCTTCGTCCAGGTGGTCGAATCCGGCAGTTTCGCGCTGGCCGCCGAGCGCATGAACCTGACGCGCTCGGCCGTCGGCAAGGTGATCGCCCGGCTCGAATCACGTCTCGGTGTGCGCCTGCTTCATCGCACCACACGGAGCCAGAGCCTGACCGAAGACGGGCAGACTTACTACGATCGCTGCGTGCGGGCGCTGGCGGAACTGGACGCGGCTGAAGCCGATCTGGAAAGCGGCCGGCGCGAACCGCGCGGCCGCTTGCGCGTCAGCGTGCCAATCGCCTTCGGCCATCTCTGCGTCGCGCCGGTCCTGTTGCGCCTTGCATCCAGGCATCCGCAATTGCAGATTGATATTTCGTTCAGCGATCGCGCGGTGGATCTGGTGGAAGAAGGTTTCGACCTCGCCATTCGCATCGGCGAGTTACGCGATAGCGTGAGCCTCGCGGCGCGTCGTCTAGGCATGCAGTACTCGAGCATCGGCGCTGCACCGTCGTATGTTGCACGGCACGGGCTGCCTGCAAGACCCGAAGAGCTGGACGGACACGCGGGTATTGCTTACTCGCGCGCCGGCGCATCGTCGCCCTGGCAGGTGCGGGATATCGACGGCCAAGTGAGGCAGGTGCACATCCAACGGCAGGTGAGCCTGGACGATGTGCAGGCGATAGCCGCGGCGGCCATCGAAGGCTTCGGGTTGGCGTGGCTGCCTAGCTGGCTGCTGTCGCGATACGAGAAGACCGGAGAACTGGTGGTTGTCATGAATAGCTGTGGAATGCTGCCGCAGGATATTCACGCCGTGTGGCCGCAAACCCGCTACCTGCCCTTGAAGACACGGCGTGCTATTGACGCCCTGGTCGCCGAGATTCCCGGGATGATCGCGGGTTGAATCAGCCAAGGTTGGCGCCTTTTACCAGTGGGCGACTTTCGGCAACTGCCAGCCATACGTGACAGACGCCACGCGCAAGGTGAAACACGCGGCTGCGCCGAGGAGCGCGGCGGCCATCGGCGAAAGACCCAACCGGCGGCTGACGACCAGAACGACCCCGCCCACGAACGCGGCGCTCGCATAGATATCGGCGACCAGGACCATGGGCACGCGGGCAAGCAGGATGTCGCGTATTACACCACCGCCCACGCCGGTGATCGTACCCATCAGCGTCGATATAAAAGGTCCGATTCCGTAGCTCAGCGCCTTTTGCGTGCCCGCCACGGCGAATAGCGCAAGCCCAGCCGCGTCCAGTGCCATGAGCACGGGTGCCGACAGATTGCGGGCCTCGGTGTGAAAGATGAAGGTAAGCAAGCCCGTGATGAACGCAAGCGCCGGGTAGCGCCAATCGCGCACGGCATTGGGAGGCGTCGCGCCGATCAGCAGGTCGCGAATCACGCCGCCGCCAAGCGCCACGACAAACGACAGGACCATGACTCCGAGCAGATCAAGTCCACTCTGCATGGCAGAGATCGCGCCCTCGGCGGCAAACACGGCCGTGCCCGCAAGATCGGCCACCAGGACTATCGTTTCTATTTTCTTCATCGTTCAGGTCTGCGATGGCTATTTTTGGTATTGCGCGAGTATCGGGGAGCACGCGGCATTCCATCAAGCAGCACGGTCAAGATAACGCTTCACCTCGGCGCCGATCCATTCCATGAAATGCGTCTGCTTCACGCTCAGCACTTCACGCTGCTGCCAGACGAGCCAATACGGATACGGGTATGGCACGTGTATATCGGTAATCTGAACGAGCTCGCCGCGAGCGATGGCATCTGCAACGAGCGTGCGTCGTTCAAGCGCGATGCCCTGCCCCAATAACACGGCTCCCAGCACGATATTCGAATCGTTCGCGAACAGGCCACTCACATTCTCGGGTTCGCGCACGTTGGCGGCACGGCACCAGTCGGTCCAAGGGGCATCGGTGCTTCTAATCAATGGACACGCCATGACCTCCTCAGCGGAGCGAGGAAACTGACCTTCGTTGAAATGCGGAGCGGCCACGATCAACAGTTCGTCGCTGAACAACTCTTTCTGAGCGAGACCGGGCCAGTGCCCTTGTCCCATTCGAATGCTGATGTCGGCAAGACCGTGCCGCATGTCCTGTATCTCGAGACTCGTTTGCAGCCGAACCCGGTAATACGGATGGCGCTCCCGGAAACTCGATAAGCGAGGCAGCAGCCAATGCAAGGCAAACGACGGCAGCGTGGCGATGACCAGTTCGCTTTCTTGAGGGCGGGTCTGGGCCAGAAGCGTCGCGTTTGCAATGTCGCGAAGCGCCGAGCGTATTTCGAGCGCATAGAGACGTCCCTCTTCCGTCAGGCGCAATCCTCTCGCTTCACGCACGAAGAGTGCAACGCCCATGGTGTCTTCGAGAATCCTGATCTGCTGACTGACCGCCGAGTGCGTGACGTGTAGTTCGCGCGCAGCGAGCGTGACGCCGCCGAGCCTGGCAGCCGCTTCGAAACACCGGAGCGCGGTTAAGGGCGGGATGTTGTTCATGTAAGTTTTTCTTACGGAAGACGTCTGTTTATGTCGCTTTTCACGCGTCGACTAACTGTTTAACCTGATGAGGCTGGCTGTCTCACATCACTCGTGCAAGCGAGTTCGGCGATATGCATAAAGACGGCGACATGATAGATATTCTAACGGGAAGCGTATGAAACTGATCGGAATGCTGGACTCGCCTTATGTCCGCCGGGTGGCAATTTGCCTCAAGCTGCTTAAGCTTGATTTCGGGCATCGGCCGGTTTCTGTATTCAGGGACTTCGAGGAATTCCGCAAGCTCAACCCGGTCGTGAAGGCACCGACCTTGATCCTCGACGACGGTCAAAGCCTGATGGATTCAACACTCATCCTGGACTATGTGACGGCCATCGCTGGGTCAGCGGTCACTTCGATACCAGATCGCGCGGACGATCGTTTGCGCGCAACGAGGCTCACTGGACTCGCGTTGGCAGCGTGTGACAAGACGGTCCAGATTGTCTATGAACGCAACTTGCGTCCCGTCGAAAAACAGCACGAGCCGTGGATCGATCGCGTCAGTGTTCAGTTGCTCGCGGCGTACGCGGAACTCGAAGCTGAAGTGGGGTTGGCTACTTTGCCCCTGGACGCGGGACGGCTTGGACAGGCAGGCGTGACCGTCGCGGTCGCCTGGAGATTCACCCAGATGATGGTGCCGAAAATTGTTGTCGCCGCGGAGTATCCCAACCTGCAATCGTTCTCGGCTTTCGCCGAGCAACAGCCTGCTTTCGAAAGCACGCCGCCTGAATGAGCGACGTCGAAGGATAGCCGCCGTCTAGTCCACGATAACCAGCTTGGCGCCGGTTGCAGATGACGACCCATGCACCTCGGCGTTATCGGCGACCGGGTAGCTCATGCACGCAACGCTTGCCTAGTCAGCGTCGGAGCCAGACTCAGCGTCCAGCGCCAGCACGGTCACCCCCACATCGATCCGATGCGACCCGCCCCCGAGAATCATCCCGCGCAGCAGCGACACATCGCTATAGTCCCGCCCCGTGGCAAGCGTCACGTGCTCCAGGTCGGCGAGCACATCGTTCGTCGGATCAAGATCGATCCATCCGCTGCCGGGACAAAACACCGACACCCACGCATGCGACGCATCCGCGCCGATCAACTTCTCCTGCCCCGGCGCGGGGTCATTGCGCAAATATCCGCTGACGTACCGGGCCGGCAACCCGAGCGAGCGCATGCAGCCGATCATCACCTGCGCAAAATCCTGGCAGACGCCCCGGCGCATTTCAAACGCGCGATGGGCAGGCGTGTCATACGACGTAGCCAAAGGCTTGTACTTGAAGTCGCCATGAATCCGGTGCATCAGGTCGATCGCCCCCTCTGCCAATGGCGTGCCCGCAGGAAAACTTTCCAGCGCGTAGTCGCGCAGGTCCTGACCGAGACTGATATTGGGCGACGCGAAGCAAAACTCCGTCTCAGGGCGAAACGGCGCACTGGCGCTAAAACGCATACCCTTCGCGACTTCGTCCCACGCCGGCGTGGTCGCTGGATCGAGCGAAGCCCAGCGCGGCGTGAGTTCAACGGTCGTTTCGCTGACCATCTGCAATGACCGGTGTGGTGACTCGAGCGAAAAATACAGCACGTCGTTACCGAACGTATCAACGCGACTATTGATGTACGGCGGCTTCGGCTCAATGCTTTCGGTGTGTGAGATCACCCGCTGCCACGCGCAGTTTTGCGGCCGGATGGTCGCGAGATGCTGAGCCGTTTCCACGTACGTTGAATAGCGGTAGGTCGTCCGGTGCGACACCCACAACACGGTTTTCGGAATCTTCACGACGACACCTGCAATGCCTGCGTATTCGCGTGGCTGAAGTAACGTGCGCTGATTTCATGCGCAGCGGCGCTCACGTGATCGCCAAGTGTCTCGCAGGCCTGGATGAGTTCGCCATAGTTGCCTTCCTCGTCGGTCGTGCACAGTTGCTCGAGTCCCCGCAGCGACTTCAGCAACAGCGTTGCGTCGCTGAACGCGCCGTGGTTCGTATTGCCTGCCGCAATCGAAATCTCATTGAGCTTCGTGCATAAGCGCGAGTACACGCCGTACAGGCCGCGCGGGTTGGTCGGCTCGACCACCAGCAGGTCGATCAGCGCGGGCACTTCGAAACGCCCCGGATAAAGCGATCGATACGTGAGCGTACTGTCGAACAATTGCAGCAGCAGGTCGAATCCGGCCGGCGTCGTCATCTGGCCATGCTCCGCGGCTACGCGCAGGAAGGTGGTCATCGTCCATACCCGTTCGATGTGCCGTCCCGCGAACACCAGCTTCCACGCTTCGTCGCGCGTCATGCGGTCGCCCTGCGCGCCGCTGATCGCGAGCAGTTGCGTTGACAGTGTTTCAAGCGTTCGCGTAAGTTTCACGCGGTCATAACGTTCCACGCCCGGTCCCGGCTTGAACTGCTGGATGGCGTCGCGGAAATCGTTTCGCGCGGCCAGGATCGTGCGCCAGTGATCGGTCGAAAGACGTCCGCGAATCTCGCTGCTCGCGCGCACCTGGCTCGCCAGGTTCTGGCCAATACTTGCCGCCGTGCCGTTCTCGCCAATATTGGCGATCAGCAAACGTTCGAGCCCGCGCGCCGTGTGCCCCTGGATCGGCGTGCCCGGCGGCAGAAGGCCGCTCTGCCACGCGAGGTCCACCAGGGTCTCCAGCATGCCCTCGGAGTCGTTGCTGTCGATAGACGAGAGGATCACACGCAGCAGCCGCACGTTGTTCTCGGCGCGTTCTCCGTATCGTCCGGCCCAGAAGAGGTTTTCTGCAGCGCGACTCGATACCGTCCGATGCTTGCGCGCAAGGTCAGCCGGTTTGATCGGCGTGGGGAGCAGCGAGAAGCTCGAACCCGGCTTGCTCGACAGCACCCAGGTGTCGACGCTGCTGCTGCCGTATTGCATTGATACCGACGGTTGGCGCTCCGCCCCAAGCCGCGTGAATCCGCCCGGCATCACGGACCAGCCGCCATCAATATTCGCGATCGCATAAACACGCAACACCGACGGCCGTCCCGTCAGCGTGTTGTCTTCATAACGCGGCGCGTGTGAACTCGGGAACAGGTTCTGGATGGTGAACGCGTCCGGCATCGCGTCGATCCGCGCGCGCCAGCCGGCGAGGGGTTGCAGGCCGTCGCCGAAACCGCGCGGGCCGCCGCCGTTGAGCGGCAAACCCGGCCAGGTAGGAATCACAAAAGCCTTGTCCAGACGGGCCAGCACCGCTTCACGCGCCGCTTCTTCACCGCACCACCAGGTCGGCACGCTGGCGAGTTCCAGCGGCTCGTTCAGCAGCGCCCGCGAGATGGCCGGCAGGAAACCATGCAGCGCCGGCGATTCGACAAAACCCGAGCCCGGCACGTTGGACACCATCACGTTGCCGGCCCGCATCACCTGCAACAGGCCCGGCACGCCGATGGTGGAGTCGGCGCGCAATTCGACCGGATCGCAGAACGCGTCGTCCAGGCGGCGCATCAGTACGTGAACCCGTTCCAGACCGGCGAATGTCTTCAGGAACAGCATGTCGTCGCGCACTGTCAGGTCCTTGCCTTCGACCAGCGTGACGCCGAGGTAGCGAGCCAGGAACGCATGCTCGAAGAAGGTTTCGCTGAAAGGCCCGGGCGTCAGCAGCGCGATGTGCGGCGAACCTTCGCCCGACATCATCGCCCGGCCGCCCTGGACCAGCGCGGCGATCAGTTGCGAGTAGAACGGGGCGAGCCTCTGGACCTTCATCGAACGGAACGGCTCGGTGAATACGTCGGAGACGATGAGGCGGTTTTCGAGCGCATAGCCGAGTCCGGACGGCGCTTCAGTCCGATGCGCCATCACGGTCCATGTGCCGTTGGGAGCACGCGTCAGGTCCACGGCAACAAGCTGCAGATACTGCGCGCCGGGAGGCATGAAGCCCTTCACCGAGCGCAGGTACCCTGGGTGTCCGAACACCAGCGCGGGAGGCAGCAGGCCGTCATGCAGCAGCGTCTGCGGCCCGTAGATATCGGCGACGATGGCATTGAGCAACTTCGCGCGCTGCGTCACCGCGCGCTCGATCACCGACCACTCGCCTTCATCGATCAGAAACGGCAGCAGGTCCAGCGACCACGGACGAGGCTCGCCCTTGTCCGCGTAGACGTTGTAACTGATGTCGTTATCGCGGACCTGCTGCGCGATGGAGGCGGTCGCCCGGTCGAGGTTGGCGATGCCGTCATCACCAAGCAAGTCGAAGAACTGCTGCCAGGAAGCGCGCAACTGGCCCGACGCGTCGCGCAGTTCGTCCCAATGACCCTCCCGGGCCGGTACCGCGCGAAGGTGTGACGACACACTCGCGCGGTTCGTGATTGCTTCAAACGGAAGCGTGGATTGGAAGGCCAAATTGAGCAGTTATCGTTGATGAGGCTACCGTCGGCGCAAATCGAGCGTGAACGGAAACTCCAGGCTGCGCTTCGGTTCCTCCACGTCCATCCGTCCGGGCGTATGGCCGATTCTGAAAAAGCGCGCGCGCCGCCGGCTTTCCGCCTCGTATGCGTTGACCGGATAGGTCACATAGTTGCGGCCACCCGGATGGGCTACATGATACCGGCATCCGCCTATGGACCGGTTGCTCCAGGTGTCAACGATGTCAAAGGTCAGCGGTGCATCCACGCCAATCGACGGATGCAGCGCCGTCGGCTGGGACCATGCCCTGAAGCGCACGCCGGCCACATGCTCGCTCACCCGCCCGGTGGGTTGCAACGGCAGCGGCACGCCGTTGACCGTCACCACGTGGCGGTTGTCGTTGAGCCCGAGCACGCGCACTTCGAGCCGTTCCACCGACGAATCCACATAGCGCACCGTACCGCCCGGCGACCCCTGCTCGCCCATTACGTGCCACGGCTCCAGCGCGCTGCGTACCGTCAGTTCAATACCGTTTGTCTGGACCGCTCCCACCAGCGGGAAACGGAACTCGAAATGCGGCGCGAACCACGCGGCATCGAACGCATAGCCGGCTTCGTTGAGGTCCGCGATGACATCGTGGAAATCCATTTCGATGAACGTGCCGAGCAGGAAACGATCATGCAGTTCCGTGCCCCAGCGCGTGAGGCGCGTGGTGTACGGCTTGTCCCAGAACCGCGCGACCAGCGCGCGCAGCAGCAATTGCTGGACGAGGCTCATGCGGGCGTGCGGCGGCATTTCGAAGCCCCGCAGTTCGAGCAGGCCGAGGCGGCCGGTCGGACCATCGGGGGAATACAGCTTGTCGATGCAGAATTCCGCGCGGTGCGTATTGCCGGTCACATCGATCAGCAGGTTGCGCAACGTCCGGTCGATCAGCCACGGCGGCAGCAATGCGCTGTCGCGACCGCCCAGGCGTTCGAGCTGATGTTCGATCTCCTTGAAGGCTATCTCCAGCTCATACAATTGGTCGTTGCGTGCTTCGTCAACGCGCGGCGCCTGGCTGGTCGGTCCGAGAAACAATCCCGAGAACAGGTACGACATCGACGGATGGTTGATGAAGTACGCAATCAGGCTTGCAAGCAGGTCGGGACGCCGCAGGAACGGGCTGTCGGCAGGCGTTGCACCGCCGAGCACGAAATGATTGCCGCCGCCCGTGCCGGTGTGACGCCCATCGGTCATGAACTTCTCGGTGCTGAGATAACTTTCGTGCGCCGATTGATACAGGAACTCGGTGTGATCGACGAGTTGATCCCAGCTCGACGCCGGATGGATGTTCACCTCGATCACGCCCGGATCCGGCGTGACTTGCAGCATCTTGAGGCGGGCATCGCGTGGCGGCGGATACCCTTCTATCACCACTTTCATGTGCAGATCGGCGGCTGTTGCCTCAATGGCCGCGAGCAGGTCGAGGTAGTCATCGAGTTCGGTCAGCGGCGGCATGAACACATGCAGCAGGCTCTTGCCGCTTCCAAACGATTTCTCTTCGACGTCAGGTCCCGCCGCACGCGCCGGATCTCGCGCTTCAACACATAGCGCAGTACGCCGGATCCACGATGCAGACTCTCCGCGCGACGGCTCGCGGGTTGAGGTTGCGGGTCGTGATAATCCAGTGCCCGGTGTTGCGCCAGTGCCAGTTCCCGCACCAGTTCCCGCACCACTTCCCGCACCTTCGCCCGCTTTTCCTTCCATACTTTCGCCAACCAGGGCTTCGCCGCGATATTGCATGCGCAATTCCATCGCCTGGCGCAACGGTGCAGGCGGCCCGAACGGATCGTGCGGGTGTTGATACGGAAAGTCCCCCGCACTCACCCACGGCAGCGATTCGAGCGGCAACCGATATCCCATCGGCGAGTCGCCGGGAATCAGGTACATGCGGCCATCGCGGAAAAACCAGGGACCGCTGACCCATGTCGGCGCTTGCATCGGAACATCGCGCTCGCGCGCTATAGGCAGCACATAACCCGTCACCTGCGACAAGCCTGCATCGAATACACGACGCAGGCGCATGCGCTCCATCTCGTCTTCGAGTTCGGATTCGAACGGGTCCACGTTCACCGGCAGGCGACGCTCACGCCACAGGTAGTAGAACGTGTCTTCGTAACCGGGCTGGATATACGACGGATCCAGCGAAACCTTGTCCGCCAGATGTTCGATAAAGCGCCTTGCATCCTCGGCCGTGTAGTTGCCGGGATCGCGTTCATCGGCAAATAGCTTGGGGTCTTCCCAGATCGGCTCGCCATCTGCGCGCCAGAACAGCGACATGGCCCAGCGGGGCAACTGTTCACCCGGATACCACTTGCCTTGTCCGAGATGCAGAAAACCACCTACGCCATAACGTGCACGCAGTTTGTCCATCAGCGAGACGGCATAACCGCGCTTCGTCGGCCCGAGTGCATCCGTGTTCCATTCAGCTGCATCGCGGTCGCTCACGGCGACGAACGTAGGCTCGCCGCCCATCGTCAGGCGCACGTCCATGTCGGTCAGTTCCTGGTCGACTTGCGCGCCCATCTTCTGCACCGCGGTCCACACTTCTTCTGTATATGGCTTCGTCACGCGTGGCGTTTCGAGTACGCGCTGCACCTGCATGATGTGCTCGAACTCGACTTCGCTTTCATCGACAGCGCCCGAGATAGGCGCGGCGCTGCCCGGTTCAGGCGTGCAGGCGACGGGGATATGCCCCTCGCCAGCCAGCAGTCCCGAAGTCGGATCGAGGCCGATCCAGCCCGCGCCGGGCAGGAAGACTTCGCACCACGCGTGCAGGTCGGTGAAGTCGACTTCGGTGCCGCTCGGGCCATCGAGGGACTTTTGGTCGGGGGTGAGCTGGATCAGATAACCGGAAACGAAACGCGCCGCCAGCCCGAGCTGGCGTAAAGCCTCGACGAGCAGCCAACCAGTGTCGCGGCACGATCCCAGCGCTTTTTCGAGCGTCTCCTCCGGCGTCTGGACGCCGGGTTCCATGCGAATCACGTAGCCAATGTCGTGCTGCAGCCGCTGGTTCAGTTCGACCAGGAAATCGGCCGTTACCTTGGGCGTCTTGTCGATACTTTCAACAAACTTGGCCAGCAACGGCGTGGGCTCGCGTTTGATCAGGTACGGAGCCAACTCGGCCGCGAGTTCCGGTTCATACGCGAACGGGAATTTTTCGGCGTAGGGCTCAAGGAAGAAGTCGAAGGGGTTGTACACCGCCATCTCGGCGACCAGATCGACCGTGATCTTGAATTCCCGCGTTTTCTCGGGAAAGACGAGCCGCGCCTGATAGTTGGCGAACGCGTCCTGCTGCCAGTTGATGAAGTGTTCGGATGGCTCGACCCGCATCGAATAGGAAACGATCGGGGTACGGCAATGCGGCGCAGGCCGCAGGCGCACGACCTGCGGTGAAAGGCCGACGAGGCGGTCATAACGGTAGTGCGTGACATGGTTCAACGCGACACGGATTGACACACCTGACTCCTGGACGAATTTTGGCAATCTTCAAAAGCAAACTCCATGCCGTTTGGCCAAACGCACCATCGGGCAAGGCTTCTGGGCACTTCCATGCACTCAATACTGCTTTGAACCCACTTCCAGCGCCCCTTGATGCACCAAACTGGCGCGTAAAACGCCCTTTGCGTCTGGACCGGAGCGTTCCTGCGGCGGCACGTGGCTTGCTTGATAGCCACCATCAAGCCACCACGCCCTGTATTCCAGCCTATCTCTTCAATATGAAAACATTCCACTGCGGCCGTTGCCAGCATCACGTTTTTTTCGAGAATGTGAAATGCGAATCCTGTGCGGCGTTGCTGGGCTTCGTGCCTGAATTATCAGAAGTTTGCGCGTTCGAGCCAGCCGGCGACACGTTGTGGCGCGCGTTGAACCCATCGGCGAACGGTGCGCTGTTCCGGCAGTGCAACAACTACGCGCTCGAGAACGTCTGCAACTGGATGATCCCGGCCGATTCGCCGGACGTGTTGTGCCCGGCGTGCAGCCTGACGCGGACTATCCCCAACCTCTCCCGCCCGGAAAATCGCGTCTACTGGTACAAGCTGGAGACGGCCAAGCGGCGCCTGTTGTTCGCGCTCTCGGCACTCGGCCTGAACACCGATTCGCGACGGATCAACCCGGAAACCGGTTTGCAGTTCGAGTTTCTCGAGGACGGAGCCATGGGGCCGAAGGTCCTGACCGGTCACGACAACGGCCTCATTACGATGAACATAGCCGAAGCCGATGACGCCTTGCGTGAACGCATGCGCGCGGACATGCACGAGCCGTACCGGACTTTGCTGGGACATTTTCGGCATGAGATAGGCCACTACTACTTCGACCGTCTCGTGACGAATACAAGCTGGGAAGAACCGTTTCGCGAGATCTTCGGCGATGAGCGCGCGGACTATGCCCAATCACTCCAGGCCCATTACGACAATGGACCACCAGCCGACTGGGACCAGTCTTATGTGAGCGCCTACGCCACCACGCATCCGTGGGAAGACTGGGCCGAGACGTGGGCACATTACCTGCATATCGTCGATACAGTCGACACCGCCGCCGCATGCGGATTCAAGCTCGATCCAAAGTCCGACAATGAACCGTCGCTTACCGAGATAGAGCCGGTCGAGAACACCAGTTTCGATAAGCTCATGAAGCAATGGTTTCCGCTCATGTACGCGTTGAACAGCTTGAATCGAAGCCTGGGACTAGCCGATGCGTATCCGTTCACGCTCTCGCCGAAGGTCGTCGCCAAGCTACGTTTCGTGCACAAGGTGATTGCGGGCGCGAGTGCGCAGAAACACGCAAACGATGCGAGTGCTGACGCTCAACAAGCAAATAAACAGGAAAATCAGCAAGACATGAAGCAAGACCTGCAAGACCAGCCGGCGGCAGCGTCCGGTTGATCATAAATTAATCACGAGTTCAACCTGTTGAACTCCGGTTTGATCATCGTCCCTGGTGAAACGGGCGATGTCGATGCCAGCAACTCCCTGGCCGCGGCCATTTACGCACCTCAACCTACGCACCTCAACCGAAAAAGGTCAGTCCGATGAAGCTCCGCGTTGGTTACGAACTGGTCTATGAATGCGTGCAGCCGACACCGATGCTGCTGATGCTGAACATGCACGCTTCGCGGGCGCAGAACATCCTTGTCCCGGACATCCTGAGGGTCAGCCCGACGGTGCCCTACACGCAGTATCACGACTCATTCGGCAATCTGTGCAGCCGGCTGGTTGCGCCGCAAGGCTGGCTCACGCTGTCCACGGAAGGATTGATCGACGTGCCGCCTTACATGGAGTTGCAGGAGCCGAACGGTTATCAGCATGCCGTTGAAGAACTGCCCGACGAGTGCATGCAGTTCCTGCTCGGCAGCCGCTACTGCGAGACCGATCTGCTGTCCGATGCCGCCTGGCAGATGTTCGGGCATACGCCGCTCGGACGCGCCCGGGTCCAGGCTATTTGCGATTTTGTTCATCGGCACATACGGTTCGACTACAACTGCGCGCGTCCGACCAAGACGGCGTTCGAAGCGTATCGGGAAGGCGTGGGCGTATGCCGGGACTTTGCGCATCTGGCCGTCGCGTTATGCCGCGCGATGAACATTCCGGCGCGTTACTGCACGGGGTATATCAGCGACATCGGTTTGCCGCCGCCCTATGCGCCCATGGATTTCTGCGCCTGGATGGAGGTGTATCTGGGCAATACGTGGCAGACATTCGATCCGCGCAACAATGCGCCGCGTACCGGCCGTGTATTGATGGCAAGAGGCCGCGACGCCGCCGACGTCGCGTTGAGCAACACCTTCGGCACCACCACGCTGGTCAGGTTCAGCGTGGTTTGCGAGCCTCAATAAGTCCTCACTAACTCCTCAGTGACTCGCGCGGCCGGCTCGACGATAGCCGATCGAGAACGGCCACGCAGCGTCAGCCGGATGACCTGGCTGACGCTGCCGTTCAGTGCATGAGTTCCCTACGTGCGCAAATGGCTGCCGGCGTTACTTCGCAAACAGCGAAGCGATGTTCGCAAACGCCTTGATCTCGAGCGCATTGCCCGACGGGTCCAGGAAGAACATAGTGGCCTGCTCGCCGACTTCACCCTTGAAGCGCACATGCGGCTCGATGATGAATTCCACCCCGGCCGCCGTGAGTTTGTCCGATGCCGCTTGCCACTGGTCCATCGGCAACACCACGCCGAAGTGCCGGACCGGGACTGCATCACCGTCCACCTCGCTCGTCTTCCGATGACCGATTTCGTCCGGTGCGAGATGGGCCACGATCTGGTGCCCATAGAAATTGAAGTCCACCCAGTCGGCAGAGCTGCGGCCTTCCGGGCAGCCGAGCAGGTCGCCATAAAACTCGCGGGCGGCTGCAAGGTCATGGACTGGAAAGGCGAGATGGAAAGGGGAGATGGCAGCAGTGGTGTCGCTCATGGCAGGGCTCGGATATCGGTTGAGTGATACGTATTCGACGACGCGGACAAGGTCTGTCCGCACCGCCGTCATGGTGCGCGAAAAATGGATCTCACGCCATGGGAAGACAGTTTAGGGGCAACGAGAATAGTTGAATAACCATAGTTTTTTTAGCTCAGTATCAATAAAATCGATCAATCAAAGCCTTTAATACCGGTCGATAAAACCATGATGCGAGAGCTGAAAACCTTTCTGGCGGTCGTGCGTTTCGGGACATTCGCGAGTGCCGGGGCGCATATTGGACTGACCCAGTCGGCTGTCAGCGCGCAGATCCAGCGGCTGGAGGAAGACCTGGGTTTTCCGCTATTCGACCGGACAGGGCGTTCGGCCACGCTCAACGCCGCGGGCAAGCAGACTGTCGAGTCTGCCGAAGAATTATTGTCGGTCTACGCCCGCCTGGCCGCGCGAGGCGGCACGGCGCAACAGTCGGGCCTGCTGCGGGTGGGGGCTATCGCGTCGGCGCAGGCTTCGTTTCTCGTCAACGCCATTGATCTGTTCCGGCAGACGTCGCCAGGGTGGCGAATTCGCGTGGTTCCCGGCGTGTCGCTCAACTTGCTCGCTCAGGTGGACTCCGGTGAAGTCGACGTCGCGGTGATCATCAAACCCCCTTTCGCATTGCCGGCCGAACTGCACTGGCGCACGCTGCTCACCGAAACCTTCGTGCTGCTGGTCCCGCGCGAGCTTGCGGACCGGCCGTGGCGCGCGCTGCTCAAGTCAGAGCCTTTTATTCGATACGACCGGAGTTCTTTTGGAGGGCGCCTCGTCGACCGCTTTCTCAGAAGGATTCGCGTGACGGTTCAGGATGTCGTCGAACTGGACGAATTGCAAGGAATCGTCGGGCTCGTGGCACATGGGGTAGGCATTGCGCTCATCCCCCAATCGTCGGCGCTGCATGCGCCCGACACCGTAAGCGCGTTGTCTCTTGGAGACGAGACCTTCACGCGCGAAATCGGCCTCGTCCAGCGGCATACGAGAAATGAGCAAACCGTCACCGTGCAATTCGCCGGGTCCGTCTGTGCAGTTCTGCCGCGATGAGGAACCGGCGTCATTGAAGTCCAAACCGCAGTAGAACGGAGAACCGGGTCAAGCGGCGCTCTTGCAAGAGCGCCGGGATCTACCTGGTCTCGGCCGCTCTCCTGAATGTGTCGCGCTAGGCCCAGTGGCGGGTCAGGAACGCAGCCACCTCGTCGAGCGCGCGGCGCGCGGTCGGCAAGTCTCTCGTCGCGCTCTGGAAGACGTGGTGCAGCCCTTCGAAGATATCGAGCCGCACCTCGCCGCCTTTGTCCGCGGCCGCCTGCGCATAGCGCCGTGCGTCGTCGAGCAGGATCTCGTCTGCGCCCACCTGGATGAGCAATGGCGGCAGGACCTCGGGCACGGCGTAGAGCGGGGACGCCCGGCCGTCCTTCGGATCGGCGCCGGCAAGATAGGCTCCTGCAGGCCCGCGAAGCATTTCCGGCTGGAAGATGGGGTCGTGGATGTCGGGACTGACGAACGAGGCGCCGGTCATCGCCAGATCGAGCCATGGCGAAAAAACCGAGATGGACGCTATTGCCGGCGCGGTCGTCGCCGTATCGCCCAGCACGCTGAGCGCCAGTCCGCCACCCGCGGAGTCGCCGACCAGCGCGACTTGCGAGACGCCTTGGCGGCCCAACCAGCGGCGAAGCGCGGCGGCGGCCTCGGGCGCGGCCGGGAACACATGCTCCGGCGACAGTGGATAGTCGGCGACGAACGCCGCGACCCCGGCGCGAACCGCCACCTGGCTGGCCAGACCGCGATAGGCCTTGGCCGAGCCCAGCATGTAGGCGCCGCCGTGCAGGAAAAGGATCGCCCGGCCAGCCGGCGCGCCGGTCGGCCGCACCCACCAGCCGCTGACTCCGTCGCGGTCGACGGCTTCCAGGGTCACGCCATCGGCGATCGGCGTCCTGGCGATCAGCGTGTCATAGGTCTCGCGCTGATTGCCGGTCGGGTTCGAGAATAGACCGTGGATCTCGGCGAGCACAGCTTGCTCAATCTGGCGCTCGTCGGCGGACAGAACGTGCCGTGTCTCAACGGAGGTCGTCTTGGTGGCGGTAGTCATGTAATTCACCTTTGATTTATGGGGCTGGAACTGTCCAGCCCCCTCTGACGTCAGGATCATCCATTTCCATCTGGCGCGGAAGCCGGGTTCCTGGAATACAATCCATTCCTGACAGGAAGTATTGGGAACCCTCAATGGACCGGCTTGACGCGATTCGCCTCTTCGTTCGTGTGGTCGAACGCGGCAGCTTCTCGGCGGTCGCCCGGGAGACAGGGGTCGGCCAGTCGGCGGTCAGCAAACAGATCGCCGCCCTCGAAGCACACCTGGGTGCGCAACTGATGCGCCGCACGTCGCGGAGCATGACCCTCACCGACGCCGGCCAGGTTTTCTACGAATCCGCCTTGCGGCTGGTCGACGAATTCGACGCGGCGAAATCCCTGGTTGGACGCGGCCAGTCCGCACCTTCTGGCCTGATCCGAGTAACCGTCGCCCCGGTGTTCGGGCGGCTCTACATCGTGCCGCGCCTTCCCGAGTTCTTCGCTCGCTATCCGGACATCTCCATCGAGGTCACCGGCTCCGGGCGCAACATCAACCTGATCGAGGAAGGCGTCGACCTGGCGATTCGCAACGGAGAGCTCGCCGATTCGAGCATGATCGTGCGCCGCATCGCCACGACGCCTTTCGCAACCGTCGCCACGCCGGCCTATCTCGCAGTCCGCGGCACGCCGCGGACTCCCACCGACCTCGACACCCACGCCTGCCTGATTTTTGCCCCGCTCCACGAACCGCTGCCGTGGGAGTTCCGGGACGGATCGAGGCCCGTTCTGCATCACCCACGGTCGAACTTCCGCACGGCCGACGCGGAACAGATCCGCGCCGCGGTGCTCGCCGACCTCGGCCTCGCCCACGGCCCGCTCTGGGCGTTCTCGCCCGAGATCGCCTCGGGCGCGCTGCGCGTCGTACTGGCGGATTACGCCCCCGGTCCGCTCGCGATCAGCGCCGTCCACCCCGCCGGCCGCCGCCTGCCCACCAAGGTCAGGGTGTTCATCGACTTCCTGGTGGAGACTCTGGCGGCCAATCCGGCGCTGACGGGACACTTGAGCCGAGTCGACATTTAACGGCGTCGGCATTTCCGGTTCACGGTTCACCAAGGAACGCGCGGTGCCATGGCTTATCCCGTGATCTCGTCCCGTGCGCACAAGCCGTTTTCAACGCTACCTTGATTTATTGAACGATAGGTCATAATATCCACTCATGATAAAAACCTCCTCCCTGCCACAGCCTGCCGACCGCTCTCAGGAGCGTGGACGACCCCGTGAGTTCGATCTCGACGAAGTCATCGATTCCGCCGGGCGGGTGTTCTGGGAGGGCGGTTATCACGCGACCTCGGTCGGAACCTTATGCGATGCAACCGGGCTGCTGCGCGGCAGCCTGTACGGCGCATTCGGCGACAAGCACGGGCTTCTGATCGTTGCGTTCGAGCGTTATGCCGACGGTGCGGTTGCCCGGCTCAAAGAGCGTCTGGAAGCCGATCTGCCGCCGCGTGAATGCCTGCGCCAAGCGTTGCTTCATTACACCCGGCTCAGTGCCGACCTGTCCGGCCGCCATGGATGTTTCATCACGAACGCGGCGCTCGAACTGCTTCCGGCGGACGAAGTATTGCGGCCATACATCGAAACCACACTCCAGCGCATTGGTGCCCAGTTGACCGCGGCGGTGATCCGCGGCCAGCAAGCGGGAGACTTCAACGCCGATCTCGACGAAAACGCCGTTGGCATTTTCTTGCTATGCATCGTGCAAGGACTGCGGGTACTGGGCAAAGTCGAGATAAGCGAAAAGAAGCTGACTGGCATCGTCGATATGACCCTGCGTGCGCTGCTCTAAAAAATTTTCCCTAATATTGAACGATAGGTCATGAATAAACTAGTCGAGGATCGAGCGGCTGTCGCGGGGTACCCGGCCGCTGCGCACAACACATCCCTTGTTACTGTGCGCCGCGGATACATGACAGGTGTAGCGCTCTGCGTGTGCGCAACAGTTTTGATGGGCATCATGTTTCCTGTCATGACAAGCGCACTCCGGCATGTCGATCCATTCACCTTTACGTCACTGCGTTACGTGATCGCCGGCAGCGCGTTTCTGGTCCTGATGCGGGTGAAGGAAGGCCCAAGCGCGTTCCGGTTCAAAGGCGAACCTATCGCGCTTGCCTGGCTGCTGGGGTCAATCGGCTTTTGTGGATTCGGTTCTTTTGTTTTTCTGGGCCAACAATTGGCCGGACGCGACGGCGCGCTCACTGCATCGATCATGATGGCAACCCAGCCGATGATGGGTCTGATCGTGAATTCGATCGTGCGCAAGATGCTGCCGCCGTTGTATTCGTTTCTTTTTATCCTGATGTCGTTTGCCGGGGTCGCGCTGGTCGTGACAAAAGGCAATATCGCGGCGCTCCTGAGCGAGCCTCAGCACTACTCGGCGAACGCGTTGATTGTGGTGGGCGCGCTCTGCTGGGTGATCTACACGTTCAGTGCGTCATACTTCAAAACCTGGTCCGCGCTCAAATACACAACGATGACAACCCTGCTGGGCCTGACCACGATCATTGGGCTGAACGTGCTGTTATTCGCGCTTCATGTCGTGCCGGTACCGACCACGGCAATGCTGATCGCCATCGTCCCTCACCTGCTTTATATGGGACCCGTTGCGGGTTTTACGGCCATTCTGTTCTGGAACATGGGGAACAGGATCCTTACTCCACTCAATGGCGTGCTGTTCATGGATGTGCTGCCCGTGACAACATTCGTGGTGTCGGCGATGAGCGGATTAATCCCGACCCATATGCAGATTGCAGGCGCTTGCATGACAGGCGCGGCGCTGATTCTCAATAACCTTTATTTACGCCGTCGCACGCGGCGCGTTGCTGCCGGTTCATAAAACCGGGCCGGTACCCGAATGACACCGGCCCGCGTCGTCAAACAACCTGGAACGGCGCTCGCGGCACTGTATCTCCGTCCAGACTGGCTATCGCCCAGACGACCGCGAAATTCGTCGCGGCATTATGCGAAGCGAAACGGCCAAGGGTGCCGTGCGAGCGTTGATTTCCATGCTCGTCCCGGATGATCACGAATGAATCGAAGGCGCCTTGGGCGGGGGCAACCATGGGTCGTATAGTCGATCCTCGGTATTGCATTTCCATATTCAGCCCTC
>Ga0302220_10000433_pt1 | contig 36239 bp, 29 predicted proteins | sample II_Palsa_E1_3_FD_194572 | JGI IMG/M metagenome (GOLD analysis project Ga0302220, IMG submission 194572) | Peat permafrost microbial communities from Stordalen Mire near Abisko, Sweden - II_Palsa_E1_3 | ecosystem: Environmental > Terrestrial > Soil > Palsa > Peat permafrost | place: Sweden...
CACATCCGGTGCTGACCGGCCGGTGCCGGTCACCGCTAGCACGCCGGCTCGCGGCGACGACGATCCATCTCCCACCACCGAAGAGACGCGCAGTGCAGAGACGGAGTGAGGCCCATGTCCGATAACCTCGGGCTGGCGCAGCTCAGCGACCACCTCCTGATCACGGCCGTGGTCATCTACTCGCTCGCGATGCTGGCCTACGCGGGCGACTTCGCCTACGGCCGCCGGGTGAGGCCGGCCGCGTCCGCGAAGACCTCCCGGCCGGTTGCCGAACTGGCCGGCGTGGGCGCGGGCAGCGGAGCAGCCTCAGCGGAACCGCCCGCGGCGGCCACCCCAGCGGCGGTGAACCAGCCCGCGGACGGGCGGGAGCGGCTCGGCCCGCTGATCCGCGGGGCGATCGCCCTGACCTACGCCGGCCTGGCCCTGCACCTGGCCGGAGTCATCACCCGGGGCCTGGCGGTGCACCGGGTGCCCTGGGGCGACATGTACGAGTTCGTCACGGCGCTGACCTGCGTGACGGTCCTCTTCTTCGTCGCCTTGATGATGCGCTACCGGGCCTGGCATCTCGGCGTGTTCGTGATGGGCGCGGTGGTTGTCGCGCTCGGGCTCGCGCAGACGGTCATCTATACACCGGCCGGCCCGCTGGTGCCCGCGCTGCAGTCGTACTGGCTGGCGATCCACGTGGCCGCGATGACGCTGTCGGTCGGGATATTCTTCGTGGCCGCCGTGCTGGGCGTCGTCTACCTCTTCGCCGAACGGTACAACCGGCGGGTGGCGGCCGGCCGCAGCCCGGCCGACCACGGCATCATGCGCCGGCTGCCCGGGGCGGAGGAGCTCGACCGGCTCACCTACCGGACCGTTGTCTTCGGCTTCCCGATCTGGACGTTCGGCATCATCGCCGGCGCGATCTGGGCCGACCAGGCGTGGGGCCGCTACTGGGGCTGGGACCCGGTCGAGACGTGGGCCTTCATCACCTGGGTCGTCTACGCCTGCTTCCTGCACGCCCGCGCCACGGCCGGCTGGCGAGGCAGGCGGGCCGCGTATATCCAGCTGATCGGATTCGGCGCCCTGCTGTTCAACATCCTGGTGGTGCAGACCTTCATCACGGGCCTGCACTCCTACGCGGGCCTGGGCTAAGGCCCGCCGGGCTGCGCACCTCGCGGCCGGTCCCCCCGGGCGACCGAATAGGCCGGGTGGGGCGGGCTGGGTCACGGAAACCCAGCCATACTGCGGCGCCGACAGCGAAGGTTCCAGCGACGATGGCGATCCAGGCGGCCTTCGGGAGGCCACGGCACTCGCTGCCAGGAGCGAGCGCCACGTCGACCAGGCAGTAAAGCCAGAAGCCCGCCACCATGAGGACGAGGAGGGCGCCGAGCAGCAACATGCACGAAGCCTAACCGTGGGTACGGGCCACCCCTATCTACATTGGCCAAGTTTGAAACGGCATCCGAACCCCACGCATCACCAACGTATGACCGAAGGTCACGATCAAGTGACTTGCGCGGTTTTTCGTCGTACGCTGGCGCCCGAGTGCGAACAGGGAGTGCGAGACATGCGGCTACGGCTCTTCGAGCGCGTCCGCCGGCTCGCCCATCCGCGTGCGGGCAGGTTCGGGCCGCGGCGTGGCCGGGCCGGGGAGACAACGCGGCACGACCGGCCCTGGGAGGCACGCTCGCGGGGCCATGCAGGTGACCCGCACGGGCAGGCCGTGTCCGCGAGCTCCGCCGACACCGCCGGACGGCACCGCCGTCACAGCCAGGAAGCCGCCGGGCACGCCCCGGCCGAGGTACCCGCACCAAGGAACGACCCGCCGTGGGCGGCTGAGGGGCGACTGCCCGGGGCGGACAGCCACGGCAGCGGCCCAGCCACGGCGGGGCCCCCTGGCGGCGCCCGCTCGCCGGTTCCACGCCCGCCGCGCCCGGTGAACCCATCTCCCCGCGGCCGCGGCGAAATGGCTGGCCGCCCGGCCGATCCGCCCGGCGTGCCGATGGGCGGGGCACGAGCGCGGGTGCGCCCCTATGGCACCGCGCCGGTCGTCCGGCCGCCCGCCTCCCCGGTCACCCGGGACCGCATCCGCGCCAGGCCGCCTGCGGCGGCCCGGCCGCAGTGGTTCGAGACCGAACGCGCCAACCTTCCCGCCGAGCGGCAGGCCGACGCTGTTGCGCGAGGCGCCGCCGGGGCCGGATCCATCCGGCCCCGGCTCCCGTTCGCGCACGCGCACAATCCGGGCGAGCCCAGCTACGGTGATGGTCGCCGCAACTGCGGCACGCTGGAGGCCGTGCTGTGGCGGCAGTGGGATCCCGCGACGCTTCCGCCCGCCGAAGCGGCGGCGGCGATCGACCGGCTGGCTGAGCTGCCCCAGCAGATCAAGGACAAGCTCGCCGCCGGCCTCGACGGCATCTTCGTGGGGCCCGGTGGCGTTCCGCAGCTGGACGACATGACCGCCCTCCGGGGGGTGCCCCTGCCCTCCGGCCGGGCCACCTGGGATGCCTGCGCCGGCGCCTACGGCGAACGCAAGATCGTGGTCGGGACCCAGCCGTCACCCACCCCGGACGTGATGTGCCACGAGGTCGGGCATGCGCTGGACGACATCGACGCGCCGGCCGGCCGATGGCAGTCCGACTCGGCCGAGTTCCGGATGCTCTACGATCAGTGCCAGCCGCATCTGGCGAGCGACTTCCACCGCCAGCGCGGTGGCCTGGGCCGGAAGGAATTCTTCGCGGACGCCTTCGCGGCGATCGCGTCCAGGCAGCGGCCGGCCCTGGTTGACATGCTCGGCGGCAATACCCGGACGGCGCTGAATGTGATGCTCTACTTCAACCGGCGTTATGGCATCTAGGTGAGCGTGGGATGTTCGTAATACGGCTACCGAACGGGAACCTGATGGTTCCGCAGACCGCCATCGGCAATGACGGGCGGATGATCGGCGACGCTTACGTGGAAATTGGGCCACAGGACGCGGAGTACGCCCGACTGGCCGCCCAGGCGATGACCGAAGACGAGGCGGCCCGCCGCCGGGCTCAGTGGCGCGACGGCGACGAGGCGCTGCAACGCGAATTCGCCGAGTTCGCCCGGCAAAACTCCGACTACCGCTGGTCCGAGCCGGGCGACGACGCCGATCCCGCCTAGCACCTGCTGCTCTTTCCGCGACGCGATCAGGCTCGCCGCCCGGCCTGCCCGTCGACGTGCCCCGTCCGGCCAGCGGTAGAGGCTCGCATGGCGCCCGGCCTACGGCGGGCTGCAGCCGACGCGATCACCATGGATGACGCCAGGGCTGCCGGCATGGCCGTGCGGCCGCCACGAGAGGCGGGACGATCGCCGTGCCGGCCGCCGGGACGTCACAAAACCGACTGACCGTCGGCTGACGGCTCTCCCTCACCGCGGAGCAGCGCGCGCACTTCCGACTCCCGGAAGCGCCGGTGCCCCCCAGGCGTACGGATGCTCGTGATGCGGCCAGATGCGGCCCAGCGCGTGACGGTCTTCGGGTCAACCCGGAACAGAGCCGCTACCTCTCCCGGAGTTAGTAGCCGCTCATTGTTGCCGTCCAACTTAGTCCCCTCCCAGTTAAGCCCCGTAGGCCCATGGACCTGAGCCTGACCTAAGTTTGGCGACTAACGAGTGCTTTCTGCCTAGATTTCGGAAAATTAGAGCGGCCTGATTATTCCGTGTGCCCGCTACCTTACTGTGGCGGCATGGGTCAGCTTGTAACTGTTACGGAGATCAGGGCCGCCGCCGACCGCCTGCACGGTGTCGTCACTCGTACGGCGCTCGTGCCCTTTCCGGGGTTGCCGTCCCCGCTGCTGATCAAACCCGAGTCGCTACAGCCGGTGGGCTCGTTCAAGCTGCGCGGCGCCTACGCGGCGATCAGCGCGCTGCCGTCCGCTGAGCGGCAGCGGGGAGTGGTGGCTCATTCGAGCGGCAACCACGGGCACGCGGTGGCCTACGCCGCGGCCCTGCTCGGCATCCGCGCCGTGATCGTGGTACCCGAGACGGCGCCGGCCACTAAGACGGACGCCATCACCGCCTGCGGCGCCGAGCTGATCAGGGTGGCGCCGACCATGGAGGCGCGGACGGCCACAGCCGATGCGCTGGCCGCCCGGCAGGGCTACGCGCTCATCCCGCCGTTCGACGACCCCCGCGTGGTCGCCGGCCAGGGCACGATCGGCCTGGAGATCATGGCGGATGCCCCGGACACGGACCTCATCGTCGTGCCGGTCAGCGGCGGCGGCCTCATCGCCGGTATATCCGCCGCCGCCCGCGCGGTCAGCCCGGACGTCACGATCATCGGCGTCGAGCCCGAGTTCGCCGCGGACGCCCGGGACTCGCTCCGGAAGGGGGAGCGGGTCGCCTGGCCGTCCGCCTCGGTCCAGCGGACGGTCGCCGACGCCCTCCGGGTGGAGCGCGTCGGGGCTCTTCCCTTTGCGCACATGCAGCGGGATGTGGCCGGCATCGTCACCGTCACCGACGGGGAAATCCTCGCCACGGTGCGGCGCCTGGCCACCGAGGCGCGCCTGGTGGCCGAGCCGGGCGGCGCGGCCGCGGTGGCGGCCTGCCTGTTCTGCCGGGACGAGTTCCCGGCGGCGCGTCATCCCGTGGCGGTGCTCTCCGGCGGGAACATCGACCCGGCCCTGTTCGCGCGGGTCATTGCCGGCGGCGGTGCCACGCCAGCGCCGGCGGCGCATTAACCTGTCAGTGTCATGCGTACTGCCCTGGCCTACACGTCCGCGCGGTTTGTGCTCTTCCTGATCGCGCTCGTGGCCCTCTACTTCGCTGGCGCCCGCGGGCTGCTGCTGGCCGCCCTGGCCCTGCTGGTCAGCGGGATCGCTAGTTTTGTCCTGCTGTCACGGCAGCGGGACCGCATGTCCGGCGCGCTGACCTCCCGGCTGCGCGGCGTGCGCAGCCGGACCGGCGAGCTCCGCACCCGCCTCGACGAAGGCACGCGCGCCGAAGACGAGGACTGAGGGGCCAGCGGCCCCGGATCTCCCCGATCACCCGCTCCAGCCCCGCGGCCGAGCCGGGCCGCGCATCCCGAGCCGGGCTGGCTCGCCCGGGCCAGGGGCGCCGGCTGTTAGCGGTTCCAGCGGCCGGCGCCGGCCGTCCTCGGGCCGGGCTCCGGAGCGAGCCAGCCGCCCACCGTCAGCAGCCCGACGACGGCCTCCACCGCGTCCTGGCGGCTCATGGCCGAGGTGTCGAGAACCAGGTCAGCGTCCCTCGGCTCCTCGTACGGATCAGAGATCCCGGTGAAGCTGCCGATCAGCCCGGCCCGGGCCTTCGCGTACAGTCCTTTGCGGTCCCGGGCCTCGCAGACCTCCAACGGCGTGGCCACATGGACGAGCAGGAAGTCACCGGCCGCCGAAGCCATCTCCCGCACGGTCGCCCGCGCGGATGCGTACGGCGCGATCGGCGCGCAGATCGCTATCCCACCGTGCCGGGCGACCTCGGCGGCGACATAACCGATGCGCACGATGTTCAGGTCACGGTCCGTGCGGGAGAAGGTCAGCCCGGCCGACAGCAGCTGCCGCACCCGGTCGCCGTCGAGCAGCGAAACCGTCCGATCCCCCCGTTCGGCCAGCGCGTCCCGCAGGTCGCGCGCGACCGTGGACTTGCCGGAACCGGACAGCCCGGTGAAGAAGATGACCAGGCCCCGCTGGCCACGCGGCGGCCGGGCCAGCCGCAGCTCGCGGGCGACGCCCTCCGGCGTGAACCACGCGGGCAGCGGGTCACCGCGATCGAGCAGGTCGGTGAGCTCGTCGTGGGTCAGCTCGCTGCGCTCCACTCCGGGCTCGATCAGGGACAGCGGCCGCCAGACCTCCGGTCTCGGGTCGTAGGCCCAGTCCCCGGCCGAGACCACCGGTATCGGCAGGCCCGGAAGCTGCAGCGGGCCGTTCCGGCCGCCGTTGCTGCTCCGGCCGCTGAGCAGGACGTCGGGCGCGTCGGCGGGGTCGACGAGCAGATGCGTCGCGCCGTACGCGGCGGCCACCACGGCCCGCGCCCGCAGCTCGACGCTGGGATCACCGTCCCGGGGCGCGAGTGGGACCGGGACCACCAGCGACCCGGCCGGCAGGTGCTGGGCGGCGGCGAGCACCGCGCGCACCAGCGCGTCCGGCCGGACCACCACGTCCGCGGGCCCGGCGACCAGTGGAAGCAGCAGCAGGCGGGCCTTCATCTGGTCGGCGAGGTGACGCAGCTGCCCGATCTGGCGCCGGTGCAGGGCACCGCGGGTCGCGCAGGCCAGGACCGGGCCCGCACCGAGATCGGCCCGAACCTCGGCTGGCTGGCGGCGCAGCCGCCGGAACGGGCCGTGCTCCGGCTCACGCAGCGACCGTACCGGGCCGGCCAGTCGCCATCCCGCCTGCTCGCCGTGACTGAAGGTGGGCAGCTGCTCGGTGATCTCGAGCACCGCCAGCGGCGCCCCCTCGTGGTCCTGCAGGACCAGGTGACGCTCGCCAGGCGGGACCACCCCGGCCGGGACCTCGAGCGTCACGGGCACCGGCCATGGCGTCCCGTCCGCCAGCGTGCCGTGCTCGGCGACGGCGGCCAGGTCGGCCGCGGTCAGGTAACCCGCCAGCGGCGCGTACCCTCCCGAGGTCAGCAGCTCCAGCTCCCCGAGCTGCGCCTCACCGGGGGTCCACGCGGGCCAGTCCGCCAGTTCGCGGGGAAGTCCCGCCACCGCCTCCGCGCTCACGTCTGCCTCACTCCCGCCAGGGCTATTTCTGCGTGCGGGATAAGCCGACCGCAGCTGGGTGCCCCGTCTCCGGCCGCCCGGCGCCACCGGCATGCGGCTTGTCTGCCGCCCCCCACACGTTCTCTGCCGTCTAACCATACGGATGACCGCGTCATGTCCGTGGCCGTAACGTCAGTGTTTGTGGCGTGATAACCCGTCCTCTGCCGCACCCGCGGCGGGCCGGCTCCCTTATCGTGGCCGGCCTCGGGGAGCCCGGCAAGCCTCGCAGGCCTGCCGCACTAAGACAAGGCGGGCGACGCGGTCTTCCGGCTTCCGGATAACGTATAGCAGCTCGTCGTGTGCGTCGGTCATCCTGCCGCGGCTCAGTCGCGCGATGAGGGCCCGGGCCGCCCCGGTGGCGCTGGACAGTCGGCCCGGCGGCCCGGGGACCGTCCGGGCCGCTTCCCGCCGGATGATCACCAGGCCATGGGACACCGTGTAGGCCTGGATGCCGTGGTCCGAGCTGACCGGGTCGTAGATCGCCGGGAACGGCCCAGGCTCACCCGCGCGCAGCCGGGCCCAGACCATCCTCCGTACCGGTTCGGGTGTCAGCCGCTCCAGCAGCCCGGCAGCGCAATCACGATCCCGAATCCGCAGCAGGAGCAGACCGCCCGGCCGGAGCGCGGCGACGAAGCGATCGAGCACAAGCTCCGCGTTCGGGATCCGGTCGAGCAGGAGGCCGCAGTGCACGATGTCGAACGACCGCGGCGCCAGCGGGACGGCCCGCAGGTCGCCGAGTACCGGGGCGGGTGAGCCTGCCGAGCGGCCCGCGGCGGCGCAGATGGCGGGATCGTTCTGATCGACCGTCATCACGCTGATGTCGTATCCGCTGGCCCGCAGCTGTTGCAGGCCCAGTTCCTCGATGGGAACACCGGCACCGGCTTGCAGCACCGCGACCGGGCGCCCGAGCACCTGGTGCAGGTAGTCCCGGGTGGGCTGGGCGAACAGTTCCCGCACCAGCCGGGTGCGCTGGGCCTCGCTCTCCGCCGCCAGCCGGGCCTCGCTGGCCGCACGCCGGGCCCGCGTGATCGCCTGCTGTGCGTTCCGCGCGGCCGTGCTGGCCCGTATCGCATGGTCGGGATCAGCGGGGACGTTTCCGGTTCCCGGACCGGGGCGGCTGCCGCCCGTGGCGTGCCCGTCCTGGCCAGCACGGTCGGCGGCTGATGGCATGACACAAATAGTAATACTGTAGCTACCTTAAGTGTTTCAACGGCCGGCCGAGTGTCGGCTCGGGCGCGGTCCCGCCCGGGCGGCGCCCACACGGCGAATGCGCGGGCGAAGCAGGGGAGCCAGCGCGCAAACCAGGCCGCGCGGGACGTAAACTCGAAGGGTCGTGACAGAGCATGACCCCCCGTCTCCATCAGGTGCGGGAGTCTTACGCATGCCCGGGACGTCCCGAAATACCCAGCTGCCATCACAATTACGTGAACGCCGCCACCTCTGCGCGGCCGGGCGCTGGGCCGCAGCCGACCCAGGGCCGTCACCACCGCATGCCGTTGACCCAAGGACACCATGAGTCTTGCCGGAATCCTCAGCATCGTCGCGGACGATCCGCGACTGAGCCGTGCGTTCGAGACGGGAGCCGCCCCGGCTGACAGGTCCGGGGCCGCCGCCTTGGAAGGCACTGATCTGATCGCCCCGCCGGCGCTGCGGCCGGTGCTCACCGCCGCCATCACGGCCGGGCTCGGGCGGTTCGTCCTGGCCGTGACCGCGACGGCGCGTGAGGCCGAGGACCTGACCGCGGCGCTGGGCTCCTTCCTGCCCGAAAGCAGCGTCGCCTGCTTCCCGGGCTGGGAGACCCTGCCGCACGAGCGCCTCTCGCCCCGTTCCGACACCGTTGGGCAGCGGATCGCAGTGCTGCGCCGCCTGGCGCACCCGGACACCGCGGATGACGCTGCGGGACCGCTCTCGGTGGTCGTGGCGCCGGTCAGGTGCCTGCTTCAGCCCATCGTGGCCGGTCTGGGGGACCTGGAGCCGGTCCGGTTGCGGGCGGGTGACACCTGTGACCCGGACGAGCTACTGACCCGGCTGGTCGAGATCGGCTACGCACGGGACGACCTGGTCGGGCGGCGCGGCGACGTCGCCGTCCGGGGCGGCATCATCGACGTGTTCTCACCCACCGACGAGCACCCGGTACGCATCGAGTTCTTCGGGGACACCGTCGAGGAGATCCGCTACTTCAAGATCGCCGATCAGCGCAGCCTGGGCGAGGCACCGCACGGCCTGTGGGCCCCGCCCTGCCGGGAACTGCTGCTGACGCCGGCGGTGCGGGACCGGGCCAAGGACCTGGCCGCCGAGTACCCAGGTCTGTCCGAGGTGCTCGGCAAGCTCGCGGACGGGATCGCCGTCGAGGGCATGGAGGCGTTCGCGCCGGTCCTGGCCGACCGGATGGACCTGCTGACCGACTACCTGCCTGCGGACGGCATTCTGGTGGCCTGCGACCCCGAGCGCATCCGCGCCCGGGCCGAGGAACTGGTCAGCACCAGCCGGGAATTCCTGGACGCGTCCTGGGTGAACGCCGCGGCGGGCGGCCACGCGCCAATCGATCTGGGTGCCGCCGCCTTCCAGCCCATCGCCCGGGTGCGCGAGGCGGCCAGGGCCCGCCAGTTGCCGTGGTGGACGATCGAGCCGTTCGGTGCCACGGTGGACGACGCGGACGGTTCGGAGGACCCCGGGCGCAGTTCGTTCAAGATCGAAGCCACTCCGGCGCGGAGCTATCGCGGCGCTGCGGACGGCATGATCGCGGACATCCGCGGCTGGCTCTCGGACGGCTGGCGGGTCGTCCTGGTCACCGAGGGGCACGGCCCGGCGCAGCGGCTGACCGAGATGCTGCGCGGCGAGGGTCTGGGGGCCCGCCGGGAGGAGCTGGAGGCACCCCCCGAGCCGGCCGTGCCGTACGTCACGACCGGCCTGCTGGAGCACGGGTTCACCTGGCCGTCGGTCAAGCTGGCCGTGCTGACGGAAAACGACCTGGCGGGACAGTCGGGCAGCCGCTCCAGCACCAAGGACATGCGCCGGATGCCGAGCCGGCGCCGCGGCGGCGTCGACCCGCTGCAGCTGTCCCCGGGCGACTACGTGGTGCACGAGCAGCACGGCGTCGGCCGGTACCTGGAGATGACCAGCCGGACCGCGGCCGGCGCGACCCGGGAGTACCTGGTCATCGAGTACGCGGCCAGCAAGCGCGGGCAGCCGCCGGACCGGCTCTACGTGCCGAGCGATCAGCTCGACGAGGTAACCAAGTACTCCGGGGGCGAGGCGCCGAGCCTGCACCGGCTGGGCGGGGCGGACTGGGCTAAGGCCAAGGGGCGGGCGCGCAAGGCCGTCCGCCAGATCGCCGCGGAGCTGATCCGCCTGTACTCGGCCCGGACCGCATCCCCGGGGCACGCCTTCGGCCCCGACACGCCATGGCAGCGGGAGCTGGAGGACGCCTTCCCCTATGTGGAGACGGGCGACCAGCTCGCGGCCATTGACGAGGTGAAGGCCGACATGCAGCAGCCGATCCCGATGGACCGGCTGATCTGCGGCGACGTCGGTTACGGTAAGACGGAGATCGCGGTGCGGGCTGCGTTTAAGGCCGTCCAGGACGGCATGCAGGTCGCGGTACTCGTGCCGACGACCCTGCTCGTCCAGCAGCACTTCTCGACGTTCAGCGACCGGTACGCTCCGTTCCCGGTCAAGGTGCGCGCGCTGTCCCGGTTCCAGGGCCCCGCGGAGACCGCGGAAACCCTCCGCGAGCTGGCCGACGGGAACATCGACGTGGTCATCGGTACGCACAAGCTGCTGTCGCCGGAGATCCGCTTCAAGCGGCTCGGTCTCGTGATCATCGACGAGGAGCAGCGCTTCGGGGTGGAGCACAAGGAGTACCTGAAGCGGCTGCGGACCGAGGTCGACGTGCTGAGCATGTCGGCGACGCCGATCCCGCGCACCCTGGAAATGGGGGTGGCGGGTATCCGGCAGATGTCGACGATCCTGACCCCGCCGGAGGAGCGGCACCCGGTGCTGACCTTTGTCGGGCCGTACGATGAGCGGCAGATCGCGGCCGCGGTCCGGCGCGAGCTGCTCCGCGACGGCCAGGTCTTCTTCGTGCACAACCGGGTGGCGTCGATCGGTAAGGTCGCGGCCCGGATCGCCGAGCTGGTTCCCGAGGCCAGAGTCGCGGTCGCGCACGGCCAGATGAACGAGCACACGCTCGAGAACATCATGGTGGACTTCTGGGACGGCAAGTACGACGTGCTGGTGGCGACCACCATCGTCGAGTCCGGCCTGGACATACCGAACGCCAACACCCTCATCGTGGACCGCGCGGACACCTACGGCCTGTCCCAGCTGCACCAGCTGCGCGGCCGAGTAGGCCGCGGCCGCGAACGCGCCTACGCCTATTTCCTCTACCCGCCCGAGCGGACCCTGACCGAGACCGCGCACGAGCGGCTCGCGACCGTGGCCCAGCACACCGAGGTGGGGGCCGGCATGTACGTGGCCCTCAAGGACCTGGAGATCCGCGGCGCGGGCAACCTGCTCGGCGGCGAGCAGTCCGGCCAGATCGCGGGTGTCGGCTTCGACCTGTACGTCCGGATGATCGGCGAGGCGGTCAACGAGCTCAAGGGCGACGGCCCGGCCGACCGGCCGGAGGTCCGGGTCGAGCTGCCGGTCAACGCGCACATTCCGCACGACTTCCTGCCCGGCGAGCGGCTTCGGCTGGAGGCCTACACGCAGATCGCGGCGATCGATTCTGACCGCGACGTCAGTGCGGTCGCTGACGAGCTGACCGACCGGTATGGCCAGCTCCCGGAACCCGTGCTCAACCTGCTGGAGGTCGCACGGCTGCGGGCCCGGGCGCGCCGGGCCGGCCTGACCGACATCACGCTCCAGGGCAACCACGTCCGGTTCGCCCCGGTAGAGCTTCCCGATTCTCGGCAGGTCCGGGTGCAGCGGCTGTACCCCAGGACACTGCTTAAGCCGGCAGTGCGTACGATGCTGGTGCCGGTGCCGAAGGCGGCACCCGGTTCGTCCGGGGCCGCTGCCACGTCCGGCGCGGCACGGGGCCGGGCCGTGGCCACAGCGGCGCCAACCGCCATCGGCGGCGAGCCGCTGCGGGACCGGGACATGCTCGCCTGGTGTACCGAGCTCATCGACGCTGTGTTCGGTGAGCCGGCCCAGGGAATAGCCAGGGGCCAGGGATAGGACAGTTGGGCGTGAGAAGGGACATCGTTGTGCGCCGCACACGGATCAGGACCGCGACCGCGGTCAAGGCTGCCGTCGTCGCTGCCGCCTTCGGCGGGCTGATCGCCGGCTGCGCGCCCGTCCAGCTGGGCGCGGCGGCGACCGTGGGCAGCGACCGGATCTCCACCGGCCAGCTCGACAGCGAGGTCTCGGCCTTGAGCCAGGCGGCCAAGCCGTACTCCAGTGCGGTACAGCTCACCGCGGCCCAGCTGCCCAAGGACGTGCTGAGCTGGCTGATCCGATTCCAGGTCCGGGAGGATCTGGCCACGCGTGAGCACATCAGCGTGACCCGCGGCCAGACCGAGCAGGCGCTGGCGGACATTTACGAGCAGGCGCAGGCGCAGGCGCAGCAGCAGGGGATCAGCAACGTGAGCCTCGACGAGCTGGCCGTGGCCAACGGCCTGCCGCCGGGCCTGCTGACTGAGCTGGGCCGCTACCAGGCCATTGAGATCGCCTACGCCGAGGCCCGCAACGGCGGCAAGCTGCCGACCAGCTCAGCGGCAGTCAGCTCGATCACCAAGCAGTTCAACCTGGCCGAGTGTCATACCTACAAGGCCGAGACCGTCCACGTCAGCCCCCAGTTCGGCACCATGAACTACACGCAGGACTCGGTGGTGGCCGCCCCCGACACGCTGTCCCGCGCCGAGGGCCCGGCGACCAAGCCGTCCACCTCCGGGCTGTCGCCATCGTGCTGACTGGCGCGGACGGCCCGGCGGGCCCAGCCATCCCGGGGGGCCCAGCGGAGCCGGCGGGATCGCGGGACCGTGGGACCGCTGGCCAGCTGATCCTGCTGGTGACGAGCCCACGCGTCGCGCCCGGTCTGCTGACCCTCAGCGCCTGGGACATGCTGCGCGGCGCGGCGCGTGTGCTGTCCGCCAGCGCGGACCACCCGCAGCTTCCGGCCCTGGTGGCCGCCGGGATCACCACTGACATCCTGGCCGTCCCCGCTTCGGCGGGACCCGTTTCGGCTGGGACCGTTCCGGCCATTTGGGACCCGGCTGTTCCTCCGTCGGCTGGCCTTGCTCCGGTCGGCCCCGGCCCGGTTTCCGCCGCCCGGCCCGAGGAGCAGCTGGCCCGGTTGCTCGCGGCCGCGGCGGCGCAGGCGAACGGGCCGGTGGTCTGGCTGGCCGGCGGCCCCGCGCGCCCCGCGCTCGGCACCGGCACGGCTGACGGCACAGGCGCGTTGCTGGGCGCGCTCAGCGAACTGGAACCGCCCGCCCCGGCGGTGACGGTCCTGGTGGGCGCGGCCGACCTGCCCGGCGCCCGGCTGCTGGATCTCGTGGCCACCATGGCAATCCTGCGTGCCGAGTGCCCCTGGGATGCTAAGCAGACCCACGAGTCGCTCGCGCCGCACCTGCTCGAGGAGCCCTACGAGGCGCTCGAGGCGCTGGAGAGCGGCGATCAGCGTGCCTTGCGTGAGGAGCTGGGTGACGTCCTGCTCCAGGTCGTCTTCCACGCCCAGGTCGCTGCGGAGCGGGACGACGGCACGGGGTACACCGTCGACGACATCGCGGACGGCATCGTGGCCAAGCTCGTGCGCCGGCACCCGCACGTATTCGCCGACGTGGCCGTCTCCGGTGCCGACGAGGTTACGCAGAACTGGGACGCGATCAAGAAGGCGGAGCGGGCCGAGAAGGCCGCGCCGGGCGACGCGGCCGCCTCGGCCCTGGACGGAGTGCCGTTCGGCCAGCCCGCCCTGGCCCTGGCCGCCCAACTGCAGCGCCGGGCCGCCCGGGCCGCCATCCCGCCGGAACTGGCTCACGCCGGGCCCGACGGCGGTGATCCGGGCACCGAGCTGGGGGACCGGCTGTTCGGCCTGGTTGCCGCGGCCCGGGCCGAAGGCCTCGACCCGGAGGCGGAGCTGCGTGCCGCCGCCCGGCGCTACACCGAACGGGTCCGGGTCTGGGAGCGCGCTGAGCGCGACGACGGCTGAGCCCCGTCGGCCGACTTGCGGGCCGCCCCGGCGGTACCGAGGTCACCTGCCCGCGCCTCGGGGGCCGGATCGTTGCCGCTTCCGCGCGTAACTGTCGCTTACGCGTACCAGCATCTTCGGATCTTCCTGCCCATACGCATTCACCAGTGCGACCTGGTTGCATTCGGAGCACAGCCATGGTTCGGCTTTACATTTGCTTCAGAAATAAAAAATTTGGCCTCCTAATCCGTACAGCAAACGCTTGATTACTGAAAGCGACAAGGTCTAGGCCGCCTACTACTAAAAGTAATTAAACCTTGACGCTCTGTCATGAGTGGTAACTTGCCAGAAACTGTTTAGTAACTTGCCAGAAACTGTAAGGCCTGATCTGGATCACCCCTCTTTAGCTCGTTCTACCTGGGGATATTGCATTCTGATTACGTTACGCATCCGACCGTCGATCACTGGGTGATCACTAAAGCACGACATGTCTGCACGTTTGGCCGTAAACCGTCTGTGCCGCTGGGGCGTCAAGTACATGTCAGGTCGCGGAGGAGCGCCGCACACCAGGCATGGGGCTGTCCTGACAAGAGTCAGCGCAGACGATGGTTTACCTAAGGGGGGCCAAATGCAAAAAGCTCCAATTCTGACCGGCCAACCGCCCAGTGCAAATTTCCGCGAGATGGTGGTTGATCTGCCATTTGCCAGGACCGCGGCCATGCTCAACGAGGAAACCGCGTCTCCCGACCGTGAGGCCGCTGCCGGTGTTCCGGCCGGGTCCTCGACGTTCGTGAGGTCGTGAAGTAGATGGCTCGAGACGTCACCGCTTCCCAACCCGACCGACGGCCGAAGCCAGAAACAGACACTTCCGCCAGCGTCCGCACGATGCTGCTCTATCGTCCCGTCTCGGCGGCGCTTGCGATCGCGCCCACTGTGAGTGTGGTGATCCCGGCCAGGAATGAGGCGGCCAACCTTCCGCATGTGTTCGCGTCCCTGCCCGCCTGGGTGGACGAGATCATCGTGGTGGACGGGCATTCGGTGGACGATACCGTGGCTGTGGCCCAGGCCCTGTGCCCAAAGGCCCGGGTGATAGCCCAGTCCGGCCGGGGCAAGGGGGACGCCCTGCAGGCCGGCTTCACCGCCGCGACCGGCGACATCATCGTCTCGATGGATGCCGACGGCTCCACTGACGGCGCGGAGATCATCCAGTTCGTCGGGGCCCTGGTGGCGGGGGCCGACTTCGCCAAAGGCTCGCGGTTTTCCGGCAGCGGCGGCAGTGACGACATCACCGTCAGCCGCCGGTACGGCAACCGGCTCCTGGGCATGCTGGTCAACCGGATGTTCCGTACCCAGTTCACGGACCTGTGCTACGGCTACAACGCCTTCTGGACGCGCCACCTCAGCGCCCTGCGCATCGATTGCCCGGGTTTCGAGGTGGAAACGCTCATGAACATCCGGGCGGCCAAGGCCGGGCTCAGAATCCAGGAGATCCCCAGCTTCGAGCGGCCGCGCCTGCACGGGGAGAGCAATCTCAGCGCGATCGGTGACGGATGGCGAATCCTGCGGCTCATCGCCCAGGAGAAGTTCTCCTGGCTGCACCGCGGCGGCACCGCCACGGTGCCGCGCCCGGTGTCTCCGGCCCGCCCGGGTACGTCTCAGGCGGCCAAGGTGAGCGGGAAAGGCGCATGAGTCAGCTTTCCGCCTCCGTGATCATCTGCGCGCACGCCGACGACCGCTGGGATGACACCCTGGCCGCCGCCGCTTCCGTGCGCGCCCAGAGCTACCCGGCCAAAGAGCTCATCATCGTGGTGGACCACAACCGCCCGCTGTACGAACGGCTGCGGACGGCGCTGCCCGACGCCGCCGTGCTGGAAAACCGTGACCGGCAGGGACTGTCGGGCGGCCGGAACACCGGCATCACCGCATCCACCAGTGAGGTGATCGCCTTCCTGGACGACGACGCAGTGGCCGACGTGAACTGGCTGAAATGCCTGGTGGACGCCTACACCGACCCGAGCGTGGCCGGTGTCGGCGGCCTGACGCGGCCGGCCTGGGACACCGAACGGCCAGCGTGGTTCCCGCAGGAATTCGACTGGGTGATCGGATGCACCTACATCGGGATGCCGACGCGCCGTGCGCCTGTGCGCAATGTGCTCGGTGGTAACGCGTCGTTCCGGCGGGACGTTTTCGAGCAGGTTGGCGGCTTCATCAGCGGCATCGGGCGGGACCGGGGCAAGCGCCCGCTGGGCTGTGAGGAAACCGAGTTCTGCATCCGGCTCCGCCAGCGGATGCCCGGGGCGGTCCTGCTGTTCGACGAGCAAGCGCTCATCTGGCATCGTGTCCGCGCGGACCGCCGCCGCTTCGGCTACTACGGTTCGCGCTGCTACGCCGAGGGCCTGTCCAAGGCCATGGTGACGCGCGAGGTCGGGGCGGATGACGGGCTGTCGTCCGAGCGGCGGCACGCCAGCCGGATCCTTCCGCGGGGAGTCGCCCACGGCCTGGCTGATGCGGTGCGCGGCGACCTCTCCGGGCTCACCCGCGCCGGGGCGATCGTAGCTGGCCTGGCCGCCGTGACCGCGGGTTACGTGGCCGGGACGGCGGGCGGCGGCTCACTTCCGCGGTGGCGTCGTCCCGGGCTGATCGGCCCGGGCGTGACCCGCGCCGCGTCCAGCGCTGCGGGACGGCCGCGGTGACCGGCCTGGGCAGGCAGCCCGACCCCGGCCGTCAGCCGCGGGTGCCGATCCTGATGTACCACGAGATCGCCGCGCGCCCGGAGACGGCCAGCCGGCTGGCGGTCCCGCCCGCCGCCTTCGCCGCCCAGCTGGCCTACCTGCACGACGCCGGGTTCAGCACGGTCACCTTTGCGGACGCGGCGGCGGCCCTGGCCGGGGAGACCGGCCGCCTGCCCGCCCGGCCGGTCGTGCTGACCTTCGATGATGGTTTCGCGGACTTCCATCGCGAGGCCCTTCCGCTGCTTCGGCGCTACGGGTTCACCGCCACCGTCTTCGTGACCACCGGCTGGATCGCCGATGCCGGGGCGTACAAAGCCGGGCGTCGGCCCGGCCAGATGCTGTGCTGGAACCAGATCCGCGAAGCGGCGGGGGCCGGAGTCGAGATCGGGGCGCACAGCCACGGGCATCCGCAGCTTGATCAGATCGCGCCGGGCCAGCTCCGCAACGAGCTGGCCGTCAGCAAGGCCCTGCTGGAGGACGGGATCGGCCTGCCCGTGCTCAGCCTGGCCTACCCGTTCGGCTACTCCAGTGCCGGGGTGCGCCGGACGGCCCGGGCCAGCGGTTACCGGCATGCGTGCGCCGTGGCCAATGCGACGGCCCGGCCCGGCGGCGACGGTTACACGCTGCCGCGCCTGACGGTCCGCGCGTCAACCAGCCCGGCCAGCTTCGAGCACATCGTCCGGGGGCATGATTCGAAGATTTACCTGAAGGATCACGCGCTGACCAAGGGATTCGCGATGATCAGGCGTTCCCGGGCCGTACTGGCGGGTATCTCCCGACGTGCCTGAGCCCAGGGACAGGGGCGCGCTGAGCCTGACCGGCATACTGGGCCGCCATCACACGGTGCCGGTGCACGGGGCCGCGCCACCGGACACCAACGCGGGCCCCCGCCGTGCGACCGGCTGCGCTGCGCCGCAGGCCCAGCGGATGCCGCTGGGCCTGCGGCGGCCCGATGTGGCCGAGCGCTACCGGGAACTGCGGGCCCACCTGCGGTCGCCGTTGTACCGCAACGCCTACGCGCTGATGGTCAATACGGGTGTGACCGGGCTGCTAGGCGTGGCCTACTGGCTGCTGGCCGCGCGGCACTACACGGCGGTGGAGGTCGGCCGGGCGTCGGCGATCTACGCGGCGATGAGCCTGCTGTCGGGGCTGACCGCGTTCAGCCTGCTCGGCGCGGTGACCCGGTTCGTCCCGGAGTCCGGGCGGCGCACCGGGTTCTTCGTCCGGCGCGCCTACCTGTTCAGCTCGCTGGCCTCGGTGCTGGTCACGGTCCCCTTCCTGCTCACCGTGAGGCATTGGGGTGCCTCCTACGCGCAGCTCACCGGGTTGATCCCGGGACTGGTCTTCATCGCGTGCGTGATCGCCTGGGGCATCTTCACGCTGCAGGACGGGGTGCTGACCGGGCTGCGCAGCGCCCCGTGGGTACCGCTGGAGAACGGCACTTTCGGCGTGGTCAAGATCGTGCTGTTGCTGGCCCTGGCCGCGGCCGTCCCGGCCCTGGGCATCGACATCTCCTGGATGCTGCCCGTCATCGTGTCCCTGCCCCTGATCAACCTGCTCATCTTCGGCAAGCTTTTGCCTCGCCACCAGCTGGTCACCAGCGCCCGCCGGCCGCCTGCCGCTCGCCAGATCGGCCGCTTCCTGGCCGGCGACTACACCGGCGCGCTGTGCATGCTCGCGGTGGCCAACTTGCTGCCGATCGCGGTGGCGGTGCGCAGCGGCCCCGGCATGACCGCCTACTTTTATATGGCGTGGACCGTCGGCGGCGTCCTGGATCTGCTGGCCGTGAACATGGCTACGTCGCTGACGGTCGAGGGTGCGTTCGACAGCCAGACGCTGGCCGCCAACTGCCGTTCCGCGCTGCGCCGGACGCTCTTCATCCTCGTGCCGACCGCGGCCCTGGTGGCCTTGATCGCCCGTCCGGCCCTGAGCCTGTACGGTCCCAGCTACGCGGCCTACGGCGCGCCGATCCTGGAGCTCCTCGCCCTGGCCACGCTGCCCAGGACGCTGACCGAGCTGTATCTGGGTGCGCTGCGCGCGCAGAGCCGGACCAGGTTGGTCGCCGTCATCCAGGTCACCCGCTGCGTGCTCATCCTGGGGCTCGCCCTCGGGCTCACCACGGTGATGGGCATCACCGGGGCCGGGATCGCGGCCCTGGCCAGTCAGCTGATCATCGCCCTGGCGATCCTCCCGGGACTGCGGCGCGTGCTGGCCGCGGACCGGCCCCGTCCCGCGGCCGCACACCACCGCGCCACCCGGTGGTCCCGTACCCCCCCGGCGGCCGCCCGCATTGGCCCTGCCCCCGCCCCGGACCGCGCCGCTACCGAAGACCGCGCCACCACCGGGTGGGTTCAGCTTCCCGGAACCGCCGCCGGCCCGGTTGAGCTCGCGCCCAGCGAGGTAGAGCTTCCCCGCGATGCGGCCGTGCCGTTCCGGAACGCGAAGCCACCCTGGGAGGCCGCGCCTCATCGAGCTGGCGCGGCTCCCGGAGCCAGCCGCTGGGATCGCCACGCGGGCAGGGCCGGAGGTGCGGGCTCATGACTGTACGCAACGCGGAGCGTGCCGGGATCGGCGAAGCCGGGGCGTCCCCGGGCCCCCGCACCCGCCTGGCCGGCTCGGGTGGTATGCCTGGCCGGCGCGGCGTGCCTGACTGGCGGCGCTGGCTGCCGACGGCCGTGCTCGGGGCCGGGACCGTGGCGGGCATCCTGCTGTTCTTCGCGCCGCTGGGGCGGGTGACCGCCGCACTGGGCCGGATGAACGGTCTGGGCCTGATCTCGATCATGCCGGCCGCGGCGCTGGCCGGCATCGCGCTGCTGGCCCTGACCTTCGTCGCGGCGCTGGGCCTGTCCCGCGCGAAGCCGCTGCTGCTGGGAGCCACCCTGGTGGCCATCGTTGTGTGCCTGGACGGGGTCACGTCCATCGCCGAGCCGGAGCCACGGTTCCCCACGGCCTACTGGATCGCCGGTTTCGTCGACTACATCGCCCGGACCGGGCACACCGCCCCGGAGCTGTCCGCCTACTTCAGCTGGCCCGGCTTCTTCTATCTGGTCGCGCTGGCCGAGCACGCGGTCGGCAGCAGCAACCTGATCCCGGTCATGCGTATCTGGCCGCTGGCCATGGACCTGCTGTGCCTCGTGCCGATGGGCATGATCGCCAGCCGGATGCGGGCGAGCTGGCGGGCCAAGTGGTTCGCGGTGTTCATCTTCTCCGTCGGCAACTGGGTCGGCCAGGACTACTTCTCCCCCCAGTCGCTGAACTACCTGCTCTACCTGTTTTTCATCGCCCTGCTGCTGATCTACTTCGGCCGGACCGGTCTGGGGGCCCCCACCGGCGGATCCCGCCGGACCGGCGCTGACCGGGCAGCTGAGCCGCCGGGGCGCGCACCGCACTGGCGAGCGCTGCTGACCCGACCGATCCCGGGTGACCTGCCATCGGTGCCGGCCAGCCGGGCCCGCCAGGTCACCATGCTGAGCCTGCTGATGGTGATCTTCGTCTTCTCGACGTCCAGCCATCAGCTCACCCCGTTCTTCATGGTGGCTGCCTGCGCCGGGCTGGTCATTGTGCGCCGGTGCCGGCTGCGCGGGCTGCCGGTGCTGTTCGCGGTGATCTTCACCGCGTGGCTCAGCTTCGCTGCCGTGCCGTACTGGTCCGGCCACCGCTCGCAGCTGTTCGGCGGCCTCGGCAATCTGGGGGCGAACCTCTCCACCAGCGTGTCCGGCCGCCTGGTGGGCAGCACCCCGCTGCACACGCTGGTGCTGTACTCACGCACCGCGTTCGCCGGGGCGGTCCTGGTTCTCGCGGTGGCAGGCTTGGCCCGGCGCTGGCGCCTGGGCTTCGACGACCGGGTGGCCCTGGTACTCATGTGCGTCTCGTTCGCGGGATTCGGCCTGCAGAGCTACGGCGGGGAGATCGCGCTGCGCGTCTACCTGTTCGCGCTGCCGGGGGCGGCCCTGCTGGTCGCCTACCTGTTCTTCCCGGGGCTGGGCGGCCCCGGGCGCACGCGGCGGCTGCCCGCCCCGGGCCGCCGTGCGTGGCGCCTGCTGGGCGCCGCCCGCGATCGCCGTGCGTGGCTGGTGGTCCCGCTGGCCGCGGTGTGCTCGGTCGCGGCCGTGCTGCTGTTCTTCGTGGCCCGCTACGGCAACGAGGCATTCGAGCGGACTCCCGCCGGTGAAGTGACCGCGATGAACTACCTGTACGCCCACGACAGCACAGGAATCCGGGTGCTGTGGACGAGCGAACTGCCAGCGGTCGACGACACCCCGCAGATGCCGTGGCAGTACCGGGGCATCAGCAACACCGACTACATCGCCGAGCTCGCGCCCACCAGCCCGACCCGGGTCGCCGGGCTGGCCGCCGACCTGCGCGCCATGGGCCCGGGCAGCTACCTCATCACCACGACCACCCAGGAGACGTACCTGACCCAGGCCGCGAACTACCCGGCCAGCTGGGGGCGGCAGTTCCGCGCCGCAATGGCGTCCTACCCCGGAATCAGGATCGCCTTCAGCGACAGCGACGCCGTCGTGTACACCTACCGCTGGCCAGCCGGGACACGGCACCAGCCGCTGCCGCCGGTGACCGGGTCGCCTGGCCGCCCGACCGTCTGGACACCGATCGGGCTGGCCGGTCTCGGCCTCCTGCTGCTGGTCCTGGCCGCGCGGGAGTACAGCCGCATCTGGCCGCCGGCTTCCCGGTGGTTGACCCGGTCCCTCGCGCTGGCGCCACTTCCGCTGCTCGCCATTTTCGCCTTCGTCGTCATCATCCGATTCGTGGTCCTGTCATGACCGCGGCCCAACCAGGGGAAATCAATGGGAACACTGTGGCCCAGGGCCGGCGAGGAGCCGCCCGGCCAGGGATACGTCAGATGAGCCGCCGGGTGCCGGCTCCGGCTCTTCCGATGGACCGTGATGTGGCCGCGCTGATCGTGAAGGTCGGCAATTATCCGCTGCATCATGGGGGGGTTGGTGCGATCCGGTCGCTTGGCCGGCTCGGGGTGCCGGTCTACGCGGTGTCGGAGGATGGGTGGACGCCCGCGGCGCTGTCGCGGTACTGCCGCGGCCGCTACGTCTGGCCGCCGGAGGAGCGCGCCGATCCGAAGCGGATGGTCGAGCGGCTCAAAGAAGCCGGGCGGGAGATCCCCGGACCGGCCGTGCTCATCCCGACCGACGAAGAGGCAGCCGTCCTGATCGCGGAGAACTCCGCCGCCCTGGCCGAATGGTTCCTGTTGCCGAAGGTGCCGGCCAGCCTGCCGGCCCGGCTGGCCAGCAAGCGCGGCCTGTACGAGCTGTGCCTCGAGCATGACGTGCCCGCGCCCGCGTCCTCGTTTCCGCAGACGGCGGCCGACGTCGCGGCGTTCGCCGCCACCGCGACGTTCCCCGTGGTGGCCAAGAACCTCGAGGCGTGGGTCCGGCTGCGCGCGCCGGTGGTCAACGGGACCACGGTGATCGCCACCGCGGCGGAGCTCCTCGCCCTGGCCCGCGCGTGGGGGGACAAGCCGAGCGTCATCCTGCAGGAATACATCCCCCCGGAGCACGCCGAGGACTGGATTGTGCACCTGTACCGGGGGGCCGGCGGTGATCCGCTGGTGCTGTTCACCGGGGTCAAGGTGCGGTCCTGGCCGCCGCAGGCGGGCATGACCGCCTGCGCCTACACGGTCAGCAACCTGCAGCTCGCCGCGCTGGCCGCGCGACTGTGCGAGCGGGTGGGCTACTGCGGGATCGCGGATCTGGACTTCCGCTACGACCGCCGGGATGGCCGGTACAAGCTGGTCGACTTCAACCCCCGGATGGGTGCCCAGTTCCGGCTGTTCGAGAACGCGGCCGGGGTCGACGTGGTGCGAGCCCTGCACCTGGACCTGACCGGCCGCCAGGTATCGCAGGCCGTGGCGCCCGATGGGCGGCGCATCCTCATCGAGAACGTGGACCTGACCGCCCGGCTGTCGGCCCGGCTGACCCGGCGGCGCAGTGGCTACCGGGTCCCGGTGCCGTCCGGGCCGGTGCGGACCGAGCTCGCCTGGCTCGCCGCTGACGACCCGCTGCCCGTCGCGGCGATGCTGGCCCGGTCCGCGGGCCCGCTCGCGAGCTACTTGCGGCGAGTCAGGCGGACCCGCGCCCTGCGGCGGGGAACGGGGGCCACGCCCCCGGCCGCCGGCGACGGATTTGCTGCGCAGGTTAAACCGGCGCAGGCAGCGATCGGCCAGAGATGAACCGCTGTGGCCGCTATCGGTCACAGCCAAGGAAGGTAGGTACACCATGCCAGCAATCATTTCTTCTGCGCCTGTCGTGGTCATCGGGGCCGGACCTTACGGGCTGTCTGTCGCGGCTCACCTGCGTGGCCGCGGGATCGCGGTGCGCACCTTCGGGGACGTCATGGATGGGTGGCACACGCACATGCCCGCCGGCATGTTCCTGAAGTCGATAGCCAGCGCGTCCAGCCTTTCCGCGCCCGGGACCGGCTCCACGCTCGCTGATTTCTGCGCGGTGAGCGGTATCCGGCGGCTGGCCGGGGACGACGTGGTGCCCATCGGCTTGTTCATCCGCTACGGGCAGTGGTTCGCCGAGCAGAACGTGCCCGACGTGGAGAACACCCGGATCCGCCGGCTCGAGCAGCAGGGGCAGCACAGCCTGGTCACCCTGGAGTCGGGGGAGCAGATCTCCACCCCGGCCGTCGTGATCGCCACCGGTATGGCCGGTTACGCGCACCTGCCCGGATCGCTGGCCCCGATCGCGCCGGCCGGGCCGTCCCCGGACGGCGCTGTGTCGCACACGTGGCAGCATGCGTCGCTGGCCGGTTTCACCGGCCGGGAGGTCGCGGTGATCGGCGCCGGGCAGTCCGCCCTGGAAAGCGCGGCCCTGCTGCATGAGGCCGGCGCGAAGGTCCAGCTGGTGGCCCGGCGGGAGGTGAAGTGGGGGGACGCGCCCGCCACTCCCAGCGGGCTGGCGCGGTTCGTGCCGCCCCTTCATTCGCCGCTGGGCCCGACCTGGAAGCTCGTCCCATTCAGCAGCGCCGCGGGGGCCTTCCGGTATCTGCCCGCTGCGACGCGGCTCGCCCTGGTGAAGGAGGTGCTCGGCCCGTTCGGTGCCTGGTGGCTGTACGACCGGGTCATTGGCCAGTTCCCGGTCCACACCGGGCAGCAGGTCATCCGGTCGCGCAGCGTCGGCGACAATGTGGTGCTCACGCTGGGCGGTCCCGCCGGGCAGCAGTCGGACCTGAAGGTCGACCACGTGCTCGCGGCCACCGGTTACCGGGTCGACCTGGCCGGGCTGGACTTCATGGACGACGCGATGCGGCGCCGGGTGCGGTGCGTGGCCGGCTCGCCGCGGCTGTCCGGGGCGTTCGAGTCGTCGGTGCCCGGCGTCTACTTCACCGGCCTGGCGTCGGCCGCCGCCTTCGGCCCGCTCATGCGATTCGTCTGCGGCTCGGGTTTCGCCGCGCGGCGGGTGAGCGGCGCGGTCGCAGGCCGGATCCGCGCTGTTAACAGAGGGTAGCGTAGCTGGATGGGTAGTCATGCTGTTCTGGACCGGACACAACCCCGTGCTCGGGGTGCAAATCGGCGTTGGACCACAGCCGTGGGCATGCTTGTGGTCGCCGTGGTGGCGGGCGCGATCACGTGGGCAGTCGTTCCGCCGCGGGCCAGACCTGCGTCGGCTCCGCCTCCGCTAGCTTCGGTCCACGTCGCTTGCCGTGACCGCAGCACGGATGCCGCGACGCTGCAGCAGGCGATCGATTCCAGCCCGGCGGGCGCGGCCATCGAGTTCCAGGGCGGTACCTGCCTGCTCACCAAGGGCCTCGTGCTGCTGGGCGACCGGACCTACACCGGAGGAAGCACTACGGGCACGATCCTGAAGCAGGACGGGCCGGCCAGCTACGTGCTGGCTTCGCAATCCTACGTGGACAGCCAGTCGACCACGGGGGACCCGCTCGCCATCCGGGATCTCACCGTGGCCTGCGATGGGTCCGGGCGCACCGACGGGATCATCGTGCTCAACTGGCAGGCCGACGTGGACCACGTGGACGTCAGCGATTGCGGCGGCTCCGGCATCGTCGACACCAGCGCGGGTGCCAGCGGCCGGGTGATCACGAACACCAGCGTGAACAGCCGGTTCGATGACAACTTCATCTCCGGCTGCGGGCAGTACGGATTCGAGGTGATCGACCCCGCCGACGCGGTCACCGACGGCTACCTGGAGAACAATCAGATAGCGGGCTCCGGGCTGGATGCCGTAAATCTCGGCAATGCCGGAGGCTGGGACATCTCCGGCAACCATCTGTACAACGTCGCGCACAGCGCGATCGTCGCGATGCGGCTGTACGGGACCACGATCTCCGGCAACTACATCGAGGACTTCGGTGTCGGCCAGCGCTCCGGCACCTGGTACGGCATCGTCGGCACCGCTCAGGACGGCAACGGCTCGACCATCGTGGATAACAAGATCTTCAACGACCAGGGCGAGACGGCCGGGTCGCACTACATCTACCTCGCGATCACCCAGGCGAACAGCGGCAGTGGCCACGTGGCGGTGACCGGCAACGTCATCATGGGCGACCGTGCGGGCGACGTGGGCCTCTCGTTTGCGGGAGGAACGGCCAAGCTGTCCGCCACGGCCAGCGGCAACGAGATCACCGGGGTGGGCCGGCCCCGGGCCGTGCTGCCCGGCGCGTCGGTGACGGCCGGCTCCTGACCGTCAGGGCACGCCGGGCCCGCTCATCGGGCTGGTAACCAGGGTCCTGGATGCACTGCATGCGCAGGTGGCCGGGCAGCGCGCGCAGCACCCTTGCGGGTCGGCCGCGAACGCCCGCAGGGTCGGGCCGGCCATCCGTCGGCATACGGCTGATACGGGTCTCATCAGGCCAGGATGTGGTCGCGGATGGCGGCCCAGTCCAGGGAGTGACGGATGCCTTCCGCGATCGAGTACCGCGGTTTCCAGCTCAGGTAGCGCTGTGCCCGGTCGCTGCGGGTGTAGGTGCCGGCGACGTCGCCGGGCCGCCGGCCCACGTCGACGGACTTTACCGGCCGGTCCGCTGCCTGATTGAAGGCGTCCAGGAGCTCACGCACGGTTGTCCCCGTCCCGGTGCCCAGGTTGATGACGCTGGAGGTGGCGGCCATCCCCGCCATGAGCGCGTCGAACCGGTCCAGGGCGGCCAGGTGGGCGGTGGCCAGGTCCCAGACGTGGATGTAGTCCCGGATGCCGGTGCCGTCCCGGGTCGGGTAGTCGGTGCCGGTGACCTGGAACGGGATGCCTTCCTCGTAGGCCTGGATTATCTTGCCCAGGGCATGGGTGGGCCGCCGCAACTGCAGGCCGGTACGGAGTTTGGGATCCGCGCCGATCGGGTTGAAGTACCGCAGCGACAGCACCCGGATGGCCTGCGTGGCGGCGATATCAGCGAACATCTCCTCGCATACCGCCTTGGTCCGCGCGTATGGGCTCTGCGGGTCCAGCGGGGAGTCCTCGTCGACGGTCAGGTCCGCGCCCGGGCGGTAGATCGCGGCCGACGAGCTGAAGATCATCCGCTCGCATCCGTTGCGCAGCAGATGCGCGACGAACTCCAGGCTCTTGGCCACGTTCGCCTGGTAGTAGCCGACCGGATCAGCGACCGAATCCGGGACCACGATCAGCGCTGCGCACTGGATAGCGGCGCTGATGCTGGGGTGGTCAGCGAAGATCCGGTCGATCAGTGCCCCATCGGCGATGTCGCCCTGGTAGAACGCCCGGCCGGTGGTGAACTCCCGCCTGCCCGTGCCCAGATTGTCGACGATCACCGGGCTGATGCCCGCGTCCACGCAGGCCGACGCGATCGTGCTGCCGATGAAACCGGCGCCGCCCGCGATGAGTACCTTCACGCTCGTTCGCACCATGCCCGCCCCCGCGCACTGCCCTAGGTTATCTTTGAGTAATTTACTCATTACTCACAGTACATAACCTACCGGGGCGGTGTCCGGCGTGGCCGGTGCGTGTGCGGGTCCGGCTCCACTAGGCTCGAACGCGGACAATGTGATCGGCTTCCCGCGCATGCCCCCGGCAGTACCGCGCGGGTCGGCTGGATGACCGCGAAACTCTTGAACAGGACATGAGGAGCCGGCCGTGGCCTCCATCGAAGCAATCCATGCCAGGCAGATCCTGGACTCCCGCGGTAACCCGACCCTGGAGGTCGAGGTTGCCCTGGACGACGGGACCATCGGGCGCGCCGGAGTGCCCAGCGGCGCCTCGACCGGCGCCTTCGAGGCGGTGGAACTGAGAGATGGTGGCGATGATTACGGTGGTAAGGCCGTCACCCGCGCCGTCGCCAACGTCATCGACGAGATCCAGCCCGAGCTTCTCGGTTACGAGGCGGACGACCAGCGGCTCGTGGACCAGGCCATGATCGATCTGGACCGGACGCCGGACAAATCCCGGCTGGGTGCCAACGCGATCGTCGGCGTCAGCATCGCGGTTGCGCGGGCCGCGGCGGAGTCGGCGAGCCTGCCGCTGTTCCGCTACATCGGCGGTCCGAACGCGTACCTGCTGCCGGTGCCGATGATGAACATCATGAACGGCGGCGCGCACGCGGACAACAGCGTCGACATCCAGGAGTTCATGATCACCCCCATCGGCGCGGCGACCTTCGAAGACGCGCTGCGCTGGGGAGCGGAGACCTACCACGCGCTGAAGTCGGTGCTAAAGCAGCATGGCCTGTCCACCGGAGTCGGCGACGAGGGCGGTTTCGCTCCCGATCTCGAGCACAACCGGGCCGCGCTGGACCTGATCGTAGAGGCGATCGGCAAGGCCGGGTTCACCCCGGGCCGCGACATCGCGCTGGCCATTGACGCCGCCGCCACCGAGTTTCACGGCGATGGGGGCTACACCTTCGAGGGCTCGACCCGGTCGTCGGGCGAGATGACCGACATCTACCGGGAGTGGCTGGACACCTACCCGATCGTTTCGCTGGAAGACCCGCTCGCGGAGGAAGACTGGGCCGGATGGCATGACCTGACCGCGGCCGTCGGGGACCGTGTGCAGATCGTGGGCGACGACCTCTTCGTCACCAACCCCGAGCGGATCCGCCGCGGCATCACCGAGCGGTCCGCGAACGCGCTGCTGGTCAAGCTGAACCAGATCGGCACGGTGACCGAGACGCTGGACGCCGTGTCGGCCGCCCAGCGGGCCAGCTTCAGCTGCATCATCAGCCACCGGTCCGGCGAGACCGACGACAGCACCATCTCCGACCTGGCCGTCGCGACCAACTGCGGCCAGATCAAGACGGGGGCGCCGGCCCGCGGTGAGCGCGTGGCCAAGTACAACCAGCTGCTCCGGATCGAGGAGCTGCTGGGCGACGCGGCCGCCTACGCGGGCGCCAGCGCTTACACGAGGTTCACGGAACTGGCCTGATGACCGCCGAGCCGGCCGGACGCCGCCCGCCCGCCCGTTCGCCCCGCCCGACCAAGCTGACGGGCCGGGCGGCGTTGCTCGCGGTGGTGATCTGCGCGATCGCGCTCAGCCTGGCCTACCCGGTGCGGGAGTACATCGCGCAGCGACAGCAGATCGACCAGCTGCTGGCCGCTCAGCAGTCCAACTCGGCTCAGGTCAAGAACCTGCAGGCGGAGCAGCAGCGGTACGCCGATCCCGCCTACATCGAGCAGCAGGCCCGGGATCAGCTGCATATGTGCTTCCCGACCGAGAAGTGTTACGTGATCATCGGCAACGCGGCCGCCCCCGGCGCCACCCCGGAATCGGCCCGGCCGGTGGCTCCCTGGTACGCCAAGCTGTGGCAGTCCGTCAAGAAGGCGGACCAGGCCCCGGCCCGGTCCGTCGAGAAGGCGGACCAGGCCCCGGCCCGCTGATGGACCCGCAGACCGAGGCGGTGGTCGCTGCCCAGCTCGGCCGCGCCCCCCGCGGCCTGCGGGCGGTCGCGCATACCTGCCCGTGCGGCCTGCCCGATGTGGTCGAGACCGCGCCCAGGCTGCCTGACGGTACCCCCTTCCCGACGCTGTACTACCTGAGCTGCCCGCGGGCGGCCGCCGCGGTGAGCAGGCTGGAAGCGGCGGGCACGATGCGGGCCATGACGGCCCGGCTGGCGCGCGACGAGGACCTCCGCCAGTCTTATGAGGCGGCCCACCAGGACTACCTGGCCCGGCGGGACAAGGCGGCGCGGGAGGCTGGCCTGGAGCCGCTGCGACCGGGCACCCAGAGCGCCGGCGGCATGCCGGTCCGGGTCAAATGCCTGCATGCGCTCCTCGCACACGAGCTCGCCGTGCCGGGCGTGAACCCGCTCGGCCGCGAAGCGGCCGGTGCCGCCGGAGCCTGGTGGGCGGATGGCCCGTGTGTCACGCAGCTGCCGGATGCGACCGGCCCGGGCGGCTCCCCAGCCGGGCCTATCGGGCCCGGTCCCGCTGCGCGGGCGCCCGGCGGCCCTGGCTCGGCGCTTGCCCCGGCCGAGCCGTGTGCCCCGGAAGAGGCGCCTGCCCCGGCCGAGCCGTGTGCCCCGGAAGAGGCGCCTGCCTCGGAAGATACGGAGGGTAGCTGATGACCCCGCGCGTGGCGGCAATTGACTGCGGGACCAATTCAATTCGGCTGCTAGTGGCCGACGTCGATCCTGGCCGGGGGACGCTCACCGATGTCGACCGGCGGATGGAGATCGTCCGGCTCGGCCAGGGCGTGGACACCACCGGCCGGCTCGCCCCCGAGGCGCTGGACCGGACGCTGGCCGTACTGAGCGACTACGCGTCGGTCATGAGGCGGCTGGGCGCCGAGGAGGTCCGGATGGTGGCGACCAGCGCGACCCGTGACGCGGCAAATGCCGGGGAGTTCACCCGCCGGGTCACCGACGTGCTCGGGACCGGGCCCGAAGTCCTCAGCGGCGATGAGGAGGCCCAGTTCTCCTACACCGGCGCCACCGCCGAACTGGCCGGCGACCGGTCGGTACCGCCGCCCTACCTGGTCGTCGATATCGGCGGTGGTTCGACCGAGTTCGTCCTCGGCGGCGTCGGCGGGCCCGCCGCAGCCGCCGGGGCCACGGCGCAGCCGGGACCCGCGGAGGGCGCCGGGATGGTTTCGGCCATGAGCGTCGACATCGGATGCGTCCGGATGACCGAGCGTCACCTGCGTTCCGATCCGCCGTCACCAGCGCAGATCGCCGCGGCCACAGCCGACATCGACGCGGCCATCGACCGGGCCGCGGCGCAGGTCGACGCCACCGCGGCGCGCACGCTCGTCGGGCTGGCCGGATCGGTCACCACGGTGGCGGGCATCGCGTTGGACCTGCCGGTGTACGACTCGGCGCTACTGCATCACGCGCGGATCTCGGCCGCCGACGTACACGCTGTGACGACCCGGCTGCTGGCCCTCAGCCGGGCGGAGCGGGCCCGTATCGGCGTGATGCATCCGGGCCGGGTGGACGTCATCGGAGCCGGATCGCTGATCCTCGACCGCATCATGAACCGGATGCACCTGGGTGAGGTCCTGGTCAGTGAGCACGACATCCTAGACGGCATCGCCTGGTCGATCGCGGCGGCGCAACCGGCCGCCGGGCGGTGAGTACCGCGAGCCGCAACGTGCCGGACCCGGCCGGTACGGCCGGCAGTACGGGCGGGTGGGCCGGCCTCCGCGGCCCGGTTCCGCCGGGCTCAGGCTGGCCGGAGGACCCCGCGACGGCCGCGACCCCGGTGGCGCACAGCGCGGCGGACGTCCGGGAGCTGGCGCGAAGCGCGCCGGACCTGACGGAGCTCACCGGGCGACAGTCGGTCTGCCGGGCCTGCCCGCGGCTGGTGAGCTGGCGGGAGGAAGTGGCTGCCGTCCGCCGGCGTTCCTTCCAGTCCGAGCGCTACTGGGGCCGCCCCATCCCGGGCTGGGGCGCCGCTGCCCCACGGGTGGTGATCGTCGGTCTCGCGCCTGCCGCGCACGGCGGGAACCGGACGGGACGGGTCTTCACCGGAGACCGTAGCGGGGATTTCCTGTTCGCCTCGCTTTACCGGTGCGGTCTGGCCAGTAGCCCGTTGAGCGTCACGGCCGGCGACGGCCAGCGGCTCCTGGACACCCGGATGGTCGCGGCGGTCCGCTGCGCGCCTCCCGCCAACAAGCCCACGACGGAAGAACGTGACACCTGTGCCCCGTGGCTGGCCGCAGAGTTCGCTCAGGTGGCGCCGTCGGTCCGGGTCATCGTCTGCCTGGGCGGCTTCGCCTGGCAGGCGCTCTGGCCCGTGCTGCGCGCGGTCGGCTTCGTGCTGCCGGCCCGGCGGCCCCCGTTCGGTCACGGCGCCGAGGCGGAGGTCCGGCCACCCGATCCGGCGGCCCCGCCGGTCCTGCTGCTCGGCTGCTACCACCCCAGTCAGCAGAACACCTTCACCGGGCGCGTCACCCCGGAGATGCTCGACGCCATCTTCCGTCGCGCTCGCGTGTATTCGGGTCTGCCGGAAGACACCGGCGGTTAGCGGCGCCCGTTACCGCCCCAGCGAGTCCGGGCCCGGTGAGCGGCCGGTGCTGTCGGCGAGCATTGCAGCGGGCGCAATCCCGGGCGCGACCGCCAGTTCACATGACCGTTGAGTCGTCTCCGACCGTCCGTCGCCGCCAGCCGGCCGCTACCTGCTGGCCGACCCCCGCGCCGGCCACAACCCCCCGCTACCATCACCACCGGGGCCAGCAGGCAAGATCACGTTGACCATTCAGCCGGGCACACAGGGTTGTCTCCGGGCTAACACAGCCTTTGCCGGGTTGTGACCTGGTCGACGACCGATTTATCTCGGTATTTCATGGTTCAACCGTGCAGATGCACAAGCAGAATGTATTTGCCCAGGTGACGAGCGTGCCTATCGTGTGAGCTATTTGATAGCCAATGAGGCGCGAGCGGCTATCGAGGGCGCTAATGCGCAGCTTTGGTTACGCAGCGTTTATGTTTTTGCCGCCAGCTGGTTACGCTGTGCACTCATTGCTGGTTAATGGCTAATCATATAAACGTACCTGGCCTTACTTTGTTGGTCCGAATATGGCAGCTCTTCGAATATCAAAATTTGCGGGGTATTATTGGCCAGCCCCCGTAGCCCAAGGGCAGAGGCCGCCCCCCTAAAAGGGTCGCAAGTGTCGGTTCGAGTCCGACCGGGGGCACACCGCACCATTGAGCAGGCGAATTACTGGTGTGCCTGGATCGCCCAGGTTGTCCGGCGGACGTTAACGTTCCCGTGGCGGCTTCTGTCTTGGTGGCTGGACCATTAATGGCCGATGGGCGTTCCGCTTCTGTGCATCCAATCCGGGAGTTCAGAACTGTTGTCCCAGGTTAGATGGTCATTTTCTGTGCTAATTCCCGCGCGGATGCACGTGCAGAGCAAGGCGCCCCAGTTAGGGCGAGACGTGGCCTTAGCGGGCGCGCGGGGTTGGCCGGACGGGTAACTGGTCAGGTTCAGCGGAATGCGGGTTTAGGTTGCTGCGGCAGCGTCGGACGTAGCGCTGTCCTATTTGCCATCATCAGCGGGGGTCGGGCACTCCTGGAGGCTTGGGGCGTGACGTCGTGCCTTGGTCGGCAGGTCGCGCTGAACGCCAGTACCTCGCGGTGGCGGCGCCGTCCCCGGGAGGTACCGGTGCCTGACCTCGCGCTCCGCCGCCCTGCTCGGCGCACGCCAGACTGCAGCCCGCGGCGGCACACCGATGAGAAAGCACCACGCCCTGGCCCGCCGCCTGCTTGACCGCCAGGATGACTACCTGCGGTTTACCGCCGACTGGCGGATACGAGCGGACAACGGATCCGAACGCGACATCCGCATAACCAGGCTGAAACAGAAAATATCCGGACGCCTGCGCACCCGCACCGGCGCCGGGTAGTTCTGCGCCGTCCGCAGCTACCTGTCGACCGCCGCCAAGCACGGCCTGCCATTCATCAGCGCCCTCGTCATGCTGACCGCAGGTCGGCTCTGGATGCCATCTGCTGCGTAATCGCGCCCGAATCGCCGGCACCTTACCAGTCACCTGGACGGAAGCGTCATTTCAGCCGCTGACCGTCGGCCCTGCCCGGGAAAGGGTCACCCGGACGATGACGCGACGTTCCCGCACCATAGCCGCCCGGTAGTCATTCCAGTCCGGATGCTCACCGGCGACCGTACGGTAGTAATCCACGAGCAGTTCCATGGCCTCCGGCAGCGAGATTACCTCAGCTGTTCCCTCGGCCTGGACCCATTCGCCGAAGAACTGGTCGGTGAACGCGCACAGCGACGCGAATGGGTCCCGTCTCAGGTTGCGGGTCTTGACCGCCGTCTCGCGGGTGCTGATCAGGACGCGGCCGTCCGCGTCCACGCCGCAGGTCACCGGCGACATCTGCGGACGGCCGTCAGCGCGGAGAGTGGCCAGGACGGCCCGGTGACGGGCGCGGAGGAATTGCTGGGCGCGCTCTACGCTCACGAGGCCAGGGCGGGATCAGACGCTGTTGAGCCTGAGCCGCCGACGCATCTCGTACTCGTGCACGATGGCGTTGGCGTAGCCGTGGGAGATACCGTGCTCGTCGGCGAGCCACTGCGCGCGCTCTTCGCGGCGTAGGAACGCCGGGCCGGATTCAAGGCGCATGAACCACTCACGGAGGTCACTGCCTGTGACGCGGGGTATGCGTGCAATAAGATTCTTGTGCGTCTCCAGAGAGCGGGTCAGCGGCAATTGGCACCTCCATGGGGGCGAAGCCTCTTGCTGTGAGCCTGCCTCACCGTCCCGCGCCTGGCAAGGCCTGGTTCCAACCTTTCCTTAATGACGGGCTAATCCCCTCGTCGGCACGCTGTCGCGTCAGTGGCGTTTGGCGTGTCCTGGGGCATACGCCCGCGGGCGGCCCGGATGGGCGCCCTGCCCCGGCGACGCGGTCGCGCGGGGCGGGGCGCCCAGGCCGGCAGGCGCGAGCTAGGACAGCCGCTCGATGACCATGGCCATACCCTGGCCGCCGCCGACGCACATCGTCTCCAGGCCGACCGTCTTTTCATGGAACTGCAGGCTGTTGAGCAGCGTGGTCGTGATGCGGGCCCCGGTCATGCCGAACGGGTGCCCGACGGCGATCGCGCCCCCGTTGACGTTCAGCTTGTCCAGGTCGATGCCGAGCTCACGGTAGGACGGGATCACCTGGGCGGCGAACGCCTCGTTGATCTCCACCAGGTCGATGTCGCTGATGGCCATCCCCGCCAGCGACAGGGCGCGGCGCGAGGCCGCGACCGGGCCGAGGCCCATGATCTCCGGCGACAGCGCCGACACCGCCGTGGAGACGATCCGCCCGAGCGGGGTGATGCCCAGCTCGGCGGCCTTGGTGTCGCTCATGATGATGACCGCGGCCGCGCCGTCGTTGAGCGCGCAGCAGTTACCGGCGGTCACGGTGCCGTCCGGCCGGAACGACGGCTTGAGCGCCGCCAGCTTTTCCAGCGTCGTCCCGGGTCGCGGGCCGTCGTCCGCCGACACGGTGCTGCCGTCCGGCAGCGTCACCGGCGTGATCTCACGGGACCAGAACCCGTTGGCGATGGCCTTCTCGGCCAGGTTCTGCGACCGGACGCCGAATTCGTCCTGCTCCGCCCGGGTGATGCCGCGCAGGCCCGCCACGTTCTCCGCGGTCTCGCCCATCGCCATGTAGACATCGGGGATGTTGCCGTCCGCACGCGGGTCGTGCCAGGTGCCGGCACCGCCCTCGGTGGCCCGCTGCGTCCTGCCCTCGGCGTCGGCCAAGGCCGCGTTGCGGGTATCGGGCCAGCTGTCGCTGCTGCCCTTGACGAACCGGCTGACGCACTCGACGCCCGCCGAGATCAGCACGTCCGCCTCGCCGGCCTTGATGGCGTGGAAGGCCATCCGGGTGGTCTGCAGCGACGAGGAGCAGTAGCGGGTCACGGTGGTCCCGGGCAGCTGATCGTGACCGAGCAGCACCGCCACCACGCGTGCCATGTTGAAGCCCTGCTCGCCGCCGGGCAGGCCGCAGCCGAGCAGCAGGTCGTCGATGTCCTCCGGATTGAGCTGCGGCACCTTGCCCAGCGCGGCCGTGATGATCTGCGCGGCCAGGTCGTCCGGCCTGATACTGGTGAGTGAACCCTTGAACGCGCGGCCAATGGGGGATCGCGCCGTCGCGACGACAACTGCCTCCGGCATGGCACCGGCCTCCTTCGTGGAGCGTCAACTACTGATTAGTAGCGTATGTCGTCGCAACGCGGGCGTACCCGGGGACCGGGCGTCGGATAACGTCAGAGCGGCCAGGACAACCGCCGGGCCCCGCCCGCACGGGCCATTGGCCCTGCCTGTGAAGGAACCGCGACGAGCATGCAGGTATTCGATTCTCTGACCGAGATGATCGGCAATACGCCGCTGGTCAGGCTGCGCGAGGTCACCCGTGAACTGCGGCTGGCGGGCGCCGGGCCTGACGTCCTCGCGAAGGTGGAGTATTTCAACCCGGGTGGCTCGGTCAAGGACCGGATCGCCCTGCGCATGATCCAGGCCGCGGAGGCCTCCGGACAGCTCCGGCCGGGTGGCACGATCGTCGAGCCGACGTCGGGCAATACCGGCGTGGGGCTGGCCATCGTCGCCGCCGAGCGCGGCTACAAATGCGTGTTCGTCTGCCCGGACAAGGTCGCGGCGGACAAGCTGAGCGTGCTGCGCGCGTACGGGGCCGACGTCCTCGTCTGCCCGAGCTCGGTCCCGCCGGGGCACCCGGATTCGTACTACAGCGTGGCCCGCCGGACGGCCGCCGAGCTGCCCGGCGGCTGGCAGCCCGACCAGTACGCCAACCCGGAGAATCCTGCCTCTCACTACGCGACCACCGGCCCGGAGATCTGGGCTCAGACCGACGGCCGTATCACTCACTTCGTGGCCGGGATCGGTACCGGCGGGACGATCAGCGGCGCGGGCCAGTACCTCAAGGACGTGTCCGGGGGCCGGGTCAGGATCATCGGCGCGGACCCGGAAGGCTCGGTGTACTCCGGTGGTTCGGGCCGCCCCTACCTGGTTGAGGGCGTGGGTGAGGACATCTGGCCGGAGACCTACGACCGGGCCGTCTGTGACGAGGTCGTCGCGGTGACCGACGCCGAGTCGTTCCGCATGACGCGCAGGCTGGCCCGTGAGGAGGCGCTCCTGGTCGGTGGCTCCAGCGGGCTCGCTGTCGCCGCCGCACTCCGGACCGCCCGGAGTGCGGAGCCCGGTGACGTGTTCGTCGTGCTGCTGCCCGACGGCGGCCGCGGCTACCTTTCCAAGATCTTCAATGACGAGTGGATGGCCGACTACGGTTTTCTGTCCGCCCAGACCGGGGAGCCGCTCGTCAGCGACGTGCTGGCCCGGAAGGAGCGGGAAATTCCCGAGTTCGTACACGCACATCCCGGGGAGACCGTCGCGCAGGCCATCGCCCTGCTGCGCGAGTACGACGTCTCCCAGTTGCCGGTGGTCAACGAGGAGCCGCCGGTGATGGCGGCCGAAGTGGTGGGCTCCATCGTCGAGCGGGACCTGCTGGACGCGCTGGTCGCCGGCCGGGCCCGGCCCGACGACGCGCTGAGCGGGCACATGTCGGCACCGCTGCCGACCGTCGGCTCGGGTGAGACGGTGAGCAGGGCGGTCACGGCACTGGAACAGGCAGGCGCGGCCCTGGTCTACGTCGACGGCAAGCCGGCGGGCCTGCTCACCCGGCAGGACCTGCTCACCTTCCTGGCCGGCGATCTGACGTGACCGGGGCAGGACAGAGACAAGCCGATCCGGAC
>Ga0302220_10000435_pt1 | contig 36167 bp, 36 predicted proteins | sample II_Palsa_E1_3_FD_194572 | JGI IMG/M metagenome (GOLD analysis project Ga0302220, IMG submission 194572) | Peat permafrost microbial communities from Stordalen Mire near Abisko, Sweden - II_Palsa_E1_3 | ecosystem: Environmental > Terrestrial > Soil > Palsa > Peat permafrost | place: Sweden...
CCCGCCCCCCCGCCCGGCGGCCGGGGATTTTCTGATTCTGCGCAGCCATGGGGGCGATGATTACAACCCGTATGTGCAGAAGCTTTGTCATGTGAACTCGGTGGCTACGCTGGTGATTCCTTCGCGGGCGGCGGCCACGGATCCAAAGGTTGCGGAGACGATTGGGAAGGCGGAGGCGATATTTATTGCGGGGGGCGACCAGGCTGAGTATATCAACTGGTGGAAGGGGACGGCTGTGGAGGATGCGTTGAATGCGGCGATACGGCGCGGGGTTCCCGAGGGTGGGACGAGTGCGGGGCTGGCGGTGCAGGGGGAATTTATTTACTCGGCGCAGAATGATGGGAAGGATGAGGCGAACCTTAGCTCCAAGACGGCGCTGGCGGATCCGTTTCAGCACCAGGTGGTGGTGGTGCGCGGGTTTCTGGATAACCCGTTGCTGGCGGGCACGATTACAGATTCGCATTTTGTGAGGCGAGATCGGATGGGGAGGCTGTTGGTGATGATGGCTCGGGTGCTGGAGGAGGGGCCGGTGAAGGAGTTGAAGGGGATGGGGATCGATCAGGAGACTGCAGTGCTTCTGGAGGCGGATGGCGAGGCGAAGGTGGTGGGGAAGGGGGCGGCTTATTTTCTGCGGGCAAGTGGGAAACCGGCGCTCGTGAAGAAGGGCGAGGCGCTGGAGTTCGGGCCGGTGAGCGCGGTGAAGGTGAAGGCGGGCGGGAGGTTTGATGTGAAGGGGTGGCGCGGGGATGAGGCGTATGCGTACTCGGTGGTGGATGGGGTGGTGAGGTCGTCGCGCGGTGGTGGGATTTACTGACGGCGATGTTGGGGGGGTACGAAATACAGGGGTCTCTCCACTGCGCATCACAGAGACAAAGAGCGTGATGCTTCGGTCGAGATGACGCAGCTTGGGTGGTGGTAGAGAAATGGAAAGGGCAGAAGCAGATTCCCAGGGGGAATGACAGAAAGAAAGGCAACGGCAACCTTGTTGAGAAAGAAAGCAACCGCAGCTGTGTTGGGAAGAAAGCTGCGGCGACTGTATTGGAAGATAGGCAACGGCAACCGCGTTGGGGTGCGGCTAGTCGGTGGAGGTGACTTTGGCGCGGAGGCGGCCTTTGGCTAGCTGGGCAGTGACGGTGGCGCCCGTGGGGGCGTCGGCGGAGTTGCGGAGTAGGGTGCCGCCGGGGCCGTAGACGAGGGCGTAGCCGCGTTCGAGGACACGGAGGGGGCTGAGGGTTTCGAGGCGCGACGTGGCGTGGTTAAGGCGCGTGTGGGCCTGCTGCAGGGGGATGGTGCGGGCCGCTCGGAGGCGCTGCTGTAGGGTTTGGCAGGTGTGTCGGTCGTTGGCGAGGCGTAGGGAGGCGTCCTGGCGGCGGAGGCGGGTTTCGAGCTGGGCTAGACGCTTGTGGTGGTGGTTGAGGGTGCGGTGGAGAGAGGTTTCGGCGCGGTCAGAGAGGTCGTCGAGGTGCTGGGCGCGGCGCTCGAAGGTGGTGCGGGCGCGGCGGAGGATGGCGTCGGCGTTGAGGGCGGAGAGGCGCTGGCGGAGGCGGAGGACGTTGTAGCGATTGGAGCGGGTGAGGCGGGATTGCAGGCGGGCGAGGCGGTCGGCGATGCCATATTGGGAGTCGGTGAGGAGCTCGGCGGCGGCGGAGGGAGTGGGGGCGTGGAGGTCGGCGGCTGCGTCGGCGATGGTGGTGTCGGTGGCGTGGCCAATGCCGGTGATGACGGGGATAGAGCAGGCGGCGATGGCGCGAGCTACGATCTCGGCGTCGAAGCCGTGGAGGTCTTCCCAGGAGCCGCCGCCGCGAGCTACGAGGACTACGTCGGCGTGAGTGGGGTGGGTGGAAAACCAATGGATGCCGGCGGCGATTTCGGCGGGGCAGTTGGGGCCTTGCACGGCTGCGGGGTAGATGAGGAGGTTGACGGCAGCGTGGCGGCGGCGGCAGACCTTGACGATGTCGCGGAGGGCGGCGCCTTGCAGGCTGGTGACGACTCCTATGCAGTGGGGGAAGGGTGGGAGGGGGCGCTGGTTGTCGAAGAGGCCTTCGCGGCGGAGTTTTTCTTTGAGAGCTTGGGTCGCGGCTAAGAGCGCGCCGAGGCCGGTCTGTTGCATGGTTTCGGCGACTAGCTGGAGTTGGCCGCGGGACTCGTAGATGGAGAGCGAGCCGGAGATGCGGACGGCGTCGCCGTCCTTGGGGCGGAAGCGGAGGAGAGAGGCCTGGCGGCGGAAGAGGACGATGGAAAGCTGGGCTTCCGCGTCCTTGAGGGTGAAGTAGCAATGGCCGCTGGCGGCGGGGCGCCAGTTGGAGATTTCGCCTTCGACGGTGACGTGGCCGTGGGTGCGCTCGACGAGGTTGCGGATGTGGCGGACGAGGTCGCCTACGGTAAAGACTTGCGTGGCTCCTGTGCGGAGGGCGGATGTGTCTTGCGCGGTGTCCTGCTCGAGCGGCGGCGCTTTGGAGCGTGCCGTAGAGGAGCTGGTGGTGAGGGCGCGGGATTGTTCGGCGAGGATGTCGGCGGGGGTGACATCTGGTGTGATGTCGAAGAGGGAGGGCGAGGAGGCAGGCTCGGGGCGTGGGGCGGGCTTGCGGGTACGGGTGCGGCGGAGGTCGGCGAGGCTGGAGATGTCGTCAGGCATCGTAGAGATGAGTTTACGATGCTCCTGCGCGATGGGCGAGGCGACAGCAAGAACGGACGCTTGCTGCGCAAGCGAGACGCGGGTTCCTCGCTGCACTCGGAATGACAGACAGAAAGGCAAGAGCAACAGCAACAGCCAATACAGGGATCCTTCGCTGCGCTCAGGATGACGGCGCAGTTGTTGATGGCTAAGCTTGACTTCTTATCCTCAGGACCTACTCCCAAATGCTTGGGGAATACATCCTTGGGACCTGATCCCTAATCCTTTGGGAATCGTCCCAGGTCCTAAACGTTGAACCCTCACCTCTGGGTCTAGGCGGTTTGGAGGAGGGTCTGGGCTTCGTGGAGGAGGAGTTCGGGGCGGCAGGGCTTGGTGAGGAGTTTGAGGGGCCGGCGGGTGCGCGAGATGTGTTGCTCGACCTTGATCGCGTTGCTGGCGTAAGCGGTCAGCATTAGTAGCTTGCAGTCGGGCATGACGTGGTGGAGCGCCTCGGCGAGCTGGAGGCCGCTTTGCTCGGGCATGGAGATGTCGCAGAGGAGGAGGCTGGGCGCAAAGGTTCGCGCGCGGGCCAGGCCATCGGCTGCAGAGTAGACGGCTTCGGACTCATAGCCGTTGGCTTTGAAGACTAGCTTAAGGGTGTCGGCTACAAGGTGGTCGTCGTCGACGACCAATACACGCTGTTTCATGAGACACCTCGGGCCCTGCTGCGTTGAGGGAATCTGGATCGTTCGGCGTGGAGGGGAGGCGCTGATTGAGGGGCTCAGCGTCATTTGTATGTCTAAATGTTAGACCGTAGCCGCGGGAAAAAGCTATAGGCGCAGAATGATTTTTTTGAAGATTCATCATTTCTGCACAAGACGCGGTAGAGTCTTTGACATGCACGTCTTAGCTGTCATGTTCGGTTGTCTTTTCCTGGCGGGAGTGTTGCTGGATGCGTTTCAGACGATTATTCTGCCGCGGCGGCCGGTGGGCCGATTTCGGATTACGCGGTTGTTTTTCCTGGCGACATGGGGGCCGTGGAAGTGGCTCGCCGGGCATTGGCCGGTGCGACGCAGCCGAGAACAGATGTACAGCATCTATGGGCCGTCGGCGCTGCTGCTGCTGTTTGGGGTGTGGGCGACGCTGCTGCTGGTGGCGTATGCGCTGATGTATTTCGGCATTGCTACGCCGTTCCACGATCCGACGCAGCCGGTGACGATATTTCAGCGGCTGCGCAGCTGCTTGTATGTGAGCGGTACAACGTTGTTCACGCTGGGGCTGGGCGACGTGTTGCCTGCGAGCCATGTTGCGCGGATGCTGATTGTGGCGGAGGCGGGAACGGGGCTGGGGTTTGTGGCGCTGGTGATTGGGTATGTGCCGGTGCTGTACACGGCGTTCTCGGCGCGCGAGATCCAGGTGGCGCTGCTGGATGCGCGGGCGGGGTCTCCACCGACGGCGGGGGAGTTGCTATTTCGGCACAACTTCAATGGTGGGCATCATGCGCTGACGGCGCTGCTGGCAGAGTGGGAGAAGTGGTGTGCGCAGATGCTGGAAACGCATATCTCGTATCCGATTCTTTGCTACTACCGGTCGCAGCACGACAACCAGAGCTGGCTGGCGGCGCTGACGGCGGTGCTGGATACGTGTGCGCTGTTGATTACAACGATTGAAGGGCCGAGCACGCGACAGGCGCAGCTGACGTTCGCCATTGGGCGGCATACGCTGGTGGATTTGGGGCACGTGTTTCGGCAGGAGAAAGAGGGTCAGCGGCTGGGTGCGGAAGCTCCGCAGCGGTTGGGAGATGATGAGTTTGCGCGGCTGTGCGACCTTTTGGCGCAGGCAGGGTTTTCTCTATGCGGAGACTGGGGGGCGAGAGAGCGGCTGAACGCGATTCGGTTGTTGTATGAGCCGCACGCGTGTGCGCTGGCGGGCTATCTGAGGCTGCAGTTGCCGGGGTGGGCTCCGCCGGTGAAGGATGAAACGAAGCGGCGGGATCAATGGACGACAGTGGCGGAGTTGCGCTCTCCGAGCGCGATTGCGGATCGATTGACGGCGCATGTAAGTCGCCAGTCCACGGCGACGCATTTCGAAGATCATTGATAGGGTCGAGGGGCGGGGAAAAGGGCAGAAGCAGATTCCCAGAGGGAATGAAAGAAAGAAAGGAAAAGGCAAGAACGGGATAAAGCAGGTTCGCTCGCTGCGCTCGGAATGACAATTTCTTTCGGAAATTGTCAAAGAAAGGCAAAGTCAAGAGCAAAGGCAAATACAGGGATCCATCGCTTCGCTCTAGGATGACGGCGTAAAACGAACAACGGCAACGGCAACGGCAACGGCAACGGCGACGGCGACGGCGACGGCGACGGCAAAGGCAAAGGCGAAAGCAGTGGCGTAGGCAAGGAAAAATGCCAGAGTCGCATGAGGATGCGAGCCTGGCATCTGTGTTGCGAAGAAGTGGAGTTCGTTTAGCGGGGTAGTCCAGCTCCGCCGGCAGGGGCGGGGTTTAGTTTCTGGGTTGCGATCTCTGCGGCGGCTCCGGGCTTACCGGTGGAGTCCTTGCTCTTGTCCTTGAGAAGGGCGAGGATCTGACGGGCTTGGTCGGTCTTGCCCTGGGCTTGGTAGAGCTCGGCTAGCTGGAGCTGGGCGAGGTCGGCAGGGACGGTGCTGGACTTGCCCTTGCTGAGCTCGTTGTAGATGTCGATGGCCTTGGCATCCTGACCGGTCTGCTGATATAGGTCGGCGAGGGCATCCTTACCGAGAGCAGAGAGGCCGCTATCCCAACTGGAGGCGACCTTTTCAAGCGCCTGCTGAGCGGGGCCGGTCTGGCCCTGGTCCACGTAGGTAAGGCCGACGAAGTACTGGGCAAGGCGGCCGGAGGTAGTGAGGCCGTACTGGTTGGCTACCTGCTGGAACTGAGCGTTCGCGGCGGCGGCGCGGGACTTGGCATCGGGGTAGGTCTTGACGCCGGGGGCGGGGGGTTCGCCGGTGGCGGAGAGAGGAGCCTGATAGACCTCCATGGCCTGACCGAAGGCGGTCGAGGCGGCGGAGGACCGGCTTTGGTAGAACGAATAGCCGGCGACGATCGCGATGATCGCTACCACGGCGGCGATGCCGGAGATGATGGCGGTGCGGCGATGCTCTTCCGTCCAATGGACGCCGGCTTCGGTGAGGGCGTGAAACTGATCCTGCTTTTTCAACTGACGCTTGGTTGCGTTATCCACGAACGATCCGTCCTTCAGAGCTACAAAGAGATTGCCGGGCCCACCGCCCGTGCATCGTTTCAGTTTAGCAGGGAACAGCGCGCGGGGGCGGTCGCAGGGGGGATTTCGGGGTTGCGCGGGGGTGCAACGGGGGTAGTTCGATTGTTGGGGACGGTTCTTGCAGAGAGTGCTTGCCAATCGTGTTTGCATGGGCATAGTATCTGCGTCGGATCAATCCCAGCTGCACTAATTTTGAAGCACTGCCAGCGGGCTAGATCGCACGTCCAGAATTGTACTGTTCATCAAGAAGCAGACAAGAAAACCGCAGGAATCGGCAGGGTAATCGAGAAGCCGACCGGTGGCTGCACGAAGACTTAGGAGCGTCAAAAACGTTATGGCTTGGTACGCGTACTGCATCACCGAACGTAGTGCATTTTCTGAACTCGGTCGGCATAGAAGGCCGATGCCACTTACAGGGGTCACAGGACTTTTCGGAAATCAAACCTTTCTCTTTCCCGCAGCCGATCTGGCTGTGGTGGTATCAGAACATCTACCTGAAGACGCAGCGAAGTTAGTCACCGTGGAGGGCCAGTCCGCGGCGCGGGAGCATGCCCGGGTGATTTCGGGCTGCTTTGCGAAGTCGACGGTGCTGCCGTTCCGGTTCGGCACGACGTTCGAGGACGATGAGGCGCTGCGGCGGTCGGTTCGGTCGAACCAGCGGCACTTTATGGCCAACGTCGAGCGGTTGCGGGGAATGGCGGAGATGCACCTGAAGGTCGTGGTGGATGACATCTGCCCGGAGACAAAGGGTGTGAAACATACATACCAGGCGGCGGGACAGGAGTATCTATCCCACCTAAGAGAGTCGGCCTCACGGCAGCGGGAGCGGCAGTCGCGGGCGCGGGCACTTTCGTTGCAGATGCACCGGATGTTCCTGCCGGTGGCCGAAGAAGTGACCTGCAAGCGGATGGAGTCCGGCAAGATGCTGCTGGATATCGCTCACCTGGTGGAGAAAAAGACCGTGGAGCGTTATCAGAACAAGTACAGCACGGTGACACTCGAGCTTAAGGACTGCGCGATGCAGCTTTCGGGGCCGTGGCCGCCGTATCACTTTGTGCATCGCGAGCAGCGCGGGCACGCGTAGGGGTTAGGGATTAGGAAAGGCCTCGGCGATTGCCGGGGCCTTTGTTTTTTGCGGGATCCGGAAAAAGTTTCTCGGCGCCTAACCTTCACTTCTGTGGGAATGCGATTTGCCGGATTCAGACCATGGTTCGATTCGTTGGCCCCATTCTGAGCTTAGGTCTCTCCAGTCCGGATTGCTTGCGATGATGAGAGTGACCTTCTTGATGCGCAACCAACCCTTTAGTTCCTTTTCGCGGGCGATGGCGGTTGTCATGCTGGCGAAGCGTTCGAAGTAGACAAGCTTCTCGATGCCATAACGGGCTGTGAACGAGTCTGGCGATGTGTGGTTCTTGTGTTGCCAGACTCTGGCCTCGAGGTTTGAGGTGACTCCGATGTAGAGCTTTTTGAATCCGCTGGCGAGGATGTAGACGTAGGTGAATTCGCCGATGGGGACTCCTTGTGGTTCTTGCTGCTGCGAGCAGAATACAGGGATCCTTCGCTTCGCTCTAGGATGACGGCGTGAAACAAACAACGGCAACCGCAAAGGCGACAGCAAAAGCAGATACGCCAGGCCAACGAGTTTCCTAATCCCTGATCACAGCTTCTACTGCGGGGGTGGGCTTTTTTTTGCGGCTCAGGACGGAGCTGCGGCGGCGGGTGCCGGTGGAGACGTGGTCGATCTTTCTCCAGAAGCCGATGAAGTAGTCGGAGGCGGAGATGATGGAGAGGATGGTCATCCAGTAGGTGGCGGTTACGGCGATGAGCTTGACGCTGATGGGGAACCAGCCGATGAGCCAGGTGTCCCAGCGGTGGTTGAGGATGGCGGCTACAACGGCGACGATCTGGACGACGGTTTTGAGTTTGCCGAGGTCGCTGGCCTGGATGGTGAAGCCTTCGCTGGAGGCGATGGAGCGGAGGCCGCTGACGAGGAATTCTCGGCCGATCACGAGGACGGCGATCCAGGGCTTCATGACGTGGGGGTTGTAGGCGACCAGGAGGATGAAGGCGGCGGTGACCATGAGCTTGTCGGCGAGGGGGTCGAGGAGCATGCCAAGGGTGGTGATCTGGCCGCGGCGGCGGGCGAGGAAGCCGTCCAGGCCGTCGGTGACCGAGGCGGTGATGAAGATGGCGGAGGCGATGAGTTCCTGCTCGCCGTGCGCGCCGTGCCAGGGAAAGCGGGGGGAGAGTGCCCAGATCAGCAGTGGGACGCTTGCGATACGGGTCAGCGTTATGGAGTTGGGCAGATTCACGTGACAGTGAGCCGGGCAGCAAATGCGAAGCCGCGAATACTGTCATTCTCCCATAAGAGCAGGGGTCGAGGATTAGGGAACAGGTATCAAGAAAAGGCCCCGGCGATTACCGAGGCCTTTTCCTAGTGGCTGAGTCCGGGACCGAACTCTGCAGTTATGCGTAGATGCCGCGCTGCTTGGTGGTGTGAGCAACGCGGTCGATAGCCAGCATGTAGGCTGCGATGCGGTTGTTGACTCCATGGGCGATGGAAAAGTGGAGGACGTCGTTGAAGCTGTCGATCATGATGCGATCGAGGCGCTGGTTGACTTCGTCTTCGGTCCAGAAGTAGCCCATGCGGTCCTGGACCCACTCGAAGTAGCTGGTGGTGACGCCGCCGGCGTTGGCGAGGATGTCGGGGATGACGAAGATGCCCTTTTCGGACAGGATGTCGTCGGCGACGGGGGTGGTGGGGCCGTTGGCGCCTTCGCAGAGGATGCGGCACTTGAGATTGGCGGCGTTACGGCTGGTGATGACGTTTTCGGTGGCCGCAGGGATGAGGACGTCGCACTTCTCGATGAGGATGGCATCCTTGTCGAAGGGCTCGGCGCCGGCGAACTTATGGATGGTGCCGGTGCGGGCTTTGTGTTCGAGGAGCTCGGAGATGTCGAGGCCGTCGGGGTTGTAGAGAGCGCCATCGTACTCGCCGATGCCGATGATCTTGTAACCCTTGTCCCAGAGGAGCTTGGCGGCGTTGGATCCGACGTTGCCGAAGCCCTGAATGATGACCGAGGTCTCGGAGGGGATCATGTTGAGGTGCTTGAGGGCTTGGTCGGTGACGACGGAGATGCCGCGGCCCGTGGCCTCGCGACGACCGCGAGAGCCGCCGAGCGAGACGGGCTTGCCGGTGACGACCGAGGTCATGGTCTGGCCCATGTGCATGGAGTAGGTGTCCATGACCCAGGCCATGGTCTGCTCGTTGGTGCCCATGTCGGGGGCTGGGACGTCTTTTTCGGGGCCGATGAATTCGATGAGCGCGGCGGTGTAGCGGCGGGTCATGCGTTCGAGCTCGCCTTCGGACATGGTCTTGGGGTCACAGATGACGCCGCCCTTTGCGCCACCGAAGGGGATGTTGACGACGGCGCACTTCCAGGTCATCCAGGAGGCGAGGGCGCGGACTTCGTCGAGCGAGACGTCGGGGCCGTAGCGGATGCCGCCCTTGCAGGGGCCGCGGGAGATGGAGTGCTGGACGCGGTAGCCGGTGAAGACTTCGATGTGGCCGTCGTCCATGGAGACGGGGATGTGCACGATGATTTCGCGGGAGGGGTAACGGAGGACTTTCCAGATTCCGGGTTCGAGGTTGAGTCGTTTGGCGGCCTCATCAAAGCGCGCGGCTTGCGCGAGCCATGGATTGGTCTCCTGCTCCAGGGAGAGAGGAGCGGCAGGTGTGGTGGTTTGCATCGGTGTTTCCTTTTCTGCTGCGGGCCCGGTTCGGCCCAGCGTTGGGAGGCCGGATAGAGCGGCTTCCGTAGGTATCAATCGTTCTCCGGCCATCGTCTTGTCTCCTCGTGCAGGCCCAGCGTGGATTAGACGCTTGGGCGGGAGGCGGGGAGTCAATTTATGAGTCAAATCATTCCTGTCTTGGTCAGACCGGTCTGTGACCAAACTTGGCGAGTATAGGCCTGTCTTTCAGCCGTCGGCAAGGCACATAGGTGACTTTATCGGCACATTGAGAACAGGCGATTACGACTTGCGCAAGGTGCATGAAATGTGCTCAAAGGATGGGGTTATTTGTAGGGTCGAAGGGGCCTGCGAGGAGGGAAGCTGCATCTCAGAAGGGAGGTCCTGTAGAGGCATTATTAGGAGAGACGATGATTCGAACGAAGGTGTTGGCTGGAGCGGTGATGAGTGGCGTGATGTTGATGGGTGCGATGGGATGTCAACAGGCTCCGCCACCGGCGCCGACCGTGGTGGTGGAACATCAGAATGATGGGCATGACCATGACCGGGACCGGCAGCCTCCGCCTCCGCCACCGCAGGACCGGAGAGACCAGGCTCAGCGGGACCAGGATCACAGGAATCCTCCGCCTCCGCCGCGGCCACCGCAGTAGCGTTTCGTTTGAGAACGGCATCTTACCGAGGAGCATTATGCGGAAATTCGAATCAGGAGAATTTATAGAGAATGAGACTTAAGAGACAGATTGCTGCTTTGCTTTTCGCGAGCGTGGCGATGCTGGGGCTTGCCGGCTGCGACCACCATCATCATCATGACCACTATCCACCACCGCCTCCTCCGCGCGGCGATCACTACTAAGGGCGGCCTGTGAGGAAGGGCCGTTGATGAAAAGCGGGTGAGGCGTCTGGCTCGGTATGATGAGTGGATGCCTCACTCGCACTCGTTCACGACTCCAACTTTGCGCGAATTTCAGAAGCTTGCACGCGAGTATTCGCTGGTGCCGGTGACGCGGACCGTGGCTGCGGATTTGGAGACGCCGGTGTCCGCGTTTTTGCGTGTAGCCGCGGAGGAGCCTGAGGCGTTTCTGCTCGAGTCGGTGGAGGGCGGCGAGCAGGTGGGGCGGTACACGTTTATCGGGATTCGTCCTTATAAGAAGATGACCGCGAAGGGTGGGCGGATCACGGTTGTTGAGGGGCGGAAGCGGCGGACGTATGAGGGAGATATTTTTGAGGAGTTGAAGGCGGCGCTCGAGGGAGAGCGACCGGCGAAGGTGGCGGGGCTGCCTCCATTTACTGCTGGTGCCGTGGGATTCTTTTCTTACGATGTGGTGCGTGTGATTGAGGAGTTGCCGGAGATTGCGGTGGATGAGCTGCATGTTCCGGATGCGCATTTGATGTTTTTTGATGAGGTGCTGGCGTTCGATCATGTGAAGAAAGCGATTCACTTGATGGTGACGGTGGGCGCGCAGGGCCGGGTGGGAAAAGGTGGAAAGCCGGACGCGGCGGGGTATAAGGCTGCGGAGAAGCGGCTGAATCGGCTGGAGAAGATGTTGAGTGCGGCGATTGTGCTGCCGCGGAGGCGCGGGGCTGTGAAAGGCGCGCTGAAGCTGAAGGCTCGGACGAAGATGGCCGACTATCTGCGTGGCGTGGAGCGGGTGAAGGAGTACATTGCCGCGGGTGATGTGTTTCAGTGCGTGCTGAGCCAGAGGTTTGATTGCGAGCCCGGGGTAGATCCGTTTGAGATTTACCGGTCGCTGCGGATTGTGAATCCTTCGCCGTATATGTACTTTTTGCGGTTTGGGCTGGAGTGGGCATCTGCATCCCACCCATCCGCCAAAGAGCGGCGTATGAATGGGGCACCCGGCTTTTCTGGAAAACGCGAGGCGCATATTGTCGGGTCTTCGCCGGAGTTGCTGGTGAGGGTGCATGAGGGGAAGGTGGAGTATCGGCCGATTGCGGGGTCGCGGCCGAGGGGGAAGGATGAGGTGCAGGATCGGGCGCTGGAGGCTGATCTGCGTGCGGACGCGAAGGAGGTGGCCGAGCATGTGATGCTGGTCGACCTGGGGCGGAATGATGTGGGTCGGGTGAGCGAGTTTGGCAGCGTGAAGGTGAAGGACCTCATGTTTGTGGAGAGGTATTCGCACATCATGCATTTGGTGAGCAAGCTGGAAGGGACGCTGCGGAAGGGGCTGGCGCCTATTGATGCTTTCAGGGCTTGCTTTCCGGCTGGGACGTTGAGTGGTGCGCCGAAGATTCGGGCGATGGAGATTATTGAGGAGCTGGAGCCGGCGCGGCGCGGGGTGTACGGTGGCGCGATTTTTTATGCGGACTTCAGCGGGAATCTGGATTCGTGTATTGCGATTCGGACACTGTTTATGGAGGGGGAGAAGGGGTATATCCAGGCGGGGGCGGGGATTGTGGCGGACTCGGTGCCGGTGAAGGAGCACGAGGAGTGTGGGAATAAGGCGAAGGCCGTGGTGCGGGCGATTGAGCGGGCGCGGGGGTAGGGACTTATGGAGAAGGCTCTTATTTTGTCGTACGCGTATCACGACGTCGACATTCTCGAATTAAAGGTGAGTGTTTGGAACGGCTCTTTTGGCGGAGGCACAAAAGTTTATGTCGGCCGGACGGATCTCGGGGACGTCGTCGAGACGCTGAAGGGATTTCCCGTTAATCCCCGAGATGAACGCGAAGTCACCTTGGGTATGTTTGGCGAAAAGTTCGCGGGTGGTGCAGCGCGGCTTCGGTTTTACTGCAAAGATGGTGCGGGGCACGGGATGGTTGAGATTCAGATAGAAGACGATCATGCTGGCGGAACAATTACTCAGTCGGTAAGAATGATCGCTTCCATCGAGGCGGCATCGATCGATTCGTTCTTGCCAGAACTTGACCTGATTGGCAAGCAATTCTCAGGATCCGCAGCTTTGCACTTCGAGAAGTAGCAATCCAAGTCGACTAGTCGGACTCATCTTGTTTGAAGGCCCAGTAGATGCCGGCGGCGATTTGGGTGGCGCCGATGGCTCGGGTGAGGTTGGGGCGTTTGGAGAGGCCATGCATTAGGTCGCGCCAGGGTTTGGGGCCGCGCTTCCAGGCGTTGGCGTCGGCTACAGGTTGGATGAGGGCCATGACGCCGTCGCCGATGAGGACCATGGCGGCGAAGTGCTTTGCGCGGGTGGGGTTCGTGATGAACATATTGGGTTGGAGGGGGTTTTAGGCGCGTGCTGTTGTCTGGGTGGCGGGTGTCAGCGCGCGAATGAAGCCCAGGGCTAAAGCCCTTTGCTCGTGGGGTCTTTTTCAGGGGGCTGAAGCCCCCTGCTAATCCGGTGGAACAGGCAACGGCAACTGCAACAACAACGAAAGAAGCAGATTCCCAGAGGGAATGACAGAAAGAAAGGCAAGTGCAAAGGTAAATGCCAAGGGCAACTGCAAGGGCAACTTCCAATGCGGGGATCTCTCCACTACGGCCTGCGGCCTCCGGTCGAGATGACGGGGGTTGGGTTATGGAGGCTATGTTCGGTGAGGTGCTGGATGGGTGCAGCGTAAACTATCGGGGTGATGGTCTTCGTGCTCGACAACTACGATTCGTTTACGTACAACCTCGTGCAATATATGGGGGAGTTGGGGGCTGAGGTGGTGGTGCGTCGTAATGATGAGGTGACGCCGGAGGAGATTGTGGCGATGCGGCCGGAGCGGATTCTGTTGTCGCCGGGGCCTTGTACGCCTCAGGATGCGGGGATTTTGATTCCGCTGATTCAGCATCTGGCGGCGCTGCCGAAGAAGGAACAGATTCCGGTGCTGGGCGTTTGTTTGGGGCACCAGGCGATTGGCGCGGCCTTTGGCGGAGACGTGGTGCGGGCTCCGCAGCTGATGCATGGCAAGACCAGCGTGGTGGAGCATGACGGGCGGACGATCTTCAAGGGGATTCCCAAGCCGATGACGTGCACGCGGTATCACTCGCTGATTGTGGAGGAGGGGACGCTGCCGGAGAAGCTGGAGGTGTCGGCACGGGTGGCGGGTGAAGGTGGCAAAGGTTTGATTATGGCGCTACGGCATCGGACGCTGCCGATTGAGGGTGTGCAGTTTCATCCCGAGAGCGTGCTGACGGATCACGGGAAGCAATTGATTGCGAATTTCTTGAAGCAGTGAAGAAGCAGCGTTCCTAAGCGACTAAGCCGCGTGGCAGAAAAGCGGCTTTACGTGCGGCTGAAGCCCGTACCCTTCAATGGTCGGACCGTCTAACGATAGAGGAGCACAGGCAATCACGATGCGAAGCGTAACGATCGTACTTCTTGCTGCCGTGAGCGGCGTCGCGCTTGCGCAGCAGCAGACAGTGCCGGTGATGGGGACGGTCGCTACGAGGGATGCGCTGGTGACGGGTGGGCTCGAGGTGAAGGGGGATCGGGCGCGGCTGATGTCGAATGCGAGTGTGACGGCGTATGACCATACGGCGCAGGTGAAGCTGGAGCGCGGAGGCGAGGTGCTGGTGTGTGCGACCAGTCAATTTCATCTGCTGCACTCGGGGACGGGGAATGGGCTGTTGTTTGGGCTGGATCGCGGGGCGATCGAGCTGCATACGCCGACTGAGGGGCAGGATGTGATCTTGACGCCGGATATACGGTTCTCTGTGGAGTCGAAGGGGAGCTATGACCTGCGGATACGCGTGGCGCGCGATGGCGATACGTGCGTGGAGAATGTCGGGAAGAATGCTCCGGTGCTGATGCTGAACGATGCGTTCTCGCGGGCGAGCTATCGGCTGATGGCGGGGCAGCATGTGCTGTTTGAGCGCGGGAATCTGCACGAGGTGGTGGATAACGAGCGGTCGCCTTGTGGGTGTCCGGGGTCGGAGAAGCCGGAGCATCTGGCCGAAAATGCGAGTGCGGCCACGAAGGCGGCAGCCCAGAATCCTTTCCCGGCGGCAGAGAGTGAAGGGCTGGCGCCGACGCAGCCGGTGGCGAATTCTCCGGCGGGTGAAACACAGACGCAGGTGGCGACTACGTTGGCCTATGCGCCCGGACAGGGTACGCCGCCGAGCGCGGTGGAGACTCCAGAGCAGATTGAGGCGGATAGCTTGACGCCGCCGGTCGCGCCGCCGGCGGTGAAGCATTCGTTTGGGTATAAGTTCAAGCACTTCTTTTATAGGCTGTTCCATTCGGGGTCGTAGGCGGGCTCAAGTGCTAACACCAGATTCCCGATGGGAATGACAGAAAGAAAAGCAAGAGCAACGGCAACGGCCTTGACGCAAAGGTCGCAACGTTAGCCAAGTTTCGCGAAGCAGGTAGCGGCGGAAACGAAGGTTCGCGAAGGTGAAGACGGCAGCTGGGCTACAAGCGGTTGGGCTACAATTGTAGGGTTGGGCTGTTCCTCTTTAGGCCCCATCCTTTACCCAAAGAATCAGGAGTTTTCTATGGCGATTCAGGCCACACAGATGCGTCCCGGCATGGTGATCAAGTTCAAGGACGACCTTCATCTCGTCTTCAGCGTAGAGCATCGGACGCCGGGCAACCTGCGGGCGTTTATCCAGGCGAAGCTGAAGAATATTCGAACGGGCGCGATGTATACGGAGCGGTTTCGGTCGCCCGATCCGATTGACCGTGTGCATGTGGATTCGATCAAGATGGAGTACCTGTACAACGACGGCGATGACTACTACTTCATGGACCAGTCGAATTACGAGCAAACGGCGCTGAAGCGGGATACGCTGGGCGATGCGGTGGATTATTTGACTTCAAACTTGTTGATTGAAGTTAGCTTTCACGATGGCAAGGCTGTCGGGATTGAGCTGCCGACGGCGGTTGAGATGACCGTAGTGCAGACCGAGCCGGGGATCAAATCGGCGACGGCGAGCTCGGTGACGAAGCCGGCGACGACCGAGACGGGGCTGGTGGTGCAGGTGCCTCCGTTCATCAACGAGGGCGAGAAAATCCGCGTGGATACGGCTGAAGGCGCGTACATGAGCCGGGCGTAAACAAGAGCCTCCGATGGTGGTCCACTTTCTTATTTGCGGACGTGTGCAGGGCGTGGGGTTTCGCTGGTTCGTGCATCGCGAGGCGGCGGAGCTTGGGCTGCGTGGATGGGTACGCAATACGGATGCAGGCGAGGTTGAGGTTGTTGCGGCGGGAGATGTCGAGACGATTGCCGAGCTGCGCGCGGAGTTGCACAGGGGATCGCGCGGAAGCCGCGTGGATGCTGTGATTGAACATGAGTTGACAGAGGCCGAGGGTGAGTCGCTCGGCGCATTTGAGATTGAAGGAGCCTGGTAAGAAAAGATAACCAGGTCAGGAGATTTGATGACGAAGCCTATTGATTGTGAGCCGTTGAAGGAGATGATCCGCGCTGTACCGGATTTTCCGAAGCCGGGGATTTTGTTCTATGACATTACGACGTTGCTCAAAGACAAGACGGGCTTTGCGCAGCTGATTGACGCGTTTGCGCAGTACTACATCAACAAGAAGGTAGATCTGGTGCTGGGGATTGAGGCGCGTGGATTTATCTTTGGGCCGGCGCTGGCGTATCGACTGACCGCGGGGTTTGTGCCGGTGCGCAAGCCAAAGAAGCTGCCGGCTCCGGTAGAGCGCGTGCAGTATGACCTAGAGTATGGGAGCGACTCGCTGGAGATTCACTCGGATGCGATTTTGCCGGGGCAGCGGGTGATTATTGTGGACGACCTGCTGGCGACGGGCGGAACGATGGAGGCGACCATTGAGCTGGTGCGGCGGATGGGCGGCGAAATTGTGGGGTTGACGGTGGCGATCGAGCTGGACTTTTTGAAGGGGCGGGATAAGTTTCCAGAGATTGATGTGTTTAGCTTGATGCACTACGACGAGTAAGGGAGTTTGCGATGCGGCGGATGCTGGCGGTGGCGCTAGGGATGATGCTTGCTGTCTCTGCGGCGGGTGCATGGGCGCAGGGAGATGCTCAGAAGCCAGACACAGATGAGTGGGGAAAGCTGGTTGCGGCGAACAATCTGGATTTGAAGGGAAACCCGCCGTTTCACCTAGGGATGACGTTCCAGCTGTACGACCTGAGCGGCAAGCCGGCGGAGACGGGAAGCTTCGAGGTGTGGTGGACGGCGCCGGGCAAGCAGCGGACCGTGGTGCATCTGGCTGGATTGAATGAGAACGGACGCGCGCCGGAAGGGTCGAATGCCACGTTGGTGCGGGATTCCTACTTGGTGGGAGAACTGCTGGAGTCAGCGATTCATCCTGTGCCGAGTGTGCCAGCGCCTACGGATCTGCTGACGAGGTCGGTGAAGTTCGGAAAGATCGAATTGGAGTGCATTGAGCCTAAGCCGAGTCCCGTTGATGCAATGAACGCGCGGCCTGGAACGGCTTGTGTGGCACCGCACACTACGAATGTTCTGATCATGCAGGGGCTCGGCGGCAATATGGTCATGATCCGGCCGGGGACGGGAAAATTTCATGGCACTTGTGTAGCGCTTGATTTGCGGATTGCTTACCTTGGGACGGATGCGATTGCGGGCAAGCTGACGACTCTACAGGTCGATGATGCGGCGAAGCTGGAAGCGGAGACTTCTGCAGCGACGACGTCTGGAGTCACGGTTGCGCGGATGTCTGGTGGAGTCGTTGCGGGGCATCGGATTAAATTCACGGAGCCGACCTATCCGGAGGTTGCCAAGATTGGGCATCTGAGTGGCTCGGTATTGTTGAGCGCGATCATCGGTGTCGACGGAAATGTACGCAGGCTGGTGCCGATTGCGAGCACCAATCCGATGTTTACGGATGCGGCGATGGAAGCTGTGAAGAAGTGGAAGTATTTGCCGTATCTGTTGAACGGAGAGCCTACGGAAGTGGATACGACGATCACAGTGAATTTTTCTTTGTACGGGCGGTGAATTTCTTCTTAAGGTCACGGCAAGGGATGACCGCCGCAATTAGGTGTGGCTGCGCGTTGGAAATACACTACTAGTCGGGTTCGTTGCGAGGTTTGCAGGCATCTACAGAGATGCGGGCCTAATCACGATCCCCGAGTTTGAGATTGAAAGGAACTTCTTGTGACTCCAATTCATTCCGATGCTCTTGTTTTCTTTGGTGCTACAGGCGACCTGGCCTATAAGAAGATCTTTCCTGCCTTGCAAGCGATGGTGAAGCGCGGCGCGCTTACCGTGCCCGTGATTGGCGTGGCCAAGGCAGGATGGAATCTGGACCAACTTAAGGCGCGGGCGAAGGACAGCCTTGAGCAGCATGGAGGACTGGACGCGGCGGCGTGGGAGAAGTTGAGTTCGCTGCTGAAGTATGTCGATGGGGATTATGGCGATGCAGCCACGTTCGTCGCCGTGCGCGAGGCGTTGGGAGGCGCAAAACATCCGGCGCACTACCTGGCGATTCCGCCATCGCTGTTCGAAGAGGTGGTCGATCAACTGGTGAAGTCTGGGTCGGCAGACGGGGCGCGGATGATTGTGGAGAAGCCATTTGGTCATGATCTGGCTTCGGCGCAGGAGTTGGACCGGATTCTGTTGAAGGCATTTCCGGAGTCGTCAATTTTTCGGATTGATCATTATCTGGCGAAGGATCCGGTGCACAACATGGTGTCGTTCCGGTTCTCGAATTCTTTTCTGGAACCGCTTTGGAATCGCGATCACATTCAGAGTGTGCAGATTACGATGGCGGAAGACTTTGGGGTGCAGGGGCGCGGCGCCTTCTACGATCAGACGGGTGCGGTCCGAGACGTGATTCAGAACCATTTATTCCAATTGATGTGCAACCTGGCGATGGAGTCGCCGGCACGCAAAGATGCCGAATCTCTTCGGGATGAAAAGGTCAAGGTGTTGAAAGCGATCTCTCCGATTGAAGTCAAGAATATTGTTCGGGGGCAGTTCCGTGGGTATTTGGATGAGAAGGGAGTGGCTGCGGGGTCCCAGACGGAGACGTACGCTGCGCTCAAGTTGGAGATCCAATCGTGGAGATGGGCGGGCGTTCCGTTTTACATTCGCGCGGGAAAGAATCTGCCGGTCACCTGCACGGAGGTGATCACGAAGTTGAAGTGCCCGCCTGTGACTAAATTTACAGATGCGCTTATTCCGGGGAACTATATACGGTTCAGGATCAGTCCGGATATGATGATTGCGATGGGCGTGTCCGTGGCGGCGGCCGAAGATCAATCGAAGCGGGATTCCGTAGAGCTAGTGGCTAGCCGCCAACCGCAAAAGGAGGAGATGGAGGCGTACGAGCGAGTACTGACTGATGCGATGATCGGGGATTCAAGCATCTTTGCGCGCCAGGATTATGTGGAAGAGGCATGGCGGATTGTTGATCCGGTGCTGAAGGCCAACACTCCGGTCTACACGTACGAACCGCATAGCTGGGGGCCGAAGGAAGCTGACGCAGTGGTGCCACCGGGAGGATGGGTGGAACCGATTGTAGGCGCAGACGTGACGGATGCAGCGGGGCAAGGTGTGGGTCAGAAGTAAGTGGACATGATGTGCCACAGGGATCGCTAAAGGCTTCCGAGGGAGAAGTAGTCGCGAACAGCAATGATGAACCAGAGGACCGGTGCGGCGAGAAGTAGAGCGTCGATGCGATCGAGAACGCCACCGTGACCGGGAAGGATGGTTCCCGAGTCTTTGACGCCGGCGCCACGCTTGAGGGCGGACTCGAGCAGATCACCGAACTGAGCGGCAACATTGAGAACGACCGCGAGAATCAAAAAGACCCACCACGGCTCCGATGTGTGGAGCTTGGTGAAGGACGAATTCTGCTGCGTAAACCAGTCGCCGAGCAGGATCAAGCCCATACCGAAGATGCAGGAAGCAAGCACAGAAGCGATTGCTCCTTCCCATGTCTTGTTCGGTGAAAGGCGTGGGGAGAATTTGTGACGGCCGAAGCGTTTTCCGATGTAAAGGGCGGCGATGTCACCAGACCAGACGCAGAGGAAGAGAAACAAAAGAAGAGCTACGCCGTTCTCTTGGTTGAATATCTGTGCGAGAAGCATGAGCGGATACGCGACATAGATCAGCATGAGCAGACCGCCAGAGGTCTGCCACAGGACGCTTTCGAGCGGGCTACTGAATACAACTACTGCGAAGAGTACGAAGGTCGAGAAAGCAACGACGGTGATGGTCTCCATCGGCTGGAAGAAGGCAGCAAGGAAAAAGAGCGTGATTGCCGAGACAGCCCACCAGAGCGGAATCGGGTAACCGCCTAGGCGCGCGATGGTGCGGAACTCCAATGCAGCGAGTCCGGCAACGATGGCGGCGAAAACCGTGACCATCCAGAGCTTGCCGAAGAAGACTAAGGCTGCGACGAGTGCGATGAGGACGATTGCCGTAAGGATGCGCTTCATGTGCCTTGTTGAGGATACATCGTTGAGCATGAGAACGACTGTGGATGAGTTGGTTGCGGCCAGACGTGTTGCTGACGGACTACAATTTCTTTGCTTTCTGCGGTAGGTACCGTTTGGTTCGCCGTAAGGAGGATCCGTTTGATGAATGGCCGGGTATCGCGAAGGCATTTTCTACAGATGTCGGGATTGGCCGTTGCAGGGTCGGGATTGAAGGGACGCGGGTTCGCGTTGGATGCGGTGGAACAACGGCCTCTGATGGAGGTTGGGTATCAGCAGGTTACGCTGAAGAGCGCGCCGCACCTGGCGCAGGTGGAGAACACGCAGGGCATTCTGATGGGCCTCAGTAACGATAGCCTTCTCAAGCCGCTGCGGGAAATGGCGGGAGTGCCGGCGCCGGGGGAGGATCTTGGGGGATGGTATTCGTATCGGAAGGATTACAACTTTCGCACGGACCCGGTGGGATTTGCTCCGGGTTGTAATTACGGGCAATGGGTTTCCGCGCTGGCGCGAAACTATGGGGTGACCGGTGATACGGCATCGCGGGATAAGGTGTTGCAGTTGAACCGGTCGTTTGCTGAGACGATCGGGGTTCGATATTACGATGTGAATCGCTTTCCGGCCTACTGCTATGACAAGGTGGTGTGCGGGCTGATGGATTCGCACCGGCTGGTACAGGATCCCGATGCTTTCCGGTTATTGGATGCGAGCACGGATGCGGTTGTGCAGGTGATCCCGGGACATGCTGTGGAACACGATGTTGCGTGGCGGCCGAATCGGGATATTTCGTGGGATTGGGACGAGAGTTACACGCTGCCGGAGAATCTTTACCTGGTGTATGGGATGGGAGCGGGGGAGCGCTATCGCAAGCTGGCGCGGCAGTATTTGAATGATGAGGTATTCGATGCGCTTGCGCGCGGAGAGAATTCGCTGGCGAACAGGCATGCTTATAGTTATGTGAACTCGCTGTGCTCGGCGATGCAGGCGTACCTGGTGGATGGAAGTGAGAGGCACCTCGAGGCGGCGAGGAACGGGTTCGAGATTCTGCAGGCGCAGAGCTTTGCGACGGGTGGGTGGGGGTCGGATGAGACCCTGCAGGCTACGGGATCGAGCGCGCTGTATGAGAGTTTGACGAAGACCCATCATAGCTTCGAGACGCCGTGCGGATCGTATGCGCATATGAAGTTGACGCGGTATCTGCTGCGCGCGACTCGTGATGGAAAGTATGGCGACAGCATGGAGCGAGTGATGTACAACACGGTGCTGGGGCGCGGCCGTTGAAGGCGGATGGAAGCACGTACTATTACTCGGATTACAACTTTGCGGGGCGGCGGGTGTATCACGATGGCAACTGGGCGTGCTGCGCGGGCACGCTGCCACAGGTGGCGACGGACTATGGGATCAATAGCTATCTGCAGGAATCGGGTACGGTGTGGGTGAATCTGTATATCCCGTCGGTGCTCCGGTGGAATGTTGGAGCGAATCGGATTCAGATGGAGCAGGTGGGTACGTATCCGTTGAGCGATGCGGTGGAGTTTCGAATGACGGCGGCGCGACCGGAGGCGTTTGCGCTGCATCTGCGGATTCCGGCTTCGGTAGATGGAGCGCGGGTTGCAGTGAACGGAAAGGCGATGCCGCTCGAGGTGACGAAGGGCTTTGCGGTGGTTCGGAGGACGTGGAAGAGCGGCGATGTGGTGGAGTTGGAGTTGCCGTCGAGGCTGAGAGTGGAGGCGATTGATGCGGCGCATCCTGATGTGGTGGCGTTGATGAAGGGGCCGTTGGTGCTGTTTGCGAAGACCGAATCGCAGCCGGTGCTGACCCGGAAGCAAGTGCTGGGAGCGCGGCGCAATGGGAGTGCGGAGTGGGTGGTAGATACGGGCGAGGCGCCGCTAACCTTGGTTCCGTTTACGGAGGTTGGGGACGCCGCATATACCACTTACTTGAAGCTGTCGTGAGGTATACGCGGCGGCGAGGTTAGGGTGTGGGAAGACTGCAGAAGAACGGGTTCTGCGCGCAGAGAGCGGCGTTCTGACTGGATACCTTGTTGTCGAACTCATGCTTCATGATGAGGCCAGTAGCGACGGCAGCGCCTACGGTGATGGCAATGAGCCCGATGGCAAAGCCGGTGCCGTGGTAGTGGGGATAGGTGGTGAGGTCAGCGGTTTCAGTTTCGTCGAGCTGCTGGTTGGCGAGGACCTTGACACGACTGACGAGGTTGGTCACGGCGATATCGAGCCAGTGGGCGCGGGCTGCCTTGCGGCCGGCGATTTGGACAGGGGAGTTGACCGTCCAAAGCGTGACGTTGGATTTGGGATCCTTGATGGCGAGTTGGAAGGCGGGGCTGTTGATGGCGTAGGTGCCGGCGCGGTCGCCGTACACGCCGGTAACAGGCGCGATGTCGCGGAGTTGGAAGACGAGGTCGGCCTGGTCGGGGGAGCTGACGAGCTGGAAGTGTCCCCAGGCTTGCAGGGCAGCGTACACGCGGTTGTAGGCGTCTTGAGCGGTGATGGGGAAGTTTGCGTCGGCGCCGTTGTTGACGAGGAATATTGTGCGGGCTGCAGCGATCTGGGTAGGAACGGGCGCCTGCGATGGGACGGAGACTTTAGGAGGGGGAGGGGCTTGCGGGGTTTGGGCGGTCGCGGCTACTTGATGAATGGTGGCGGCGCGGGCGCTTTGGTTAAAGAGGATGGCGAAGGAAAGAACAGCTGCGATCGCGCGCAGAGCACGATGGAGGGTAGTACTTCCTGCAGGTTTCATGGTCGAGCCTCTATGGGTTGGCTGCTAGCAAATGTGCATGCCAACTGATTCAGAGAACGCAAACCATGCGGAAAAGACTCCGCCGGAAAGGGATTTATTTAGTTGCGGTGGTTTCGAGAATTATTTATGGAGCGGAAGGTTGCGCTGCTCCGTAGACCGCGATCGAGAGGGTGGGGTCGGCGTTAGTCCAGGCGGACGAAGTGAAGGTCGCGACGGGCGCGATGTTGCCGTCACCGGTGGTGGAGAACTTCAGGACCGTGGGGCTGGCGGTGCTTCCGCAGGTGGGCACGGAGACGACGTAGAGATAGCCTGCGTTGTCGAGGGCTATGCCACCGACACAGCCGAGGAGGGTGTTGCTGCCGGTGATGTCACGCAAGGGAGGCGTGTTGCCGGTGGCTGTGGGCTCGAAGATGAGGATGCTTGAGACGCCGGAGACGACGTTGGCGACGTAGAGATTGCCCGCGGAGTCGGTGGCGATGGCTTGCGGGGAGCCCACGGTCAGGGTGGTGAGCGCGCCGCCGATCGAACGGATGGGGGCACCGGTAGACGTGGTATTGAAGACGACGATGGGATTGGTGACGTCTTCGCCGGCGTTGACGATGTAGAGATTGTCGTTGGTATCGACTGCGGCAGCGGTGGGGTTGACGAGCGTTGAGGCGCCGCCGCCGGTAATGTAATCGGAGGGTGCGACAGAGCCGTTGGCTGTCGAGGCGAAGATAGCTACACCACTGTTTGCTTCGGGGAGTGCGAGGTCGCCAGCGGGGTCAACAGCGAGGCCGTTGGGCGCGGTGATTTGCGTGGTGGTGTTGAAGGGGATGCCGCGGATGGGCTGGGCGTTGTTGGAGGAGTTGACGGGGAACTCGAGAATGGAGTTGCCCGTGGTGCCTTCGGTGGCGGCGGTGTAGATGTCACCTGTGCCGTCGACGGCAAGGAAAGCGAGGGAGGTGACGTTGAGGTTGGCGATGATCGAGACGGGGGTCGCTGCGCCAGAGGCGGAAGTGGAGAACTGGAGAATGGTGCCGGTGGCGGCGGTCGTGGCGGTGGTGGCCTTGGCGGCGCTGCCGGTGGCGGGGGCAGGGCTGTTCTGAATGACATAGACGCCGGTGGAAGGAGCCCCGTTGGTATCGCCGAAGGTGGTGCCGTCGCCGCTGCAACCGGCGAGAGCGAGAACCATGGCGAGGCCAAGGGATGCGAACGCTGTTGCGGTCCGTGTTGGGGTCCGTGTAGCGATCGATACGGATGATTTCATGCCGCCTCCGTGGAATCTGTCCCGAGTGTCATAAGCCGACGCTAAAGCGTCGCGCCGAGTGAGAGGGAATCTCAACCAGCTAGTTGGATCATTTTTCTGATTCAAGCATATATCGGGAGGAGTCGGATAAAGGTAACAGGAGTAGCAGGAGAGATTCGGATCGAGGACTCTAATGAGATTCTTTATGAATAGGTGACGACTAGCGACGGGCTAATTCGGCTGGGGTATCGGCGGGGGTGGGAAGGGTATCGGAGAGGGACTCGTCGGTTGATTCCCCCAGGCCGCCGAAGCGGCGTTCGCGTTGCTGGAAGTTCGCGATGGCTTCGAGGAGGTGGAGGCCGCGGAAGTCTGGCCAGAGGCGGTCGGTGACAAAGATCTCGGCGTAGGCGATCTGCCAGAGGAGGAAGTTGGAGATGCGTTGCTCGCCGGAGGTGCGGATGACGAGGTCGGGGTCGGGCATGTGCGCGGTGTATAGCGCTGAGGAGATGTCGGGCTCATCGATTCGGGACTTGATGGCGTCGTCGACACCTTCGGCGGCGAGCATGTCTTCGAGGGAAATGCCGCGCTGGTGGGCTTCCGCGATGAGCTTGTGGACGAGAGTGCGCGCCGCGTCGACGATCTCGGAGCGAGCGCCGTAGTTAAGCGCGAGGGTGAGGGTGGTTCCGGTGTTCTTGGCGGTCTGCTCGGAGGCCCACTGCATGGTGTCCTGAACTTCCTGGGGAAGCTCGTGGGTGCGGCCGATGTAGGCCATGCGGATGTTGTTGTCGTTCATCCGCTTGACGTTGGAGATGAGGTAATTGCGAAGCAGCTTCATGAGGAAGTTGACTTCGTTCTTAGGGCGGCGCAGGTTGTTCTCGAGCGAGAACGCGTAGAGGGTGATCCAGGGTAGGTCGATGCGTGAGGCCGTCTCGACGACGAACTGAACGCACTCGGCGCCCTGCTGATGGCCGAGGAAACGCTTGAGGGCGCGCTTGCCGGCCCAGCGGCCATTGCCGTCCATGATGATGGCTACATGCTGCGGCAGGCGCGCAGGGTCGAGTGTGTCGTAGACGGCGCGCTCTTCGGGCGTAAGTTCGTGGGCCCGGTTGGAGCGATGATAGACGCGGCTGGAAGAGGATTCGCGCACGATGGACTCTTAAGAAAGACGATAGCTGAAAAGCGGAAACTAGGGAACCATAAGCCGAAAACCGGCCAAAAGAGGCAATTTATTTTGAGTAGGATGCACTAAATGCGGAGAGGCGTCGCAGCGCTCGTCCTGGTGAGAACGAGGGATGCGACGCCAGGAGGTACGATAACGCTGGACGGCTACTAGGCCATGCGGCGGTTGCGGCTCTGAGAGAGCTCGCGGACATGGTTGAGGAAGATCGACTTCTGGGTCGAGGTGAGGTGCGCAGTGTACTTGGCCACCTCGGCCAGGAAGGGATCGTTGAGCAGAACGGCAGTCTCGTCGCGATGACGAGTGGGTGCGTCGCGGAGCAGGGCGGAGATGTCCACCTGCAGGGCGCGAGCGAGGCGATCGAGCGAGGACAGGGTAGGCATCGCCTTGCCATTCTCGATCTTGGAGATGTAGGTGCGGGGCACGCCCATACGCGCGGCGAGCTGGCGCTGCGAGAGATTGCGGACGTGGCGAAGATCGCGCACGGCGGTAGCTACTTGTGGGCCGGACTCGGGAGCTTCGGTTGTGGATTCAAGAACCAGCGCGATGGCGGGCTGGACTTTGGGGGGCTCGGGCAGCAAAGACTTCTTGCAGCGACGGCAGGTGTCTGAAGCAGTGCGGAATTGCACCAGCTTGCAGGCTTCGCAGCGCAGAACTTCGCGTTGCGGTACCTCAAATACAGACGTCTCAGCTGTGCTGTCAGAAGCAGCCTGCGGCTGGACATCCATTGCGCTGACCTGCGCGATAAAGGTTGCCATAAGTTGTGTAATGCGGACGGCTGCCAGAGCGGGCACCGTTCGCTTGCGTCCGATAACGAAGGCAAGCGATGTGCTTAGAGTGACACTGGGTGTCGGAAGAGTCAAGGGTATTGCCGGTGATTCCACCAAAAAAGTGGTAGAAAATGGGATTGGAACCAAGGTGGTACATAGATTTTCCACGAATAGAGACTAAAGGAAAAGCGAGAGGGACCCGTGAGCGAAGCATTCGGAGCACAACAGGCGGAGGCGTTGCTGAGAGAGTGGACGGCGAATCCGTCGCTGGTGAAGCATGGGCTGGCGGTGGCGCGCTGCACGGAGAGTTATGGGCTGCGCGAGGCAGAGCGGTTGGGATTGGGTGGAGATGAGGGTGTGAGATTTGCGGAGATGTATCGATGCACGGGGCTGCTGCATGATTTCGATTACGATCGGCACCCGACGCCCGAGGAACATCCGTTTGTTGGGGTGAAGTTTTTGCGAGAGCGCGGCTGGCCGGAGGAGATGCTCCACGCGATCCTGGCGCATGCGGATTATTCAGGCGTGTTGCCGGACACGCATCTGGACAAGGCGCTGTTTGCGAGCGATGAGCTGGCGGGATTTCTTACGGCATGCGCGCTGGTGAAGCCGAGCAAGGCGATTGCAGAGGTTGAGGTCGCGGGAGTGAAGAAGAAGATGAAGGACAAGGCGTTTGCGCGGGCGGTGAAGCGCGAGGATATCACGCGGGGAGCGGAGCTGCTGGGGATTCCGCTGGAGGAGCACATTGAGAACTGCCTGCGCGCGATGCAGGAGCATGCGGCGGAGTTGGGGCTTTAGGGATTCGCGAGCGTTTGGACGGAGAACACGCGGCGGTCGTGCGCTGCGCAGCTAGTGGCAGCCGCGCAGGGCGGCGAACCAGGTGAGAGAGAGGATGATGGAACCGATGATGCCGATGGTGAGGAGTGGGGCTCGTGGGTTCTGGGGCGAGCCGGAGGCGTCGTGGGAGTTTTGGTGGGGAGCGTCCGGGTTATAGCGGATGGGGAAGAGCGTGTTTTGTGGGATGGCTTTGGCGGAAATGAATTCGCCGGTATGGATCTCATCGTCTACGAAGTAGTTGTAGGAGATGCGGAAGTGCTTGCTGGTGGGGATGCCAAAGGCGAGGGCGCGGCCGGCGCCGAAGTCATAGTGGCAGGCGGTGACGGTGGCGAGAGCTTCGGGCCATGCGGCCTGATCGGTGATGGGTTCAGAGGTCATTCGGTTTGCAGCTCTGAGGATGAGATGCGCTGAACCTTGGTGGCGGCAAAGGCTGTGTTGGTGGTGGCGACGGTATTGGGTAGGTTGACGGCGCGGGTGAGGTCCTCGATTACGTGGGATTCGAAGCCGAGGCGGGTGGCTGCTAGAGCGGAGAAGCCGACGCAGAAGTCGTAGGCGACGCCGGTGAAGAAGAGGCGGGTGAGGCCGCGCTCGCGAAGATAGCCGGCGAGACCGGTGGGGGTTTGCTGATCGTTTTCGGTGAAGGCGGAGTAGCTGTCGATGTTTTGGCGGAAGCCCTTGCGGAGGATGAGCTCGGCATGGGGAATGGAGAGATTGGGATGGAGGTCGGCGCCGTGGGTGCCTTGAATGCAGTGGTCGGGCCACAGGACTTGCGTGCCGTAGGAGGCTTCGACTGTGTCAGTAAAGGGATGAAGGCCGTGGGTGCTGGCGAAGGAGATGTGGTTGCGGGGGTGCCAATCCTGGGTGAGGATGACGTGGTCGAAATGAGCGGCGAGGGCGTTGATGCCGGGTAGGATGGCGTCGCCGCCCGCGACAGCCAGAGCGCCGCCGGGGAGGAAATCGAGTTGCATGTCGATGACGAGGAGCGCGTCGGTAGGGCGGAGTTGCATAGGAATAAGCGTACTATTTTGTGCAAAGGCTCGCGCTGGCGTGATGGCGAGACGCCAAAGAGTGCATCGAAGAAGGCATGTGTAGGATGAATCGAACGAAGGACAGGTCTACGGCTTGGTAAAGATTATCGAATCTCCGCGGGAGGCATGGCAGGCTCTGCCGAAGGTGATGAAGCCTGAGGTGAAGGCGGAGTATCTTCGCGCTTTGATTGCTGCGGGATTTACGCATCTCGATGCAGTGGGATTTGTGTCGAAGGAGTTTGTGCCGCAAATGGCGGATTCGGAGCTGGTGTTGGAGTATCTGGACGCGGCTGAAGAGATCGAGATGATTGGGTTGGTGGCGAATGTGAAGGGCGCGGAACGTGCGGTGAAGAGCGGTCGGCTGACGACGCTGGCGTTTCCATATTCGATTTCGCCGCAATTTCTGGAGCTCAATCAGCGGCAGACGCCGGAAGAAGCGCTGGATGAGCTGGAACAGATTGGAGAGATTGCTTACAAGGGCGGCCAGGATATGGTTGCGTATGTCGCGATGGCGTTCGGGAATCCGTTTGGAGACCTGTGGGATATCGACGAGGTGGTGAGCGCGGTGGATCTGCTGGTGGATTCGGGAGTAGCGCAGGTGTCGCTGTCGGATACATCCGGGATTGCGTCGGCGGACCTGGTGAGGGACGTGGTACGACTTGTGATGGATGTGCATGACGGGCTGGAGGTGGGAGTGCATCTGCGAGCGCGGCCTGAAGATGCTGCGGCGAAGGTGCGGGCGGCGTATGAGGCTGGGTGCAGACGGTTCGATGCGACCATTGGCGGCTTCGGAGCCTATCCGCACGCGCAGGATGTGATGGTGGGGAACCTGGCGACTGAGACACTGCTGGCTACGCTAAAGGATCTGGGCGCGGAGCTGCCGGAGCTTGAGCCGCTGGACCATTTGGTCGCGATGAGCGCGGAGATGGAGAAACGCTTTGGGGTTGCGATGCAGTAGCCCAGCGGTAGCACGACGACGATATTCGAAGGGCCTGCCGGTAGCTTCTTCTAGACTGAAGGAATGAGCGATATGGAGAAGGTGATCGAGCAGGGCTATGCTGAGGCTCGAGTGCGCGTGCGGTATGCCGAGACCGACCAGATGGGCGTGGTGTATCACGCGAACTACCTAGTGTGGTTCGAGGTAGGGCGGGTGGAGTTCATTCGGCAACTGGGGATGGATTACAAAGATATGGAGCAGGAGGACGATGCGTTGATTGCGGTCGCCGAGGCGACGGCACGGTATAAAGCGCCGGCGCGTTATGACGATGAGCTGATTGTAAGGACGTCGCTGGTGGGTCTGCGCGGGCCGATTGTGCGCTTTCGGTATGTGGTGGTGCGGCCGGCCGACGACATGGTGCTGTGCGAGGGCGAGACTGTGCACTTTGTGGTGGGGCGGGATATGAAGCGACGCGAGATGCCGGCGAAGTATGCGGAGCGGTTCGCTGCGGTAATGCATCGGTTGAAGAAGGACTGAGGCGGATGGTTCAGGCTCGGGGTTTGTGGGCGAGTTCCCAGGCCTTGGCGTACTTCCAGCTAGCATACGCGGCGTGGTAGAGGTTCAGGAGGAAGCCTTCGCGGCCGTCGAGGAAGCCGAGGCGGACGATGTAGTTCCACTTGAAGCCGAAGAATGGGAAGATCACGATGCGCGCGAAGAAGGTGAAGATGTCGGCGCAGGTGCGGCCTTTGTCGACGAGAAGTTGGGCACCGAGTGAACTGTAGCGATCCATGTGCTCGATGTAGGACGAGAGCGTGGGGTAGGCGTGGTGGAGGATGTCGCCGTCGAGAGTTGCAGTGGGGCCGGTGAATTGGATGGTCTCGTGGACGAGACGGGCTTCGAATTGAGGCGGGGTGGGAAGGGTGCGGCGGAAGAGGCGGAGCTTGGGATCGGGGTAGAAGCCGCCATGCTTGATCCAACGGCCAAGAAAAAGATTGCGACGCTTGAGGAAGAAGGCGTCGACGGTGGGCTGCGAGAAGAGGGTCTGGCGAATCTGCTGCTGTAGCTCGGGGGAGAGCTCTTCGTCGGCGTCCAGGGAGAGGACCCAATCGCCAGTGCATTGAGAGAGGGCGAAGTTCTTCTGTGCGGCGAAGCCGGGCCAGGAGCGCTCAATGACGGTGGCGTTGAAGGTGCGTGCGATTGCGATGGTGCGATCGGTAGAGCCGGAGTCTACTACGAGGATCTGGTCGGCCCAGGCGACGCTGGCGAGGGTACGAGCGAGGTTCTCTTCTTCGTTGAAGGTGACGATCGCGACGGACAAGAGGGGCATCGAGGACGTTCGTTTCTGGGAGATGTTCTGAGGAGCTAGGTGAGGGTGATGGCGGGATCGTCCAGTTGCTCGCGGAGCAGGCGTTCGGTGAGAGTGCGCAGGTCTTCGCCTGTCTTGGACAGGGTGAACGCGTGCACTGTTTCGTCCCAGTCCAGTTTGTAGGAGGTGGAGAGTGCGGAGATCCACACCTGCCGAACCGGGGTGTTAGGCGTGAAGACAAACTTGGCGGCGCCATCTTCGAAGAGAACGTTGAGAACACCGTTCTTCTCGTCCGTCTCGAAGCCGCCGGCTTCCTCGGCGCGAAAGAGAGCCTGCTTGAGGGACTCGAGGGCCTTGTCAGACTCGTGGCGGAATGTGATTTCGTCGATCATGCAAACACTAGTGTAACGGTTGCTCGTGCTGCTGGTCATGAGCGGCGACACAGGGAGTGGCGGGGCCACTGGGTTCGAAGTGAAGAGTGGTATCCGAGAAGGCGAAGGGCTGGCAGGAAAAGTCGCGGAGACGGGACTCCTCGAAGGTCTCCGCGTGAGCTATGGGGTCGCCGGCTCCGTTGGGTTTGTCGTGGCCCGTAGCAGTGACGAGAAGGAAACGATGTTCGGGATCGGTGCCATCCGGTTGGAGCCAGCGCTGAGTAATGTCACAGGGATGCTGATGCGTCGGATCACACATGCGTTCGCTCGAGGTGAAACTGGTGGTGACGGTGGGATGGCCGTTGAGGATCCGGAGGTGGACTTCGGTTTCCGTGAAGTCTCCGTTGGCGCCGCTGACGGTGGAGTGAAAGATGGCAGTGTAATGCTGCGGCTCGGAAAGTGCGCGATCGGCGCGAAGGAAGGTGGAGGGGGTGGTGGACGGATTGCTGAAGCTGGTTGGGTAAATAACGGTGGCGACGCGGTGCCATTGTTCGTCTTCGGGCATCAAGATGGCGCTCACCAGGTGCTGGTCGAGTTCAACGGTGAGGATTGCGTCTAGTTCGTTGGAGGTGCCGAGAGCTAGTAGATCAAGGCGCACAGAGTGCGCGAAGGGCGCGTGGCCATGATCAAGGTAGGTCTCCGGCGCGCCAATGGCAGCCAGGGCAGCCGTGCGGACACGGTCGTCAGAAGTTTGAAGTTGGCTTGCAAGAAATTGTGGCGCAGAGACTGCTAGATTCATGGTGGAAAATTGCAGTGTCCCGAGGCTTGGAGTGGCAAGCGGCGCGACCTGGGGCGCAGCCATCTGCTTTGAGGGCGGGGCCGTTGGCGGCGAGGATCCCAGGTCGTGCTTCTGAGCCAAGGCTGGGCAAACGGCGCAGAGTAGCGCAACGGGAAGAGCGGCAAGTGATCGGGAAAAGAACATGAATGATGGATCCAGAGAATACTCTAAGAAATAGCAAGGAAAGCGCGGCGAGCGTATTTCAATATTCTATGGGTTTTGGTCGAAGGGCATAATTAAACGACAGAACGACGGTTAGAAGGGAATATCTTCGTCCGTAATTCCCTGGTCGGCATAGTCGTTTGAGGGCGTGGGGGCGGGGCTGGAGGAGGAAGAGCGCGAGCTGGAATATCCGCCGGAGGAGCTGCTTGCGCCCTCACTGCGGCCAGCGCCACCACCCAGCAGAGAGAGTTCGTTGATGAGAATCTCGGTGCGATATTTCTTCTGACCGGACTCCTTGTCATCCCAGGAGCGGGTCTGGATCTTGCCTTCGATAAAAACCTGCGTGCCTTTTTTCACGTAGTCGCGCACGATCTCCGCGGTGCGCTGGAAGGCAACGAGATTGTGCCACTCGGTCTTGTCGGCCCAGTTGCCTTGGGCATCCTTGGCACGCTCGGCGGTGGCAAGTGAGAAGGAGGCGACGGTCATGCCGCCGGCTGTGGTGCGAATCTCGGGGTCTTTGCCGACGTTGCCGAGAAGGAAGACTTTGTTGACGCCTTTTGCCATGAAAATATACTCCGTGTTGATTGCTAAAACTTCGTGTCATTCGACAAAACATCATGTCACTGGACAAACGATCATGTCACTGGACAAAACATCGTGTCAGCGGAACCATTTTGGTCACTCCAATTGATGGCCGCCCGCCAGACCCGCCAGATACGCCAGCCCTAGTGGCCTCGCACGAGGGCGGAGCAGATTAAGCGTCCCGACACAAACCGAATCATACTATAGCGATGCGATAAGTACGGGTCGAAGGACGCAGGCTTGCCGTCGTTCGAATAGCCCACGCCGGCTTTAAATCTGGTTTTTCATCAGGCAGGCGACTTTAAAGATCTCAATCGAGACTAGTGTCGATGTGACACCTTGTCTGAAGGACGTATGCGTAACTTCGCAGAAGGTGCGGCATAAGAGTGCCGCCAGCCCCCTAGCCCCAATGACGCTGCTGACCTGCGGGACCGCTATTGTTGTGCCACAATGGAGACGCTACTAGCCTTTACATTTGCGCACATCAGAGGAAGCGTGCCGGCCGAGAATCCCTTTTTTGAACATCCAATCCTGAATGGGCCATATGACCAGCCGAACCGGCATTGGGAGCTGGATAGTACTGGCCAGCCCACTCAGAAGATCGTCGAGAGTCGTCGCTGTGCCGAATTCATCACGCCCATCCCAAAACCGCGGAAGCGCAAAGGGCAAGGTGAACAGGCAAGTCTCATCTTAGATGAGGGCCAAGGGCTTACCTCGGCCCAGCAGCAGTATGCAGCCTCCATCATTAACGAGCTTCGAGCGGAGGTTGACGCCTGGCGTGCCCTCCCGAGCCCCTCAGACTGGCTGGTGACACCGGAAACGACCCGATTGCTCCAGCATTGGCGGCATCATGAATTCAATACCTTCCGGCCATTTTTCTGCCAAGTGGAGGCTGTAGAGACGGCCATCTGGCTGACCGAGGTTGCCCCGAAGCGAGAAAGCTACAAGAACAAGTACCTCAAACACCTGATTGACGCCAATAAGGAAGCCAACCCGGAACTCTTGCGTTTAGCCCTCAAGCTGGCCACCGGTGCCGGCAAGACGATCGTGGCGCTGCACAGGGCGATGTACTTGGCGGAGGCCCACCCAACGACGAGAGTGTTGCTGACGACCTTCTCAGATATCCTGGCAAACGCCCTGCGCACGAAGTTGCGGCTGCTGATCGGAAACAAACCGCGTCTAGGCGAGCAAATTGAAGTGCTGGCGATGCAGCATGTTGGGTTGCGGCTCTATGACTCGAACTTGGCGGCGAAGCGCGGCAAGCCGAAGATTGCTACCAACGCGAAGGTCAAATGGCTCATCGAAGAGGCTTCCGCGGCCGTGCCGGACCACAAATTCTCGCTGCGCTTTCTATTGAGTGAGTGGGAGCAAGTTATCGACGCTTGGCAGCTCAAGACTTGGGAGGACTATCGCGATGTCGCGCGTCTGGGACGGCGCACGCGCCTGCGTGAGACCCAACGTGAGTTGTTGTGGTCTATATTCAGCAGGGTCCTAAAAGAGCTTAGCGATAGTGGAGAGATGACCGAGGCGGAGCTGTTCACGCGGCTTGCGAAGCACTACGCAGAGGGTGCTTCGCCGCCCTTCGATTTTGCGGTAGTCGATGAGGCGCAGGATGTGAGCATTGCCGAGCTCCGCTGCCTCGCTGCGATGGCCGGTGGAACGCCGAACGGGCTGTTCTTCGCGGGCGACACGGGGCAGCGTATCTTTCAGCAGCCGTTTTCGTGGAAGTCGGTTGGCGTCGATGTACGTGGTCGGTCGTCTGGCCTGAAGGTCAATTACCGGACGTCCCATCAAATCAGGATGCAAGCTGACCGGCTGCTCAACCCCGAGATCTCCGATGTAGATGGCAATGTCGAGGACCGACGGGGCACCGTCTCAGTGTTCAATGGACCGGCACCACAAATCGTTGAGTCGGCGACTGAGGCGGAAGAGCAATCGGTGGTCGCTGGCTGGCTCAAGAAGAGGATCGAGGAAGGGTTGAGGCCGGACGAGATGGTGATCTTTGTCCGCTCAACGGCACAACTTCCGCGGGCAGAGCTGGCGGCTGGCTTGGTTAAGTTGCCATGCAAAGCTCTTGGTATGCACATGGAGACGACTATGGGCAGTTTGACCGTGTGCACCATGCATCTGGCCAAGGGCTTGGAGTTTCGAGCAGCAGCGGTTATGGCCTGTGACGAGGACGTTCTGCCGCTACAGGAACGCATGGAGACAGCTACCGACCAATCTGAGGTCGAAGACATATACAACACAGAGCGACAATTGCTGTACGTCGCTTGCACTCGTGCCAGAGATTGCTTACTGCTGACGAGCGCGGGAACGCCGTCTGAGTTCCTGCGCGATTTAGGAGGCTGAAGCTCACTCATGGACAGACCAGCTTGTCCCACACGTGGGTTATAAGAGCTCCGACGACCCTCCGCTCGTCGTGGTGCGCGTGCGCAGCCAATAATCCAACCTCTTCCGGAGTCGATGAGCCCACACGGCAGAAGCCATCGCATTAAGCGGCATTTTGCGTCTACGCCCTCCAGTAATGCGGCAGAGGTCCATTTGGTAGAAGCATCGGCTTCCAGAGTTCGGCGGGATCAAGTCCTATCCCTTGAGTATTTTCCCGCCGATCTGTGACGTACCCGGATCGAGATAAGTCTGAAAATGACACCTCCACGCCGCATGTGCGGTATGATTCCGATTTTTGATGAACCTAGTCTGATTCTTCTCCCATGGCGAATTTAGTTTCACCATGTCATGGATGGAGGCTTTATGGCGGAAAAGAAGCTTCATAGAAGTGCTCGAGCCACGCGAGAACTGCGACAAATTATCAGGTCAAGTAGTGCCAGCATCGAGAGTTTGGCTCGAGAACACAACCTCAATCGAAAAACGGTGGCAAAGTGGCGGCGACGAGATTCAGTGGAGGACGCGCCAATGGGCCCTCGTAAGAGGTTTCCATCCTTGTATCCATGGGAGGTGATCCTGATTCTTAATTTCCGAACGAAGACCAACTTGCCTCTGGATGATTGTTTTCATTACCTAAGCGAGATGCTTCCGGACCTAACACGTTCAGCACTTTACCGATGCCTTTTGAAACACGGCTTTAACCGCCTTCCCGATCATGCGGAACGTATGAGTGGTACGGAACTCTTCGACGTCGTGACAAGGTTCCAGGAGTGGGCGGGGATTGCAAGCACTGTAAACCAGCACATCCTCGTAAGACGGAGCGCAGGACTTCCCGTGAGTAGAGGACCAGGCCCCCTAGCCGAGGACGTCGCGAAGTTCTTCGAGCATAATCTTGGTGTGTCATTCCGGACCGATGCGCAGGGCACCTGGTAACAGATCGGCTAATGAGCCTCTTGGCTGAACGTAAACGACCAAGCCATGGTTGACCATGACTTGGTGAAACGAAATTGTTAGCTTTAAGCATTTCCGGTTGGGGATGTGTGGATTGCATTGTGTCGCATTCTGAGCAATGCTTTGGCCCATGAAGGCATATGCGCATCGCCAATCGGCAACCGGACATACCCTACAAGCCGCCAAGCACATGGCTTGCGAATACTTAATCTCCTCAAACAGCCAAACGACGACTGCCACTCCATGCGGTGGCGAAAAGGAAGTAGCCGACGAAAGCCGAAGAAAACGCCGTCCTCCCAGCCGATCCAGGCTGACGACACCAAAAGGGAAGCCTTTTCATTCCAGCACTACTTGGCTCCTTAGTGTCAGTAGGCTGACAGCACATCCTGACCAGAACATGTTGACAGTTCACGAAGCTTACAGCGGAGCGATGGTCGCTTGCGCGCCAGTTGGTTCTGTAGGTGCCTTGATTGAGCTTCTCTCTGAGCTTGTGTCCAAGTACGTGGCACCTGAAAACCTTGTCTGCGATCTCGGTCGGTACTTCGCCTCCCCAAGGTTGGCTGGGTGGGCTGCTAGAGCGAATATTCGGATATACCACGCGTCCCCGCACGATCCCGGGATGAAGGGGTTTATCGAGCTTACCATCGCCGCAACGCTTGATACGACTATCTGAGGCTAGCCGTCGCACAGGTGAACATTGGCACGTTAATAACTGCTTGCTATCTGAGGTTCGCAGATGCGTAAACGCTGGGGAGTGTCGGAGAGGCAGGTCAAACAGTGGATATCACTAGTCGATATTGAGGCAAGTGGTTCCAACTACCGCCCTTTTCTTCACGTACGGGATGTTCCCTCAATGGGGCGTTCCGCAATAATATGGGGACTAAAAACGGGACGTCATCACCAATTTCTTTCCGATCTCGAATA
>Ga0302220_10000437_pt1 | contig 36135 bp, 28 predicted proteins | sample II_Palsa_E1_3_FD_194572 | JGI IMG/M metagenome (GOLD analysis project Ga0302220, IMG submission 194572) | Peat permafrost microbial communities from Stordalen Mire near Abisko, Sweden - II_Palsa_E1_3 | ecosystem: Environmental > Terrestrial > Soil > Palsa > Peat permafrost | place: Sweden...
ATGTTGCTGAGGGTCTTTTCGTACTTGAGGACCGAGCTGGGGTCGTTGGGGTCTTGCGTGGCGATGCAGACTACGGGGAGGGTTTCGTCGATGAGCGCGTTGGGGCCGTGCTTCATCTCGCCGGCGGGGTAGCCTTCGGCGTGGATGTAGGAGATTTCCTTGAGCTTGAGCGCGCCTTCGAGGGCGATGGGGTAGTGGATGCCGCGGCCGAGGAAGAGGAAGTCGCTGCAGGTGGAGAAGGACTTGGCTAGCTCGTGGCATTGGTCGTCTACGGTGCGGAGAACTTCTTCGAGCTTTGCTGGGATTTTGCTGAGCTCGCCGACGAGGTAGAGAGAGTGCTCGAAGGTGACGGTGCCGCGGACTTGCGCGAGGTAGAGGGCGAGGGTGAAGAGCGCGGTGAGTTGGGCGGTGAAGGCCTTGGTGCTGGCTACTCCAATTTCTGGGCCGGCGTTGGTGGTGATGGTGCCGGCGGCGAGACGCGTGACTGCGGAGCCGACTACGTTGCAGATGGCGAGGGTCTTGGAGCCTTTGGCGATGAGTTCGTGCTGCGCGGCAATGGTGTCGGCGGTTTCACCGGATTGGGTGATGAGGAGGCCTAGCTCGGATGGGTTCGGGATGGGGTCGCGGTAACGGTACTCGGAGGCGTAGTCGACGTCTACGGGGAGGCGGGCGAGGCGCTCGATCATGAATTTGCCGGCTAGGCCTGCGTGCCAGCTGGTGCCGCAGGCGGCGATGGTGATGCCGGTGGTTTTCTTGAATTCCTCTGGGGTGATCTGCATGTCGGGGAGGAAGACTTTGCCGGTGTCGAGCGAGACGCGGCCTAGGGTGGTGTCGCGGACGGCGCGGGGCTGCTCGTTGATTTCCTTGAGCATGAAGTGCTTGTAGCCGGCCTTTTCGGCCTGGATGGGGTCCCAGGTGATGCGCTGTGGGTTTAGTTGCAGGACGTTTGCCTGGAAGTCCGTTAGCTTGATGCCGGAGGTGGTGAGGGTGGCGACTTCGCCGTCCTGGAGGAAGTGGATGAGGCGGGTGTGGTGAAGGATTCCTGGGACGTCGGAGGCTAGGAAGTATTCGCCGTCGCCGATGCCGAGGACGGCGGGTGGGCCCATGCGGGCCGCTACTAGCTTGTCGGGTTCGGCTGCGGAGAGGACGCCTATGGCGAAGGCGCCGGTTAGGCGGGCTACCGCGCGGCGGACTGCTTCTTCGAGGGGGAGAGAGGCGGGGGCGGTGACTACGGCTTGGGACTCGTTGGCTTCTACCGTGCGGGAATCCTGCGATCCCACCTTAGCCGACGATGAGACCGTCGGCGAAGATGGGGCACCCGGTTTGGCGGCAGCTAGTTCTAGCTCGTCCTGGATTACGTGGGCGATGATTTCGGTGTCGGTTTCGCTGGTGAACTTGTGGCCTTTCGCGATGAGAGCTGCTTTTAGCTGGAGATAGTTTTCTACGATGCCGTTGTGGACTACTACTAGCGTGCCGGTGCCGTCGCGGTGGGGGTGGGCGTTTTCTTCCGTGGGGCGGCCGTGCGTGGCCCAGCGGGTGTGGCCTATGCCGTAGGTGCCTTGGACTGGGTCTTTGGCCAGGATTTCGGCGAGGTTGCGGAGCTTGCCGGGGGCTCGGCGGAGTTGGAGAGGGTGGCCGCCGCCGGCGACGGCGATGCCGGCGGAGTCATAGCCGCGGTATTCGAGGCGGGCTAGGCCCTCCATGATGACAGGGACGCAGGCTTTGGGGCCGATGTAACCGACGATTCCACACATGAAGAGAGTGTAGAGGATAGAGGATAGAGCGTAGAGGGAAAAGGTCCTACGCGGACGGCGGGAGTTAATACTCCGGGGTGCGGGCGGAGATTTGTGGCGGCCCACCCGTTCCGGCGATGAAACTGCCGGCACAGATGGGGCACCCGGTCCTGCGCGGACGGCGGGAGTTAAGTGCGGCGAGGGGCGAGCGCGCTAGAAGGGGCTTTCGGAGGCGAGGGGTTTGTAGGGTTCGGTGAAGAACTTGTTGACTTCGCGATTGAAGTCGTCGGTTTGGTCCTGGAGGGTGGCGTGGCCGGAGTTGGGGACTACCCAGAGTTGCGCGTGGGGGATGTTCTGGTAGATGAGGACGGTGTGGGTGATGGAGATGAGGTCGTGGTCGCCGCAGATGATGAGGGACGGGGCTTTGATGGTGTGGAGCTGGGCGAGGGTGATGTGGGGTTCGTTCCAGTCGAGGAGGAAGAGCTTGCGGTCGTTCTTTTCTTTGGCGGTGGTGTAGGTCTTGTGGAGGCCGGCGTTGTACTCCTTCTTTTCGTCGTCCCAGAGGCCGGGGCGGAAGGCGTCGGCGGTGGGCCAGAGGTTGGCGCCGGTGGAGGCGAGGCGAATGACCTTGTCGGGGTGGCGGATGGCGAGGAGGAGGGCGTTGATGCCGCCGTCGGACCAGCCGATGACGTAGGCGGACGGGATGTGCAGGGTGTCGAGGAGGGTGGCGAAGTCGTCGGCCATCATTTCGAAGGTGATGGGGTGGTTGGGGTCGAGGGATTTGCCCTGCGAGCGGCTGTCGGCGAGGATGACGGTGTAGTGGGTGGAGAAGTACGGGATGATTTTCTCGAACTCCTTCATGGTGCCGTTGTTGCCCTCGATCATGAGGAGGGGCGGGCCGGAGCCGTAGACCTCGGTGTACATTTTGAAGCCGTTGATGTCGTAGTATTTGCCGGTGGCGGGGTTGTTGCCGTAGGGGATTTGCGCGTGGGCGGCGAGGAGCGTGAAGGACAGGAGCAGGGCGGCGAAAGATCGCTTGCGTAGACGTTGCAGCATCTTGGGGTTCTCCTGGGTAGGTCTGGTGAGAAAGGCCCGGAGTATGTGCGCGAACGAGCGGTGTGGCAGGTCCTTCGGCTGCGCTGCGCTTCGCTCAGGATGACAGGTCCTGCGCGGGCGGTCTGGCCATGGAGATCTGTGGCGGGCCACCCGTCCGCAAATGCGCGTACGGATGGGGCACCCGATTCTGTGGCGCGTCGTCCTAGGGGCGGGCGTCGTAGAGGATGACGGCGGTGGCTGGGGGGATGGTGGAGAGTTCGTGGTTGCCGGAGGGTTCGGCCAGGGTTACATGGGTGGAGTCTAGCGAGGGGGCGGTGAGGGTGGGGCCCTGGCGGTAGTTGGCGAGATCGATGGTGAGGCCCTGGTTCGCATCCTTGTTGATGATGGCTACGATGCGCTGGCCGGTGGGGAGGGTGGCGGCGTAGGCGGTCGCGTTGACTGCGCCGGGATTGAAGTCGATGGGGAAAGAGGTGCCGCCGGCGAAGTTGTTGGCGAAGAGCATGCCGTAGGCGACGGGTTCGAGGGTGTAGTCGGTGCCGATGAGGGCGATGGGGGTGTAGTAGGGGTGGGGGTGCTTGGAGGGGTCGCCGTGGGCGGCGAGGACGAGGTCGTCGCCGGGGAGGTGGCCGCCGAGCGATGCAGCAACGTATTCGGACGAGCCGCCGTGGAGATTGACTCCTGCATAGCCCTGGGAGGCGAGGTTGAGGAGGTAGTCAGCGGCCCAGAGGCTGGCGGCGAAGACGTCAGAGACGCCGGGCTTGCCACCGCGGTAGCAGGTGTTGCCTTCGGTCATGCGGTAAGGGACAGTTTTCTTTTCGCCGGCGGAGAGACGCGCGGCAGCTTCGCGGATGTCGTGGGCGAGAAGCTGGACGCGCGGGGAGGGCGCGAGGATGTGGTCGATGGTCATGTCGGGGTTGGAGGGAGGGCCGCCGATGTAATAGTGGTGCGTGAGCGCGGCGATGGTGGGCGCGTCAGAGAGAGTGAGGAGACGGGTGACGATGGCGGCGTACCACTCGGGGCTGCCGGAGGTGTCGGGAAGGCCGAAGCGGGCGGCCGGAACGATGGCGCGGATGGCGTTGGCTTCGTCGAGCCACTCATCCATGTAGAGCTCGGGCGACCAGGTTTTGGGATCGCGGAGGTGGGTTTTAAAGAGGTCGGGCTCGTTGCCTAGCTGGAAGTATTCGAGCTTGCCTTTCTCGTGGGTGTGGCCGAGGGTTTTGGCTACGTAATCGGCTTCCTGGGCGGCGCGGCCGGGGGTGTTGGTGCCGAGATTGATGCCGTAGATGCAGGTCCAGCCGGTGCGATCGAGGAAGCCGCGCAGGTTGTGGATGGCTTCGGGTGTGATGGAGAACGCGAGCGCGGAAGTGGGTTCGCCAACGCCTGTGCCGCCGACGTGGATGGTGGGCGCGGGGCTGGTGGGCGTGGGCTTCCAGTAGCCGATGTCGGAGGTGTTGCCGCCGATGCGGAGAACGCCGTTGGTGGAGAGGGTGCGGAATTGTTCAATGAGGCCCTTGTTGTCGGGGGAGAAGAAGGTCGGGTTGGTGAGCTCGTTGGTCTCGTAGGAGAGGCCGATGAAGTTGTCGGGGATGCGGGGGCCGGTTTCGTCGGAGTGGAGCTTGAGGGTTGCGGAGGCGGTGGTGGCTTGGGCGAAGGACTTGAGGGTGGGGAGTGCGGCGGTGGCAGCGGTGAGGAGCAGGAAGCGGCGACGGTCTATGGAACTCGTGGGAGACTTCATGCCTGCAAGGGTACGGGGGATTGGTTGGAACTGGCAAACGGTTCGAGCTTGGGTGCTCGCTTTTAGCTTTTAGCTTAGGCGGTCGTCGCTGGGTCGGCATGTTGCCTTCCTACCCGTCCGCAAGTGCGCGTACGGATGGGGCACCCGGCTTCTGGCTGATATTTCTTTGAGGAGTGGAGGGGACGTCGTTGCTGCAGAGGAGAGGTACAAAGGCTCAAGCAGATTCCCGGAGGGAATGACAGAAAGAAAGGCGAGGGCAAAAGCGGAGGTCAGGGCTGGAAGCGGTGTTGGGTGGAGGGTTGTCGCGGGTTGGCGGCAGACTTTTGATTGACCGGGACCAGGGCGAGGCGCACGGGTGGATGTTGGGCGGGCGCGGTGGCTGGGATTGGAGACTGGCCGGCCGGTTGTGTTGCCGTCAAGGGCCTAGGCAGGAGAGTGGTCTGGCCTGACTGGGGCGGGATCTGCGCGGATTGCGGGGCGAGGTGTGCGGTTGTGGGCGCGGGCTGAAGCTGTGACTGCGCGGCGGGCGCGGTGGTCTGAGTGGCCGGCGCGGATTGGGTTGGGGCAACTGGCGCGGCTACTTGTGGAACGGTAGCGGTGGCGGCGGGGGCGACGGGACCGAGGACGAAATCGACGGGATGCATGGCGGAGACGCCGACGAAAATCATGGAGGCGAGGAGAATGATGCCGCCAGGGGCGAGGCGCCTGGCGCTGCCGGAGTAGTCCCTGACCTGGCCGTTCGCGTCGAAGGTGCCCTGGATGCCGACGAGGAAAAGAGCGAGGCCGACGAACGCGAAGAAGATGCCGGCGACCATGCCGCAGGATTGCAGGAACATGCGGTTCTGTGCCATGTGGAGGCCGAGCACGGTGGGGAGATTGGCGGCGTTGCCGGCGGCGAGGTAGGAGTCGAAGTGGCGCTCGAAGGAGAGGGTGGAGTCGAGGGAATAGCTGAAGATGTAGAGGATGGTGAAGACCATGCACAAGGCTGCGCAACCCAGGGCGGCGAACACACTGTAGCGAATCAGCGGGTCGCGCGTTGGTGCCGGGAAATTTTGCTTCGGCGGGTCGGGTGGGGCGAAGTCGTTTTCCATGAGTTAGGAGCTGGTGAACTTCGGGCAATGATCCTTGGGGATAATCCTAAAGCATTGGGAGGACTTGGCCCCAAGTAAAAGGTAACTGTGCGTGGTTGGCGAGATGGGGAAGGTACAAGGTTGTTACTAGTGAGGCGTTACCTTGGCGGCATGACTTGAGCGGCGAAGCGGGCCATCTCGGTGTGTTGCGGGGAGGATTGGAGGAGGACGAGAGAGCAGCCGGCGGCTTCGAAGTCGGCTAGTCTTTGGGCCACTGCTTCCGGTGTACCGATGAGGCCGGACTGGAGGCCACGGTTGGAGACCGAGTAGTCGCGGAGAGAGATTTTCTTTTCGAGTTGGGAGCCGGAGATCCACTGCTGGAAGTTGGCGAAGCCTTCGGGGGATTTGGTGGGGTCGGGCTGCTGGCAGATGCGATCGACTTCCCTGTTCGCTTCGGCTTCGGAGTCGCGGACGATGCAGTAGCCGGTTACGCCGAAGATCATTTCGGGGAGGTGGGGGTGTTGCGCGCGACGTTGACGCATGTCGGCGATTTTGGTGGCGATGGTGGTGGGGTCGTCGCCGTGCATGAGGTAGGCGTCGCATTTGGCGGCGATGAGGTTTTTTGCGGTTTCGGATTCGCCGCCGGCGTAGAGGGTGGGGCGGGTGAGGAGTTCGGGCGCGCGGGAGTAGGTGCGGTGGGGGTGGGGCTTGGGGGAGAGGATGTTGTCTTCGATGGTGTAGTAGCGGCCGGTGTGGGTGGTGTGTTGTTGACCCCAGGTGTTGGTGAGGACGTCTAGCCATTCGGAGGTGCGGGCGTAGCGGTCGTCGTGCTCGTCGAAGGGGATGCCGTACTTGATAGCTTCGTCGCGCCACCAGCTGCTGACTACGTTGAGGGTTAGGCGGCCGTTGCTGATGCGGTCGATGTTGGCGGCTTGCTTGGCGAGCATGGCAGGGTTGTGGAAGGTGGGACGGACGGCTACCATCAGCTCTAATTTTTTGGTGATGGCGGCTAGCGCGGCGGCGGTGGACCAGGCGTCGAGCGAGTCGGCTTCCGTGCCTTTGATGTCGTTGAGGTTTAGCTCGGCGATGAGGGTTAGGTCGTAGCCGAGGGCTTCGGCTTTGAGGGTGAGGTCTTGAACGTAGTCCCAGGTGGCGGGCATTTGTTCGTCGTCGATGTTGCGAAGCCAGCCGCCGAAGACGGGTAGCCAGAAACCGTAGCGCATAAGAGTCCTCAAGAACCTTCTTCGTTCTTCTTCAGTCGGTGATTGGTCAATTTTTTCGTGATGATCTCTGCAAACCGTTCAGGCTGCATAGTTGCTGCGGGAATCCGTTCCAAACTAAGTTTTTGATCGGACATCGTCGAGTCCTTGATTGTCGGGGGCGCAAGGAAGATTGAGGTTCCCCGGTTGGATACGGGTATCGCTTCAACCACTTCGGAAAAATTGTAGATGCGCTCGTCGTGATAAAACCGGCGTACTGAAAAAGTATCTTCGAAGATCACCAGGCGAAACATGTAGACATCAAGCACCGAGACCGGTCCGAGGAGGAGCAGTCCGAAGCCAACAATTCTGTCGAATAGACTCGCGCGCCCAGCAACAAGAAATATCGCGATCCCAATCAGGAACACAGCACAGAAAATCACGGCAATGCGCCACGGTAGAGGGTATCGAATCACCAACGCGCACCTCGGGGGCTGAAGCCCGGTTGTTTCGGGATGGTGATGGCACGGCTGAAGCCGTGCCCCTTCGAGGGTTGCTGTGCCTTCGTAGATCTGTGGTGCTCCGAGCAGAATACAGGGATCCATTCGCTGCGCTCAGGATGACGGCGAAAAACTGGCAACTGCAAAAGCAACTGCAACGACAGAAGCAGATCCTCCGCCTGCGGCGAAGGATGACAATTCATGGGTGGGCTGAACATCATGGGTAACGCTGGACAGTTCGATGGGCTAGAGGGCTAGGTCGGCGGTGGTGGTGATGTTGGCTTCGTGTTCCAGCCAGTCGGCTAGCTTGGCGAAGGGGTCGAAGCCGAGGACGTTGGGGCCGTCGGCTACGAAGTTGCTTAGGGCGTTTACGTCGTAGTAGTAGCGTTGGCCGTCGCGGCTGTCGGTGATGTATTCGATGCCGCCTATGTTGATGCCGCTGTGGCGCATGAGGAGTTCTACGTCTGCGATTGCGTCTGCTGGGGGCGTGTAGGCTTCTACCGTGATGCCGGACTTGGGGGCGTCGATGGCGCAGGCTCCGCGCGCTAGGTCGGTGCCGGTTGTTGTGCGGCAGATGTCGGCGGGGCAGAGGTCGAAGGTTTCGCCGGTGATGTGGACCTTGATCGCGTAGAGGTATTTGCCGTTGAGGACTTCTACTCTCACGATGTGCGCGCCTTCTGCTGGGATGAATTCCTGCACTAGCGCGGTGGAGTCTAAGCCGAACTGGAGGGCGTCGGGGGTGCCGGGGTCTTGTGCGATGGCGGCCTGCAGTTGTGAGAGGCCGTCGAAACGCTTGACTCCTGCGCCAGAGCCGCCGATGTTTGGCTTGACTACGATGGGCCAGCGGAGACCTACTACTGCTTCCTCTGCTTGCGCTGCGCGGTGGATGACGCGGGCCTTCGGGTAGGGGATGTTTAGCTTGTCCATGAGGACTAGCTGGCCGGCTTTGCTTAGCTCGGAGGCGAAGGCTTTGAAGCCGTTGATGACTTTTACGCCGCGGGACTCGAGGTGCTCGAGGAAGCTTAGGGTGTAGAAGATCTGGTCGCCGTGGTCGCGGTTCCAGGCAGAGGGGGACATGCGGTTGAAGACCAGCGAGTACTTTTCTTCGGGGTGGTCTTCGGGCGCGAAGTAGTGGTCGGGGGCGTAGAGCTTTACGTACGGGGTTCCGCGGCGGTCGAGCTCAGCGAAGAGGGGTTTGAACCAGTGGGGCTGCTCGTAGTAGATGGCGATGGGTAGGGTCGACATAGATGTACAGGATATGACGTTGGCGAGAGGTGTAGGGACGCTGAATATTGGTCTTGGGCGAACAGGGGGAGCAATTCAGTCGTTACGCCTACGGCTTCACTCCGGCCGACCACCCATGCGAGCAACGACCGCTCGCTCGGGGCCCGGTTCTCCGGCAGGGCGGAAGCGTCTGCGACGCGGATTGGTTTCCCAGACCTTCGGCCCAGCCTGGTATATGTCGGGCCGCTGGCCCTTCTGGAGTTTGCCTGGTCACCCGGCGGCGCGTAGAAGAAGCAGATTTCCAAGGGGAATGACAGAAAGAAAGGCAAGGGCAAGAACGGGAGAAAGCAGGTTCTTCGCTCCGCTCAGAATGACAATTTCTTTTAGAAATTGTCAAAGAAAAGCAAGGGCAAGGGCAAATACAGAAGCAGATCCCTGCGGGATGACAGCCAGAAAGGCAACAACGGCAAAGAAGGCGCTGGTGCCGAGGCTATTCCTGGCGGAGGTGTTTGATTAGTTGGGTGGGGTGGAGGGGTTTGGCGAGGAGCTCGAAGTGGTAGCCGCGCTTGCGGGCACGGGCGAGGATCTCGACCGTGGCGGCCTGGCCGCTGAAGAGGACGATGCGGGTGTTGGGGAGGAACTTCTGGATGGTGATGGCGGCTTCGACGCCGTCGACGTGGGGCATGAGGACGTCGGAGAGGATGAGCTCGGGGTTGGTGAGGCGGGCGCAGTCGATGGCTTCCCTGCCCCCGTAGGCGGCATGGGCGATGAAACCGTTGCGGTTGAGGATTTGAACGATGGTGTCGGCGATAAGCGGTTCGTCGTCTACGACGAGGATTCGGATGGAAGAGGTCGCGCGAGCGCTGCTGCCGTCCGCGAGGGATGCTGGAGTGGGCAGAGCTTCGCGTTCGTCGTTGGAAGGAAAAGTGTTGTGCATGGGGGCCCTGGACTGTTCGCTAATCGTTGGCTTGAGTTTAGCGGACTCGGTATGCCAAACACAAAACTGGGCGGGAAGTTTTATCGATAGGCGATAGAAAGGTTGATTTCTAAAACGGCCTTTAGACGGAGACGCGGGGTGCGTCGGTGGGCGGCACGCGATGGGAAGGCATGTGGACGGGGAGAACGACGCGGAAGACGGTTCCGGAGTGATCGCCGGTGCGGGTATGGAAGCTAATGCTGCCGCCTTGCTTTTCGACAAATCCACGGGTGACCCAGAGACCTAGGCCGGTGCCGACGGAAAGCTTGGTGGTGAAGAAGGGGGAGAAGATGCGGGCGCGCGCGGACGGAGGGATGCCGGAACCTTCGTCACAGACGAGGACGGAGACTGCGCCCTGGCCGCCGCCGAACAGGCCGTGCAGATGGCGGCCGCGGATGTGGATGCGGCCGGGTTTCATCATGGGGGCAAAGGTGAAGGCGTCGATGGCGTTGACGATGAGGTTAGAGAAGACTTGGCGGATCTCGCCCTGGAGGCCGTTAATGCAGAGGTCGCGTTCGAGGTCGAGGGTGCAGGTGATCTTGCGGGAGACCATCTTGCGGGCAAAGAGGTCGACGACGCTTTGCAGGAGTTCGTTGAGGTTGATTTCGATGGGGCGGGTGGTGTCGCGGTAGAAGCCGAGGGTTTGCTGGGCGATCTGGGCGACACGCGCGAGCTCGGTGTCGGCGGTTTCGAGCAGGAGCTGGACGGGTTCGGGGACGTCGGGGTCAGTGCGGGAGAGATAGATGAGGTTGGTGACGGCTTCGAGCGGGTTATTGATCTCGTGGGCGATGGTGGCGGCGAGGCGGCCGGTGGCGGCTAGCTTTTCGCTTTGGCGGAGGGCGGTCTCCTGGGTTTTGCGGGTGGTGATGTCCTGAATGGTGCCCACCATGCCGATGATCTCGGTGGAGTTGGGGGCGAAGGTGGCGTTGCCGATGGCGGAGACCCAGGTGCGGATGCCGTCTTCGGACTCGACACGGTATTCTGCGATGTAGCTGCCGCCGGACTGGAGGGAGTTCTGGAGGCTTTCGCTGGCGTGGGCCTGGTCTTCGACGGCGACTACGCGTTGGCGCAGCGCGGTGCGCGTGATGGGGACGTGGGCTTCGGCGTGGAAGAGACGGGCGGCGCGCTCATCGAGGTCGAGGAGGTCGGTGGCGCGATCCCAGGTCCAGGTGCCTAGCTGGGCGGCGTCGAGGGCGTGACGGAGGCGATCGGCGGTCTCGCGCTGGAGGGCGCGGGCGGCGTCGACGTGGGCGATCTCGAGGGTGAGGCTGTTGGAGAGGCGAAGGTTGTCGATGGCGACGGCGGCCTGGGAGGCGATGGTGGCGACGAGGTCTTCGCTGGCGGGGGTGAAGTGGTCGACGTCGGGATGGCCGTAGATGAGGCAGCCGAGGCTCTCGCCGGCGCGGCTGCGAACGGGGACGGAGAGGTAGCTGCGAACGGGAGCGTGGTGCGGCGAGAGGTCGGCGAAGGGAAGATCTTCGGTGAAGCGGGGGTCGAGGGTGATGTCGGGCGAGCGGATGATGAGTTGGTTGAGAAAGCTGTCCTTGGGAATCTCCGTGCAGTGGGGTTCAGGAAAGGTGGCGAAGATATTGAGGTCGGGGCCAGCTTCTTTGTAGAGGCTGTAGGATTTGTTGTCGTCGCCGATGTTGTTGTAAAAGAAGGCGCCGTAGCGGGCGCTGCAGAGGTGGAGGCCGGCGTCGAGAGCTGCCTGGACGATGACGTCGAGGGAGCGCTCGGAGGCGAGGAGGATCCCTGTTTCCACGAGGAGGCGGAGACGCTTTTCGTTCTGTGAACCGTCAGGCGAAAAAGCCATTTTGGAGTCGAATCCCATCGCTCTGTTTGGATGCAACGTGAGGAAATTCAGCCGTATGGCGCGCTCGATTGGTAACGCTGGGGTCCTGGGGAGAACGGACGCGGCGGTAGGCGTTGGTTATATCGCAGGGGCCTGGATTTCAGGTGTTGGGGGGCGGAGAGGGGCCGGGGGTACGGTGCTAGTTGCCGAGATGCCAGTTGACGCCGGCGCTGACCTGGGTGTCTCGCTGCTGATTGGTGCCGCCGTTGGGGAGCTCGGTAACGAAGTAGTGGGCCATGACGCGGAGCTCGAAGCGATGGTAGATGTTGTAGTTGACGCCGCCGCCGAGGGAGTAGGTGAAGCCGGTGGCGGTGTTGGTGAGGGTGTTAGTTTTGGGGCCGAGGGGGCCGGTGGGATAGAGGCCGGAAGTGGCGTGGGTGATGCCGAAGAGGCCTTCGCCAAAGAGGCTGGCGCGGCGGCTCCAGACGGTGGGGGAGATGTGACCGAAGCTGTAGGTGTAACGGCCGCCGAAGAGGTAGGAGGCCTGGTGGATGTCGATTTCGGAGCGGAGGTTGGTGACGGCCATGCCGTTGAGGGAGACGACGGGGCCGATGCCGTGGAAGAGCGCGGCACCGAGGTCGACGGTGGCGCCGCGCATGTAGAAGTTGTCAGAGGGGCTGGCGCCGACGAACTTGGTGCGCTGCTGGGTGTAGGTCATGCCGAGGTCGTAAGGGGTCTGGGCGTGGGCTGTGGGAAGGAAGCCAGCGAAGGGCAGGAGCAGGAGAACCGCGGTCGCGATCCGGCGCAGGGCGGAGGACACCCACGCCGCGTGGGCTGCTGGGCGGTGGATCGCGGGCCGGATTGGTGAAGCGGTCTGACGCATGCCGAAGGACACTCCTGGTTACTGGACGGTGAGCGTGAGGTAGATGGACCGAACGAGATTGCCGGACGTAGCGGTCACCGTTAGGTTATATGTCTTTGGGGTCTCGCCATAATAGCCGGTGTCGGCGGGGCCAGCGCAACCGGAGATGCCCGCGGTGATAGCGAAGAGGAGGCAGATGGAGGCGAAGAGCGAGGCGAAGCGCTTGCGGCGGCGGAACCACGCCAAAGGAAGGGCCAAGAGCGCGAGGCTGATGGGCGCATAGCGCAGGGGCGAACGATGCACGGGCGGGTGCTGGAGGTGGCCGAGTTGCAGGAGCGTTTCGGCCGTCGCCGAGAAGGTTACAGGCGTGGCGCCGGCGCCGGTGGCGATGGTCGTTGGAGTGATGGTTCCGGTGACGCTGGCGGGAAGGCCGGAGAAGGTGAGGGTGATGGGCCCGGGGAACGTGCTGGTGATGATTGGGGTGACGACCAGCGAGTAATTGGCGGTGCCGCCGGCGATGGTGGAGGCGCTGCTCGAGCCACCGGAGGCGACGGTGAGGGAGAAGTCAGCGACGGTCTGGGTGAAGACGGGTGAGGTGGCGGGCGCGTTTACGGCGTCGCCGGCGAAGACCGCGGTGATGGAGTGGGGGCCGGCGTAGACGAAGCTGGCGGTGATGCTGACCTGACCGTTGACGATGGTGCCAGAGCCGATGGGGGTGACGCCGTCAAAGAAGTTGACTGCGCCGGTGGGCGGGGTTCCGACGGCGGCGGTGGTTACGGTCGCGGTGAGGACGGTGGGGTTGTCGAGGAAGACAGGGTTGACCGAGCTGGTGAGCGCGATGTTGACTACGTTGAGGACCGTCTCAAGGACGGTGTTGGTGGTGGCGGGCTGATTGCTGGCGTCTCCCCCGTACGTAGCAACGAGGGTGTAGGTGCCGGGGAGCGTGAAGCTGGTGACCAGAGTGGCGACGCCGTTGTTGAGGGTTGCTGTGCCGATGGTGACGCCGTTGCTCTTGAAGGTGACGGTGCCGGTGGGCGTGCCGGTGGTGGACTTCACGGTTGCGGTGAGGGTGGTATTGGCGTTGACGTCTACGGGGTTGACTGAGCTCGAGAGTGTGGCGGTGGTGGCGTAGAGAACGACCTGGGTGAGGGGCGGCGAGGTGATGGTCTCGGTGTTGGCGTCGCCGGAGTAGACGGCGGTGAGGATGTGGTTGCCGGGGGTGGAGAACGAGACGGAGACGGAGTCGGTGGGGAGGGTGACGGTGCCGATGAGGGTAGTGCCGTCGTAGAACTTGATGGTGCCGCCGGGCGTGCCGAGCGCGGTGAGCGTGGCAGTGAGCGTGGTGGACTGGCCGGGCGTCGAGGGATTGACGGAGCTCGTCAACGAGAGGGTGGCGACGTTGAGGACGTGCTGGATGTAGGGGCCGGAGGTCGCGCCGGTGAGATTGGGGTTAGTGCTGGTGTAGACCGCGGTGAGGGTGTGGTTGCCGGCGGTGGTAAAGGCGAAGGGTAGCGTGGCGGCGGAGCCGGAGACGGCAACTGTGCCGAGCGAGGTGGCGCCGTCAAAGAACTGGACGCTGCCGGTGACGGCCCCGAATACGGGGTTCGACATGATGGTCGCGGTGAGGTTGGTGGACTGGCCGACAAGCGAGGGATTGATGGAGCTGGTGAGCGAGACCGAGGCGGCGTTGCCGACTACCTGAGTAAGGGTGGCGGAGCCGGGCTGCGTGAAGCTGGTGGGGGTATAGACGGCCTTGATGGGAAAGGAGCCGGGCGTGGGGAAGCTGTCGTTGATGCTGGCGGTGACGGTGGTGCCGGAGCCAGTTACGGTGGCAGTGCCGATGAGGGTGGCGCCGTTGAAGAAGTCGACTGTGCCGGTTGGGGTGATGGTTCCGGTGGTGGTGATGTGGAGGGTGAAGGTGGTGGTCTGGTTGACGAGCGAGGGGTTGACCGAACTGGTGAGCGAGAAGGTTGCGGGCTCGATGACGTAGATGGGATTGCTGACCGCGACGGGGTTGGCGCCGGGCGGGTTTGGCGGAAGCGATGCAGCATTCGCCGTAGCAGTGGCGGTCCAGATGCCGTACTGATTGAGTTGCAGGCCGGAGGCTGGGGGGGCGTTGGGGATGGTGAGGACGCCGTTGTCGGCTGCGGTGAAGTTATACGTTACGGTGTTGGCGCTGGCGGGAGTGCCACCGAAGTAGAGAGCAGTGGAGTCCGTCGTGGTGAAGGTGATGATGCCGACGTAGTCGGTGGCGATGGTGCCATCGGACCTGAAGGCAGTGAGTACCAGCTCGACGGTGCCGTGGAGGTTGACGGTGGTGGGCGTGGTCGGAGGATTGCTGATGGCGACGAGCGTGAAGTACTTGAGGGTGGTGAAGCCGATGCCGGTGAGCGTGGCGGTGAGCGGGGCGGCGCCGCCAGTGAAGACGAGGTTGGCGGTGTTGGGGCCAACGACTGTGGGCTGGAAGTTGATGTCGTAGGTGCAGACGTCGCCGATGACGAAGTTCACGCCGGTGGGAACTGTGCAGGTTCTGCCGGCGGGCGCAAGCGGGAACGCGGTGGGATTCGTGCCGGAGAAGCTGGTGGTAAGGGAGCTCGCGACGTTGCCGGTTCCCTGGATGGTGACGGTCTCAGGATCGTCGGTGGTATCGAGGGTGCCGACTTCTGTGGGGGTGGGGAAGTTTACGGCGGCAGTGGTTCGATCGAAGGTGACGAGGCCGAGGGTGGTGTCGCTTACGATGAGGTCGCCGCTGCTGTTGAGGATGAGGATGCTGGCAGGATTATCGAGGGTGAAGGCTGGGGAGGTGGCGAGGACGAACTGGTCGCCGGGGACGGTGGCCTCGACGATCTGATGGTTGCCGGTATCGGCGATGTAGACGGTGCCGGCGGGATCGACTGCGACGCCGGTGGGGTTATTGAGTGTGATGGTGGTGAGGGCGAGAACGGTGGCGACGGGGACGGGGGCGGTGAGGGGGCGCTCGACGATGCGATTGTTACCCGAGTCGGCGATGTATAGGGTGTTGTTGTCGTCGACGGCGAGGCCGGTGGGGCCGGCGAGAGGAGGCGCGGGGAGGCCGGGCAAGGTGAGGGCGACAGCTGTGCTGCCGTCGAGCGGGACCTGATAGACGACGTTGGCCTGGGCGTCGGAGATGTAGAGATCGCCAAAGACGTCGACGGCGAGGCCGGTGGGCTTCTTGAGGGTGATTCCCGGGGTGGCCAAGGCGGTGAGAGTGGCGCCGCCAGGTGCGAGAACGTAGACGTTGGCGCCGGAGGAGACGTAGAGGTTACCAACGCCGTCCATGGCGAGGCCGGTGGTGGTGGTGAGCGCGAGCGGGGCGCCGGAGTAGGCGACGGAGAAGACGGGGGTGGGGCCGGCAGATTCCTCGAGAATGCGGTTATTGGCGACGTCGGTAAAGAAGATGTTGCCGTTGCCGTCCTGGACGGCAGCGCCGGCGGTGAAGCTGCCAACAGTGGCGGCGGTATCGATGGCCGTGGCGGTGGCTGGCTGGAAGACGAACTGCGGACCGACGCCCACACCGGAGATGTAGATGGTGTTGACGACCACGTTGCTGGTGTTGGTAATAATGATGGCGCCGAGGCGGGTGCCAATCTGCGAGGGAGTGAAGGTGATGCTAATGGTGCAGGGGACGAGGTAGTCGACGGTGCCGGCGCACTGCGTGGGGGTGGGGACGAGGTTGAAGTCTTTGGAGGCGGCGCCCTCGGTAACGACGACGATGGACTGGATGGAAACTCCACCGACGGGACCGTTGAGGTTGATGGTGTGGGACGCGGTGCTGCCGACGTTAGTGGGGTTGAACTCGTAGTTGGTGGCTGGCTGCAGGCCCTGGGCGAAGGCGGACGAAGCACCGCAGAGCCCGAGTAATGCCAACAACATGAGCAAAGTGGAGCGTACTGCCGCGAGCGAGATTCGGAGCTTGCTCGAGTGAGCTTCGCGCAGCGAGACAGTCATCATTCCTCCAACAAGGGCCGACAAAGCACAGAACAAGCAGGTTCCCCGGATCGGTAGAAGGTTAGGGTCGGGAGGAGTGGGCGCGTGCACCCCAAACCGGACGATGGCTAATCTGCTACCCATAATAGATTCAACAACTCCGCACAATTTCCGCAGAAGAAACAGTCGGGTAAAAACTTGAGGTAACGCGCCAAGAATACCATCTCGAAACTTGCAATCCACAAATACTTCGGGAGGTTACAGCCCATTGAGCGTGGAAGGTAAACATTCGCTAACAGAAACAGGTGTCTCCACCATGCATGAGGAAGTGGTCTGGGGGAAAGAACCATAGTGGATACGTTCTATGAGAAAGGCTCTCGAATGAGGGCGTGAGGTGGACAAGGGAGTTGGGCAGGTTTCGTTTGCTGAGGTGAATTATAGCTATGGCTGCGTGAAGGCCGTGTGAAGCGCGGCACAGGCGGCTCGCGGATTGACGGCGCGGCGGTTGGTGCTATTCTTCCCCAAATCGGTGCAGAGAGAAGTCTGGCGTCGTGGGCGGAGGCAGGCCTGCGGGTGCAGAGGAGAATGGGGAGATGACGCCACAGGATTGGGAGTCGCCGGAGGCATTGCGTGCGCCGGAGGGCTGGGCGGGATCTGGGAGTTCGGAGCAGGCAGCGGCGTATGCGCTGCGGCCGCTGAGCACAGGAGAGGTGCTGGACCGGGCGTTTGCGATCTACCGGGCGCATTTCTGGCTGTTCGCGGGGCTGGCATCGCTGGAGGGAGCGTTCAGCCTGATTCTGAACGCGATTGAGATGGTGATGCACCATATCGTGCTGCTACGTTACGGAATTAAGATTGCGGCGCTGGTGACGCAGGTATCGAGCGGGGCGATGGGGCTTCTGATGTTGCCGGTGGCGGCGGTGGTGTATGCGGCGTCGGTGTATGCGCTGTGCGAGGTGTACCTGGGGCGAAGGACTACGGCGAAGGAGTCGTTGCAGGCTACGGCGGGGCGATGGTTGCGATATGTGGGAATTGCGTTGTGGCAGGGATGGAGCGCGGTGTGGGTGGTGATGGTTGTGGTGGTGCCGGGTTTCTTTCTTGTGGCGATGGGAAGGAGAGCGCCGGCGCTGTTGTTGGTGGGCGGGTTTGTGCTGTTTGTTGGGGCTACCGGTGGCCTCGTGTACGGTGTGATCGCGTACATTCGTAACTCGCTGGCGATTCCGGCAGCGCTGATGGAGGAGACGGGGGTGCGGGCGTCGATGCGGCGAAGCAAGACGCTGGCGACGGACACCAAAGGGCGGATCTTCGTTGTGCTGCTGATTGCGTTTGCCTTGTATATGGTGGCGGGTGCGATTCAGTCGCCGATGCTGTTTTTCATTGCGCGAAGTCCGTTCCAGGAACATGTGATGGCGCAGGCGGCAGTGCTGCTGATTGGGTTTGTGGGACACACGCTGGTGTCGCCGGTGGCGTTGATTGGATTGACGCTGGTGTACTTCGATCAGCGAGTGCGGATGGAGGCGTTCGACCTGGTGATGCTGATGGGTGGTTCGGCTGCGCCGGAGGTGGCGGCGTGGGCTCCGGCAGCGGCCACGGAGAGCGCGAGCGGGGAGACGGCTGAGCCGATGGGGAGTGATGGGCAGGTTTAGGGATTGGTGGAATGGTCGAGTGGAGACGCGGTGCGTTGCGGTTGCGTGCGTGCTGGGGCTTGCGTGGGCGGCGCATGCGGCGGGGGTGAAGGAAGTTACAGCGGATGCGTTTCGTGCGGACGTCGTCCGGCTGCAGGGGGTGGTGGCGGCTTGCGCGAATGCGGCGGCGGGATGTAACGCGGATGCGGTGGGCGATGATGTGCGCGTGGGGGATGTGGCGAATGGTGGGTTCGAGGAGCACTGGGATTGGCTGCGCGGCGCGCTGAAGGATGCGAAGACGGCGAAGGATGGTGAACGCGCGAAGCTGATGCACGAGTTGGATGCGCGGCTGGATGCGATGAGTCGAGAGAGTGCGGGTGGCGGGGCGACGGAGAATGGGTTTGCGCAGGCGCGAGCGGTGGCGAATGAGGTGCTCGCACAGCCGCAGTTCCAGGGGGCGGTGGGATTGACGTGGTGGGATCGCGCGAAGATGAAGATGCTTGGGTGGCTGCAGCGGATGATTGACGGCTTGGTGGGTGTGGGGACGGCGGCGCCGTGGCTGGGGACGTTGCTGGAGTGGGTGTTCTTTGTGGGAGCGGCGGTGGGATTGCTGTTCTTCCTGCTGCGGAATGTGGCTCGGCAGCGGTTGAGGGTGGCGCTGGGGGGCGAGGCGGTGCAGAAGTCGGCGTGGGAGAGCGAGGCTGATGACTGGGCGAAGTGGGCGGCCGGACATGCGGAGGCGGGCGAGTGGCGCGAGGCGGTGCACTGTTTGTATTGGGCGGCGATTGTGCTGCTGGAGTCTCGGAGGGCGTGGCGGCATAATCCGACGCGAACGCCGAGGGAGTATGTGCGGCTGCTGAAGCCGGGGTCTGCTCAGCAGCAGGGGCTACGGAGGCTGACACAGATTTTTGAGCGCGTGTGGTACGGGTTGCGCGATGCGGATGAGAGGGAGTATGCGGAGGCTCGTGACTTGTATGAGCGGCTGGCGGCAAACGCGGCTGAAGGTATGGGCGGGGCGAGTGAGCGGCTGGCGGCGGGAGGTGTTGCGTGAGTCGGGGGAGGGGGTCGGGCGAGCGGCTGGGTGATCGGGGGCGACTGCTGATTCTGTGCGGCGTGATGGTGGTGATGATTGTGGTGGTGTGCGTGGTGGCGCCGTCGACGCAGGAGAATGATCCGCGGCCGACGATCACGAATGTTGGGCCGCATGGGGCCAAGGCGGCGTATTTGATGTTGGAGGGTTTGGGGATTAAGACTTCGTCGTGGAATCATCCGCTGGCGGAGCTGAATGGATATTTGAGTGATGCGCAAGTGGCGCGCACGACGTTGATCCTGGCGGAGCCACGGTATGACGCGACGCAGGAGAAGGATTTGGCGGCGGCGGTGAGTCGGTTTCTGGAGCGCGGAGGGAGGGTGTTGACGACGGGGGCTTCGGGCGCGGGGTTGCTGCCGGGTGGCGAGGTGTCGGCGGCGGGGATGCTGGCGAGTGGTCCATGCCGCACGACGCCGGAAGGGCCGGGAGCGCTGGCGCGCGCGGGGCGGGTGGAGATGGTGAACGAATCGCAGTGGGCGAAGGACGGGCCGCAGTACGTGGTGGAGCAGCGCTGCGGGAAAGACGCGGTGGTAGTGCGGTACGTGGTGGGTAAGGGTGAGGCGGTGTGGTGGAGTTCGTCTACTCCGATGGAGAATGCGGGGCTGAAGAATGATGCTAGTTTGAAGCTGCTGCTGGCTAGCGTGGGTGCGGGCACAGGATTGGCGAAAGAGGCCGGGCGGGATGTGGTGTTTGGTGAGTCGCTGCATGGCGCGGTGAAGTCGATTTGGGATGAGGCGAAGGGGCTGCCGCTGAAGTGGGTGGCTCTGCAGGCGGCGCTGTTGTTTGCGCTGTTGGTGGTGAGCTTTAGTCGGAGGCGCGGGCCGGTGAGATCGCCGGTGCGATTGCCGCGGAGTTCGCCGGTGGAGTTTGCTACGTCGATGGGCGATTTGTATGAGAAGGCTGCGGCGAGCAGCGCGGCGACCGAGGCAGCGAAGCGTAGGCTGCTGCGAGTGTTGACGCGTGAGGCTGGTGTGACTCAGGGGACGATTGAGGAAGGCCCGGAGGCGATTGCGGAGGTGCTGCGGGTGCGACTGGGTGGGGATTGGTCGTTGGTGAGCGAGCATCTGCAGGAGGCGAAGCGGGCGGAGCATGAGGCGATTGCTATGCGGAGCGCGCTGGCGCTGGTGCGCGCGTTGAGCGAGGATGCGAAGAGCGTGCGGGCGCAGCTGGCGCCGCGCCAGACAGTAGAGAGTAGAGCGTAGAGAGTAGAAGAAGCGTTGAACGAGGAGAGCTTGTGAGCGAAGAGAGTTTGGGAGTGGCTGCGGCGAACGAGTTATTTGCGCGCGGGCAGGAGCAGATTGGGCGCGTGATTGCGGGGCAGCAGGAGGTGATTGCGCAGGCGCTGATGACGATGCTGTGCGGCGGACATGCGCTGATTGAGGGCGTGCCGGGCGTGGCGAAGACTTTGGCGGTGAAGACGCTGGCGAGGTTCCTGGGGCTCGAGTTTCGGCGCGTGTCGGGTACGCCGGATATGATGCCCGCGGATATTTTGGGGACGAGTGTGTTCTCTCCGAAGACTGGGGAGTTCAGCTTTCACAAAGGGCCGGTATTCACGCAGTTTCTGCTGACCGATGAAATTAATCGGATGCCGCCAAGAACGCAGGCGGCGCTGCTGGAGTCGATGGAAGAGCGGCAGGTAACAGCGGATGGCGAACGGCATGTGCTGGATGATTTCTTTACCGTGTTCGCTACGCAGAATCCGGTGGAGTTTGAGGGAACTTATCCGTTGCCCGAAGCGCAGCTGGATCGGTTTCTGCTGAAGATCAAGATGGAGTATCCGGAGCTGGCGGAGGAGCGGCTGGTGCTGGAACGGCATCACGCGGCGCTTGATGGTGCGGGGCTGGCGGAGACGGCGGTTGAGGCGGTTCCGTTTGAGTTGCTGGCGGCGGCGCGGAGGGAGGTTCGCGCGGTGAGAGTAGAGCCGGCGATTTTTGATTACCTGCTGGCGGTGGTGAGGCGGACGCGGGCCTGGCCGACGATTGCGCTGGGGGCTAGTCCTCGGGCTAGCACTGGATTGCTGCTTGTAGCGAAGGCGTTTGCGGCGAGGGAGCAGAGGGACTTTGTGATTCCCGATGATGTGAAGGAGGCGGCGCTGCCGGTGCTGCGGCATCGGCTGGTGTTGAGGCCTGAGGCAGAGCTGGAAGGGTTGGATACGGATCGCGTGGTGCGGGATGTGCTGGCGGCTACGCAGGTGCCGAAATAGAGCAGGGGATGGGGGATAGAGAATAGAGCGTAGAGAAAACATTGCTGATTACCCTTACTCCGGGCACAAAGTACTCGATTCATGCAGACATTGATTCCACAATCCGCTAATGCGAGGGCTAAGCCGATGGGCAAGGCTGGGCGGGTGTTGGGGTTTGGGCTTACGCCGTTGGCGCTGGGATTGTTTTCTGCTGGATTGGTGATGGCGGTGCCGGCGTTCTTTCATGCTCGGCAGATTTATTTCATGCTGGGGTGGGATGGGTTGGTGGCGCTGCTGGTGATGGTGGATACGTTGCGGCTTCCCCGCCCTGAAGCGTTCCTGGTGACGCGGACGTTTTTGGATTCGCCGCAGTTGGGGACGGCTACGCGGGTGGAGTTGGGGGTGCGCGTCGATGCGGATGCAGGTGTTGACGTGCGGATGGTGGATGATCTGAATGTGGCGCTGGTGGCGATGCCGGTGGAGCAACGGGTGGAGGCGTTTCCGCGTGAGGATGCGGTGAGCTTGTCGACGATTTATCCGCGGGAGCGTGGGGACTTTCGGTTGGGGAGGGTGTATTTGCGGTACCGCGGTGCGCTCCGATTGGTGGAGCGGTGGGCTGCTGCGGAGCCGGTGGTGGCGGCGGTGAATGCGGAAGACAAGGCGAGGCAACAGAGGGTGCGGGTGTTTCCGGCGCATGAGGATAGTCGGGAGAAGACGCAGTTTTATTTGCTGCGAGCACGGCAGATTGAGTTGGAGAAGCGGAAGTTGCAGTTGCGTGGGGTGGGGCGGGAGTTTGAGAGTCTGCGGGATTATCAGCCGGGGGATGAGCTGCGGAAGATTTCGTGGACGGCTACGGCGCGGAGGGGGAGGCTGGTGACGCGGCAGTTTACGGTGGAGCGGTCGCAGCAGGTTTGGATGCTGCTGGATGCGGGTCGACTGTCGCGGACCGCGTTTGAGTTGCGGCGGGGCGGCGTGGAGAGCTTTGCGGAGACAAGTGCGGAGCGGGAGGCTGCGCATGTGTTGACGGTGACGCAGTTGGACCAGGCGGCGACGGCCGCGACGATGCTGGCGCAAGTGATCCAGGGGTCGGGCGATAAGTTCGCGATGATGGCGTATGGGCGCGAGGTGCAGCAGTTGCTGCCTCCGGGTAACGGCTCGGCGCATGTTCGGTTGCTGATTGATCTGTTGAGCCAAACGCGGAGTGAGGCGGCGGAGGCGGACCATTTGAATGCGGTGGCGCGGCTGAAGTCGGCACAGAGGCGGCGGGGGTTGATTGTATGGATTACGGAGTTGGTGGATAGCGTGGGGAAACCGGAGCTGGTGGTGGCTGCTAGTGAACTCGTGCGGAGGCATCTGGTGGTGCTGGTGCTGTTGAAGCATCCGGAGCTGGAGGAGCTGGCGGCTCGAGAGCCGAAGACTAAGGATGAGATGTTTCACTCGGCGGCGGCGCAGGAGATGTTGGAGCGGCGGCGAGAGACGGTGGCGCAACTGGAGCGGCAGGGGGTTTTGATTGTGGAGACGACTGCGGCGGAGGTGGGGATGCGGGCGGTGAGTAAGTATCTTGAGGTGAAGGCTGAGGGGCTGTTGTAGGTGTTGTACGAAAGCAAGGACCGAGAATCCTGAGTCATTGCGAGACGACAATGTGGGTCGCGGTCTGAATGCATGCAGCTTGCATGTGGTCTTCCTTGTAAGGTTCTAAAGGACATACCTCGAAGTCTGCATACACATAACCTAGAAACCGGTCTTTTGTTCGTTGCCGCTCTACACTCGCCGGTAGCGTCGGGGCTTCGTTGTCCAACGTTGTGTCGTCATGAAGCAATCCATATTGGTTGCTGTAGATTCCAAACTCATGGTGCGTACCGATATGCCATAGTCGTGTCGATGGTGTGCCATTGCCTTGGTTTAAGCGACCGTGGATATGTAAACAGGAGGGTGCGAGGGCAGGCGTCTCGCAGGGCAGCTTCCTGTAGGCGTCGCCGCCGGAGTTAGACGAAATCATTAAGAACGGCAACAGAAGTATGAGTTTAATCATGCGATCTCCTTGCGGCCGCCTTCGGTTAGCCAGAGGGTTAGGGCGGTGAGGAGGACGGCGCCTACGGCGAACTTCAGGGCTATGGGGGCGTGGGTGGGGGAGAGGAAGGCTTCGAGGGTTCCTGCGATGATGAGGAGAGGGATGGTGGCGGAGACTAGCTGGACGGCTTCGAGGCCGGCGAGGGCGAGGGCGGCGCGGCGGTTGAGCATGCCGGGGAAGAGGATGCCTGCGGCGAGGCGGAGGCCGGCGGCTCCGGAGATCATGATGCTGGGGATTTCGAGAGCGCCGTGGGCGGCTACGAAGCTCCAGAGGCTGAGGGCCATGTGGTGCTGGCGGCAGACTACCGCGATGGCGCCTAGCATGAGGCCGTTGTTGAAGAGCGAGTAGAGGGTGAAGAGGCCTGCGGTGATGCCGCCGGCGAAGGTGAGGAAGCAGACCGTGATGTTGTTGGTCATGATGCCGGAGGCGGCTTGCGGCTTCATGCTGAGAACGCTGTCAGTCCACATCTTGTGCTTGTCGAGGTTGGAGACGGTTTGGGCGCCGAGGAACATGACGCCGAAGTCTGGACGAAGCATGACGATGAGGGCGCCGAGAAGGCCGGCGGCGACGCTGATGAGGGTGGCGGCGAGGAGGTAGCCGGACATGCGACGCAAGAGGCGCGGATAACCGTGGGCGAAGAATTGCCAGAGGCTGGCGAATGAGATGCGGCGGCCGGAGTAGACGTAGTTGTGGGCGCGGGAGACGAGGCGGTTGAGGTATTGGGTGAGAGCTTGCGAGCTGCGGTCGGCGCGGACGGCGGAGAGGTCGGCGGCGGCCTGGCGGTAGAGGAGGCCGAGATCGCGGAGGTCGGCGGGAGGGAGCGACTTGACGCCGGAGGATTCGACTTGATGGACGAGCGCGTCGAGGCGGTTCCAGTTATTCTTGCGAGAGTCGATCCAGAGATTCGTCAGCATAAGATTTAGATCAGAGAGAGCGTTGGCGGGAGTTCGCGATCATGTCGAGTTTTGAGCAGCGTAACTTCAGGGATGATGCGGCTGTGGGGCAGACTGAGACGCATTATATCGAGACGCCGGAGCAGGTGGAGCTGGCGTTTAGCGTGGCGGGGATTGGCAGCCGGTTTGTTGCGGCGCTGTTGGACTCGCTGATACTTAGCGCGTTCTTCTTTGCTGAGTTGATGGTGATGGTGATGATTGGGGCGGCGAGCTCGGTCTCTCCGGCGGCCGGCGGTTGGGCGGAGACTGCGGGCAAGTGGTTTATCGCGTTCGTGGTGTTTATCAACTTCGCGATTGTGTGGGGATTCTTTGCGTTGTTTGAGGCTTACTGGCATGGGCAGACGCCGGGCAAGCGCGCGATGAAGATACGTGTGATCAAGGATTCCGGGCGGCAGATTACGCTGTTCGAGGCGATGGCTAGGAACTTGTTGCGGGTGGTGGATTATCTGCCGAGTCTTTACCTGGTGGGCGTGATTACGATGCTTTGCAATAAACGGAATCAGCGGCTGGGGGATCTGGCGGCGGGAACGATTGTGGTGCATGAGCGGCTGGATGAGCCGTCGCTGCTGTACCAGACGAGCACGACGCTGGTGGCTCCGGTGGGGTTTCGTGCGCAGCCGTTAGGGGAGGAGACGGTGTTGCCGTGGGGGCAGCCGGTGCGAGCGATGTTTCCTGCGGATGCGGTGGCGAAGTTGAGTGCGCAGGACCTGGTGGTGATCGAGACGTTCTTCTTGAGGATGCTGGACTTGCCGCTACAGACGCGAGCGTCGGTGGCGTACCAGATGGTGACGCAGATGACGGCGAAGATGGGGGTGGGGGTGCCGGAGGGGAATCCGGAGCGGGCGCTTGAGTCGATGGCGTACCAGATGAGAAGTGGTGGGCGAAGAGTTTGATGGGCTGAAGGTGCGGGCTGCGGCGCGGTGACGGCGCGGGCGTGGGACGCATCTGAGAGAGCGAAGAGGAAGTGTCCCGTGCGCGTCACAGACCACAGGCTAACCGCGATTGACCCGCTGGCTCAGCAGATATGGGACCTGGTGGCGCGGTCGCCGCTGCACGATATGTGGGACTTCCAGGGGGCGAGCGCGAAGCTGGTGTGGACGCGGACGTTCCGGGCGATCCTGAGCGATGATCTGCTTTCGCGTGCGGCAGAGATGGGGTACTACTTTTTATTCGCGTTGTTTCCTACGCTGGTGTCGGCGAGCGCGATCCTGGGGCTGGCGGCGCGGCAGGCGGCGCATATTTTCGACAAGCTGTTGCACTACCTTGCGCTGGTGGTGCCGGGTGGGGCGTACACGATGGTCATCGAAACATTCAATCAGACGGCGGAACACGCGACGACGGGGAAGATCACCATCGGACTAGTAGCAGCGATCTGGTCGGCGTCCGTGGGGTTTGCGGCGATCCAGGACGGGATGAACACGGTGTACAAGGTGCGGGAGTCACGGCCGTACTGGAAGGCGCGCGGGCAGGCGATTTTGGTGACGATGTTGCTGTCGGTGATGGTGACGGCGAACCTGGCGGTGTTGCTGGGCGGCGACCTGATCGCGAAACTGATGTACCTGAAGATCTGGCATCACGGACTGGCGTTCAGTACGGCGCTGGTGATTCACATTGTGCAGTGGACGGCGGCGAGTGGGTTGCTGATGTTGCAGTTCAGCACGATCTATTACTTCGCTCCGGATCTGAAGGTGAAGCGGTGGCATTGGACGTCGCCAGGGGCGGTGATTGGGATCGTGGGGTGGGTGATTTGTTCGCTGGGCATGCGCGCGTATCTGCACTTCTTCGACAGCTTCTCGCTCACGTATGGGTCGCTGGGCGGCGTGATTATTCTGCTGACGTGGTTTTATATTACGGGGTTGATGCTGCTGTTGGGCGCGGAGGTGAACAGCGAGATCCAGGCGGCGGTGGCGGAGAAGAAGCTGAAAGATAGTGGGGCGATTCCACAGGACGTGGACGCCGAGCCGAAGATTGCTGCGGGGGAACCCCTGCCGTTACGGTGATCGTAACGGCAGGGTGTTTGGTAGCCGGGTGGGTTATTTGGTGAGGGGGTCGAGGATGGTGTCTAGGCGGTCGGGGGAGTTCTCTATGCGCTCGAGTTGGGGGTAGCGTTCGCCGTTGTGGTAGTCGAGGGAGATGGTTTTGAAGTAGCCGGTGTTCTCGACGATGAGGTTGATGGCAGGGCCGGAACCTTTCGCGGAGTCGATGGCTGCGCGGAGGAGGCCTGGGGTGAAGGCGCGGCCGTTGACAGCGATGATTTGGAAGCCGGGAGCAAGGCCTGCTTTGTAGGCGACGCTGTTCATGATGACGTCGCCGATGGTACCCGTGGAGCCGGCGGTGAGGCCGAGCGAGTAGGTGGCGCTGACGCCGTCGCCTTCGTTGAGGGTTGACCAGTAGTTGGGCTTGTCGGTGAAGGTGAGGTGGTAGCCGGAGAGGTTGTTGATGCCGGCAAGCTCGGGGGCGTGGAGATCGTTGGAGTCGAGGCGGGTGCGAAGGAAGGTGGCCCAGTCGTTGGGGACGACTGCGTTGAGGCCGGAGACGATGTCCTCAAAGGTGTAGGGGACGACGCGGGGTGGGGTGTTGCCGCCGAAGCCTTCGAAGGCGGCGACGAAGTTGTTGAGGGTCTTCTTGCCCTGCGATTTCTCGCGGATGGTCTCGTCGATTTCGAGCCAGAGGAGATCGCCTTCGGCGTAGTAGTCGGTGTCGCGGCGCCAGTTATCATAAGGGCCGCCGGCGTTGTAGAGGATCTGGGCGGCGGTGGCGGTGTCCTGAAGATCGCGCCAGGTGCGGCCGGGGCGAGCATCGTTGAACTCGGCGACGATTGTGGCGAGGCGGTCGCGGAAGGTATCGGCGCTCCAGATGCCGGAGCGCGTGGCGAGGACGCCGCCGAGGTAGTCGGTGAGGCCTTCGTAGACCCAGAGGAGGTTGCCTTTCATCGGCTCCTGGTAGTTGGGCGTGGCGAGGCCGGCGGGGCGGCGATATTTTCCATTCCAGGAGTGGGTGAACTCGTGGGGAAGGAGGTCGCCTTCTTCCGCGAAGGAACCCTCGTCGATGAAGGTTTTTTCGGGGACGCGGTCGTCGGAGGACTGGTGGTGCTCGAGGCCGAAGTGGGCTACCTGGTCAGAGAGCGTGACGAGGAAGTGGTAGGAGCCGTAGTGGCGCGACTGGTAGAGGGCGCCGGTTTCACGGACTAGCTTGGAGAACTGGTCGATGTGCGTTTGGTTGAGGGCGATGTCTTCAGGGCCGTCGCCAGCTAGGTCGAGGTAGTGCTTGGGAGAGACTTCGGGGGCGAGGTCAATTTCGCGGAACCAGCGGCCTGCGAGGACTGGCGAGTCGATGAGTTGCTCGAGGGAGACGGTCTGGAAGGAGGCATGACCGGAGGCTTCGGTGGCGCCGCCTGTGGGCTCGAGGGCCGTGCCGAAGTGCCAGCCGTCGGGGATGGTAATGCTGGGGGTGACCATGACGTCCGAAGCCTTGGTGTGCTCGATGTCGGTGTTGAGGGGATAGACGAGGAGGGTGTTCCAGCTGAGGAGCGCGAGGTTGGCACTGGTGGAGCCGCCTTCGGTGAAGTTGGCGCCGCCGGTGGCGAGGAAGTCCATCTTGATGTTTAGCTGCGTGACGCCCTCGGGAACTGTGACGTGGTAGCTGTACATGTCGGTGAGGTCGCGCTCCCACTTGACGGGCTGGCCGGAGGGCGTGGAGATGAGGAAGCCGGCCTGGTTGATGATGGGGCCTGAGGGCATGTGCTCGCCTGGGATCCACTCGGGATAGACGAGGGTGAGGGGGCCGGGCTGAACGGGGATGATTTCAGTGGCGTGGAGAATTTTGCGGGGGGCGTCGGTGAGGTCGACGGAGAGAGTGATGGGTGCGGACTGGGCGCTAATAGCGAGGGTGGCGGCGCAGAGGGCGGCCATGGGGATGAGGCGAGACAACGACATGCAGTGAGCTCCTGAGGCAGATACTTCGTTCGATAAGTTTACGCGGGGGAGCCGTAGGGGGGAGGGCTCCGATAGAATTGGGCACGCATGATCCTATACGCAATTGTTCTTGGCCTTATCGTTGTGACGCTGCTTGGTGTGTCGCTTGCCCGGTTGGGGAGTGTGAAGACCAAGGCGGATTACCTGGTTGCCGGGCGCTCGCTGCCGGCGTTTGTGCTGGTGTTTACGCTGCTTTCGAGCTGGATTGGATCGGGCTCGCTGCTGGGTGGCGCTGAGAATGCTTATAAGCATGGGTTCGCGGCGCTGTGGCAGGCCGGTGGTGGATGGGCAGGGCTGCTGCTGATTTACTTTATTGCGCCAAGGGCGAGGAAGTTTGCGCAGTTCACGATTCCGGATTTGCTGGAGTCGCGCTATAACCAGACGGCACGGGTGCTGGGGGTAATTGCGGTGCTGTTTACGTATACCGCGATTACGAGCTACCAGTTTATTGGCGGCGGTGACATTCTGCATTTGATCTTCCCACAGGTCTCGGCCGTGATGGGGCAGTGCATCCTGGCAGGGTTCGTGATTGTGTTCACGATGATCGCGGGGATGGGTTCGGTCGCTTATATGGACGTGGTGATCGGGCTGCTGGCGACGGGGACGCTGATTGCGTCGTTGCCGGTCCTGCTGCATATGGCTGGCGGCTGGACGGGCGTGCGGGCGGTTTTGCCGGCTACGCATTTTCAGTGGTTCGGTGATCTTTCAGGGGTGCAGGCTATGGAGTTGTTTCTGCCGACGTGCTTGCTGATGCTGGGCAACCAGTCGATGTATCAGAAGTTTTTTTCGGCGAAGTCGGAGAAGGACGCGACGCGGGCGGTGAGTGGATGGCTGGTGGGGACGGTGATTTTGGAGACGATTATTGTGGCGATCGCGGTGGTGGGGTCGGCGCTGTATCGGACGGGCGAGGTGGCTGCGCGACCGAGGGAGATCCTGGCGTATACGGCGACGCACGCGTTCGGGCAATATATGGATAACGCGGGGTTCGGCGCAAAGGCATTGAGCGTGCTGGGCGCGCTGCTGGTGGGCGCGATCTTTGCGAAGGTGGTGTCGACTGCGAATAATTATCTTTTTTCGCCTGCGACGAATTTGGTGAATGACGTGTTTCTGCGGTACATCAAGCCGGACGCGAAAAATTGGGTGGTGCTGTTGGTGAGCCGCGGGACGGTGGTGGGGCTGGGGGCGTGGGCGCTGTATCAATCGCTGGGGACGACATCGGTGCTTAAGAAGTCGCTGTATGCGTATACGATTTATTCTGCAGCGCTGACTCCGGTGATCCTGGCAGCATTTTTCTGGCGGCGCGCGACGGCGAAAGGTGCGGTTGCGAGTATTGCGGCAGGGACGGTGATTACGGTTGGTTGGGACTTGCTGACGCCGCATCTGCCGGCTGTGCTGGCGGCTCGGGATGCGATTCTTCCGGCGCTGGTTGGATCGCTACTGTGCCTGTTGATTGTGAGTTTGGCTACCGAACCACCTAGCGAGAGCCATTTACGTCCGTTTGAGGAAGGGTGATCGCAGGCGAAAGACGCTTTGTTTTGAGTGTGCGCGGATGCATTTCCGGCATCTAACGGCGCAGGCAACGGATCTGGCAGGATCAGTCACCGAGCAAAGGAGATTTCTCATGGCAGTGAACAAGACACCGATAGCGACCGATAGTGCGGCGGAGTTGCGCGACTTGATCGGCGATGATGCGAGCGCGACGTTTGAGAGCGATCCAAACTTTGTGGACTCGAACCCAACTGCTGATGCCTCCAGCGACCATCTTGAGCTGCGCGACACAGATGATATGGAAGACAGCGAAGAGGAGGAAGAGGAGGCGGGTTTGGAAGACGAGGATGATGACGACGAAGACGAAGATGAGGATGAAGAAGATGAGGATGATGACGAGGATGACGATGGGGAATATGAGGACGATGAGGAAGACGATGATCCTGATGTACTAAGGACTGCGGAACCTAGAGATGTCCATGGGCCTGGGAAGCACTCGCGGATGGACATTGAAGAGGAGCTGGAAGAGATGGAGGAAGAGGTTGGGGAGAAGAATGCTGAAGATGCCCCGGAAGCTGAGGAGGAAGAAGAGGAAGGCAAGGATAGGCGGCATGCGGATCGTGCCATTGATGCAGCTCTCCGCATGAGTGCGCGGACAATTAACGGGTGGGGTAGCAAGGCCGGCATTGCGAGTCTGTAACAGGTTGAGTGACGAGGAGAGATAGCCGCGTGAGTAAAAACAAAGCAGAACGTTCCCTGGCAAAGGGACTGGTAGCAGGGTTGGTAGCGGGGCTGGTGGCCACTGGGGCGAAGTCGTGCGTTGAGGCGATGTTTCCTCCGCGTGTGCATGGAGAGCCGGAGCCGCCGGAGGCGCTGGCGGAAAAGATCGCGGGGCACCATCTGGAGCGCAAGACCAAGACAGCGGCAGGCAGAGCGATCCATTGGGGATTTGGTGCGGCCGTGGGCGCAGCGTATGGCGCGGTGGCAGAGTATTATCCGGCCGTGACCAGTAAAGAGGGTGCAACGTTTGGTCTAACGCTGATGTCGTTCACGCACGGGAGCTCGCTGCCGGCGATGGAGCTGGCGGAGCCTGCAGAAGCGCAAAGCTTCCGGGAGCGGAGCAGTGAAGCCACGAGTCACGTGGTGTATGGCCTGGTGGCTGAGCGGGTGCGGAGTATCGTGCGAAGCATGCTCTAGCGGATTTGCGCGATGCTTTGCGTGGTGGGGAGTTTCATTCGTTCGTTACCTTGGTCCCGTTGCAAACGGCCAGCAACTGCCATTCGAGGGCGTGGACGGCATATACTTGACTGGCGGCGGGACTCACCCGGGTTCGGGCTTGCCGGTCATCTTTCAGTCGGCGCGGATCAGCTGGAAAGTTGCTGCTGGAAGACCTGGATATCGAACCGCGGTGGTCAGCGTCTTCGGAGCTTGCGATGGAAGATGGCATGATGCAGGTTGCGGCGTGAAGGCTGCGACGGAAGAGCTACGGAGCGTGCGCGTCGAGGGAGCCTCGTGCCCATTGCTTTCGGGAGCCTGCGGGATCACGACGGCTGCAACGCCGGCTGACGAATTTGCTCGGTGGACGAGCATGCCGGTGAAGGCGCGGCTGCGGGTGCTGCGCGCGGCGCGGCACTTGATGGCTGCTCGCGCGGAAGAGTTTAGTGCGGCGATCTCTCCTCAGCTTGCGCGGACCAAGGCGGACACACTGGCGACGGAGTTGTTGCCACTGCTGGCGGGATGCGAGTTTCTGGAGCGCGAAGCGGGAAGAATCCTGGCGCCGCAGAGGCTCGGTATGAGCGGACGGCCGTTGTGGATGACGGGGGTTGCCGCTGAGATCCATCGCGTACCGTTGGGGCATGTGCTGGTGATTGGGCCGTCAAACTTCCCTTTGTTTATTCCGGGTTCGCATGTGTTGCAGGCGCTGGCTGCTGGAAACCGGGTCACGTGGAAGCCGGGTCTGGGCGGCGGCCCCGTCGCGCAACTGATGGCGCGGATGCTGGTGGAGGCCGGTCTGCCTGCTAGCGCGCTCACGGTTACGGATGAGAGCGTGGAAGCAGCGCGCGAGGCGTTGGCAGCGAGACCGGATAAAGTTATCTTTACGGGTTCGACGAAGACGAGTGAGAGCCTGCTTGCGGAGCTGGCCGCGACGACAACGCCTGCGGTGCTTGAGCTCTCTGGCGCGGATGCGATTGTGGTGGCGCCCGGAGCTGATCTTGAGCAGGTGGCGAAAGCGGTGGGATTCGGTTTGCGGTTAAATGGGGGCGCGGTGTGCATGTCGCCGCGAAGGCTATTTGCTACACCGTCGACGATGTCGGCGTTGCGGCCGCTGCTAAGTGCAGAACTTGCGAAGGTGCAAGGAGTGGCGCTGGATGCGGGGACATCGACGCGACTGCGAACGATGCTGGATGAGGCTGCCGGTGGAGGCGCAGAGGTGAAAGGCACGTTTGCTCCGGAGGCACAGAAGCCTTTGCTGGTGGATCACGCGACGGCGAACATGGCGGTTGCTGGCAGTGACATTTTTGCGCCGGTGCTTTCGTTGATAGAGGCGGAGACGATGCTGCACGTGCCGGCTCTTTATGCGCAGTGCTCGTATGGGCTGACGGTCGCGATCTTCTGCGCGCGTGGCAATGAGAAGAAAGCACGCATGCTGGGGTCGATGTTGGAGGCCGGAACGTTGCTGATTAACGACATCATCGCTCCGACGGCAGATCCGCGCGTGCCGTTTGGCGGTCGGGGAGCGAGCGGCTATGGGGTGACGCGGGGCGCCGAGGGTTTGCTGGAGATGACTGCCGTGAAGACGGTGCTGATACGGCGCGGTGGGGTGATGCTTCATCTCGACCCGACTACCGATAAGGATGCGACGATGTTTGCCGGGATGATCCGGCTGATGCATGGCAAGGGATTGGCGATGCGGTGGGCGGCGCTGAAGCAGATGGTCAAAGGATTGCGGTCTAAAGGCTGACCGTTTCTGCGCTAGACGCCTTTTTTGCGGGGCTCCCAGATGTACTTGTGGATTTGGAGGCTCAGGCGCGCTGGTAGGCCGTCCGCGAGCATCCACTCGACGAGGAGGCGCGGGTCGAGGGCGGCGTTGTCGGTGGAGCGCTGGTCGGTGGGGTTCTTGAGGAATGCGGGGGAGAGAAGGATTTCGCCGCAGCGGGTGGCGAGGCTGTGGGTGTGGATGAAGTCGCGGGCGAACTCGTAGTCGGCGCGATCGGAGAGGACGAATTTTACTTCGTCGTGGGGGGTGAGGGCTTCGAGGTTTTCGATGCGGAAGGTGTTGGCGGCAGCGCCGGCGCCGGGACACTTTACGTCGACGATTTTATGGACCGCGCGGGGCACGGCTGCGAGGGGTTGTTCGCCGCTGGTCTCGATCATGAGGGTGTAATTGTTTGCCAGGAGGCGGTCCATGAGGGGCAGGAGCTCGCGTGCCTGGAGCATGGGTTCGCCGCCGGTGAACTCGATGAGGCGACAGGGGGCGAGAGCTTCGATCTGGGCGAGGATTTCGTCGGCAGTGAAGGGCTTGCCGCCGGTGAAGGTGTACTCGGAGTCGCACCAGGAGCAGCGGAGGTTGCAGCCGGCGAGGCGGACGAAGATGCAGGGGACGCCGGCGAAGGAGCTTTCGCCTTGCACGGATTTGTAGAGCTCGATGAGGTGCATTACTTCCCTGCTTCTGGCTCGTAGTAGCGCGCGAAGCTGGTGTCGGTTTCGTAGAGGGTGCAGTCTTTGACGCGGACGCGGCCGTTGGTCATGTCGTGGAGTTGGGTGGCGGTCTTCTGGTAGAAGTAGCGGGCAAGATTCTCCGCCGAGGGGTTGAGGGTGGTGAAGGGTTCGAGGTCGTTGATCATCTGGTGATCTAGATATTCAACCGTCGGGCGGAGGACTTGCTTCAAGAGCTTGAAGTCGAGGAGGAGGCCGGCTTCGTCGAGCATGTCGCCGATGAGGGTGACGAGCACGCGGTAGTTATGGCCGTGCGGGTTTTCGCACTTGCCGTGGTAGTTGCGGAGGTAGTGGCCTGAGGAGAAACCGGCCTGTACCGTGACTTCGAACATGGGGTGTGGGGCTCCGATCGGCGCGGGTTGGCACCATCTCCTATTGTATCGGGAATGCTATTCGGGGCGGCTGCGGCGCTTGTGTTGGCGGTCGAGATCGTGGCGGCGTTCGGCTTGTTCGAAGAGGGAGCTGAGCACGCCTAGCAGCGTGACGATGAGGGCGACGCAGAGGAGGGCGATGCTGGTCATGCGCCAGAGGGAGGCGTCGCCGGGGGAGCCGGGCTGCTGGGCGATGTTGGTGAAGGACAGCGCGAGGGAGAGGAGCGCGAGGGCTCCTAGTGTGGCGGCGAGGATGTAGAGGTTGCGTCCCATGGTGATAGATCAAGTCTATCGTGGCGACCCATCTGTGTCCGATTCAGCTTCCAATCACTCGGCATGGAACGTCATGAGAAGGATGAACACTACCAAAACTGAAATCGCGCCTGGAACCAGGAGCCACCACTTGCTACCTCGCCGTGCGGCCAAAATCCCGACGACAAAAGCCAGCACTCCGAAGACCACGCCGAACGGTGAGTCACCCGCCTGAAATGGCAGAACGATGAAACCAATCGTTAGCAAGAGGCTTGCGATTCCCAGCTTTGTGGAAGTCTTCATTTCGTCATGCCCTCAGGCGCTTCGGTTAGGCACCAGCAAGGATATCTCGTTAGTGCCCTTCGAAGAAGCGCTCTACTTTTGTGATGTCGTCGGTGCGGGCATAGGGGGGGAGGCTGTCGAGGAAGGTGGCGCCGTAGCGGGTGGTTCGGATGCGGGGGTCTAGGAGCATGAGGACGCCGCGGTCGGAGAGCGAGCGGATGAGGCGGCCGAAGCCTTGCTTGAGGGCGATGACGGCTTGGGGGACCTGGAGGTCGTTGAACGCATTTCCACCAGCCGCGGTGATGGCGTCGGTGCGGGCTTTCATGATGGGGTCGGAGGGGACGGCGAAAGGGAGCTTGTCGATGATGACGCAGCTGAGTTGTTCGCCCTGGACGTCGATGCCCTGCCAGAAGGAGCTGGTGCCGAAGAGGACGGCGTTCGGGGTGTCGCGGAATTGTTGCAGGAGGATGTGGCGCGGGGCGGAGCCTTGCATGAGGAGCGGATAGGGGAGTTGGGAGAGGAGGCGGTCATGGAGCTCGCGCATCTGGGCGTGCGAGGTGAAGAGGCAGAAGGCGCGGCCGCGGGTGATCTCGAGGACACGACGGATTTTTTCTGTGGCCTGGGGAAGGAAGTTGGGGTCGCGGGGCGGGGGCATGCCGGGGGGTAGGTACAGGAGCGCTTGCTTGGCGTAGTCGAAGTGGCTTGGGACTACTAGCTCTTTGGGGAAGGGGATGCCGAGGCGGCGCTTGAGATGTTCGAAGCTGGGCGTGCCGTCCTGCGCGGCTACGGCGAGCGTGGCGGAGGTGAGGATGACGCTGGGGTAGTGGGCGAAGAGGGTGTCGGCGAGGAGGGTGGAGACGTCGATGGGCGTCGCGAGGAGGTGGGTGCTGAAGGCGAATGGAGTTGAGGCTGCACCCACGCCTGATCTTGCTGCGTTGCGGAGGCCGCTGGTGGCGCGGCGTTCGATCCAGAAGACGGTGTTGGGGTCGGTGGATTCGAGGAGGAATTTCAGGTGATTGCGGATGTCGGCGGCACGCTTGCGGAGGCCAGCGGCTTCGTCGACTTCGCGGAGGCGTTCGAGTTCGCCTTCGAGACGCTGGAGAGAGTTGAGGGCGCCGAGGTAGGCGTCGCCGCGAGCTTCCAGAAAATCTGCACGGTCGGTGAACTCGAGGCGGCCGAGGTCGGAGGGGCCGACGGGGAGCGAGGAGAAGAAGAGCTTGGAGCGCTCGCGGATGGTCTGGGTGGCGCTTTCGATGGCGGAGGTGCTGACGGCTTTGGCGCGGAGAAGGGATTCGGTGTCGCGGGCTAGTTCTTCGAAGCGGGCGTTGGAGAGGGCGATGCCGAAGTATTGGCTGGCGATGTCTTCGAGCTCGTGGGCTTCGTCGAAGATAACGGCCGCAGCTTCGGGGAGGATGCCGGCGTCGGGTGCGCCCGCGGCCTGCTGCTTGATGCTGAGGTCGGCGAAGAAGAGGTGGTGGTTGACGATGACGATGTCGGATTCGAGGGCCTTGCGGCGCATCTGGGTGATGAAGCACGACTCCCAGTTGGGGCAGGTTTGGCCGAGGCAGACTTCGCTGCGGGCGTCGAGTTTGTGCCAGAGCGAGGAGTGCTCGGGGAGGTCTTCGACCTCGGCACGATCACCGGTTTCGGTGGTGCGCTCCCACTGGATGATGGAGTGGAACTGCGAGATTTCTTCGAGGCCGGTGAGGAGCGGATTGTCGCGCAGGGCGTAGAGCTTTTGTTTGCAGATGTAGTTGGCGCGGCCCTTCATGTAGCAGACGCGGAGGGGGCCGAGGAGGGTTTCGAGGAAGGGTATGTCCTTGAAGAAAAGCTGCTCCTGGAGGTTTTTGGTGCCGGTAGAGATGATGATGCGCTGCTTATGCTCGCGAGCGCGGCGGAGGGCTGGCAGGAGGTAGGCGAGGGTTTTGCCGGTGCCGGTGCCGGCTTCGACGATGAGGTGGCGGTGGTCGGCGAAGGACTGCTCGATCTGCTTGGCCATGGTGTACTGGCCGGCGCGGTGCTCGAAGGCGAGGGA
>Ga0302220_10000439_pt1 | contig 36088 bp, 48 predicted proteins | sample II_Palsa_E1_3_FD_194572 | JGI IMG/M metagenome (GOLD analysis project Ga0302220, IMG submission 194572) | Peat permafrost microbial communities from Stordalen Mire near Abisko, Sweden - II_Palsa_E1_3 | ecosystem: Environmental > Terrestrial > Soil > Palsa > Peat permafrost | place: Sweden...
AGGGTGTTGCCAAACTCGCCGGAAGGTCCTTATAATCTCGGTTCTCTGATGCCGGAATAGCTCAGACGGTAGAGCAGCGCATTCGTAATGCGAAGGTCGGGGGTTCGATTCCTCTTTCCGGCACCAACAGAATCAAGCACTTAGCCCAGTCCTAACGACTGGGCTTTTTGTTTTGCAAAGCTATGTAACCCGTGTGTAACCCGATTCAGTCAATGAGCAGCGACCGAAAGCACCTCATTGAGAAACTACCAGCGGTGCGTCACTGACTTGCCTTGCCATTTATTGAGAATTGCATCCCCGTCTCGACGGGACGAGCGCGCTTGAGCAACCGATCTCATCCGCTCAATATGCCTTCAAACCTCGTTTTATCCCCGAGTTTTCGCGGCTGACACCACGAAAATGCCAGCGAACGCGATCGGTCAGGAATACGGGCCACACCACGGGCATTTTATGGAATGCTGCTACTTTCGCCGCTCCGGTGCTAGCAGTGTAATTCGGTGTCTGGCTCACTATTAAAACAGTTGCGCAGAGAACGTGATGAATAGAAAAATTTCGGTCGCAATCATAATTACTATGGTCGTCTCGGCACAATGCGGCGCAGAGGCGATAGCGCCTTATCTTGCATCGTCGCCAGGTCCAACCGTTTGTTCGCCGCCGAAACTTAAGCCAAAGAGCAACCCGATGCCGGGCAAAACGACCGACTCGCGGTGCTGCTGTGCGCCCACGATTTCAGTTACCAACTCGATGGGTGGCGTTTCCATAGGTTCCGGCCCTGCCAGTGCAGCGTCCGCGACTGTAGCGAGCGGGCCCAAAGATAGCAGCGCAGAATATTACAAAGCACTTTCCGACAATGTTACGCAAGTGGCGAAAAATGCGATTGAGTCAGTGCAGGAAGATGCCAAAGAAACTATCACGTCTGCTCAAGGCGACGTTGATTCGGTCTGGAAGATTGTCGCAGCTCTAGCTATCATCTTTTCGATAGTCACTGGCATCGGCTCCTGGTTTGGGATAACTACTTTTAAGGCCATAAGAGAAAACTGGGCCAAAGAACTGGAAAAAATTAAAACAGAATTGGAGGAAATTTCGCAAAAGGCTGAGAAGGAAATCAAAGAGCATATGGCCGGCATGACCGCTGCCAGCCTGCTTGAAAACTTTCTCAGCAGCGCGATGAGTAAATGGAATTACGCCGAGCAGATTGAATTGATTTTAAAAAATCCACTCAATCATGGAAAGATGACTGGTGCGGAGTTCGCAAATTTTCGCGCTACGCTGGGATCAACGCTAGATGATGCGAGAAAACAAGCTCAATTAGCTCTATCTCAACTTGATAAAGCAGACCCTGTTGCATTAAATGCAATAGCCGCCTCTTTCCGGACCGCAAAAAATTCGGCTAAGGCAGATTCGGCAATCTTAGAAAATTGGATTTATACGCTTCTAGGATGGCTTGCTAAACGCCAGTCGGACCTTGCTGGGGCGGTGCGTTTTGCGCAGAAGGCAACGGCTGCGAACCCAGATGATGGCGTCGCACTGTACAACCTAGCTTGTTATTACTCCCTGCAGGGACAGGTTGAGAAAGCGTTCGAGTGCCTGGAGAAGGCGCTTGATAAAGATGATGAGGCGAGGCGGGATGCTAAGGGTGATGACGATTTAGACTCAATGCGAGCCTACGACGGGGCCAGATTCGATCGATTGATCGGAGAATGACCCCGTCGCGACACTACTCACAGCCCAATTGGGCGACGATCGTTAACAGTCATTTCGACCTCCATGTCGTTGATCATGTACCTGCGGCAATGGCTAGAAGACCACATTACAACAATCGCACGGCAGTATAGCAAATGTGGGCAACGTTGCAATTTACAACAAAAATTACTTTTGCTACCCATCTGCCGCGCAAGGAAAATGCCTGCCTTTAGAGCACGGAAACATCCCTCCTCATCTTATCGGCACCGATCCGAAAAACTTCACAATTTCGTTAGATCCGAACATAGCAACAATCAGATGAATCAATCATACGCGCCGCGCACTTCGGTTACCGTGCGCGACGACACGTAGGAAGGCTTCCCCAACAATGCCGGTGCCGAAACAATAGCGTTCATTGCAGCCCTCGCGCAAGTCTATATCGGCCTTGAACGACCAGTGGCCTCGCTCTTGCTCGTAGTCTTGACGACACCCCAACTCGAAGTTGCAAAGCATTATGCGCAACCTCAGTCTAGACCGGTAACATCCCTCCCAGCAAATGACAACAAGACCGGGGAAGGTATGGCGCTGATCAACTGCGATGAGTGCGGGGCAAAGGTAAGCAGCAAAGCGGTCTCGTGTCCAAAGTGCGGCAATCCGCTACAGCCCGCGGCGCGCCAACATCAGCCGCCACCCATAAGCGCCCCGCCACCCTTACCCGCATCTAATAAGCGGAGGTTGGGAGCTGGGCTTGGCGCCTTACTCGTCGCAGTCATCGCCTTTATGGTCTTTGAGGGTCGATCACCGACTTCTCCATCAGATCAAGCAGCGGCGACCGTAGAGTCCACACCAACGGTGGCAGACGCAGCCGCCGCGTCAGACGCTGCAGCAGCCGCCGAAGCTGCCAAGGTTGCCCAGAATGCTGCAGCAGCCGAGGCAGCATCTGTCGCGAGCGCTGCCGCAGCATTGGCCGCAGATCAAAAATGCGTTGCCGACCTTCAATGCGCCGGCGATAAGTACAACGCGGACGCCGCTATCCCATGCGAGCGAATGATAGAGACTCGTGCCCGTAAAATAGCGAAGTGGGACTATAAGGTTGAGAGGGAGCACTGGTACTCACCCTTCACTGACTCATTTTCCTGGACGGGGGCCTCACACCAAAACATTACATTTCACGGAGACCAAGCGAAATTTCAGAACGGGTTCGGCGCTTGGCAAAGGCAGCGCTACTCCTGCGTGTTCAACATAGCATCGCAAAAGGTAACCGGCGCCTATTTCGATATGGAAGACTTCGAGGCCAGGGAGGATGCGACTGCCGGCGAACGCGCCGTCACGCAAAATGACTCGCCGCCGCCCGCAGTTCCGGACCGATCGGGTACCGCCGCCTCGATCGACACGGCAAGCGTGGCGCAGTTTACAGTCCCCACACCGGCCGAGACGATCACCGCGAGTTTCGATTGCAAGAAAGCTCACTCGACTTCCGAGATGCTCATTTGCGGCGATGCCGACTTGGCGGCCTTAGATCGCGATCTCGCGACTCTTTACGCGCAAGCAAAAGCCGCGGCGCCGGACAAACAAGCTTTCGCGGATATGACTCGGCAGAACTGGAACTGGCGCCAACGCACTTGCATTGACAAGGCCTGTCTTGTCACTTGGTATGCGGATCAGAGGCAGCGATTCTTGAACATCTTGAATCCGCCGGCGCAGGCGGTGCAGGAACAAGGTCAGGCAGCGCCGCCTACTACCGCGGCAGCTACCTCATTCACCACCAGCTTCAGTTGCTCGTCCGTCACCTATCTCGACGAGAAAGCCATTTGCGGCGACCCAGGACTGGCGGCGATGGACCTAGAGATGGCCGCGACGTACGCTGCAGCCGCTAGCACCGGCGACAGCGAAAGACTTGCGTCCGACCAGCGCGACTGGCTCGCGGTTAGACGGGACTGCGCAAGCGATCTCAATTGCCTGCGGCACGCCTACGGGGTTCGCACCGATCAGTTGCGTCGGTGGCATGGGTGACGGTTGTTTAGTTACTGAACAATCGGCGAGTCAGCGTTGCCGTGTCGGGAATGCTGCGATGTTATCTTGCGAATCGCCATATTTACCGCAACTGAATATCAACGAGAGGCATATCGAGATGCTGGCCAAACAAGACCGAACTGACCTAGCCGCGGCATTTCATAGTGACATTGACGAGATGTGCGGAAAGCTCATCGAAACCTACGATCTCAAGTACGAGCAAACTGGAGACGCCGGCCTTCATGAGCCGCTGTTACGCTGGATGGACTTTCGTTTGCGGTACATCGACCCACAACCGCGCAAGTTCGTCGTATCTAAAAAATTTCCTCTGTCCTTGCCGGACGATATCGGACGCGCGCTCGCAAACATCGAGAAACTAATTATGACCGGCGGCGATTTGAACCCTTACCAAAGCGCGACACTGACGAAATTTAACGATACTAGCGGCGTCAAACGACAGAAGCGCACAGACGGTTTGTGGGCGGACTGGGGTGTCCACCACCTCCATCTATCGGACGAGCCAGTAACTGCCGGAGAGGCTTATTCGAAGCGTTCGGATTGGTTGCTTTTCTGCGCTATCTTTCCAGACGCGATCGCATTCATTGATGTGAGGCGACATGGCGAGGACGAGATTTTTCAGCAGCGCCATCTAGTCGAAACGCTCCTAACAAGTTGGCCCGAGTATGCCGAACAATATCGCCTGAAGGGTGCACTGGGTCTCGCCAACAAGACCGTTCCGACGCCAACCGACACTGCAGCACTGCGTCGTGCCGGCGTTGCAAATCTCATAGAATTAAACGGCAAGGTTTATGCGCCTCCAGGCATGGGAGTCACTACTGCTGCGACAGCAACGCGCGTCAGCTATGCGCGCAACGATGTTCGGCGATGGACTAGCGAGATCGCGAAGCTAGTCAACGATCCCGAGGGACAGTATCAAAAGAAAGCTAAGGAGGCTGGGATTATTGAACCGCAATTCGCGATCTCGGTACTTCCCGATGGTGACTTGGCGATACATGAAACGACATGTCCGATGGCTTGGCGTCTACCCCGTTTGAATGCGAAAAATCCGAAAGACTTATTCTGCGCGCTGCACAACCTAATCCTTCCCCAGTGGGCCGGAGGGTCGTTGTATCGTCATTGGACGGCGAATCCGTGATCCGTGGGGCGGCACCGGCTCAGTTCTTCGGTGGCTCGATCAGTGCAGCCAGCTTCTTGATCTCCGTGGCCATCGCTAGGAACCGCGGCGCCCACCCGGGAATCGGTGTGGTCCCCTTGATCCATCGACTCGGCGTGTTCTTGTCGACGCCGGCCATGCGGCAGAAATCCGACTGCTTCCAATTGAGTTCCGCTAATGCGGCCTGAAACTCTTCAGGGTTCATAGACTGCTTCGCGCGTGTGAGAAAGCATGAGCGTAGCACGATTCCCTTAAAGCGGAAACAATGGCGCCAAACGTCCGCAATTTTACATAAGACACGTTATCAGACTGTCGAGAGTCTAACAACTTTTGTCCGCTTTACGGGAGAAGCCCATCGGCGGGCCTTGGCCGAGGAGAGGGAGCGTTGCTCAGTTTTTGAGCAACCGCTGTGAGCGAAGTTATCCACAGGCTGGTTTGGCTGCGAAACGGCTGAATCAACGCCCCGCGCTTTAGTGCAAAGACTTACCCTCTGGTAGGCACACGCAAGTTCGCTTGTCGATTATCGAAAAAAGGGTGCTTCAGTGCGCTGTCGCCAAGCCATCTGTCGATTGCATGATCACCTGGTGCATATAAATTAGGCCGCCCTCGTGCGATCGGTTGCAAACGGTCATCCATTGGGCGACGAGCTCGCGCGGGGTCGGGATCGACCGCGCGCCTCGGCTCTTCAGGCTGACGTTGCGATGTGCACGCCAGGCGATCGGTTCGGCTCGGTGCCTGAGCGTCTCGCCAGTCGATCGCTGAACCCGCGCACCGTCGATCTGAAAGCGGTAGTGCTAGACCTTGCCGACACGGAAGAGGTGATAGTTCATTTGCTTACATAAGTCTCTGCGGTAATCCAAATGACAAATTCGTTAGCCAAGTAAAACTCTCCCTGACAGACGCCCGAAGGCGCCCGAAACGTTAGGTAATCCACGGAAAGACACTTTCTTGGCGATCATCGGTCTAGTAGTAGTACGGACGTGTGACTCAAAGGAAAGGTATGGCCGCGATCGCTTTGTGGTGTGGTATCTGTGTCTTATGGTGGGCGCTCGCTCACGCCCCGTCGGATGATTGATTGATTATTGCCTCGCTCGGGAGCCCAAATCTCGCAACGCTCCCGGATTATCAGGGGATCTGAGCGATAGACAGGTAAGTGATCGTGGCCGTCGTCGCCAAAGGAAATGCCGTCGCATTACTTTGCAGCGCCTTTATCTGAACCGTTTGGCCCGCCGCCAAACTCACGATGCCCGATGTCGCGACTGCGTTGTTTGTGTTGGCCCCGTTCGGAGCCTGGGTGAAGCCGATCGGGAATGCCGTGCCATTCGCAACGATCTGGTTCTGTAGGATCGCCCCGCTCGTCATTGCCCCGTTGAATACCAGCTGGCATGACACCGAGTAGTATGCCGTCGCCGGAGCCGTGAACGTGCCGGTGGACGCGTTGAAATTGCTGTTGGCGTCGAAACATCCAGTGCACGTTGTCGACCAGTTGGTGATGACGGTGGCTGTGGTAGACGGAATGCTTTGCCCGCTGGTGTTCTGCGCCAGGATCTTCACCAGCGAACTCGCCTTGAGCGTCGTAAATGATCCGGCATTGCCTCCGCCTGTCACTGCGTTCTGAGCGAACGCGGTCGTCGCGACCTGCGTCGTATTCGTCCCGACCGCCGCTGTCGTGGCAGTTGCCGCACCGAGCGCCGGTCCGGACAGACTGGTGATATCCGTGTTCGCTCCGCTCGCGGCGGCACCGAGATTGGTGCGCGCTGCGGCAGCTGTCGTTGCGGCTGTCCCGCCGTTAGCTACAGGGACCGTGGAAGACCCAAGCAACGCTGTCAATGCCGCGGATTGCGACACTTGTCCCGTCCCGCCAGATGCAATAGCTATCGGTGTTGTAGCGCTCAGTGATGTGAATGCGCCTGTTGAAGGCGTAATTGCACCAATCGCAGATCCATTGATTGTGCTGCCCGTGATCATTGCACCGGAAATCGTGCCGCCGCTGATGGAGATATTCGGCGCATTGAGCGTGCCCGTCACCGTCATCGTCGGCACGGTCAACGGGCCAGTCAACGTGCCGCCCGTTAGCGCCAGAACATTTGCAAAAGCCGCATTTAATTGTGCTGCCGTCAGGATCTGACCCGTTACAAACTGCGCGTTTGCTGCGGAACAGAAAACAAGTAGTAGTGCAGATAAGATGCGTTTCATTGTGATCCTCCGCCCAGGACGTTGCCGGTTCCACTATTAACGATATTGGTCGAATTCGCGTGATAGGCATTCGATTGAACGTTGTTACCGCTCGATGTGTTTTCTAGGAAAATGCCAGCCCCGAGCCCCGTGAAAACGTTAGCGGTGATGACTGCTCCGGCATAGATGTTCGTCCCAATAACAAGACCGTTCGTGCCAGCCGTTGATGCACCAATCCTTTGGAACACGTTGCCAGTGACGATCGCCTCGTACTCGCTATTCAGGCTCACACCAGAGTTCGCGGATGTCGGTGTCGGCACAAAGAAGTAGTTGCCGACTAGGATGGTTCCAGGCACGCCGACGCTATCGACAATCCCGCCGTCACTGACGTTGAATTGACTAGCTGTAACATTGAGTTGGTCTTGGCCTTGATCGGGCGTGCTGACATAAATACCAAACTTTCCGCCTGTGAAATTGCCTTGGTTGACATTCACTCCCTGAGTCCAGCTGTTATATTCAATTCCCATGTTCATATAATTGAAAAAACAATTGGTGAAGTTGAACGCCGTCCCCTGAGGTGGTGCGCTGGACCCGGAAGCGCCCGTCAAATAAACGCCAATGCCTTGTGCGGAATATCCGGATAGGTCGCCGCCGCCTCCGCCGCCGGTGTAAATCAGATTCGCGAAAACAATGTTGGACCACGACGATTCGTAAATCCCATACGCCCAGTAATCCGTCAGCGCGTAACCGTCGATCCCATGAATCGACACGTTCGTGAAATCCGATAATTCTGATGGAACAGGAGCGGCGCTATTCGTCACGTTGTTGAACGTGACCGCCGCGTTTCCGGAACCTGCAGTGCCAGTCAGAAGAGAGAGATCCCGGATATGCGCATTATTTCCGGTCCCCCCAGGCATAGTGATTTTGATTCCCCCGCCGGCCGCCCATTCGAGCTTAGTCTTTTCAATTCCCGCACCTAAAATCGTAATGCCAGCCGTCGTAGTTGGCAGGGTGTAGGCCAGTTGCGATGTGAAAACAAAGGTTCCAGCTGGGAAGAGTACGCAGGCGCTTCCCCCGGTATTGGCTGCTACAGCAGCAGCAAAAGCCGCGCTGTTATCTAGAGCGCCAGAAGGATCGCCGCCGTAATCCAAAATGTTCTGGCAGGTCTTATGATCAACTCGTTGCGCAAACCAGCCCCCAGAACTACTTGCCACCACAGCTACAGTGTCGCCCACACCCAGCGTAATTGACTGAACTGACTGATTTCCTACTGTGATCAGATCTGATCCCGTCGTCGCTATGACGGCTTGGCCGACAGCGGACGAAAAATAGAACGTCGCGCCAGACGTAACTGAACTGATGAGCGGCAAGTACGTATCTGATACTGCGGCGACAACGAAGAACTCGCCCGCATTACCAGCAACGAGATTCGTATTTCCAGTTACTGCTACCAGAAACTGATCATTCCCTAGCGCGCGCTGGACAAATGCCGTTGTCGGCATCCTCGTGCTGTTGTCGAATTGCGCTGGGGTGTTTGAGATCGCATTAGTAAACGTCGGCGATGTTGAGAGGGCGATTCCGCCTGAGCCCGTCGTCGATCCGCCCAATGCCGCTGCAACACCTGCGCCCAGACCCGATATACCAGTCGCGACAGGAAGCCCTGTCCCGTTCGTCAGTGTCACTGATGATGGGATGCCGAGAGCCGGAGTCGTGAGCGTTGGTGAGTTCGACAGGACTACTGAACCCGAACCGGTCGAGGTAGTCGCACCCGTTCCGCCCTGAGATGCCGACAACGGCGTCGTCAGGCCAGTGAGCGATGTGATGTTGCTATTTGCGCCCGCAGTCGCTCCCGATGTACCGTTCAGCAGCGTGCCGCTCGTCGGCAATGTGACGTTGGTCGAACCAGTAGTCGTGAACGTCAGCGGATTCGCGCCCGAGGTTACTAAATTGCCACCCAGAGTAATCGTGCCGGAATTGGCAACGCCCGTCCCGCCATTGACCCCCGTCAGCGGATTCAGCAACGTCAGACTGTTAAAAGTCGGCGAGGGATAATTATTCTGTGCGAACGCAACTGCAGGCGCTAATAGCGCCGCGATGAAAAATTTTTTCATCCTGAATATCCAATAAAAAAAGCCGCTCAATGGCGGCTTGTGTTTTGAGTGGCTGAAAAATGGTTACGAGATCGCAAGACTTCCGGTGTTGTTCCAGAGCACCCCGGCTTTCGGCGGCAGGGTGATGGGCAAACTCGCCACCCACCAGGCGGGAGCAGCGGCATTGATTTGATTCAATAGATCAGACAGGGCCATGGTGCAGACGGACGTCTGCCCGTTCTCTGTCTGCTGGATCGTGACGGGCTCGCAACCCGTCAGCGGTTTGGAAAGGCCGTTCAATTGCATGAGGTTTATCCAGTGCTAGAAATGAAAAAACCCGCATCGAGCGGGTCTTGGTGGTGAGGCATTCGGTGCGAATCGATCGCGATGCAAAGCCCTTTGAAAGCGGCGTTCGGTTCTCAGGCCGGCCCAACTACCGTAGGGGCGCCGACCGTCACCGATGGCGTCTTTGGGGTTACAAGACAGTTAGCGATCGTTGCCCACTGCGAGGCATCCGCAGACCGGAAATTGCCGACCTGACGTAATTCCTGAACGATGAAATTGTCTTGGAACGTCGATTTATATTTGATGCTGGACGGAAATGCATTCGAGGTCGTGTTGACGAAACCGGGCGCATTCTGCAAGCCTTGCGGCATCTTCACGAGAGCCCCTATCTGCAGATCCGCACGCGAGACCGTCTTTACCTGAATCGTGTTGACAGCGATCCAAGTCGGCTGCCCGATGAAGTCATTGAAATTCAATTGAACCGGTGCGGGGCGATAGGTGTTGTCATAGACAACGATCTTGCCGGCCTGTATCGCGATGTTCACACGGTTATCGAATATGCCTTCGGTGATATCTCCGACAACCTGCGCCAACTGGTCAAGCGTCGCGCAAATGTGCGGCTCATCGTGGCTTTGCACCAGATCGCTGCTCATATTCATGACGACCGGAACGCCGGGGTACACAATTGAAAATGTCTGCTTCAAGGCATCCGAAAGCTCCATGCCGGCTGACCAGTCCAGCAGAAAATTCCCCGGGTTCGCGAGCGTATAAACGCCCGGGATCACAACGAAATCCAATGTCTGATTCACGCCTTCCCAGTTGCCAAACGACTGATAAACCGTGCCTTTCAGGATCGTTCCGGCCTGAGCGGGATTGATCAGAGGCAGCCCGGGGGATTTCATGCCGGCCTTCAACTCAAGCGTCATGCCTGCATATTGTTGGGCCTGAGTCAGGTCTTGCAGCGCGATCCCATGAACCGTGATCGTCGATGCGCCCATTGGCGTGCCGTACGGACCAATCGGCGCGTCATACTCTATTTGGAGAGCCGCGGGGTCATAGATGTTATTGGGATGCGTCGTCCACCGGCGAGTGGGCGTTGTACCGCCTGCGGGAGTTATTTCAAGCGAGTAGTACCTCATACGCTCTCCACGGTCTTCCGCTGTTCACATTGAACGTGCGGCTTATCGGCAGCGTCCCTATCTTCTCGATCAAGAAGTGCGCGGATCTCACTGGCAGTCCACAAGAGCCTTCCATTGGGGCACTTGACCGGAAGCACGCCCCAGAAATCGCCAAAATCGCTGATACGCTTGTGGACAGTCCCAAGCTCGATCCGCATCAATTTCGCCACTTCTCGACTAGTTAAAAATTCTTGCCCAGACTGTTGAGCGTTCATCGTTGCTCTCCTGAAATAAAAAACCCAACAAAGTGAACCGGTCGGGCTGATTGATTAAAGCTGCCGGGAATCCCGTCTATCCGAGCGCCTTCATTGCGCCGACTCGATGAGCGGCCACCGATCCGCGAAGGCAGTCCATCACGGCTTGATAATCCCGCTCGTGCTTCTCCCATGCACCGGCCTTAATACTCGCCATGTGCGCCCGCTCCCGGCCGTCGTAAGAGTGCAAGCCCGTTCCGTTGCAAACGCTACATGTCCGTCTGTTAACCGTAATGGCACGACCTCCACATTCACGGCAGTTTTCGTTGACCCACTCGTGAACTGCGGTATGTAAAAGCGCCTTCAACGGCCGGCGGCGCGTTCGCTCGTAGAACCGCTCACCAAGCAATTCAACGGCGCCGCCATATGCCCGATGATCACCCGCCCATTTAAGGCTTTCGAGCAAAGCACCAAGCTTGTCTCCAGACAAAGCCCGAGCTACGACAATGTCGATATCGGTTGGGCCTAGATCGGACCATTTAAGATTGCTGCTATTTACCGCGCGAGCCTCGCGCCGCCGGTAGTGATTAAATCCGGACATTCCCGCTCCACTGGTTGAACGCAGCAGACGGTGCGCGCCGCGCTGCCGCTAATTCCCCTGTGTCGGTAATTCAATACTTCTCGTCAGCGAGTGCAGCGACAAGGTCCGATACCAGTTCCTTGCGCGACTGTGACTCCACTATCCATTCGCAGACCGTCCGGCCAATGTCTTCATACCGCAGCGTGTCCGCCTTATTGAAGCGACGCCCGCTACCACTGGCCATCAAGTGCACCTCGCCCGGTCTAACCGGCTTAATTTCCACGGTGAGCCGTACCGCGCCGCCCCCGTCGCCTTGGTAAATGGTCTCAGTAAATGCGGTGAGCATCGCTGCTTCGTCGTCGGGGCCTTGCTCATACGCCTGACCCAAGACGTATTGCTCATCAAGGGTAAGCGGTATCGACCAGGTGCTATCGTGCGTCTCCACTCGCACATGGTCAGGGCGTTTCCTCGGCGCGTTGACGATTGTCACGTCACGTTTTCCGCCGGTCGGTGCCACGTCTGGATTGCTTTCTTTGCTAAACATTTTCATTTGTTATTTCCGAAGTACAGGTATAAAGCGCGCGCAAGTCTTCATCCGAAAATCGCGGCGCAATACAGCAGCGATCCAAATATAGGGGTAGCGTCTATTATCAAGGGCTTTGGCTGGCTATTAACCGGGCGCAAAGTCATTTTTATCGCTTGGTTCTATTATCGCTGTATATCGCTAGATAAGTACGGATGCCGTTGGATATCGAAACTCGTATTAATTGTTGATTAATATGTACAGAGATCGCTTTAGATTGATCGGCGTACCATTAGTTAGGGTAATCACTCTAAATATCTTTGGCCAAGCAAAAAAAGTAGCGCTACCAATCGGCCTTGAATTGAGCAAATCGGTGCAATCCGTAGGACTTGATGTGCAGCGCGTTTCGCTGACGCGCACGGGCGGCTGACGGGGAGACAAAAAGCCCCAAGAGCGTTAGCAAGCGGGGCTTCCTATGATAGTGCGGCGATCAGCTCAGCGCGAGATCAGAGAGAAAGGTCGCACGTACGGTAATTCCCGGCGAGCCCGGAAACGGCGAAGGGCCGGAAAACTGCAGGTCTTTCCCGACCACATTCCCTGTCAGAGCTAGACTAAATTTTCCACCTTGGGTCCCAAAAGCACTGACCGCTCCAGGCGCATACGCCTTAACGGTGAGTGTTACGTGCAAGCGCCCGTCCGGGCCAGTGATCTCGCCAGCATAAAGATATTGGTCGTCACCACCGTGAATCTTTCCTTCTTGAAGAACGACAATTCCCCGAGCGCCCTTGGTTAGCGCGCTGAAATCAACTCCGTAAAAACCATCGATAGCCATTTGGTCTCCTTTATCCGCACGATTGCGGTAAGCCCATTGTAATCACCACGACGCGAGTGCGCCGATCGAGTACGTCGGAATGGGCGGAACTAAGAGCTTGACTATGATTCTCTCCACCGAATCCGTATCGGCTGGGTAATGGTAGAGACGGCGCTAGACAGTTCCGCCCAACCTCTTGCGTGCGCACTATTTTCATGTATGAAATTCGTAAGCTGCACCGTAATATTGTGCTCGGCAACCGAATTTATCCGCGGACTTATCTGCTGGAAATCGTTCCGAAACTCGCGACTTCATCAACCCTTTCCCATTGCGGTTCATGGGTCTCGGCCGATCAGCCGTTCCGAAAGTGCGCGGATAAGTGCGTCGAAACTGCGGAGTTATTTCGGCTTTATAAAAGCGCTCAGGGTCTCGTTTTCGGGAACGATCCCCTACGTGCAGCCCGCGCGGTAAGTCATAGCGAATCGCGAAAAGGGGATCAGCACACGGATTGCGACCCGCAAATGATTGTCTGCAAAACTTGCGGATTCTCGAAATAGCCTGAATGCGCAGTCAAAGGCCACTCGAATAACCCGAGCCAGTGCGTGCTGTTTTTGACGAAGACATTCGTTACAGTGATCTTCAGTGCGTTAGCACCTATTTTTTCATTCTGCCTGTACCACGAGGGGACCGGCCAGCTCAAAATATCATTGGTATCGTTGAAGGCAACAATATCAAGCTGCTCCTGACGCCCGGCTTTTTTTGATTCATCGGCAAACGCACAGAGCATATCATCGCACTTAACATCGGCGACATCCAGAGTATGACCCTCAGTATTGGTAGTCCCGGCGTTGTTTAACAAATCCTCACTGTTTAACCCGCTTAGGGGCTTTACCGACCGAAACGGTATTGCGGGAGATGACGACTTCATATTTGCCGGCACGTTACTAAGGCCGAGCAACGGTAACTGATTCGCCATCATATAAACCACCGAAGTGTTCGCCAAAATCTGCTCAACGAACGGTTGCGCGTTGGGAGCCATGTCACTTAAAGACCCCTTCGCATACCCATTGCCGACTAATCCAAGAAGGGTGTCATATATAATTCGACTACCCAGGCTATGAGTGACAAGGATGTATTGCGTATTCTTGGCCTCTGACGCCGCGGGCCACTGGCACGTTTGGCCAATGGGGGTCTCGCCCCCAACCGCTCTGCAAAGTGCCTCTGCGACTCCATGCTGAATCACAGTGCCGTAACTTCCGGTGTATAGCAGTGCGTCGGCCAAGGTGCGATCAAATAATTGCTCTTTGATCGCTCGGTTCACAGGCAAGCGATGTGGAGGCGCTCCAGAGGCTGCATTGGGGTTGAAGGGATCTTTGATACACCCAAGCGCTGCATTCTTCGGGTCTCGTACTGGAGATGTCGCGTCATATCCCAACTGCGTGCTTTTCACCCATTGCGTGAGCGGACTCCAAGTGATTTCGATTGCGTCGACGTTCACTTTTGTCTTCGAATCAGCCTTCCGAATGTATGTGAAGCTCCTCGTCACGACATTAACGAAAGAGCCTTTATCGCCTTGAACCCTATCGTACTTTTCCGGCGGGAGGAACTCGTCCGGTAAAATGGAAATCGCCGTCGAGGCTTTCGAATTACTCCCGTCGAGGCCAATAGCCTCGATATTCGAGTCCGACATCCAGAATGTCTGATCGGCCCGTTCGGTCTCGGTAGCGTAGAAATTTCCCCCAAGCGCATATCCGGGGCAATGATCGCCGACGCCGTGAACAAAAATTAACTTTACTCTCGTTGGACCTTTATCCAGGTATGAACTGAGTGGCGCAACCGTGCCGGATGTCAGGTCTGTAGTGTTGGACACGAGAGGCGAAGAGCAGGCTGCAAAGAGCCAAGCAAGCGCGAATGCAATGACGCTTCGAACGAGGTGGCGCATTTTTATCACCCTACGTTGAATTTATCTGAGAATGGTTCCAGATCAGCGTATGCGATGGAATGTATTTGAGCAAGGAGTCTCATTGCTTCATGCATGACGGGCCGATCCGCCCCATAGGATTAGGCTGCGAGCCTCGGAGGGAAATTTCTCACTTGCTGAAAGACAGTCCTAAATTCCCGAGGTCGTCGCCCTTGTTATCAATTTCTGTGCTGAACGGGCGTTTCTGCGGCCACCACCCAGATGACTATCAAACCGGCAATTTGTCGAGCCGCTCTGAGCAAGGAATCCATTGAATCGGCCCCTGTAATCCATCAAGGCGCCATCAAGGGAGCGGCCTCTTTCCCGGCATGATGTGGGCTACTATCGAGAGCCGATCGCTTCGACCATGATTCATGGGTATGCGCCGACGGCGTACACCCGTGAGCAGAACGGTCAGACATACACCGACACCTCGTCGGCAAGCGCGACAGGCTGATCACTGAAGCGGAGTGTATGTCTTCGTCGGACGCAAGCATTCCTTAAAAGAGGCCGGCACGATTTGCTGTGCGCTAAGACGGGAGAAATCCGGGTCAAAGTACAGCTTATTAATCAGCGCTTTGACAAAAGGTTCCGGGAACTGCGCAGTCTCCATTGGCTTCATCTTTTCAAGGACTTCCTGCGGCGACATCCTCATATCTCGGTAGGTGGCAGCGTAATTCACCAGGTTGTCGAATGCGAGGCAGTAGTTTGTCCTCGCTTGTTGAGCATAAGCGACGAGCGGTAGGGTTAGAAGAAGGGCGACGAACAGTCGCTTCATGACGGTTCGCCGACAATCTCGTCCAGCCTCACGCTACTCCGCAAAAGCATCTCTATCTCTCCGGTGTTCATTTGATCGGCCCAAGTTGTTTTTGTGGCTCGATCATATTCCCTGCTTCTCGTTTACGGTAATGTTTACCGCCCATTTGGGTACAACGAAAACGAGAGGCCGACATGACGAGGTTCGTGAGCAGGGTTGAATTGCACGGGGGAACATGGGATGAGTATGAGAAGTTGCACGCTGCAATGGTCGGCCAAGGATTTCTGCGGAAAATTCTGGCGTCTGACGGCGTATGGCACGACTTGCCCCCGGCAGAGTATTGCGCGGATTTGCCCGTAGCTCGCGAACAGGCGATAGAACGTGTGAGAGTCGCGGCTTCGTCCGTAAAGGCAACTTATTCAGCGCTGGTGACTGAGTCGGTTGCGAGCATTTGGTACAACCTGCCCATATCTGCGTAGCGCCGCATCAGTTGAGAAGGGGTGCGCGCTTTCCGCACCCTCATGAAGGCAGTCTTGCGGGATCGTTGTGCCATTGAGGCCGCGCCGAAACAGATGGGCCTCTTCACAGCAGTTCACGCTCGCTTCATCCGCTCTCGGCAATCGCGCAACAGGGCGTTAATGCGCTTCTTCTCCTCCAGCCAATCCGCAGTCCTCAGACCGTGCTTCAAGGCGTTCTGAGCCGTCGTAGCCTTGCCTGCGTCACTCTTCGGCCCGCTTGACTGCTTCCACGGTTTCCAGCGCTTGATTGCCTCGCGCTGCTTCTGCTTGCGCTCCTCCGTCCATCCGTTCGCCATATTGACGCCCCAAAAGTTCGTTTGACCGGCCTTCGTTTTCTCCGTGCGCACACGCAACGGGTGCTTCCGCCAATGGCGGATGTGCGCCGTGTGCTCCGTTTCCGTTGCTCACCGGCCCGTTGTTCACCTGCTGCGGACCGTTCGCGTTGTTCACCTGTTTGGCGAACGTCACGGCTCGCGGGTTTTTCAGATCACCCAGCACGCGCAGCGTTTGCGCGCACTGACTTTGCGCCTTCAGTGCCAAGCGCAGATTCGCTTCCACCTGAGGCATGTATTCGGCGGTCGCCGCCTTCCGCGCAAGCGTATTGAAAATCGCGTCCAGTGTTGCCGCTTGCGATACCAGCATCTGCTCGGGGCCGGTCATGTCGCCTTTGTTGACCGCTTCGGCCTGCAGCCTTATGCGCTTGGAAAATTCGCTGAGGTCGAGTTCTTTCCCTAATCCCCCTTTCTCGGCGAATTCGATTCCCGTCATGCCGGCGCGAATTACGGGACTCGTCGCAATTACGGCTCCGCGCTCCCTGGCGTCCTTAAACAAGGCGCCAGTTACGTGCAGGGTTCGCTTTTCTGGCGGCCTGTCGTCTGGCGGCGTGGTGTCCGGTGTTTTTTCGACATCGGTAGTCATCAATGCAATGTCTCCGGTTGTGTTGTGACCATGCGCAACTTCGGCGGGTTACGGGTCAGCGTGCCGTCCGGCTTCGTCGAGTAGGTCGGCACCCTTTCAAACAGGCCACCCGGCTGGAACAGGCTCGCTCCTACTGCTAGGCCTTCTGGCGACGAAAGAAAGTCGGCGAATACGAGTTGAGCGGCGCGGAAGAGCGGCCCATCGTTCCATTGGCAGTGCCGCCGCTCCGCTGAATCCTCCAGCCCGTGGGCGAATACGATGCGTACCACCCCATCGCCCGGGCCCAATTGCGAACGGTCGGCAATGTTCACATTCAGCAGATCACAGCGTTCATCGAGAGTCGTGTAGGTGTCGATGAACAGTGCGAGGTCCATCAAAAGGCGCCCATACCCCCGCATGGCATCGGAGATCTTCCGGCTTTCCTCGCCCAACTGGTCGGCCTGCTTCTCAAGTTCCAGGATGCGCGTGCGGTCGAAAGGGCTACCAAGCTGTCGCAGGGCAAGTGCGGACCTACGGAGTCGCCGAGCCTCGTCATGAAGCCGGTCTTGTTTCGCCACCGCACGCCGAGCGCTTCTTCGCAGGCGAATGATGACGACTCCGACGTGCGCGATCGATGAACCCGTGCTTGCGGGCGTGCGCGTTGTCGCAGCGTTGTGGTTCATTAGGATGCTCTCCGATTTTCAAATTCATCGAGACGCCACGAGCGCGCCTTCTTCGTTTCCGATGCGTCATGCTCCGTCCGCGTCGCCGCGACTCGCTCGCGAAAATGGGCGACATTCGGCAGCAGGTCGGACAGCGGTCCACGCATCGCCCGGCCAATTACGTCATCGAGGTACTCACGCGCCCACCCTTCCAGCGCGGCGAGCTCCTCGATCATCCCGGCAAGGTCAGCACGCATCCGCCGAACATCAGACGCCGAGACGTACGGTCCCCACGGCAGGAACGCGCCGCCATCCGATATCGCATCAGGTTTGGCTGTATGTCTCAAAATGGCACCCCCTCATTCGTTGCGATGTGGCGGGCTTCGATCGCTGCATATTGGCGCTGATACTCTGCAAGTTCCTCGACGGTCGGCAAAGCAGTCGGCACGAACCAGAATTCATCGTGCCGTTCGAGATACCATCCGCGGCTCTCGATCCACATGCTGAAGCCCGTATGAACTCCCTCGTCGTGTGTTTCGAGGTCGAAATAATCGCTGAAGACGGGCGCACCATCCGGCATCACGACGGACGATTCACCGCCGATCATCCAGGTCGACAACTTCGACATGCATTCTTCGCGCATGGCGGCGCGGATCGTCGGGAACGTCACGCGGATGTCCGCGATGAGTTGAGCTTTGGTCATACTTCCTCCGATGCTGATTGGTGATTCATGTAAGGGACATGGACATACGCTCGGCGCGAATCGTGCGTGCTGTACTGCATACAATCGCGGTTAAAGAAAAGCGCTAGCTTCCGGTGCTGAGTCTCGCCGTTACGGTTCTTATGAAGTTCGAGATAGCCGTCCGGCTCGTCCAGCTTCGGGTCGCCGTCTTCCTTCTGCGCGGACCACACCGAAAACACGTTGTCGGCAGCGTCGGTCAACTTGCTGGACCCAGAAACATCCATCTTTCCGGGCGCGCGCTTTTCGTCCTGACCTTTGCGCGGGTGAGCAACCAGGTGCACATGGACACCATGAGCCCGAGCGAACTGCGCCAACTTGCGCATCGCCTCTTTCTGCGAAGTCATTGCACCGGCGCCGTCTTCGAGCACGTCAGTCATCATCAAACTGTCGATCACGAAATGACGGATGCCATAGCGCTTGAAACCGTAGGTGAAAACCGTGAGCAGCCGATCGATCGATGCGGTACCGACAAGGTTGAACAGCCACATACGTTCGCGCAGCCAGTGGGCCATCGCATCGAGGTAACCGATCGTCGGCCGGTCGATGCCGCCAAGCTGCTTGGCCATGCGCTTACCCTGGCGCTCCGGCGTCATCTCACCGGAAAACACGCAGATGCGCTCGCCCTGCTCCATGATCCCGATCGTGATCTGGTTGAGCAGCAGGGATTTGCCGTGGCCGTTGTAGCCAGTCCAAACGGTTAATTCACCCGGTCGAAACTCGAACCAGAATTCCTTTTTCCCGCAAAAAGCCAGGAATGGATTGGTGATCTGATCATGCGCGGGGTAGAACAGCGCTTTGACACCTCCCCAGAACTCTGAGATCGAACGCAGTTCCTCTGGATCGAAGGTCCTGCCCTCTGACATGCACCGAGCGAAATCAACCGGCGTAGCGCCCGATTGGAGATATTCGTTCGCGTCCTTCTTCGGGAAGGTGACAACACGGCATCGATCAAGCCCGAGCCGGTTCGCCACTTCCTGCGCGCCCTTCTTCCCGGCCTCGTCGTTGTCGTAGCAAAGGAAAATCTCACTGAAGCGCTCAAGCCGCGACCAATCATTGTCGATCCATTGGTGATTACCGGCACCTGCGTTCACCGACAGCGCCGGTATGCCCATCTGATGCAGCGTCATCGCGTCGATCTCGCCTTCTGCGATCGCGATCGAGCGCTTCTTCGGGTCGATCAAATGCCAGCCGAACAAGCATGGCTCCGCGCCGCTCTCTTGGCGCATGTCTTTCTTGTCGGCGATGTTGCGATGCTTGGCATTGACAAGCTCGCCATCACGCAAATACGGAAAGATTGCGAAGGACACGCCCTTACGATCCGCTTCGGCGATCTTGAAGGCATCGATCGTTTCGTCCGTCAGGCCGCGGGTCGACAACCATTCGCGCACGACAGTCTTCGCGGTGGTGCACTGCGGCCGCGCCGGACGCTTGTAAGTCGGCATCTCGCGGCGCGGCATCTCATCACGGACACCGAGGAATGCCTTGGCATCGCGCATGGCGTCGGCAACAGATACCGCGCGGCAATGGCCCCAAAGATCCAGCAGGTCTCCCGACTCACCCGTCGAGAAGTCTTTCCAGACACCGCGCTTCGCACCGGACAAGCACAGTGACAAGCTCTGTCCAGCTTCGCCGCCCACGCCGCCCACCTTCCATTCCTTCCCAGCCTTCTTCCCCTGCGGCAAGAGGTGCTCCGCAATGAGCGTCACGTTGTCGGCCATGAGTTTCGAAAGTTCGGATGCGTTCATGCCGGCTCCTTGGTGCGCTCACCGTTCTGCCACTGATGCGCACTGACCTCGGTACACCCGGCGTTCACTGCCTTCCATTCCTTATCGAATCCAGCTTTTTCCCACCATGCCTCGCCGCCGTGCGACTGCGGTCCGAGCTGCCCTACGTACGAAGCAAACTTCCTGGCGCCGAACAGCGTCTCAGGGCGCAGGTATTCGACCATCTTCGAATCGCCGGCCCAAGCCTTGACCTTCATGTCAATCACGGCTTTGCATTGAGCGACCGTGGCACCGTCAGCCAGCCGAGCATTCACGAGTGCCCGGTTTGCCTTCACAAGCTGAAATTGCCGTTCAGCGATTCGGTTCAGGTATTCGATGACTTCCTTTGCCGGGTCGTCGGGTTCACCCGACAATGGTTTTAATCCTTTCCCTTCCTCTCCCTTCCCTTCCGGGGGTGAACACCCGTCGAGGCTTCGGGGAGTGTTCGGCGAACATTCGGCGTCTTCTGGCTGATTGCTCGGCGAAGTTTTCGCGCTGTGGCCCGTCTGGCGGCGTTTCGGTGCGCCGGCAGGGATGACGCCGTCCGGAGTGGGATGCTTGAAAGTCGGCTGATCGATCTTCTGGTGATGCCAACCGGTGACTATCCAGAAGCGAGCGCCGGCCACCTCGTATTCCTCGATAAGTCGGGCTCCAATCAACTCGTCGATCATTCGCCGAACATCCGGCGAACTCATGTCGTCACAGGGGAAAACCTCCGCTTTGAGACGTTTTTCACTTGCCGGATGGATGCCGGCGTCATCACAGAAATTCCACATCCCGATGAACAGCAACCGCGTGTCGAGCGACAGATCCATCACCTGTTCCGACGTCCAGAATTCAGGTTTGACACAGCGCATTCTCGCCATCTCACGCTCCCGACCGGCTGGCAATGTCGAGCGCGGCTCGGGGATGCACGGCGCTATGCGGATCGAGGAAGCGTCCGATGTCAGTCGCGGCGGCATCCAGCAGCATCAACAAAACGCCATCCAAGTGCGCGCGACGAATCAGCATGGGCGGTTTCCGCTCGGGGTTCGGCGTGGTGCTGGTGCGCACCGAAACGAAGTCCGGATCGTCGGCCGGCTCGATGTTTGCGTACAGAGCCGTCATGCGACCTCCAGATCGGTGAACAGGTCGCGCGTGTCCGGTTCTGCGATCAACGTGTACATGGCGACGCCGCGATGGGTGTAACCATCGGAGTCCACCGCAGTGATCCGATCCGAGGCGATCTGATAACCTTCCTCGATTAACTCCATGACACGTGCGGCCGGGTGACTGCATCCCTGCCCGCGGAACCAGTACGTGTGCTTGCTGCTATTTCGCAGAGCCTTCAGGATGAAGTCCCGTTGAGCCGCCGGCGTCATGTCACGGCGCTTCGTCGGCATCTTTTGGGAATCGCAGCGGCGGCGCTTATTCGCCCGCGTCGCGTTCTGGTTGCCGCGGAGATTGCGCTGATTTTTATTCTTGGCTGCGGTAAACTTAATGCGGTCTTTCGAGCTCGATTCGGCTTTGCTGGGTCGAGTTTTTTTTGTCATTTCAAACGACCTCCACAAGCTTGTCGAAGGCGTCTGCCGGCCACATCAGGCGGCCGTTCGGCATCTTGATCGGCCGGAGAGAAAAGTAAGCGCCGGTCTGGCAGAACCGCTTTCTGATGGACTGAGGCCGAATGCTGAGGAGCGCGGCCAGCTCCTCCGTTGTGATAGAGCGGTGGGCTTGAATCGCCCCAGATTGTTGCGTAGCCATTCGTTTGGCTCCAAGTAAGTGCGACTCAACGTGAATCGCTTGGAGCCATTCTCAAAACTGCAACTGCGTGCAATCAAATCGCAACCACGCACCCTTGCGGCATAAGGGTTTCCGGGAGGTTGCAGCAACTAGGAGTGCAACCAGCAGCGCTCAGGTATTTTTGCCGAAAGCCCAATTCTTAGGCTGTGCGCCCACTCTTGCCTCTCGGCATATCTTGCTCACGTACTGGTGACTAACGTCGAACTCTTTTGCAAGAGCCATGCCCTTTTCACCGTCGCTTACCCGTTTTATTATTTCCCTGCGCTGTTCGACGGTCAGCTTCTCTCTATTCAATCGGTCCGCGCTCGGCTTATCTACAGTTGGCGGCGTGGCGCCGGCCACTTGCTCTCGCAATGCAGCCGCGTCCACACTTTCGTCAGCATGAGCGGCCGAATATTTGACAATTTCCGCGCCCACTTCATCTAAATAGACGATTGGATCACGCACGCTGCTGTCGTCCCGCATCCTCAGCATCGTCCCCGGCTTGTAAAATTTGATGACCCCTGCCTCACGCATATTCTCCAAGATGTGTTCGTATTCAGTTGCGCGGTGATGCAACAACTTCAGTTTGGCGTTTGCATCTCTAGGAGAGCTCGCCAATGCCGGGTATTTGGCAATGAGATCGGGCGATGGATCGGGTGATGGAAATGGGAACGGTTTGTCATGAACAGGCGTTCGATAGTTGCCCTGTCGATGTAAAGTCTTTCGCGCTTGTTCTTCCGACTCAATGGTCTGTCGTTCCGCTAACGCTAGCGCGACGAGGGACCAGGGGCAGTGATATCTCATTGCCGGCACACCCTCGGGTTCACCCGGAACGTTGCGTTGCGGGTCTTCGTCGGCGGCCTGAAGGCCTGCGGCACGCTTTGCCTGAAACGCGGTCACGGCTGCCTTGCTGACAACAATTTCTGACCCGGCCGGGAGAACGTGCACGCTGCGGAAATCTTCGTTGTCTCGATTCTTGTTGGCAGGCGCTGTTCCACGATATTCGACGAGCTCGTAAAGCATCACGTAGCCCGGTTCCGACATGGAGTCATCGGAGGCCAACACGAACACGCCTAAACGCGACGACGGGGAGGAGTCGGAAATCGCAGGAACTCGCCCGATCGCCTTCTGATACTCATCTTCAACACACAGTCTTCCTGCACCAGCCATTACCAAGGTCCATAGACTTCTGTCCGACCCTAGCGTGTAGGCCATGTCGTACAGGCCTAGCGGGGCAGTTTTAACGCGCCCGGGTGGATAACCGGCCTCCATGGGAAGCTGACGGCGAAGCTTCGCGTAAGGAAGGTTCCTGCCAGAGAAGCGGATTGAGAGAACCAACTGTTCATTAAGACAAGCTCGAAGCACCGCCGCCGCACTCATATGCAGTTCGGCAGCCGCCTCGGCGATACTGAAATGATCTTCCATCGCGCCCTTCATTGCGCAACCCTCAATTGGGAGCCCTTGCCAGGCCGGTGAAGGTGTCCGGCGTTTCGCTCCGTCGAGCTAGGCAGGGGCAAACTGGTGCTGCAATGCGGCTCAGTCTAATACTCGCAAAATGGGCATTCATGGTCACGCCACGGCAAGAATTATCATAGCCGACGAAGGCACCGTCTGGCATGGGATCTGCTATAACGTTCGCCCAACCTTACCGAGAGCGACAGATGAAAAAAATCGCCATGATTCTCGCAGTTGCTGTTACGACGTTGTCTGCCGCAGCCCCCGCCTTCGCCTATTACGACGACCACCATCACCGTTGGCATCATTGCCATCGCGTCTGGCATCACCATCATTGGGAGCGGATCTGCAGATGATCGTTCGAGCAAGTCAATACACCTCGTCGTTCGCCGCGGCCTGATTCACAAACCGCCGCAGTTGCCAGTCGCGGATATGCACCAGCGCCTCGGCCCATTGCTGCGGCGACAGGTTGCGCCATTCGGGTTCCGGCTTCGGCCAGACGCGCTTAACCCGGAACCCGTCGATATCGTTCCAGGCACGTGCTGTAGGATTGGCGGTCGCTGCCGGCGTGTACAGCGCGACGAAGGCCGGCAGGTTCGCAAGCCTTGCTAGCTCGCGGATCACGCCGGTAGGTTTCTCCTGGCCGATGTCCATCGCTACCTCAACCAGCACGAGCGGCAGCTTCCCTGAGTGGCCGTATTCGACGAACAAAACGCTGTCGAGGTCGGCCATGGTCAAGGTACGCGCCTGGCGATGATCAAGAAACCGACTGATCGATTTCTCTCGATGCCAGACGCCGTAGGCGCGATCGCGGATGAGGTAGCGTTCGGGTGTCATCGGTTGGTTTTCAAAAGTTTTCCAACGGCGATGGTCATGGCCATTTGCAGGCGCACGACCTCGTTGAGCGTTTCGTCATAGTCATAGACTTTTGGAGCGGGCTTAGGAACTGGCGCTGGTGATGATGTTCCCTTGCACCGGTACGTTCCCATGTCGACGACGTTCGGAGGCAGCAGCGGGGCTGTAATCGGATTACGGATTCGCTGTTGCACGGCTAGATACTCCCAAAGTGGCCAGCGAAGTACCCGAGGCCACCCCGATCATTGTCGAGGACTTCGGCGCAGTTCTCCATATCGCGCGCAAGACCACGAAGCCCTTCGCGGAGTACGACGAACAGCGTCATTGGATCGTCGGTAGGCCCCGCAATAGCGCCGTTGCAAAGGTCGTGCAATGCCGTAATGGCATGTAAATTCTGCTCGCATCTGAACGCGACAGCGGAGATGTCCTCAGGTGTCACGGTAACCGCAGCATTGCACTCAGACATGATCGCTCTCCATCAAGCCGATTTCACGGGAATACTTGTCAGCCATGCTTTCGGCCATTTGTTCCCAATGGACGGCCATATACCGTCCAAGGCCTGCCAGTCGATTTATCCTCATCAAAACCACGCCGGGAAGTACGGCCTTGTTCTCGGTAGCTTCGTCAATGCTCACGAACACCTCGCTGAGCTGCGCGAATACCCCAGCAAGACCTGAAAGATCCTCAAGTGCATCGGTTGCAAGCTCGTACTCGTTGGATGGGCTGACGGTGGTAAGGACACCATCAATCAGCACTTGAGGTAGCTGTTTCGGGGCCTTAGCCATGGCTCACCTCCAGGCAATCTGTACGCGTGAATGTCTCAATAAGCCCGGAGACCTCGCGGGCCAGCTCCTCAGCGAGGCCCTGTACGGTAACCAGTTCGAGGTCGTCTGTATCGGACGTGCAGGATTGAAGAAGGGACATCAGTGCCGTGAGTTGGCCGGCTCGAATTTCCGCATAGTCACGAATGGCATAGTTGTAGTGCGTCACCGTTACAGTGCCATCTGGCGGGCAATGATTAAACGTTGGGAGCTTAGACATTTAATGAATCTCCCGGCTAACTTCGATGATCTGGGCGCCGATGTAATCGACGTTGGATTCCAAGTTGTCAGCAATCCAGTGGGCGCACTTGGCAAGGCTGACGATTTCAAGCTTGAAGCGATGCGATTCCGTTTCCGCCATTAGTTCGATAGCCGACAGGATCGACTTGAGATAGCCAAGTTCTTCTTCCGCAGCGTCGCTAATGTTTTGCACCTCCCCACTGATGCGAGCAGCGTGGGCGGCGTTGCCCGTTTTGATCTCAGACATGATTCACCTCCGTCTTAGCAAGGTAAGCGACCGCAATCAGCGCGGCTCCGGTGATGTCGAGCGCTTCCATGTACGTCGGCGCCATTGAGGCACGACGCAAGGCGTCGCGGGTGATTTGATCGATCTGATTGCCGGGTTTCGCGCCGGCGGCCTGCACAGCTGCTGCGGTTCGCATGATTTGCTCCTTTCGAAGGGTTAGCCCTGCTCATGGGACAAAATATAGCACCGTGCTTTATTGCGTGCAAGCACCGTGCTGCATTAATATTAGCCATGGCTAGAGACGACCCGCAAATCAATTTACGAATTCCCGCTGATCTGAAGGATCGGCTTGACCGAGCGTCGGAGAAGCACAAGCGCTCACTTACCGCTGAGGTAGTGGCGAGATTGGAGGAAACTTTTGGAGTCGGAGGCGATGGCGCGCAGGTCCCGCCGATCGATACCAAGACGATGGACCTCTTTGCCGACAACGTAGCCGGCAGAGTTGTTAAAGCGCTGGACGATCGGGAAAAGAAGAAAAAGCGCTAAACTCGAATCGCTGACGTTGCCGCGCCGCGGTTCGACGAAAGGATTTTCATTGGCTATGAAGAATCGTTCGCCTCTCGCTGTGGAACTCAGAAAGGCCACAAACCGCCAATGCATGATCTTGGCGGTCGTGTTGACCCTTATGGTCTTTGCAGTATTTTTGATCGGGCGCTACGTGCACTAAAAGCGTTTGTGCCGCCGTAAAAGTTGCGGATAGGGGGATGAATCAAAGACTCCATCAAGGTAATCGTACAGGCAGCGAAGGAAACCCCTCGCATGTACTTTGCGCCGATCATCGCGGCCTACCGTATCGCCGCAAGAGCGCTCGCAAAGCGATAGCATCGTCGTCGCCTCCATACCTTCAGCCCGCGCGAGCGGGCTTTCGCACATTCAGCTTATTAAAAGCGAGGTGTGATATGGCAGGGACAGCGAAGCGGAGAGCAGACCGCGAAAGAATTCGGCACAAGCGCCGGTACTGGTGGGGAAGAAAGTTGAAGGACGGCCGCGAGCAGGGGGCGGTGATTGATACCCCCTCGCCGTGCAGTTGCTGGATGTGCGGCAATCCGCGGAGCTATTTCATCGAGCGCACGATCCAAGAGCAACGCTGGCTTCAGGAGGTCGACGATGAGTCGTAGCAAACGAAAGGCGCATCCTCCCTTTCCTGCGCCAGGGCCGCACCCATAAATTAAAGTCCCCATTGCCGTCGCCCGTTGTCACTTGGATCGGCGTTGAGCCGGCGAGGGGATAGGCATTTATTTTGTCGACGACGGAGATTCATCGTTTTACGAAAATTCCAATAACGACACTCAACTATATAAATTTCCGTGTTGGGCTCGGTTTGAGGTATAGTTACTCCTCGTCTGGTTTTGGACGAAACCCCAGTCCTTATCGAGGAAAATTTGATGACAATCACCATTAAGTACAAGCGGCCTGCCCGCAGGTCTCCGCTCGCCACAGCCCAACTCATCGTGTTGAACGCGCGCTCCTATGCGGATGAAAAGCAACGCGAAGTGAGTCGCTATCGTTTCTCCGCCGATGCGCTCAAGCGACTTTCAAATCGGCAGCGGCTGCATGACGGCTTTCTCAATGACGTTGACGATGAGCTGTTCGGGCTCGGATGGATTTTCGCGCGCCGCTCCGAGTCGGAATTCGCAGTGATTGATGATGCAAAAGCGACCGCTTGGCCAAAGCTGGGACCGAAGCGTCTTAAGGAAAGCGGCCTATTAGCCAAAGACGATGAAGCGATCGATGATGAGTACTGGAAATTGTTCCCGCCGAGCGATTTCGATGAGAACGACGTAGAGTAAAGAGAGGAGCCCCGCGGGCACACGCTCCCGGGGTGCGCGCCTCATGTTACCAAGGAAGGATATGTCTGAAGGCCAGCCAGCGCATCGCCGAGTGCGGAAATACGTTGGCTGCGGAAACAGACAAGGAGGCATCGGATCTTCGCCAGCTAATGAAAAGCGCACTCAACTCATCTAAGTGATGGAGAGCTGGGACCACTTGGGATTGTTTCGCAATGCGTTGGATGCTGTTACGGCTGTGGCTACCGCATAACGCTCGCCGCCGCAGTACGTTGGCGCGTCCTTGACTTCCTGCGCAATTGATTGCACGGCAATCTGTGATCGCATGACCTATGCGGGCGCGTCTGGGTTCGCGTCACCGGGCGCAGGGTTAGGCGGGTTCGCATTGGCGGCAGGCAGTACCCTTTCGACTAGCTGCTGAGTTTCGACAATCATTTGATTGGTTTGGGCCTGCAACGCATCCTTATTCGTGACCAAGCCTAGCTCTGCGCGGATGGCCGCTAACAGTTGATGAACCTGCACTATCAAACGCATCATGCGTCCCCGTAGGAACGTCACGTATTGTTGTGTAGCCGCTAATACGTCCGCGTTTGCCGCTTCCAATTCTGTCTGTGCGCGTTCTCGAAGCCTGTCTTGGGCACGGTAGCCTTGCTCTAAGGCGTCGTAACGGGCTTGGTCCTGTATGTTGTTCTCTGCGTGGTTGCGCATCAGACCCATAATCCGGTCCATCTCTCGCATTGCTGCGTCCACTTGTTGCTGTCGAACCGCCGCGTTGCCCTTGCGAATCAATGCAGGCGTTAGGAACTGCATAGCCTCAGCAATGACGACAGCATAGTCATACAAGAGCCGCCTTGCCATGGTGACGGTTTGGGCCTCTGCCACAATTGCAACCCGCTCCACGGCGATTTGAAAGGGGTTGATGCCATCAGCGACGTTATCCACCCCCAGTTTGAAATCGGGGAGTTGGTTGATATGGTTTTGCATATGAAACAGTTGCGCCGCCGCATCGAGATAGACCTCCCGGCGCATCGTGCGGAGCCGTTCTAAGTGCGCCTCATTGGCCGCGTGCAATCGGTCTTTCTCGGACTCTTGGCGGGAGTGTTCTAGTTCATCGCGTAGGCGGTTTGCCGCTTCCACTTGGGAGAGCTTGACGCCGTTATACGTCAGGAGACCCACCGTTATAGCGACGCCGCCCGCCACAGCGCTACCTATGAGCAGTTGGTGAGTATCAATCCATGGCATTGCAGCATTGATAAACACGACCGCCACCAGCAGCGCGAGCAGCACCAAAACAAATTTTTGAACATCGGTTTTCATTGCGTGCCCCCGGTTTTTTGCCCGCCAGCATAGCACCGGCAGACACGCGCAATTGATTGCGCAGAACGGGCGAGCGTTTCACGGAATGGAGATGGTGTTGCGGTTTTCGTTGTCACGTAATCGAGAGCACAACGATAAAATCTCGCTGTCCTTAGGCGATGGCCCTCTCAGCGTCAATGCCGGCCCGCCCGTTAAACGGCGGGATTTTTTTGGGGCTTGGATGGCGGGTAAATGGCGGGAAGTAATAACCTTGTTGCTCCCGAGACATGCCTAGCGGTGCACTGCGGCGGAAGCAGTTTCCGCTACCGACTCCCGCTGCCAAGGTTTGCTGTGTCTACGGAAGGCAGCTATCCTTGTGAATTTCCGGAAGCGGCTGTGCACAGCGACTACATAATTTTCGTCGACGAGAGCGGCGATCATAGCCTGACGTCGATCGACAACGAATATCCCCTGTTCGTTTTGTGCTTCTGCGTCATCAAGAAAACTGACTACGTCAGTACACTGGTACCACAGATAAAGACCCTTAAATTCGAGACCTTTGGCCACGACTGCGTCGTTTTGCATGAGTCAGACATTCGAAGGAAGCGGGGCGCGTTTTCAATGCTTAGTCGTGAGCCAAGGGAACGGTTTATGGGCAGGCTGACGGAAATCATTGACGCATTACCAATGACCGTTGTGGCCATCGTCATCGACAAACGAAGATTGAAAGAAAAATACAACAATCCATTCAACCCGTACCACATCGCTATCCAATATGGCCTAGAGCGAGTCCGTCACTTTTTGCGAATGAATGGGCAGCACGAAGCGATGTCGCATGTCGTGTGTGAGGCGAGAGGAGCAAAAGAAGACGCGGACTTGGAGCTCGCATTTCGGCGCGTGTGCGACGGAGACAATAAATCTGGCATTGCCTACCAGTTCGATATTGTCATCAGCGATAAAAAGGCGAATTCTGAGGGGCTTCAGATTTGCGACTTGATGGCACGCCCGATAGGTCTTTCTGTACTGCGTCCCGATCAATCGAACCGCGCATTTGAGGTGCTTCAGACCAAGTTTTTTGCAGGCGCGCGTCATCAGGTGCATGGAAACGGGCTAAAAATCTTCCCGTAAAAAGCGAAAGGCCCCAGTAGTTCCTGGGGCCAAGCGCCGGCCGCGTAGTCGCAACCCATTTAGTCGGTGGCCCGTGTTCCGGTACCTGTTTTGATGTTAAGTGCAAGCCGGTTCAGCGTCAAGGTTTTCTATACCGAAGCGGTAGAGTAATTCGGATCTCGGCGCAGGAACCAGGCAATTTTACCGAGAATGGCGGAGCGCTGTCCGCCGCGTAAGTCCGGCGAGTAACGCATAGCGCCGACTTACGTCATCGCACCCACCAAACGCACGCCATAGCCCCGTGTCCGTAGTGACAGCAACCTCACATGGTTATGGCCGGATAAGCTTGCTCGATGTCCCACAGCAAAACTACCGGGTCTCCGAGTTGCAGATGACCGGAGCCATCGGACTGCACCAGTAGCGGCTCTCCGTGCATCGACCTCAGAATCTCGATCGTGCGCCACCGAGCTGGACGCCGCGGCTCGGCATCCTTGAAATGGAAGCGACCGTTGTGGGCGGCGGCGTTGCGGCAGTGACGCAGGAATTCCCATTGCGGCCCCTGATCTTGGTACGGTTTGCCGTGCGTCGCTTCATACGCCGCTGCCAGCAGCGCATGACCTGCTTTCGTCTGGTGCTCTATCAAGTACGAATTTTGGACGAATTCAGCGGCAATAGATTCGACTGATACGGTGATTTTATCTGTGTCTCCGGCGACTCTTAATTCAAGAGGGCCCAAGAGCTTATCCATCCCTCTTTGGATTTCTGCCATGTCGGCCGCCGAGCCCTCGCGATTTTGCAGGTTCCACATCCGGTCGTTTCCCAATAACCCTATAGCGAGAAGTTCTTTCAAGCCATGCAAGCTAATCAGGTAGGTCATGACAAGCGCGTAGAAAGGCTTTGCCCTGTCAAATTGATAGGCCATGTATCTCCTGAACGAATGGGCGTTTTCACCGACTGCGACGCATACGGCCCTCCGAAGATACCTCAAGCCTAACTATGCGCTCTACCTGATGATGGGCAGCATGGCGGGTTCGGCGTGAAGCCTCCAACTGATCTCTGCGGCGCGGGCCAAGTGCGCGGACGGTCCCTCCACCTTCCGTCCGCACACTACATCACCTGATCGTTGTCGAGGCCTCCGTCATGCTGTCTAGGCATCCTAGCACTGCCCGCTCTGGGCTTAGCCAGCCTGCTGAAAGGAAAGGTAGATACACTGCCCTTCCTTTAATTGGACGGCCGCGCAACATGAAGATCTCGAATTTCTCCGCTATTGCCTTGATTGTCGCGCTGCTCGCTGGCGCGGGCTCGGCCTCCGCCGCTGGGTGCCTGAAGGGCGCAGTCGTCGGTGGAGTGGCTGGGCATTACGCCGGCCATCATGCAGTCGTCGGTGCTATTGGCGGCTGTGTCGTCGGTCATCACCTGGCGAAGAAGCGCGCGCAGGAGGAGGCGGCAGCGGCCAAAGCGCAAACGCAAACGGCCGCTAACTAATATGGCGAACGCTGGTCGGACACGACGATTCACAACCAAGGGGGTGAGCAAATCGCGCACCTCTTAAGGGGCGTGAATTGCCGAAACGGAAGATCATCAAAAACCCGCCACGCTGGCGGGTCGATCTAGCGCCCTTCTGAGCAACTCAGCTCACTTTTTCTTTGGTGGTGTTGGCGGAGCCTTTTTGGCCTGGCTGAGATCCGAACCTGCCACCGACCGCTGCGCCGGGGTGCTCTTTTTGTTCGACAACTGCTTGCTCGCCAACGATGCATCCTTCTTTCCAGTAGCCATGGTCACCTCAGAATAGTGGTTATTTTGAACTGCGCGTTAACTGTAGGATGATTGCATTCATATAGACGAATAGCGTTTACCCGCTTCGGTGTTTGCGGATGCAAGCGCAACTAGCCAAAACGACGCCCCTTTGGCCGGCCAGATCCAAGGCGCCGTCAATAGCAGTACGAGCGGCCACTTCGTGATTAATCCGCGTTTCAGCTTTTTGAATGTCCGCTCAACGGACATTTGGAGTCTGCATTTCAACGCTCGTCGCTACGTCATTTTTGCGGCGAGCCCGTTGAAACGGAGCAGATATCGACGCTCGACCTCGCGCTGGTTTCTACCGATTCAGTCGCCTGCGTCGAGTACCGTTAACGCGTAGGTCTCCGCCCGGGGATAAAAACAATACATCGGGAGAATCCATCATGAAGTTGCTGGTCGCACTACTGCTTTGCGCGTCTGTCGTTGCCCCTAGCATTGCTGAAGCGCGCGGCGGCCACTATGCCGGCGGTCATGGCTCATCGCATAAGGGCGGACACTACAAGAACGCACGTACGCACGACCATTACGAGAGCCGGAAGTAAAAACCCAGGGGGTCAGGATGAGCGAACAGCGGGGACGTCATCTCACGCCGCCCGACGGTTGGGGAAATGACGCGTTGTCACATTTCCAGGCTGCAGCAACTCAAAACGAATATGCGGCGTTTGTTCACGCCCCCGAGTGGCACCAAGCGTTCAGCAGCATCGCGGCCGACTTAGCGCGATGCACACAGTATGCGATATCAACGCTATTGCAGTCGAACGACCCTGCGGCGCGATCTTTGTTCATGACAGCGCACAATCAATACCTAGCCGCGGCTCGCTTGGCATCGTCAGGTCAATGCGTGGCCGCGTACCCGGTGGGCCGCGCCGTTGTTGAATCCGCTCTTTACGGATGGTACTTGGCAACTGATGCCACGGCAGCAACCCGCTGGCACAACAAACCGACCGACAAAAAGTTGCTGAGCAATTGGAGCAAGGAATTTAAATTTTCATTCCTGACCGGGAAGCTTGCCGGCGCGCACGTGGATCGGGCCGTATGGGCGAAGTGGCTACACCAGACTGCAATTGACTTCGGCGCTCACCCCAACAAGGAAGCCTTGTACGCGAACATGAACCATCAGAGAGGGGATGATGGTCAATCAGTTTTGCAAATGCAGTTCCTTCACCCACAGAACAAGACGGCCCTTCTCGCGAACAAGTTTGTGCTCGAAACCGGCATGTTCGCCATTAGCCAATTCGCCATGAGCTTCCCCCATGCTGATCGGACATTGGATCTCTCGAAAGCGGCGGCGGCCCATGCATTAGGCCTTCGATCGTTGATCGATGGATCTGGAGCAATCATGAAAAGCGATGGCGCATGACGCGCCGGCGATGGACGTATGAGAACTTCGCGGAGGCTATCCTACTTGGTCGCTTCCGCGTCGGCACGGTTAAGCACTGGTGACGGCCTGTGGACCGCGCGCGTCCTGCTGTGCGGGCGCAAAGTCGATCCCCGCCTCTTTCAACATCCAGGCTTCGATCTTGTCGTGCCACATGCGCAGCAAGTCGAGCGGGCGCCGCCGATAATGCTTCTCGGCGAGTGCCGACGGTTTGTGTCCCTGAATTTGGGCCACCACACCAACAGGCACTTCACACCACTCCGCCAACGAACCGAAAGAACGACGCAGGCCGTGCAAGGTCAGGTGTGGCAAACCAGCAATCGCCAGCGCTTGGTTGTGAGCGAAGCGAGGCTCGGCAATATTCCCATCGGCTGCTGTTTTACTCGCGAACACCCAAGGCGACGGCTTCCATTTCTTGCCCTGGGCCTCAAGTCGTTTCAGCGCGCGATCGTTCGGCGGTGTTTCATTGATTCGCTTCAAGTCCAGGAGCAGCCACGCAAGGTACGGTGTCAGCGGTATAACCCGGCCGGTGTCGGTTTCGACCTTGTCGGCGATCGACAAACTGCGCCATCTGAAGTCAGTGTCCTCCCACGTCAGCGCCGCCATTTCCTCTCGTCGGGCGCCCGTGATCAAAAGCGCTTGCAGATACGCGCTGATGACTGGATTCTCGATTTTTCGAACGGCGTCGAACCATGAGGGCAGTTGCTCTTTCTGTAGGCAGTCGCCCTCTTTCGCTTTGCTCTGAGGAAGCACGTCGGTCACCTTCGTAGACTCGTAAGCGTCTGCCGAAATGATTCCTGAGTAATCGTCCTGTCCGTCGCACCACCGAATAAAGGCTTTGAGAAGACGGTAGGCGTGGGCTGCGTTTGTTGGGCGTTCACGTGCCTCGTCCTCCAGCCAAGCAGCAACCGTCTTCGCCTTGAGCTCAGGCAGACCAAGTTTCATCAGCGGCGCCAGCGGGCCACGAACAGTCTTGCCTCCGCCCCGCTTCGCATCCTCGCCACCTGGCGCCGCGAGTGCCGCGTGATCGGCAAGATACCGTGCAGACCTCGGCTTTTTGGTCTTGGGGGATATCTTGGTGCGCAAGTATTCGAGGTAATCGGCCCATGCCTCGGCGACGGTCACGTCCTCGCGCCGCTTGGCTGCTTGCCGTGCCTCGTGGGCGGCGCGCTGTTCGGCCCTATCCTCGCGCGGGTCTATTCCGTCATCGATCAACTTCTGCAGGCGGCGCGCTTCCTTCTGAGCATCGGCGATCGTCCGGCTGCGCGGGTCACCGATGGTGACTCGTACCGTGCTGCCGTGGATCTTGCCCTGGAAGATGTAGGCCTTCGCGCCACTTGCGGTTACACGCAGACCCAAGCCCGGCGTGTTGCCGTCCCACAGAAATGACTGAGACTTACCCTCGGTGCAGCGGAGTCCGTCGACCCTCGCTGCGGTGAAATTGACCTTTGCCACGACCGCCCCTTCAGACTAACCAGACCCCATGTAACCGCCATGTAACCCGATTATGTCGTAAGCGATCAATTTCGATCAACTTGGAAACAACAAGGAGTGCCGCGAACACCGCGTCGAGAGGTGCTTCCTAGGGAAAACATCAATTTGAGTCAACACGGATAAATGTAGACTTGCGCGCATTCGTAATGCGAAGGTCGGGGGTTCGATTCCTCTTTCCGGCACCAAGCTTCATTTCAAGAAACCCGCGTAGCCTCCAGGCTTCGCGGGTTTTTTAATTTTTCGGCTTCATCTCAAAAATGATCTTTAAGATCAATCGATAAGTTCATGTACTTAAAGTGAAACTTTAAGTGAGCGCAATTCATAAAATTTCCGTCGTTTCCCCGATGCTTTCTTCTCGCGTGATTTGCGAACATTCGTTTGCATGAATACGTGCGCTTTCAGACATAGCAAAACGTTAAATTTTTCTAAAGATAGATAAAACGGTCAACCGCAACTGAATCGTGCCGTTATCACTATTGAGGGGACTCGCTTTTAAGTAACGTTTTGCGTTTTCGAACACAGAAACGGCCGGGCAGACAGTCGTGCGCTTTGAAGTGGCTTGCGAAATATCTGCCGCTGCTGCCATCAGGTGTCGGCAAAGATCAGCAATAAGCGGGGAACGAGTTAATCCGTGGAACCGATCGAAAAATTAGCGGGAGAACGGATCCTGAGGCGCGAAAAAATATCGGCTGCTGAGCAATGAATTATCACAGCCTTAAGTCACGCCAAGGGTGTTCCGTTAAAGCAACACAGAAACGTGGAAATGCACCAGCCGCGCATTCGACGCTAGCGCGAAGCCAGAGTCGAGATTGATAATCGACCTAAACAAGGAGAGAAAATGATGGACGCCAAGCCGACGAAAATCCCGACGCCCGACAAGGTGCAATGTCCGGATCAAGAACCGGTCGGGGTGGAGTTCCTCGCAGAGTTGCCCGAATACGTGCGGGCATTCTTCGACGAACAACGTAACCTGTGCGACCCGAAGTAATTGCTGAAACGCAGCACGCCCACGGCGTTTGCAGATGTTGTGCAAGCCGCGGTTTCCGCACGCTTGATCGTTGCAGCATATCTTTGCAGCAGCGCCGGATTCGCACGCGGGTATTAACAGCACGATCGAAATAGCACGACCGGTTTCACCTTATAACGCCACGAACGCGGCGCGTTTCATGATCGCCTCAGGATCACACCCTACGCGCGCCCAGCGCGTCATACGTTAAGCTGCGGCTTTCTCGCTCTGGCTCCGGTATTCATGCTTCGCCATTCCCTTCTGCAAGTTCTCCGCGCCATGGCTTCCATGGCTGCGTTTGTTATTGCCATCGCCGCTTGTTCCTCGACGGCTCTCGCTGATGGCGACGACACGCCCTTCACCAATCTAATTGCCTTGTCGTCACAACGGCTAGCCCTCGCCGAGCCGGTCGCGCGCTGGAAATGGGCGCATCACGAGCCCATCACCGATCAACCCCGTGAAGCCGCGTTGCTGGCCGTGATCGATAACCGCGCGAAATCCGCCGGCATCGATCCCGCGTTTGCGCAGCTTTTCTTTCGTGATCAGATAGAGGCGAGCAAGGACGTGCAGAACGCCCTCTTCGATAACTGGCGGAAGTCTCATGCGCCCGAAGGGACACCACCGGACCTCGCCCACGATACCCGGCCGAAGCTCGATAGCGTGACCCACGCGTTACTCTCCGCGCTAGCTGGCGTGGAGCCGTTGCGCCACGCGGACGACTGCCCGCTGCGGCTGGCCGACAGCATCGCGCGCTGGAAACATCTCACCCGCTACGATTCCGCCCAGAACGCACCGCT
>Ga0302220_10000445_pt1 | contig 35867 bp, 30 predicted proteins | sample II_Palsa_E1_3_FD_194572 | JGI IMG/M metagenome (GOLD analysis project Ga0302220, IMG submission 194572) | Peat permafrost microbial communities from Stordalen Mire near Abisko, Sweden - II_Palsa_E1_3 | ecosystem: Environmental > Terrestrial > Soil > Palsa > Peat permafrost | place: Sweden...
TATGCTTCCCGCAACGATGCCAATTAATATTGGCAATACCGCATTTATGCTGCTCTGTGCAAGCCTGGTCATGCTGATGACGCCAGGCCTCGCGTTCTTCTACGGTGGCTTGGTGGACCGTAAGAACGTGCTGACCGTCATGATGCAGAGCTTTATCTCATTGGCATGGACCACGGTGCTGTGGTTTGCCTTCGGGTATTCCATGTGTTTTGGCCCGACTTGGCACGGCATCATTGGCGACCCGACCTACTACGCCTTTCTGCGTGGCATTACCTTGCAATCGATGTTTACCGGCAACGATGCCGGCATCCCGCTGGTGGTGCACGTCGCGTACCAGATGATGTTTGCGATTATTACGCCGGCACTGATTACCGGCGCATTCGCGAACCGCGTGACCTTCAAGGCTTACTTCCTGTTCCTGACGGCGTGGCTGGTGCTGGTGTATTTCCCTTTCGTGCATATGATCTGGAGCCCGGACGGCATCTTTGCAAAGTGGGGCGTGCTCGACTTCGCCGGCGGTATCGTGGTGCACAACACGGCCGGTTTCGCCGCCTTGGCTTCGGTGATCTACGTGGGGCGCCGTCATATTGTCAGCCACAAGCCGCACAACGTGCCGCTGATCGCATTAGGCACGGGCTTGCTCTGGTTCGGCTGGTACGGTTTTAATGCCGGCTCCGAATTGCGCGTCGATGCCGTGACGGCTTCGGCCTTCGTCAACACCGATATTGCCGCTTCGTTTGCCGCCGTGACCTGGCTCGCGATTGAATGGTTTAACACCAAGCGTCCGAAGTTTGTCGGCTTGCTAACCGGCTCGGTCGCAGGTCTGGCCACAATTACGCCGGCAGCCGGCTATGTATCGCCGACCACGGCCGCCATTATCGGCATTTCCGCGGGTCTGGTCTGCTTCTACGCAGTGGCATTGAAAAACCGCATGGGTCTCGACGACGCACTCGATGTCTGGGGTGTGCACGGTGTCGGCGGCCTGCTCGGCACGGTGTTGCTCGGTGTGTTTGCCTCGAAAGCATGGAACTCGGCAGGCGCCGACGGTCTGTTGCTGGGCGGCACCGATTTCTTCTTCAAACAGTGCGTAGCGGTCGTGATTTCCGGCGTCTGGGCGTTCGCGTTTACCTGGGCCATGCTCTGGCTGATTGACCGCATCACGCCGGTCAAAGTTGAGGCTTCCGCGCAAATTAGCGGGCTCGATGGCGAGTTGCACGGCGAAGAAGCTTACCTGGACGCGGCTTAATCCGGCATAGCGTTCGCGCAATCGACGGCGCTGCAACCGGGTGGCGCCACCCTTAAAAAATCCACCCGGGCGTATCGCGGGCCTCTGTGCCCGCCTGCAAAGGCGCCAACGCCTACAATTGTTAGCGATGCGATCGAGCAAGCCATATGGCTTGCTTTTTTTACATCTGCCGCCGTTCAAACCCGCCGCCAACTGGCTCCTGTGCAACCCCCTTATGTGCGAAAAGTAGCAAATGAGCGTATAAATTAGTCTTGACTCGGTTAACTCATGCCATCCCGCGACACCCTGAAAAAGGTATCACCATGACCCGAAAGACTCCCATCGAACGCTACCGCAATATCGGCATCAGCGCACATATCGACGCCGGCAAAACCACCACCACGGAACGTATTCTGTTCTATACCGGGGTCAATCATAAAATCGGCGAAGTGCATAACGGCGCCGCGACCATGGACTGGATGGAGCAGGAGCAAGAACGCGGCATCACCATCACCTCGGCGGCCACCACCGCATTCTGGAAAGGGATGGCTGGGACGTTCCCTGAGCATCGCATCAATATTATCGACACCCCGGGCCACGTCGACTTCACGATTGAAGTCGAGCGCTCGATGCGCGTGCTGGACGGCGCCTGCATGGTCTATGACGCGGTAGGCGGGGTCCAGCCTCAGTCCGAAACCGTATGGCGCCAAGCCAACAAATATAAAGTGCCGCGTATCGCCTTCGTCAACAAAATGGACCGGGTCGGGGCCGATTTCCTGCGCGTCGAGAAACAGATCCGTGAGCGGCTGAAAGGCAATGTGGTGCCCATCCAGATCCCCGTCGGCGCCGAAGATCATTTCCGCGGCGTGATTGACCTGGTCAAGATGAAAGCCATCATCTGGGACGAGGCGAGCCAGGGTGTATTGTTCGAATATATCGAGATTCCCGACGAGCTGCGCGCCATGGCCCAGGAATGGCACGACAAAATGGTTGAACAAGCGGCCGAGGGCGACGAGGTCTTGCTCGATAAATACTTAAACGGCACGCCCTTGACCGAGGCCGAAATCAAGCATGGCTTGCGGGTACGCACCATCGCCAATGAAATCGTTCCCATGTTGTGCGGCAGCGCCTTCAAGAACAAGGGCGTGCAGGCCATGCTCGATGCGGTGGTCGACTACCTCCCCTCGCCCATCGACATTCCCGCCATCCACGGCCACGACGAACACGACCAGCATGCAGAACGGCATCCGACCGACGAAGAACCATTCTCGGCGCTGGCCTTCAAAATCATGACCGACCCCTTTGTCGGGCAATTGATTTTCTTCCGCGTGTATTCGGGCGTGGTGAATTCCGGCGACACCGTCTACAACCCGATCAAGGCCAAGCGCGAGCGCCTGGGCCGGATCTTGCAAATGCACGCCAACGACCGCAAGGAAATCAAGGAAGTGTATTGCGGCGACATCGCCGCTGCGGTGGGCCTAAAGGATGTGACAACGGGCGACACCCTGTGCGCGCCGGAGCACATCATCATCCTGGAGCGCATGATTTTCCCGGAGCCGGTGATTTCGCAAGCTGTAGAACCCAAGACCAAGCAAGACCAGGAAAAAATGGGGATTGCGCTGAATCGTCTGGCCCAGGAAGACCCGTCGTTCCGCGTCCACACCGACGAAGAGTCGGGGCAAACGATTATCTCCGGCATGGGCGAGCTGCATCTGGAAATTCTGGTTGACCGGATGCGCCGCGAATTCAACGTCGAAGCCACTGTCGGCAAACCTCAGGTGGCGTATCGCGAAACCATCCGCACGATTGCCGAGAACGTCGAAGGCAAGTTCGTCAAGCAGTCGGGCGGGCGCGGACAATATGGCCATGTGGTGATCAAGATGGAACCGCAAACGCCCGGCAAAGGTTATGAATTTGTCGACGCCATCAAGGGCGGAGTGGTGCCGCGCGAATTTATCCCGGCCGTCGACAAGGGCATTCAGGAGACCCTCAAGGCCGGCGTGCTGGCCGGCTATCCGGTGGTCGACGTCAAGGTGACGCTGACCTTCGGCTCGTACCATGACGTCGATTCGAATGAAAATGCCTTCCGCATGGCCGGCTCCATGGCCTTCAAGGACGGCATGCGCCGAGCCAGCCCGGTGTTGCTCGAACCCATGATGCATGTCGAAGTCGAAACCCCCGAAGACTTCACCGGCAACGTGATGGGCGATCTCGCCTCGCGGCGCGGCATGGTGCAAGGCATGGAAGACATCCCGGGCGGCGGCGGCAAGGTAGTGCGTGCCGAAGTACCGCTGGCCGAAATGTTCGGCTACTCGACCTCCTTGCGCTCACTGACGCAAGGGCGCGCCACTTACACGATGGAGTTCAAACACTATGCGGCAGTGCCGCCGCAGGTGCTGGAACAGGTGACGGCGCGGGCTAGTGGCAAGGGACGTTGAGCGCAGTTGAGGTCTGAAAGGACTCAGGTGGATCAAGGATGTCGCCCCTTGGTCCACCATTTTCGTCGCACTCTGCCAGCTTTGATATGATTACCAAAGGATCGATGACGCCAGCTCGCCGAACCCATCTGTGCGCCGCGGCCAAGCTCTGGAAAACCTGACTCACACCCGCTCAATAATCAACGCAATCCCCTGCCCCACGCCGATACACATTGTGCACAAAGCATAGCGTCCGCCCGTGCGCAACAATTGATACGCGGCGGTAGTCACCAAGCGCGCACCGCTCGCCCCCAGGGGATGGCCGATGGCGATGGCGCCGCCATTGGGGTTCACATGCGCCGCGTCGTCGGGCAAACCGACCTCGCGCAACACGGCCAGTGCCTGCGAAGCAAAGGCTTCGTTCAATTCGATCAAATCGATCTGGGCCAGTGTCAGGCCGGTCTGAGCCAAAACCTTGCGAATCGCCAGCGCCGGACCAAAACCCATGATGCGCGGCGCGATCCCGACCGTCGCCATGGCCAGCACCCGTGCCAGAGGCCTAAGGCCCAGGCGCGCGGCCTGGGTCTCATTGGCCATCAACAAAGCGCAGGCGCCGTCATTGACGCCCGAGGCATTGCCCGCGGTGACTGAGCCGTCGACACGCACCACACCTTTTAAACGCCCGAGGCTTTCGATGCTGGTGTCGGCACGTGGATGCTCGTCTACGGCAAAAACTTTGGGATCGCCTTTTTTTTGCGGCAAGCTTACCGGCACAATTTCGTCATCGAAACGCCCAGCCAGCTGCGCCGCCGCTGTACGCTGCTGACTGCGCCACGCAAACGTATCTTGATCGGCGCGGGAAATACCAAATTGCTCGGCCACGTTCTCAGCGGTCTCAGGCATCGAATCGACGCCATACATGGCTTTCATCAGTGGATTGACAAAGCGCCAGCCTATCGTCGTGTCTTCAATTTTCTGCTCGCGCGAAAATGCCGAGGCCGCCTTGCCGAGCACAAACGGCGCACGCGACATACTTTCGACGCCACCGGCAATCAACAACCCGGCTTCACCGGTTTTAATCGCCCGCGCAGCCGTGCCGATTGCGTCGAGGCTGGAGCCGCACAGACGGTTGACTGTGCCGCCAGGCACATCCTGCGGCAATCCCGCCAACAGGCCGGCCATGCGCGCCACATTGCGATTGTCTTCGCCAGCTTGATTGGCGCAGCCGTAAATCACGTCCTCGACCGCCGCCCAGTCGAATCCCGGATGGCGCGCCATCAGCGCCTTGATCGGCAAAGCTGCCAAGTCATCAGTACGCACGCCGGATAAGGCGCCGCCATAACGGCCAAAGGGGGTACGCACCGCATCGCAGATAAAAGCTTGTTCCATCCTATTTCCCTTGGGTTTCGCATTAGACCACAGCACCGGCGGCCGACGCATCACAATAATAATTGTGCGATAACCGCACAATTATTCGAATAGCGCGCACCCAATTTATGAGATTTGTCCTAGTATCGTCAATCAGCCAGAGCTAAATTGTGTGCGCTGATCGAACAGACAGGTTTCACAGCAAGGAACGAACATGCCGATTTCAAGCAACACCCGCGCGGGCACAGTCACGGCAAAGAAGCCAAGCGCACCCGGGGGCGCCGCCGGCGAGGTCGGTGGGGTCGATGAGACCGCGCTATCCGACGACGTTTTGACTGCCGCCGACAGCACGCCGGTCAGCGACCCGAATTACATGACTTCCTTGGCGCGAGGCCTGGCCGTGATTCAGGCCTTCAGCCAGCAACGGCGCAGTCTGTCGATCTCGCAGATCAGCCAGAAAACCGGCATCCCGCGCGCCGCCGTCAGGCGTTGCCTCCATACCTTGAATCAACTGGGTTTTGTGGCGGCGGAAGATGGCCGTAACTTTGCCTTGCGCCCGCGCATCCTGTCGCTGGGACATCCCTATCTGGCGTCGGCGCCGCTGGGCCGGGCCGCGCAACCGGTATTAAGACATATCAGCAACACCTTAAACGAATCGAGTTCCATTGCGATTCTCGATGGCGATGAAATTCTCTATATCGCGCGCGCCTCGACCTCGCGCATCATGACCATAGACCTCGACATCGGCAGCCGCCTGCCCGCCACTTGCACATCGATGGGACGCGTATTGCTTAGCCAACTCGACAGCGCCGAGATCGCACGGCATCTGGCCCAGGCCAAATTGATTCAATACACGGCGACCACCCTGATTACGCCGGAGGCTTTGTTGCAGGAATTGCACAAAGTGCGTGAACAGGGTTATGCGGTCATCGACCAGGAACTGGAAATCGGCCTGCGCTCGATCGCCGTGCCTATTATCGATACTTCGGGTCATACCATGGCGGCCATCAATGTCGGCATCCATGCGGCACGCGCGTCTGTCCAGGAAATGACTCAGCGGTTTTTGCCGGTACTCAAGGAAGCGGCCGAAGAACTGGCCTTGTTAGCCAAATAAATTATTTAGGTTGCCGAAATGTCCTCGGCGTCATGCCGCTATAGCGCTTGAACACCCGGCAAAAATATGCCGGGTCGTTAAAACCCAATTCATAAGCGATCTGCGCAATCGACGCCGGCGCGTAAATCAGCATGCGGCGGGCCTCCAGCATCAGCCGGCTTTGCACAATTTCGAATGCGGTTTGTTGTGCAAGCTTGCCGCATAAGCGGTTGAGCCGCTTTTCGTCGATATGCAAAGCCTGCGCGTAGCGCGGCACGTCCCAGTGTTCGCGAAAATGCTGCTCGACCAGCGAGCGAAAGCGACCGAACACGTCGAGCGAAACCCGTCCACTGAGTTGCTCGCGATGTCGTCCGGCTTGCACCCGGCTCAGCAGCAGTAGCACGCAATGCACCAGCCATTCCAGCATCCTCGCCTGACCAGGCTGCGGCCAGGCCAACTCATCGAGTAGTTGCCCGAGCAAGGAGCTCAGGCGCCCGACCACGGGGTCGTCGTGCACCAGCTCAATCAGACAAGGCGCGTGGAATAGCCCGACGCCTCCGGGCAAACCGTTGTCTTGTCCTTCGAACATCAAGCGCTCAGCCAGCGTCAAGACAAAGCCGTGCGAGCCATCTGAAAAATGAAAACCGTGTATGACAGCCGGCGGCAAACAAATGGCCGCCGGGCCCTGACGCGTATGCAGCACGCCGTCGATGCGCGCTTCGACCTGCCCTTCCAGCAGCAGCAAAACCTGGAACAGCCCGCGATGCAGGTGGGCGCCGATCTCCCAGTGGTAAGCGCTGCTGCGCGTCTCGATCAACTCGACGTGAACAAACTCGGTATCGACGGCCGCGGCGTTCTCGCCGTACAGCGCAAATTCGGGAATGGTCGAGAGGCGTTCCATAGCAGTGTGTCGTCAGGGTTAAACGAAGCATGTCACAGGTGTATGTCTGGTGTGAAGCGTTTGTCCAAATAGTACAAGTTTTTGCTCTGTTCGTGCCTTTAAGCGCTGATCGTTAGCTCGTAGACTTCCCTCATCCCAGTCGGAATCCACCTTGAAATCTGTCATTTGGTGAAATTCAGATTTGAATTAAAGCATGGCTAGCAAGCGCCATTGGCTTACTGACAAGAAAAAAATACTAGATAGGAGACACCCTATGAATACCCAGGTTGCTATTATCGGCGCCGGTCCGGCCGGACTTTTGTTATCCCATTTACTGCATTTGCAAGGCATTTCTTCAGTTGTCCTTGAAGCCCGCAGCCAGGAATCAGTCGAATCGACGATTCGTGCCGGCGTGCTCGAACAGGGCACCGTAGACTTGCTGAACCAGGCCGGTGTAGGTGAGCGCATGCGCCGCGAGGGCAGCGAGCATCACGGTTTCGAACTCGCTTTCGGCGGTCGGCGGCACCGCATTGATTTGCAAGGACTGACCGGCCGCGGCATTACCGTCTATGCACAACACGAGGTCATCAAGGATTTGATCGCCGCGCGTAAAGCGGTGGACGGCCAAGTGATCTTCGATGTGTCGAACGTTGCCCTGCATCACACCGACACCGACAAGCCGCATATCACTTGGCGCCAACAAGACATCGACCAGCGGCTGGACTGCGATTTTGTGATCGGCTGCGACGGCTTCCACGGCATTGCCCGACCGACTATTCCAGCGACAGTCAGGCGCGACTACGATCGGGTCTACCCTTTCGGGTGGTTTGGCGTGCTGGTCGAAGCACCGCCATCCATTGAAGAATTGATTTATGCCCAGCACGAACGCGGCTTCGTCTTGGTCAGCACCCGTTCGCCTACCGTGCAGCGCATGTACTTCCAATGCGATCCGCATGACAACGTGAATCAATGGTCCGATGACCGCATCTGGGCCGAATTCCATACGCGCCTGGAAAATCGCGATGGCTGGCAACTGAAGGAAGGCAAAATTTTCCAGAAAAATATTGTCGGCTTACGCAGCTTCGTGTCGACGCCGATGCAACACGGACGCCTGTTCCTGGCCGGCGACTCGGCCCATATCGTGCCGCCGACGGGCGCCAAGGGCATGAATTTGGCGGTCGGCGACGCGCGCCTGCTGTCGATCGCGCTCGATGCGTTTTATCGTCATAACCGCGCCGATCTGCTGGCCGGCTATACCGAAACCGCAACTCGCAGAGTTTGGCGTGCCGAGCATTTTTCGTGGTTTATGACCAGCTTGTTGCATCGCTTCGACGATGCCTCACCGTTCCAGCAGCAATTGCAGCGCAGCGAACTCGACTACATAGTCAGCTCGAAAGCCGCCTCGACCGCACTCGCCGAAAACTATGTCGGCATGCCTTGGGACTGGTCGCCAAATTGATGAATTTCATCAAAAAAAGTAATTCATAAACGCTTTAAAAGTCATTTTTCATAATAAAAAATAGCAGATAGACTGCGAGTCATCATTCAAAAACCGATCAGGAGAGCGTCATGTCCCGCGAAAGCCCGCCGGCCAGCGAGTTGTATCAACGCGACCGCACCATCCATGCCCCGGCACTGACGCCGGACTACAAAACCAGTGTGCTGCGCTCGCCGAAAAATGCGCTGATCTCGCTACAAAATTCGCTATCCGAAGTAACGGGGCCGGCCTTTACGCGCGACGAACTCGGCGCGCAAGACCATGACTTGATACTCAATTACGCCAAGCAAGGCTTGCCTATCGGCGAGCGCATCATCGTCCACGGTTTTGTCCGCGACGAAAATAGCCGTCCGGTGCGTAATGCTTTGGTCGAGGTATGGCAGGCGAACGCGGGCGGACGTTACCGCCACAAAAACGACCGTTACCTGGCGCCGGTCGACCCTAATTTCGGCGGTTGTGGGCGCACTCTGACGGACGACAACGGATATTATTTTTTTCGCACCATCAAGCCCGGCCCCTACCCTTGGCGCAACCGCGTCAACGACTGGCGCCCGGCGCACATCCACTTCAGCTTGTCGGGCGATGCCTTCGGCCAGCGTCTGATTACCCAGATGTATTTCGAAGGCGACCCCTTGATCAGCCGCTGTCCAATTCTGCGCTCCATTCCCAACGAAGCGGCCGTGCAAGGCTTGATTGCCTCGCTCGACTACAACGCCTTTATCCAGTTGGACAGCATGGCCTACCGTTTCGACATCGTGCTGCGCGGCTCGCGTGCCACGCTGTTCGAAAACCATCTGCAAGGAGCCTCGTTATGACCTCGACTTATTTGCAGGAAACCGCCTCGCAGACGGCAGGCCCCTATGTTCATATCGGCCTGGCACCTAAACAAGCCGGCTTCGATATTTTTGAAAATAATTTCGGCAATGTCATCGCCGTGGATACACCGGGTGAGCAGATACGCATCGAAGGCGTGGTCTACGACGGCTCCGGCACCCTGATCCGCGATGTCTTGATTGAAGCGTGGCAGGCCAATGCGGCAGGCCGTTACGCGCACCCGGCAGATCGTCAGCAAGACAAGCCGCTCAGCCCGGGGTTTCGCGGCTGGGGGCGTGCCTGCTCGGATTTCGAAAGCGGGCTGTACAGCTTCGACACCATCAAGCCGGGGCCAGTGATCGGTCGCAACGGCCGTTTGATGGCGCCGCACATCAACTTATGGATTGTGGCGCGTGGCATCAACATAGGCTTGAACACGCGGCTCTATTTCTCGGATGAAGCCGAGGCCAATAGCCGCGATCCGGTTCTCAATCTGATCGAATGGGAAGTCCGTCGCAAAACCTTGATCGCTCAACGGGAAGAGCGCGACGGCCAGCTTGTCTACCGTTTCGATATCCGGGTTCAGGGTGAAGGCGAAACAGTGTTTTTCGACATCTGATTGCTGTCGATTAAATCGTGGGATTGCTGTTCCGGCGCATAGTCCATACTATGCTGCTATGGCAATAGATCCCACTCTTCCCCCTTCAGCACCGTTCTCGCAACGCCTACGGCTGCGCCACCTGCACACGTTTCTGGCCGTCGCCCGCGAACAAAACCTGGGCCGCGCGGCCGACAAACTGGCGCTAAGCCAACCCGCGGTGTCGAAAACATTGGCTGAGCTTGAAGCACTGACCGGCTGCAAATTATTCGAGCGGGGTCGGCAAGGCGCAATGCTGACTCAGGATGGCGAACAATTCCTGACCCATGCGCTGAAGATACTCGATACCATCGATGCGGCGGGGCATGCATTCGGTGAACTGGCTAGTGCGGAACACGGCAGCGTCGCGCTGATCCGTGTCGGCGCACTGCCCACCGTCGCCCCCGATATTTTGCCCGGCGCGATTGCCGCAGTGCGGGCACTACGGCCGGCATCGCGCATCATTGTGCAAACGGCTGCCAATGCTCCGCTGCTGGCGCAACTGAAAGCCGGCGAACTCGACTTTGCGGTCGGCCGGATGGCCGACCCGGAAATGATGGTCGGGCTCAGTTTCGAGTTGCTGTTTGTCGAACCTTTGATATTAGTCGTGCGTACCGGCCACCCTTTGCTGGCGATCAACAGCCAAGCCGGTAACGGAGGCCACACTCAAGCGACAGCAGCCCAAAAAAAGCGCGCTACACAAGCCCCGCTGTCGCTTGCAGAAGTGATGCGCTATGCTCCGCTGGTATCGCCGAAAGGCACCATCCCGCGCCACAATACGGAAAGTTTTTTGCAATCGCGCGGCGTCAGCTTGCCACCCAGTCTCATCGAGACTTTATCGGTCTCGCTCGCAAGACGTCTCGCACTGAGTTCCGATCATGTCTGGTTCACCCCCATGGGTGCGGTGCGCGACGATCTGACCCGAGGCCTATTGATACAGCTGCCCTTGGCCACCGTCGGCACTGAGGAACCGGTTGGCCTGTTGATGCGCAGCGAGGGCCGGATCAGCGCCCCGGCGCTCGAATTGATTGCAAGCATCCGGGACATCGCGGCACAACGACGCGGCTAAATTTCTTGTACTGCAGCCGGTTAAGATCGGCGGCCACGATCTCGCTCAAGCCCCATCAATCTTGGCCGCAGCTTCAGCCGCCGCGATTTCGGCAAAGACCGCTTCGGCCGCATGAAACGCGGCATTCGCGGCCGGCACGCCGCAGTAGATCGCACATTGGATCAACACTTCCTTGATCTCGTCACGCGTCACGCCGTTATTAAAGGCCGCTCGTACATGCAGGCGAAATTCGGCTTCGCGATTTAATGCAATCATCAGCCCCAAGGTCAACAAGCTGCGCGTGTGCTTGGGCAAGCCAGGCCGAGTCCAGATCTCACCCCATGCATAACGGGTAATTAAATCCTGGAACTCATCGTTGAATTCGTTTTTGTGAACCAAGGTACGCTCAACATGGGCATCGCCCAGTACTGCGCGGCGGGTGTTCATACCAAGCGCGTAACGTTCTTTCTCGTCCATCGGAGTGTCCTTTAAAGAGGCAGGCTTGTTTAATCTGCGCTGTGCAAAAATGCCAAGACCTGCTGATTAAACCTCTCGGCAGCTTCGATATTCGACAGATGCGAAGCTTGCAATTCCACACACTGCGCGCCCGCTACACGGCTTTGGATAAAGTCGGCGTCGGCCCGCGTGGTCACCGGATCATGGTCGCCTGCCAGCACCAATGTCGGCACCACGATACCGGCGATTGCTGCGCGCAAATCAGCCTCGGCAAGCGCCTCGCAGCAGCCGGCATAACCTTTAGCGGGCGTGCGGCGCAGCCCCTCGACCAGACCGGCAACCACTGCGGGTCGGGCCGCGACGAACTCCGGGGTAAACCAACGCGATGCGGCACTGTCGGCCACACTATCCAGGCCCTCCGCGCGCACGATTGCAGCGCGGCTTTGCCACCCTTCTTGGGTGCCAATACGGGCCGCCGTATTGCTGACCACCAGTTTATTCAAGCGCTGTGGTGCATGCGCACCAAGCCATAGACCGGTTAGCCCGCCCATCGAAATACCGCAGAAATGTGCGCGCTGAATCTCCAGTGCGTCGAGCAGTGCCAGTACGTCGCCGCCTAATTGCGCCAAGGTATAGGCCCCCGGCAACACCGCCGAGCCGCCATGACCGCGGGTGTCGTAGCGCAATACGCGAAACGCCGCGGTCAGCGCATCGAGTTGCGGCGCCCACATGTCGAGCGTCGTACCCAGGGAATTAGACAGGACCAGAACCGGTGCATTGACCGGTCCATCCAGACGATAATGCACGGCGCCCTGGCCGTGCGGCAAATTCAACATGGTCATTCGTGTTTTACACCTTTCTGATTACGCGCTTGCTGCGGCACGGGCCAGCACGCGGTCGATAAAGGGATCGGCGGCGCCAAGGTAAGCGGTGGGATCAAGCAAACCATCAAGATTCTGCTCCGATAAATGTCCGCGCACGCCTGCGTTGTCGCCGAGCACGGCGCGCAGCTGGCGCCCTTCGGTCAGTGCCTGGCGGCATGCGGCTTCGATCAAATGATGGGCCTCCAGTCGGCCGATGGCGTCGCCCAAGGCCATCATCACGGCTTCTGCCATGATCAGGCCATGGGTGCGATCGAGATTGCTGCGCATCGCGTCTGGATGGACCTCCAGCCTGTCGATCAAGTCGATGCTGGTATGCAAGGCGCCCGCGGCAAGCTGAATCAACTCAGGCAAGCTTTCCCATTCGGCGTGCCAAGCACCGAGTCCGCGCTCGTGCTCTTGCACCATCGCGGCCAACACGGTAGCCACCAAGGGCGGTACGCGCACAGCAGCTGCCAGCACAATGGCACAGCCCACCGGATTACGTTTGTGCGGCATAGTCGAAGAACCGCCGCGGCCGGCGCCCGCGCCTTCGGCCAGTTCGCCGACTTCGGTCTGCGTCATCAAGGAAATGTCGCGCGCCAGTTTGCCCAAACTACCTGTCAATCCACCGAAGCAGGCTGCGACTTCGGCGATACGGTCACGCTGGCCATGCCAAGGTATGTCGGGTAGTTCGAGTTGCAATTCATGCGCCAACGCCACGCTCACCGCCAGGCCCCGCGCCCCCAATGAGGCCAGCGTGCCGGCCGCGCCACCGAACTGCACGACGCAGCAGCGATGACGTATTTCGGCGAAACGTTGACGATGTCGCAGCACGGCATCAAGCGTGCCGGCCAACTTCAGGCCAAGCGTCGTCGGCAACCCATGTTGCATCCAGGTGCGGCCTATCATCACGGTGCTGCGATGCCGTTCGATTTGCCGCACCAGTACGGAGATCAAACGCAACAGATCGTCATCGACCAGCGCGAACGCTTCACGCAATTGCAGCACCAGCGCGGTGTCGATGACATCCTGGCTGGTCGCGCCCCAATGCACAAAACGCGCTGCCTGGGCGTCGCGGGTCTTGACTCGCGCGGTAAGGTGCTGCACCAAAGGAATCGCCAAATTGCCGCCGAGCGCAGCCTGTTCGGCCAGTACGCTCAAGTCGAAATCGGCCGCCTCACAGGCGGCGACAATGGCACTCACCGCCGTCGCCGGGATCACCCCGATAGCGGCCTGAGCCCGTGCCAGCGCGGCTTCGAAGTCGAGCATCGTCTGCACGGTGCGTCTATCGCTGAACACCTCGCGGACCGGGCCGGCCCGTAGTAATGGATCAAGCAACTGCATGGGGCATCCTTAGTCAGGTTCGAACATCACAGTGCTAGTGTAAGCGGCACAGGTGTCAAGCGCTGCAGTTCTTCGAAACCCAGGCCATCGACAATCTCGCGCACCAGCAAACCAGCAGGCGAAATATCGATCACCGCCAGATCGGTATACACGCGGTCTACACAGGCAATCCCGGTCAGCGGGTAAGCGCATTGCTCGACTAACTTGCATTCCCCGCTCTTGGTCAGATGCTCCATCATCACGAACACCTGTTTTGCACCCAGGGCCAGATCCATCGCACCACCGACGGCCGGAATCGCCCCCGGTGCGCCCGTATGCCAATTGGCCAGATCGCCCTGTTGCGACACTTGAAATGCACCCAGCACACAGATGTCGAGATGACCGCCACGCATCATCGCGAAAGAATCGCCATGATGAAAAAAGCAACCGCCGGACAGCAAGGTGACGGCTTCTTTGCCGGCGTTAATCAGTTCGGGATCCTCTGCACCCGGTGCCGGTGCCGGACCCATGCCCAGCAAACCGTTCTCGCTATGCAAAAAAATGTCGCGATCCTTGGGTAAATAATTGGCTACCCGGGTCGGCAATCCTATGCCCAAATTCACATAGGAGCCTTCGGCAATATCGACCGCCACGCGGGCTGCCATCTGATCACGATTTAATCGATTCATTGAATCTTCCCGGTGGCATGCGCGGTAGAACGCGCCACGCGTTGTACAAAAATACCCGGCGTCACAATGGCTTCGGGGTCGAGCTCGCCCAGCGCGACAATCTCCTGAACTTGCGCAATCGTGCAGCTCGCGGCCGCCGCCATAATCGGCCCGAAATTGCGCGCGGCCTTGCGATATACCAGATTGCCCCAGCGATCGCCGCGCTGCGCTTTGATCAAAGCAAAATCGGCCTTGATCGGATATTCGAGTACATAGTGACGACCGTCGATCTCGCGCGTCTCCTTGCCTTCGGCCAGCTGCGTACCATATCCGGTGGGCGTAAAAATTGCTCCGATGCCGGCTCCCGCCGCTTCGATACGTGCCGCCAGATTACCCTGCGGCACCAGTTCCAACTCGATCTCGCCGGCACGATACAAGGCGTCAAAGATTTGCGAGTCGGCCTGCCGCGGAAACGAACAAATAATCTTGCGCACCCTGCGCGCTTGCAACAAGGCGGCTAGCCCGATTTCTCCGTTGCCGGCATTGTTGTTGACGATGGTCAGATCTCGTGCACCCTGTTTGATCAGGGCGTCTATCAGTTCCGCGGGCTGGCCGGCCGAACCGAAGCCACCGATCATTATCGTGGCGCCGTCGTGAATGCCGGCCACTGCGGCTTCGAGCGTAGCAACGGTTTTATCTATCATGATTTGGGCTTACTATGCGTCCAGAAAATGCCAGTGAAGATGGAGAGGTCTCTGCGCGATTGTTCCGCGTGATTTCGCGTCTGTTCGGTAATCGCACAACGATTCGAATACTGAAACCAATTTATAAAATGCTCGAGGTCGCGTCAAGCAGGCGCAGACAGAATGCGTGCGATGATCGGACGCCGATGTTCAAGGACTCAACCGGTACGCAAGCATGCACGCACAGCCGGCAAGCCGTGCTGTGCGCGCCGTTTCACCCGAACTTAGGGAAGAGCCTTTAGAAGCGCGTCGTCAAACCGACCCGTGCGAGGAGCTGAATCGGACCGCTGGATGCATCGGTCGGGTTCAGCATGCCGTTAATCAGCGCCTGCGCGCCTGCATTCGTGCGCTGATAGACCGTCTCTACGTAAATGGCGGTGCGCTTCGACAATTGATCGCTCAATGTCACCGTGAGTTGATGCGCGTGATTGTTGTTCAAAAAGCTATTGCCCTTCATATACATATAGTCAGCCCCCAAAGACCAGGCCGGATTGAAGCGATAGAGCGCGCCGATTTCGCCTTCGGCAATGGCGCCGCCATTGGCCGAATTCCGCACCGCCGTGACGAGCGCCGAGCTGGTCCAATTGCCGAACGAGTAGTGCGCACCGACACCCCAGTTCATAACGTTGATCTGCCCTAACCCGGTTTCGCTGGATTTGACGTCGGTATAAGCCGCGCCCATACCGAAGGTACCGAAACCATAATTGATGCCGGCACTAACGGTGCTGTTACTACCGAAAGAGCCCGCCACGCCGCCGAAACCATACAAGGCGCCAAAACTGAAACCATTGAATTTCGGGCTGGCGTATTTAATCGAATTGGTTACGGAAGCATCTGCCATCCGGTCCCAGTTGAATGAGCCTGCATAGGGAGGATCGCCCGGAATCGCGATTTTGCTGAACGGGCCATCACGGAAGTTATACAAACCGCCGACGTAGATGGCCGCATCGTCATGGTCGAAGAATAAGGCGTCATCCATAAAGTCATACTGATTGCCCAGGGTCAGCGTACCGAACTCTTCGCTCTCCAACCCGACATAGGCATTACGTCCGAAAATCTCGTTGTTACCCTGAATGATGCTGCCGGTGCCAAGCGAATATTGGTCGACTAGGTTAAAGATCGCATGCAAGCCACCGCCAAGATCTTCGCTGCCTTTAAAACCGAGCAAATTCGGGACATAGATACCATCGTCAAACTTCACGTTCTTGCTGCCGTTTGAGTTGCTGACATAGGTTACGCCGGCATCCATCAAACCGTATATCTGCACCGAGTTTCCGCTAGAGGAAGTCTCGGCTTGAACTTGATGAGCGAACAAAGTCAGCACGGCTGCAGACATCAAAATATTCTTTTTCACTACCGTCTCCTAGCGCACGACCTAACATCAAAATTACCAATTAGGTATGCTTATTATTAATATATTTTTTTAAAACGTTCATGGCAAACCTACATCACGACGCTTGCGCTAATTCCAGTCGAGCGCCGCTACGGCGTGGGGCGGTTTCCAACAAGGCCAGCGATACAACAATGCCGCACAGCAAACCACCGATAGCGAACACCAGCGTGTACTGAATGCCATAGTGCTGCGCCACAAAGCCTGCGATGGCCGGTGCAACACCACCACCAAAAATCTCGCCCGCGCCGGACGTCATGCCGATAGCCGAGGCAACCAAGCCCACCGGGGCCGCTTCAGTGGCGATCGGACCGGTCAACAAGCCAAGCAGGCCAAGTGCAAAGAACGACACCACAAACAGATCGATAAACAGCAAGAACGGGTTAGCACCGATTCTGGCAAACACATAGAGAAAGACCGCAGCAAACACAAACGAAGCAACCGCAGTCGGACGACGCCCAATAAAATCGGAAAGACCGGAGAGCGCAATACTGCCCAGAAAGCCGCCGAAGCCGATGGCCGATACCACAAACCCCATATGTTGAGTATCGAGATGCAGATAGTCGATCAGGTAGTTCGGCATCATGGCGCCGATCACAAAGATGCCGGACATCGCACAAAATGTCGCCAGTGTGGCAAGCACCACATTGCGACTCTTGAACAAATCGTTCCAACGCGGTTTGGCTACATGGATGTCGATATGGCTATGCACCAAGTTATCGACCTTATGCTCACGCAGCGTCAATATCAGGAAACCCGCAATAATCAGGCCCGGCAAAGCCGATACAGCAAACACCCAATGCCATGAAGGCAAAACGCGCAGCAATTGGGTCGCGATAATTGGCGCAAAACCTAAACCCATCAAAGAAAACATGCAAAGCTGCACACCTTGGTTGAAGCCACGACGCGAAGGATGCGAAGCTTCACCGACAGCCGCGACACTGGTTGGCGTAAATGAACCTTCAGCCAGCCCCATCACCGCGCGAATCGCCAACAAACCGAGAAAACTGCCGGCAACCCCCGATAAGCTGGACAGTACGGAAAATCCGATCATTGAAATCACCAGGATTTTCTTGCGGCCGATGCGATCGGACAGGCGCCCCATGACAATCGCGCAGATGCCCCACGCGATGCTGAGTATGCCGATCAAGCTGCCCAACTGCTGATAATTCAGATTCAGATCCCGCATCATGAGCGGAAATAAGGGGGCGATCATCCAGCGATCCAAACCGACTAAGCCAAAGCCCAGCGCCAGAAGAATCAGTGTCTTCCTCTCATAAGAGGTATCGTGGAATGCTTCGATTGTCTTCATGAATTGCGTCTCCAATTTGATATTTTTTATTAAATAGTATGACTAAACACTATTTCTTACCTTGCCTCTCGATGGGCTTCAGATCATGTGCTGCATGTACTCTTCAGATGACTCGCCACTCAATAATTATTTACAATAATAGTTATTTATCATAACTATATTGGCGAGGATTGATATAAGGATTACCCCCGGTTTCACTAGCGTTAGCAGCAACAAAGACCGGCACTAGCTTCGACCTGCGCCTTACTATTTGGCAATCTATAAAACCCCCAGATGCGCGTCAAGAACACCGGCATCGAATGCGTTCGATGATCGGACGAATTCAATTTTATGTGTGCGGTAATCGCCCACGCCTGTATTTGGTCCACATCCGAGGGTAAATTCAGTCCGATTAGGCGAAGCGAATCACCGGCTTGATGACACGACCCGTTTCGGTGTCGTGAATCGCCTCGTTAATTTGCTCGAATGGATAGAAGCGGATTAACTTCTCGAACGGAAACAGTCCTCGGCGGTGAAGTTCGATCAACTCGGGAATAAAGATGTCTGGCTTGGACTCGCCCTCGACGATACCCATCAAGCGGCGGCCGCCGCTCATAAAATGCACCTCGTCGAGCACAATCTCGGTGCCCGGCGCCGAGGCGCCGAGAATGCCACAACTACCGCGCGGCGCAAGACTGCCAACCGCGTCGCGAATCACGCCGGCAAAGCCTGTCGTGTCGAGCGCGTAATCCACGCCATACCCTGTGATACGCATGATTTCATCACCGGCGACCTGCTGCTTCGGGTTGATGATATGCGTCGCACCTAATTCATGCGCCAATTCCAAGCGAGCATCGTTGGTGTCGACTGCGATCAATAAACTGGCGCCGGCAAACTTGGCTGCCATCAAAGCGGACAGCCCTACCGAACCTGCTCCGAACACGGCGAATGATTTTCCGGCCTTGACCTTAAGCGCATTCAGAACCGCCCCCGCTCCGGTCTGCACGCCACACGCCAACGGACCCAAAATCTCCAAGGGAACGTCACGCGCTACTTTGACCACATTGCGTTCGTGACATAAGGCATGGGTCGCAAATGACGATTGACCGAAAAAATTGCCGTGGATTTTTTCACCGCCGCGCGACAAAGCGCTACTGCCGTCAGGCCGGGTTCCGAAGAAATTTCTCGGGAAAAATTCATGGCAATAACTGGCTTCATGCTCGGCGCAACTCGGGCAAGTTCCGCATGAATTGAACGTCATCACCACATGGTCGCCCGCTTGAACTTTTGTCACCGCGCGCCCTACGCGCACGACCACGCCCGCGCCTTCATGCCCCAACACCACCGGATGCGGGGTGGGTAGAAGTTGATCGCGCACCGCGAGATCGGTATGGCAAACCCCTGTTGCGACGACTCGGACCAGGATCTCGTCATCGCGAGGATCTTCCAGCTCCAGCTGTTCGAGTGACATTGGCGCGCCTTTGGCGCGCGTCACGGCTGCATTGATTTTCATCTTGTCTCCTGGGTGACGGCCCGTAGAATGGGCTATTCAAGTCAATCGGTTAAAACGGATATTGCGGCGCGCAATCCTTGCTCGTGACCCATTGCCAATGTGTGTAGGTATCCCAATCGCTAACCGCGCCCGTGCTGCTGCCGTTGCCCGCCACACCCGGTCCACCGAAAGGATTGATGCCGTCGTCATTGACGGTCTGGTCATTAATATGCAACATGCCAGTTTTGATCCGGTTTCCCACCGCAGTGGCGCGCTCGACCGAGGGCGAAATCACGCCCGCGGCAAGGCTGCCGCCGCCCAGATTGGCCAGCGTCACGGCCTCGTCGTCGCTTGCGAAGGAAACAATATTGGCCACCGGCCCGAACACTTCCTCGTCAAATGCCCGCATCCCCGGCTTAACCCCGGACAGCACCGTGGGTCGATAGAACAAGGCCTGATATGTGCCGCCTGCTTCGAGTTTTGCACCTGCCTCGACGGAATCGAGCACCAGTTGATGCACCCGATCACGCTGACGGGTATTGATCAATGGACCGAGCGCCACGGGCTCGGTGTGCGGATTACCCACCGGCAGATGACGCGCCTTGTCGGCCAGCTTGCGCGTGAATTCATCGACCAACGATTCGGCCACCAACAAACGACCAGCGGACATGCAAATCTGCCCTTGATGCAAATACACACCCCAGGCTGCGTTATTCACCGCCAGGTCCACATCGGCGTCGTCCAAGACGATCAAGGCATTTTTTCCGCCGAGTTCAAGCGCGACTTTCTTCAAATGCCGGCTTGCCAGTTCGCCGACGCGCCGACCCACCGCGGTCGACCCGGTAAACGAAATCATGCCGACCGCTTCATCCTGGCATAGCGCCTCACCGGCTTCAGCCGCCCCCGGCAGAACATGCAGCACGCCGGCCGGCAAACCGGCCTTCGCCAGGGCCTGCGCGATCAAAAAGCCGCCGCTCACAGGGGTCTGCACATCAGGTTTGATAATCACCGCATTGCCTGTCGCCAGTGCAGGCGCCACAACTCTAATCGACAACACCAGGGGAAAATTAAATGGCGAAATCACACCGACCACCCCATGCGGCACACGTCTAGCATGACTTTGGCGGCCCGCCACGCTGGGCAATATCAAGCCAGTCGCTTGCACCGCCGCCGCCGCGGCCAGTTCAAGAAAAAATATTGCTTCACGCACTTCGTGCTGCCCCTTGGGCAAGATACCGCCAGTCTCGCGGGCCACATACTGCGCCAGTTCGTCGAAATGCGTTTGCAGTATCGTGGCGGCTCGGCGGAAGATGGCTGCCCGCTCGCGCGGCGGCATCGCAGCCCAGGCCGGTTGCGCGGCACTCGCTGTCTGTGCTGCCGCGCTTACGTCTTGCGCATTGGCCACGCCGACTCGGGTCAGAATCTTGCCGGTCGCAGGCTCTTCCACGCTATACCTGCCACCCTGAGGAACACTCCAGCTCCCGGTAAAGATGCGATCTTGCCAAACAGCATGATTGAGAAAACCAGTGTCTGTGACGGTCTCCATACGACTTCCTTTTGTGTGAGTTCTTGATTTTTTATGCTTTGCTACAAGCGCTAAAACATGAGCAGATATCGTGCCTATTGAGAAAATTATTTAGTCATGCAGTGCAATGTCCCGCAGTGTCTGGCTTAGTGCGTTTTTCAAAGCGACCATCGCGGATTTTTGGCAGATCGACTCGCAAAGAACTTGATCAAATAAGCAGCACACGCTTTAATGACATAAAGCGCCATTTGCTCAAATGAGCAAATCGCAAACCAAAAGCAATGGAGACCCAATGGATCAACCGAAACTGTTGTCGCTTGCCGAGATGTCGAGCGCCACGGGCCGCATGCTTTTGCGCGGCAGCAGCCGGGATTGGGATAGCGCCATTTCGCCGAATCTCCAGGATCTCACCGAGTCTTTGTTTTTTTCCCCTGGAGACGGCCGCATCTGGTTGCATGAGCAGCGTGTGCTGTTGCTTCATGCATCCTCATTCGGCTCATTGCGACGCGACCTGATCGACACCTTGGGCGCCGAGCAGGCACGCGGCTATCTGACCCGCGCAGGCTACGTATCGGGCGCACGCGATGCGCAGCTGGTACGCGAACGCTGGCCCGATGCCGATGCGCCATCGATATTTGCAGCCGGCACACGCCTGCATGCGCTGGAGGGGGTGGTGCAAGTCGAACCGGTGCGTTTCGATTTCGATATCGAACAAGGCTATTACGACGGCGAGTTTCTCTGGCATCACTCGATCGAGGATGACCAACATATCGCCACCTACGGTATCGGCACAGAAGCAGCCTGTTGGATGGAGCTCGGCTATGCGATCGGTTATGTCAGTGGCTTATTCGGCCGTCTGGTGATTTTCCGCGAGGTCGAATGCCGCTCCATGGGACATACCGCCTGCCGCGTGATGGGCAAGACGGCCGAACAATGGGGCGATGTCGAGGAAGATGTCTACTACCTGAATCAATCGCCATTTGCCAATTCCGGCGGCTTCGGTACGCCAGCACCGAACCTGCTGGCCGAGCTGCCGGCCATTGCCGAAGCGGCCCCGGCCGACAACAAAGCTTTGATCGGCGCATCGTCGGCCTTTAACTCTGCCTGCCAAGCGCTTGGACGAGTCGCGCCAACTCGGGCCAGCGTCTTGCTGACCGGCGAATCGGGTGTCGGCAAGGAGATGTTTGCGACCATGCTGCATAAAATCAGCCCACGCCAGGCTGCACCGTTTATCGCCCTCAACTGCGCGGCCATTCCCGATACCCTGATCGAGTCGGAATTGTTCGGCGTCGAACGCGGCGCGTTTACCGGCGCCAGCGAATCGCGCCCCGGCCGCTTCGAACGCGCCGACCGAGGCACCTTGTTTCTCGATGAAATCGGCAGCCTGAGTCTCACGGCACAAAGCAAGCTGCTACGAGTGCTGCAAGAAAGCGAAGTCGAGCGAGTCGGTGGTGTGCGCGTCATCAAAGTCGATGTCCGCCTGGTAGCAGCGAGTAATGTCGATCTACGCGAAGCCGTGCAGGCCGGACGCTTTCGCGAAGATCTGTTTTTCCGGCTCAACGTATTTCCGATTCGGCTCCCCCCCTTGCGCGAGCGCCGCGACGATATCCCGCTGCTCGCGCATTTTTTCCTCAAACGCTACTGCCGCGAACACGGACGCCATATCACGGGCCTCACCATGCGCGCCATGAAAAGCCTGCTTACGTATCACTTTCCAGGCAATATTCGGGAACTGCAGAATCTCATCGAACGTGGCGTGATTTCAGCCGACGAAGACGGGGCAATCGACACACGCCACTTGTTTCATAGCGAATTGCCCGGGCATGAGCCGCTATATTCGATCACCGAGACCGGCATCCTGGCACGCACCTCGTCAACCGATGCCGACGAATTCGGAACCGCGGCACCGTCCAGGAAGTCCTCTGCCGAGACGGTCCAAACCGAGAGCACCGCATTGTTCGAACAGTTTACAGCTATGCTCGGAGACTCGGGCCTGGGCATCGACGGACTCGAACAGCGCTTGATTGCTGAAGCCGTGCAGCGCGCACAAGGTAATCTATCGGCAGCGGCGCGCTCCTTGAAATTGACTCGCGCTCAGCTCGCATATCGGTTGAAACGCAGCGCAGCGCTCGCCAACGGCGGCGTCGCTTGAGCGAATCGTGCCTGAGGAAAAACAGGCAGATACAGCGTTTATCTGTCTGTACCGATCGCTGATCTTCTCTATAATAAATAGTCTTGTCTTTTCTCAAGCGCCCTATTTACTTTTCGATACTGCCTACTCTACATGCCGCGGACTCAGCCAGACCATAATCACGACCAGCCCAACACTGAGCCCGATGCCGAAGCGTCCTTCCTGGATAATTTAGTCGGCTATAACGCCCGCCGTGCATGGCTTGCCATCCATGACGACTTCGTACGCGAGATGACAACACATGCTTTGACTCAAGCCGAGTTTAGTGTGCTGGCGACGATCAAGGCAAAGCCTCAAGTCAATTTGCGAATGCTGGCGGCCAGCTTGGCGATCGCCCCGCCGAATTTGGCGACACTGCTCGACGGCCTGGAACAACGCGCGTTATTGCAACGTCAACGCAACCAAGAAGACAAGCGCATCCAGACGGTTAAACTGACTGCCGCCGGCAGCCGTCTATTGCGTAGCGCCATGCAAACCGTGCAAAAACTCGAAACGGCGGCGACCTCGAGATTGAGCGATGCCGAACGCACCCTGCTTAACACGCTACTGAAAAAAATCTATCTCGACGCATAAGCTAGGGGCGGTACGGAAGCCGCCCGGCATGGTTAGCCCTGCAAATTAAGCAGAGCCACCGCATTGTCTTTTAATATCAAAGGACGCACTTCGGGCTTAAAGCCGACGTCCTGGAAATCGGCCAGCCAGCGGTCGGGTTGAATCAAAGGAAAATCCGACGCGAACAGCATCTTGTGCTTGAGCTGGGTATTGGCATACTGAATCAGTTGCGGCTGAAAATACTTGGGCGACCAGCCGGACAGGTCGATATAGACATTGGGTTTATGCAGGCAAATCGACAAAGCCTGATCCTGCCATGGCCATGACGGATGTGCCATGACGATTTTCATTTCCGGAAAATCGGCGGCCACATCGTCGAGATAAATCGGCTCCGAGTATTTCAGGCGTAGCCCGCCGCCGCCCGGCATACCGGTGCCCATACCCGAATGCCCCGTATGAAATACCGCCGGCAACCGGTACTCGGCGATCAGTTCGTACAAGGGATAGGCCAGTCTGTCGTTGGGGAAAAAGCCTTGCATGGTCGGGTGAAATTTAAAGCCTTTCACACCATAGTCCTCAATCAGCGTACGCGCTTCGCGCACACCCATGCGGCCTTTGTGCGGGTCAATGCTGGCGAAGGCAATCATGATATCGCTATTGTCCTGCGCGAACCCGGCGATCTCCTCATTGGGAATACGCCGCCGTCCGACATGCGCTTCGCAGTCGACAGTAAACATCACGAAGCCGATCTTGCGTTGCCGATAATGCTCTATTGTCTCGGGGATGGTCGGACGCCGCCCCGCTTTCAGCACCGTGCCGAAATATTTGTCGGCCGCATCATCGAACGCCTTGCCGAATAGATCCGGCGGCTGGCAGCACGACAGCTCGGCGTGCACATGCGTATCGATTGCAATCAGTTGTTGAAGATTCATACCGCTCCCTGCTGATATAAATAAAACCGCACGTCTGCTTAACCTTGAGCGGCCGTCATCTGGAACACAGCAACCGCTTGTTGCAATGATTCCATTTGCGACACCATCGCTGTCGAAGCTGCGGCGGCCTGCTCGACCAGTGCCGAATTCTGCGCGTTCATGGCCTCGATTTTCAACACGGCATCGCTGATTTGAACGATTCCCGCGGCCTGCCCGGTCGACGCGGTGGTAATCTCCCCCACCGCCGTGCTGACTCGGGCAACTTCGCCGACAATGGCATCCATCATGGCATCGGCTTTTTCAACCGCATCGGCGCTGCTTGAAATCGTCCCGACAGAGGCACCGATTAACGCGGCAATTTCCTTGGCAGCGGCGGCACTACGCAGCGCCAGAATCCTGACTTCGGAGGCCACCACGGCAAAACCCCGCCCCTGCTCACCGGCGCGAGCCGCCTCGATGGCCGCATTAATCGCCAAAATATTGGTTTGGAACGCGATGGCGTTAATCGTCTGCGAAATTTCACCTATTTGCTCGGAGGTCGACAGCAATTCACGGATTGAGCTTACCGCTTGCTGCATCACGCCGCGCCCCGCATGCGCTTTGTCGCTCGCCGCACGCGTCAGTTGACTGGCATGCTTGGCGTGACTGGCATTGTCGCGTACGGTCAAAGTGATACGCTCCAGACTCGCCGCGGTCTGCTCCAAAAATGTTGCCTGATTGACCGTACGCGTCGCCAGATCGTCGTTGCCGGCAGACAATTCGCGACTGGCATCGGCCACCATCGCGGCGCCGGCCACCACTTGCTGAATGATCGAGCGTAAATTATTGCGCATTGAACCGAGTGCGTGACCGAGCGCCGCAATAAAGCCGGCGCGGTGCAATGCGACCTGGGTCGACAGATCGCCTGAGGCCAGCCGATAAACCGCGTCGGCCGCATGCATCACGGGACCTGTCAGCACCCTTAGCCGACGCATCACAAAGATACCCGCCCCGACGCTTGTTATTACCGCCAGACACAGAAACAGCCGCGAGATGCCATATGCTGAAGGCGCATCAGGTATCGTAGGCGATAGACTTGCCACACGAAGTACTAACGCCACATTCAATAACATCATCAGCACCACAGCGCCGCCCGACACATTGGCCGCAAGTGCCCCGAGCCAGACCATAGCCCGCGCCACAGCACCCTTGCGACGCAAGCGCCCTTCACGCACAGTCCAACCGCGACGCGCCACGCGTGCATAGAGCGCACGCGTCTGCTGCACTTGTTCCGGCGTTGCCACGGTACGAATTGAGGTCGAACCGACATGCCGGCCACCTTCGAACACCGGCGTCACATTGGTGTAGGCCCACAACTCTCGGCCATCGCGGCACAGATTTCTCGTAACACCGCTCCAGCGCTTACCGGCATTTACGGTATCGCGCACATCCTCGGCCACACACTGGGGCGTTCCGGGCGGCGACAATTTAACGACGGATTGTCCGAGCAGTTCATCGAGCCGATAACCCAACGTATCGGCAAACGCTTGATTGACATAGGTCAACTTGGCCGCCACATCGGTCCGTGAAATCAAAAAATCGTCTGGACCAAGAAGCAGATCGCCTTGATGCTGTCGCGTTGTCACTGCCGTCTCCCGCCGTGAATTTCAGTTGTGAATTCTAGTCGCTTAAGCCATCTCCGGCCTTCGTCATGCAGACCAAAGTACCGGACGACCACTCACAGGTTATTTTTCATAATACTTATAAAGTATAAACAAATACCCAAGGGCCGCTATGGGACTTACCCTGACTAGAGCTGGAAATACCAATCAATATATAAATTGTATACATTTGTTGATGCTGGATAAACAGGCGAATCTTCCTGACAATGCAAACCCTTTTAAAACATGGAATTAGACGAATTACGCCACAACTAAGCCTAGGTACTTTCCCTTAAAAAAGCGTTTACACGGATTTTTTAGGTTAAATTGTATACATTCAGTATCCAAACATAGCAGTGCAGGAATCCTATGAAACAGCACGACGACGCCTCGCTTGACGAAAAATCATCGGCCCATAGTTCGCAGACCGTACGAACTTTACTAGCGCTGCGAGAATTGATCTTGGGCGGCGAACTCGCGCCCGGCACGCGAATTTCCGAGCTATGGGTGGTCGAGCGCCTTGGCGTCTCGCGCACACCGGTTCGCGCAGGCCTGATCCGGCTGCAAGAAGAAGGTCTGCTTGAGGCCATACCTTCGGGAGGCTTTGCTGTGCGCTCATTTAGCGAAAGCGAAATCTGCGATGCGATCGAATTACGCGGCACGCTTGAAGGGTTTGCCGCGCGTCTGGCGGCCGAGCGCGGCGTCGCGCAAGCCATGTTGCGGCAGCTGCAGAGCTGTGTCGATCAAATCGATGAAGCGCTGGTCGGTGAGTTGACACCCGAAAAATTCTCGACCTATGTCGGTTTGAACGAGCGCTTTCATCGCTTGCTGGCAGCCGCATCGCAAAGCACTCTGGCCGAGCGGCAGATCGAGAAAGTCATGAGTCTGCCGTTTGCATCGGCCAGCGCTTTTGTCATGGTGCAGGCTATCGATGAGGGCGCACGCGACATGCTGCTACTGGCCCAAGCCCAGCATCGCGCGGTCGTCGAAGCACTGGAGAATCGCGAAGGTTCGCGCGCCGAAGCATTGATGCGCGAACACAGCCGCATCGCACAACGCAACTTGAAACTGGCATTGCACAACCAGAAAGCCATGAGCCGCCTACTCGGCGGCGCACTGATACGACGCATCGGCGACTAAACACGCACCCGGACAAGACACTTTATAACGCCGAAATTGCGGCTTCGCGCAATGGCGTTGCCTATCGAAACACCCGTCAAGGAGAGACAGCATGTTTTTAAAGAACACCTGGTATGTCGCGTGCACACCGGACGAAATCGATAACAAACCGTTGGGCCGCACCATCTGCGGTGAAAAAATGGTGTTCTTTCGCGGACCGGAAGGCACGGTTGCAGCCTTGGAAGATTTTTGCCCGCATCGCGGCGCACCGCTATCGCTGGGTTTTGTCCGCGACGGCGTGCTGGTCTGTGGTTATCACGGCTTGAATATGGCCGCAACCGGAAAATGCGCCGCCATGCCGGGCCAGCGCGTGGGCGGAATTCCATCGATACGCAGCTACGCCACTGTTGAGCGGCACGGCTTCATCTGGGTCTGGCCCGGCGACTTGGCCGCGGCTGACCCCACCCTGATCGATCCATTGGAGTGGGCCGACAACCCAGCCTGGGCTTATGGCGGCGGACTCTATCATATCCAGTGCGATTACCGCCTGATGATAGACAACCTGATGGACCTGACCCACGAGACCTATGTTCACGCAAGCAGCATCGGCCAACCGGAAATCGAGGAAGCCGCGCCGGACACCCGGGTCGAAGGCGATAGCGTCATCACCAGCCGCTTTATCGAAAACATCATGCCGCCGCCATTTTGGGCAAATGCCTTGCGCAGCAACGACTTGGCCGGCGACGTACCCTGCGACCGCTGGCAAATCTGCCGTTTTACGCCACCGAGTCATGTAATGATCGAGGTCGGCGTAGCTCACGCGGGTCATGGCGGCTACAACGCACCGCCAGAAATGAAGGCGGGCAGTATCGTGGTCGATTTCATCACCCCGGAGAGCGAAACGTCAATCTGGTATTTCTGGGGCATGGCACGCAACTTCAAACCCCACGACTCCGAACTAACCGCCAAGATACGTGAAGGACAGGGTACGATTTTCTCGGAGGACCTTGAAATGCTGGAAGCCCAGCAACGCAACTTGCTCGCCAATCCGCAGCGCAAGCTGATGAAATTGAATATCGACGCGGGCGGCGTTCAGTCGCGCAAGATCCTTGAGCGTCTGCTTGAAGCGGAACAGCAATCGGCCGCCGTGCCGAGCGAAGCGCGGCAGTTCGGCTAGCGTAAAGCCCTTGTAGAAAAATGGCGCAGTGTCGTTCAGAACCCGCCTGCGCCACGGTGGACCATCAAGAGACACGACCTATGAAAGTCAAAATTACACGTAAATTCGAAGTGGCAGTGGACATCTGCGCCTTTGAACTGAGCGCCGCAAACGGCGCAGCGCTCCCGGCATTCCGTGCCGGTGCGCATATCGATGCACATCCTCGCCACGATCTGGTGCGCCAGTATTCGCTCTGCAATCCTCAGGAAACCGGCGGGCGCTATCTGATCGGCGTGCTGCGCGAACCGGCTTCGCGCGGCGGCTCGGTCGCCATGCATGCGCTGCAGGAAGGCGATGAAATCGAAATCAGCGCACCGAAGAATCACTTCCCCTTGGCGGAAGACGCCCGGCATTCGATCCTGATTGCGGGCGGTATCGGCATTACCCCGATTCTCAGCATGGCCGAGCAATTAGCCCGCGACGGTGCGTCGTTCGAACTGCACTACTGCACGCGAGAGCCGCAACGTACTGCCTTTCTCGATCGTTTGGAGTCCCCTCACCTCAAGCCGCACACGCATTTATATCACGATACCGAGCCGCCGGAGCAGCGTCTCGATCTGACAGCGGTATTGGCAAAACCGCGAGCCGGTACACATATTTACGTCTGTGGCCCTGGCGGATTAATTGACGCAGTGCTGGACCGCGCACGTCGAAACAATTGGAGCGAGACCACCCTCCATCGTGAATATTTTGCGGCGTCGCCGACAGTCACGGATAACACCCAAGAACGCGCGTTTCAGGTCAAGCTGGCCAGCAGCGGACAACTGATAGCCGTGCCGCCGGGCAGCAACGTCGTCGCCATGCTGAGCGCCGCCGGCATCGACATCGCCACTTCATGCGGTGAAGGCGTGTGCGGCACCTGCCTGACACGCGTCCTGGAAGGCGAACCCGAGCATCGCGATTTCTATTTGACCGATGAGGAGCGTGCGGCAAACGATCAGTTTCTGCCCTGCTGCTCGCGTTCGAAAACGGCGGTATTGGTATTGGATTTATAGATCGGCCGGCGCCGGCTTGCCGAGCGGCGCCGTTGCAGGTCGGCACCGCGAGCGCTGATGTTTAGCTTTGGGCTGCGGCATGCTCCGGCCTAGTTAACGCGGCGCAAGTAACATCTCCAGACTGTCCCCCTGCGCTGCGTGCAAAGCCGCCACCACGTCGGCCCGCTGTTTCAACACCACCCGCTGGTTAATCGAACCTTTATCGGTCATTTCCCCCAGCGCCAACGAGGGCGGCTGGGCCAGCAGGCACAGTCGGGCGACATGGCTGGCGCTACCGGTTGCATGCCGATTCAAGCGCTGCAGCAGGTTCGCAAAAAATGCCCTGACCTCCGGCGCGGCGACAATCTGCGCCGGACTCGCATCGTTCGGTAGTTGTGCCAAGCGACGGCAATCGTCCAGGCGCGGGAACACCATCAGTCCAACGTCGGCGCGATCGATGCCGGTCACTACCGCGTCTTGCACATAAGGTGCACCTTCCGAGACCGCGCGCGCGCGTAGAGGTCCGACGCTGACAAAGGTTCCGGTGTTGAGTTTGAAGTCCTCGGCAATCCGGCCATCGAACATCAAGCCCCATTCCGGGTGCTCTGGATCGGCCAGGGTGACCGCGTCGCCCGTGCAATAGTAGCCTTCCTCATCGAATACGCCGGCGGCTTGCTCGGCGCTGATGCGCCAGTAACCGGCCATCACATGCGGCCCGCGAAAACGCACTTCGAGCTTGCCGTCGACGGGCGCCAGCTTGGTCTCGCAACCCGGTGCGGGCAGGCCAAGGTAGCCGGCGCGCATCAGCGGCCCGGTGGTAAATAAACTGCTCGGCGAGGTTTCCGTCATACCCAGCCCGGCCATGATGCGGATACGGGCGCCGCAATATTGCTCGGTCACGCGCTCCAACCGGTCCCAGGCCGCTTGTGACAGCCCGGCGCCGGCAAAAAAATACAGCTTGACGCGTGAAAAAAAAGTCTCGCGCAAAGCCGAGTCGGTTTCCAGTGCCGCGGCCAACTCTTCCCAACCCTTGGGTACATTAAAGTACACGGTCGGCGCGATGTCCCTTAGATTGCGCAGGGTTTCGTCAAATAGCTTGGGCGTCGGTTTGCCGTCGTCGATATAGAGTGTGCCGCCGTTGTACAAGGCGATGCCGATATTATGGCTGCCGCCAAAGGTATGACTCCACGGCAACCAGTCGACCAGCACCGGCGGCTCAATACCAAACTGAGGAAAGGTTTGCAACAGCATCTGTTGATTGCTGCATAGCATCCGATGGGTCGTCGGCACGGCTTTGGGCAAATGTGTCGACCCCGAAGTGAACAGAAATTTTGCCAGGGTTTCCGGGCCGAGCGAACTGTGTTGGGTGTCGATGTCGCGGGGCTTGATTGCCAACAAGGTGGCAAACGATGTCGCCACGCGACCGTCGCGCAGCGTGGCGGCACTCGGCTCGACGCTGACCACTTCGACATCGGCGCCGGTGCTCGCTTCCAATGCCGCAGCATAGGAAGCGAGATCGGGCACCAGTATCAGTCCCGGGGTCAGGGTCTGAACCACGTGCCTCAGTTTGCCGTAATCCGACGACAGCAGTGCATAGGCGGGCGAGATCGGTGCAAATGGAATGCCGGCCATTAAAGCACCGAGCGACAATTGCAAGTGTTCAAGATCGTTGCCCGACAGTATCATCACGGGCCGCTGTGCGCTCAGATTGCGATCAAGCAGCGCTTGGCCGATGGCCCGCGCCCGCGCCAACATCTCGCCATAGCCGATACCGATCCAGTTGCCGTCAGCGCCGCGGCGTGCGGCCAGCCAGCGCTCTGGATAAGCTTGCGCGCCGCTGATCAAGCGATCCGTCAGGCGTTCGGGATAGAATCTCAGTGCTTCCGTCGAGCTGTAGTACCAGACATCGCCGCGGCATTTGACGTGGGCCGGCGCGGCACCCAATTCAACGTGCCGGTAGCGTGGCGCGGCAGCCTGCGGCGCGATGTCGACGGCGGATTGCGAAGTCATGCTGTTCACTGCGTCTCCTTGATTTTTTTCGCGCGGACAAGCAACGCGTCCGGTTTGCCATACGGCAAGCCGGCCCCTCCCCGGCTCCGTCGTCCTGTGACGCTGCGCCACGATGGCGAAGTGCACAGGACGCTGCCGATTTTTCTTGTGTTGCGCTACTAAGCTAACGCCCAGCGAATCAAATCGGGTAATGCCGCTCGCCCGATTGGATCGTGATCCAACGCAACTCGGTGAATTCACCGATCGATGCCTTGCTGCCGAAACGGCCGTAACCGCTATTCTTGACGCCGCCAAACGGCATCTGCGCTTCGTCGTGTACGGTCGGACCGTTGATATGGCAGATCCCGGAATCGATGCGTCTTGCCACTGCGAGCGCACGTGTCACATCGCGGCTAAAAACCGCCGCCGACAGACCATATTCGCTATCGTTGGCCAAACGTACCGCGTCGTCGTCGCCGTCTGCGCGTATCACAGTCACCACGGGGCCAAATGATTCTTCCGCGTAGAGTTTCATCTCCCGGGTAATGCCGTCGACGATGGTCGGCTGCATAATCGCGCCGTTGACCGTGCAACCAACCGGCAAGATCGCCCCTTTGGCGCGTGCATCTTCAACCAGCGCGTGAATCCGTTCGACCGCTTGGGCATTCACCACAGCGCCCAACACCGAGTCTTTATTGACCGGGTCGCCCGCCACTAAGGTACGCGCCTTGGCGGCCAGCTTATCGACCAGCGCATCGGCGATGCGACGGTCGGCAATCACGCGCTCGGTCGACATGCAAATTTGGCCTTGATTGAAAAACGCCCCAAAAGCAATCGCATCCACGGCTGCATCGAGGTTCGCGTCGTCGAGCACCAGCAAAGGAGCCTTGCCGCCGAGCTCCAGCAACACCGGCTTCAGATGTTTGGCCGCGTGCTGGGCAATAATGCGCCCCACATGGGTCGAGCCCGTGAAGTTGATGCGTCGCACGGCCGGATGAGCGATCAGCCGTTCCACGATGGCCGGCGCGTCCTGAGGCGCGTTACTGATGACATTGACCACACCATCGCCCAAGCCGGCTTCCTGCAATACCGAGCCGATCAGGCGATGCACAGCCGGACATATTTCGGAAGCCTTAAAGACGACGGTATTGCCGCAGGCAAGCGGCATCGCCAAAGCACGTGTGCCGAGGATCACCGGCGCATTCCAGGGTGCAATACCGAGCACCACGCCGCAGGGTTGACGAATGCCTAGCGCCAGGCTGCCGGGCACGTCCGAGGGAATCACACTGCCGTCGATCTGGGTTGTCATGGCGGCGGCTTCGCGCAACATATTGGCCGCCAACATCACGTTAAAGCCGTACCAGTTCGCCATCCCGCCGATTTCGGCAACGCCGGTTTCGATAAATTCACCGACCCGCTGATCCATCAACTCGGCCGCTTTCAGCAAGCGTCGGCGGCGCTCGCCAGGCGAGGTTGCAGCCCATGCAGGAAACGCCGCGGCGGCCGCTTCGACTGCGGCGTCGGCATCTTCGACGGTCGCCGCTGCAGCACGCGAGACGACCTCTCCCGTCACCGGATTGCGTCGTTCAAAACTGGCACCGCTCGAAGCCGGGCGATCCTGTCCACCGATCAATAAACTCAGTTCTTTCATGAAACGTCTCCACTATTATTATGGGTAGCTAGTTGCGAACCTCGGAGGCGGGCTTGCTTGGCGCCTGCCTGCCTAACGCTCTTGCCTTCCGACCGGCTTGCAGCGACGGCCCCGGAATCACTTGTACTTAAACCGCAATCAAGCGTCCCGCTTATAAGCCTGCAAGCCCGGCTTGATCGATTTATCGTCGAGAAATTGCTTAAGCCCTTGCTCGCGACCATGCTCGGGGTCGCGTAATTGCGCCTGATCGAGCTTGGCGTACAGGTAGTCTTCGTTCTGTTCCCAGGTCAATTCGCGGCTGCGTTTGAAACCGATTTTTGCGGCGCGCAGCACCACAGGATTTTTTTCGAGTAGCTTGGCGGCCAGAGCCAAGGTCGCTTCGCGCAATTGCGCACGAGGCACGCTTTGATTGACCAGACCCATTTCGGCGGCTTGCGGCCCGGTAAAGGTATCGCCCGTCATGATGTAGTGCAGTGCCCGGCGATGCCCGACGGTGTCGGCCATGGCCTTGCTGACCAGATTGCCCGGCGGGATGCCCCAGTTGATTTCCGACAAGCCGAACACCGCTTCGTCCGCGGCAATCGCCAGATCGCACGCCACCAGTGGCGAAAAGCCGCCGCCAAAACACCAACCGTTGACCATTGCGATGGTCGGCTTGGAATACATGCGCAGCAAACGCCATTGCCATTGCGACGCATCGCGGCGGATACGCTCTTGCAGGATTTCCGGGCCGGCGTCGATTTCACGGAAATATTCCTTCAAGTCCATGCCGGCGGTCCAGGCATCGCCCGCGCCAGTCAACACCAGCACCCTGGCATCGGCGTCCAGTTCCAGGGTTTCCAGGACCTGCACCATCTCGGAGTTGAGCGTCGGGCTCATGGCATTGCGCTTTTCCGGGCGATTGAACATCACCCAGGCAATCCCTTCGCTTACTTTTACGTCGACAGTCTTCCAGCGTCCTTCATAATTGCTCATTATCTTTCCTTTGATTTGTTGAGTTCGCACCTGCTTGGTATCAATATAATATCAGGTAGCCTGATATTGCAAATACAATTACGCTTCCCTGGTGAAAACCCTGACACGATGACTGAAACAACAAGAAGTGCTCAAACCCAATCCACGCCTGCCGGTAAAGCGGCGGATTCATCCATGCGCCTGAGCTATCTGATCGGCAGCACCGACCGTATGGTCAAGCGCCGCCTCGGTGAGGTGTTGGCAATCCAAGGGTTGACGCTACCGCAATTTACCGCGCTCTCCGTACTTAACGCGCGTGGTCCTTCGTCCAATGCACAATTGGCTGAACGTTCGCTGATCAGCCCGCAATCAGCGAATGAAGTAGTCAAGACCATGGAAGCAAGTGGCTGGGTGGCCCGGGAACCGGATCCCGCTCACGGGCGCATTGTGCGCTTGCAACTCACCGACGCAGGCCGGCAATTGATGCAGCGTTGTGACGCAGCGGTAACGCAATTTGAACGCGAGATGTTGCATGGCATCGACGCCGAACAGACGGCGGTGCTGCATACGCTATTGCATATTTGTGTGCGTAATTTACGAGCGATGTAGCGGTCGTCGTGCTGAATTTTGGTTATCGGCCAACATGGATGGTCGTGGACCGCGTCCTATGCAGCCCAAAGCTGTGCGAATATCACGAAAGATGCGATGGCGCAACCGCGATGCCTCAGTATATTGAGGCGATCGCAGTTGGCTAAGTAATCAAGCCTCGACCGTGCGCAAATCCTCGGTCACAGCTTCAAGCGTCGGCGTGCGGATCAAGTAGTCGAAAGCGCTCAACGCAGCTTTCGCCCCATCACCTGCAGCAATCACGATCTGCTTGTACGGCACGGTGGTGCAATCGCCCGCGGCAAACACACCCGGCAGGTTGGTGTGCCCCTTGGCATCGACCACGATCTCACCAAACCGGCTCAACTCCAGCGTACCCTTGAGCCATTCCGTGTTGGGCACCAGACCGATCTGCACGAACACGCCCTCCAGCGCCACCGTATGCTCAGCGCCGCTCACGCGGGTTCAACACAGCCATCAGGCTCAGTGCTTGCACGACGTCCGGGCAGTTATGGCAGGACAGCGACATATACACCTCGAAGCGATAGTCGCCATCGAGCGCTTTGATCTGTTCGATGACTTCCGGCTCGACCTTGGGCGGATGACCACCGGTCCAGAGGAGCGCGAGTACCAACGAGGTGAATTCGTGGCCCAGCGGGATGGCCGCAAAGCGCAGGCTTTGCTTGCCGCCCACAGGGCTCAGACTGAACGACGGCTTGCGGGCGTCGTTGCCGTCGGTGCGCAGGGTGATCTTGTCCGACAGCTCCACGATGGTCTGCAACAGCGCTTCGAGCTCGCGCGAGCTCGGCTGCTCGTCCAGCGACGCGACGCGACGATTTCGAAGGGCCGGTTCACGCGCTGCAGATAGGCTTGCAATTGAGCTTTTAAGCTGTCGTCCAACATGATGATCCCCAATGCTTGATAGGTTACAAACTTGCTATTTCGATGCCGGCAGCCTCGTCAATTCAATCACGACGCTGTGCGCCCCAAACCTGTCGCTATGCGACATCCCCAAGGGGACTTCCTGCGCCCCAAGGGCGTGGCCTGGGGCGGCGGGCCGGAAATTTGGGGCCGGAGAGCAAGTCGTTGTGCGGCGCGCTCCGAATGACTTTCTCTGGACCACGATTCAGCACAACACGAACGTTCAGTGGTACGGCAGTACCCGCAGATCCTGCTCGCGCGGAACCCAGCCGGCCCCGCAGCTCGCCTAAACCTTGCAACGCCGGGACGCCACCGGCAGAATGGCCGGACGCGCCAACGCTGCGCGGGACATCAGTTTGCGCGGTTCATCTGCGACCACGTAACACCCGGTT
>Ga0302220_10000446_pt1 | contig 35803 bp, 34 predicted proteins | sample II_Palsa_E1_3_FD_194572 | JGI IMG/M metagenome (GOLD analysis project Ga0302220, IMG submission 194572) | Peat permafrost microbial communities from Stordalen Mire near Abisko, Sweden - II_Palsa_E1_3 | ecosystem: Environmental > Terrestrial > Soil > Palsa > Peat permafrost | place: Sweden...
AGCACAACGCCACCCGATGACGTGTTCTTGATCGCGTTCGATACGAGATTCGATACGGACCGCTTGAAGAGCGATCGGTCGGTCTCGATGGACGGCGGGCACCGTCGGCGCCCCGCGATTCTTAGATCGATGCCACGCAACCGGGCCGTCTCCCGGTATTGCTCGAAGACCTCTGTCAACAGGCCGTGGGTATCGACCGGTACGACATGGGGAACATATGAGCCCAGCTCGCTGTAGTCCTGAATGTCCTTGAACATGTCGAGGATGTCGGACGCGGTCTCCTCGATGACATCGAGCTCGCGATCTACTGCGTATCCGTCCCTGATCCTCGTCCGGGCGCTTCGGATGAAAAGGTTGATTGCGGCGAGAGGCTGCTGGATGTCGTGATACGCCGATGAAAAGAATCGCTCTTTCTCCCTGCCGAGCTCCTGCATGCGTCTGTTCTGCTCGTTGACCACGCGCGACGCCGCTTCGACGCGCGCCTTGGCCGCGCGCAAGGTGCGCCGGTGTACGAATTCGCGCCTCGCGGCGCGTTCCAGCGGAATACTGAGCAGCACGCCGACGACAGACATCATCGGCAGCATCGTGGCATGCGCAGTCACCAACTCCACGCGCAGTTCGACACTTCCGCCGACGGGTTTGAAATAAAGCATGATCAGATAACTGACAACACATATCCCGATCAGCCAAGCCGCCGTGATCACCCGAAGCCGAAAGGCCATGAATATCACGAAAAGAGAAAATAAGAGCACCGGATAGACTTCCCGCCAGCCAAGGTCGCCCGGATAGAACTGCAGCATTCTCAGGGCGGTGAACCAGCAACTGATCGTCCAGACACTGAGCAGCCCGACGGCCCAACGTTCATCGAGTGCGCGCGGGGTCCAGAGCAGCACGGGAATCGTCATTCCGATCGCTCCGGCGACTCTCAGAAAAATCAGCTCGTTGTGGTGCAGATGGGCGGGATCGAGTACGTTTAACCGGCAGAAGTCGCGGATGGACCATACGACCCACAACGCGGTGAAGATTGCGATGGCGAGCCTCCGTTGTCCGGAGAACCGTCGCGCGTAGTCCCACCGGAACGCGCGTTCCTGAGCCGCCGAGCTGAACCTGCGCACCTTGAGGCCTGACGATCTCATGACAACGCTCGATCAGGAAATTCGCCGTCCGCGGATAGGGCAGCGTGCAATTCAAACAAGATAGCAGCCCGCCATCCAAAGTTATACACACAAATGTAGCGTTCCGGATGCGGCGGCCAGATCAGGAGCGCCTACATCTTTCCGGACTCAATTCCGGCCGCCCACCTACCTACGTGGGTGGCGACGGCGTCCAGGCCGACCGAGAATCGATATGACAGCACCGGCAAACGAGAGTCGAGGTTTTTCGTAACTGTTATTCGCCTCGGTACGCCGTCCTCTCCCGGACTTCGTTCCCATTGTTTTTGTTCTTGAGGCGGTCCGGGTTTGTCTCGTCCCGTCGCAACCGGATGTTGCGGCAACGCTCGTTAAAGGAGATTCTCATGAAAACAGTCTTGCTCGTCGCTGGTGGACTACTCTGCGCGTGCGCCTTGCACGCCAATGCGCAGGCAACCGGCGCAAATCCGACGACTGGGGTGCAGACCAGCGCGGACAATTCGGAAGGTTCGGACATATCTGGAAACTCCATGTCTGGCGCTCCTGCCACGCTCAATGGCAAAACCCGCGAGCAAGTCTATCAAGACCTTGTGCGCTCACAGAAGAGTGGCGAAGCGGCGCGGCTGCAAGAACTCTTTAAAGGCAGTTGAGCTTCCCTTAATCATGCGATCGGGGCTGCGCGTGAAAAGGGAAGGTGATAGCAATGGGCATTCCCTAAATCACCGTTCTCTATCGAACGGCGAATACACCCAGGCGTAGTCCCGGCCGCATCTGTCAACCCGCTCCGTGTTTTTGTCCTGTTTCCTACAGGACTCCATCGCTTTGCGGGTAAAGATCGGCTTTAACAGATGACCGCATGTAAGCGCAGCTACCCGGTGCCTCGGGATAAGCGTGCCGCTACCTCTCGGCACGTGGTCGGCACCGTTAATCCGAACCAGGCCCGGGACGCCATGCTATCTATTTCGTCAGTGAGGGGGTTGCGATTAATGCGTCGATCTTGCTGCTTTTGTTTTACTGATCGCACGCGTCGCAAAGCTTAAGAGTCTCCACGTCCTACGCAACTCGGATACGGCGGTTGTTCCCCGGGTACGATCGAGCAAAGCTTCAAAGGCATGAGACCTTTCATCCTCGCGGCCCACATCTTCACGTCGATATCCATTGGGGTCGGCATTGCATCGCCTCTCTGAGACCATTGCAAAGTATAGAAATCCTTTTCTCCTTTGACCACGGCAATCATGGCTGTCTCACTGTGTCCTGCGCTCGCCGCCGCGTTACCGCAACTGACGACCATGATGAACGCGTCCCGCGCGTTCAACTGCCCCTCATAGAGTCCCTTCACGGCGAAGGACGACGGACAGGCACGTTGAAACCCGCTGGCGATGCTGGTTGCGAACACTTTAGGCGTAGCGTCGGGATGCTTTGCGCTGAAATCTTGCGCCCCTGTGACCGTCAGCATCTGCGTCCAGTTCGAAACACTCTCGCCTGGCAAAACCCATTCATGGATGTAGCGATCCCCATGCGTGTTTTCGAATACCGAGACGAAGTTAGCTGGCTCGTGGAAATAGACAAGCTGACTGAAAATCGGTGCGATTACACCAACTGAACCTCCTCCACCCTCTTTAGGGGAATTCTCAGGCTGCGCAAATACACCCATAGAAAGTGAAAGCGCAACGAGCGAACTCGCAAGCGCGATAGCGGATCGTGGAAGGTTCATATTTTCCTATTTGCGATAGTGCGGACAGTCTAGTTCGTCTGGAATGACTCTGCGGCAGGAAAGCTCACACATGAGCAAATTTCCATCTCAACGTTGGTTATACTGAATTATTCTTCGTGGCCAAATAGCGCAATGCGTAGAGAGATGGGAATTCAAGGATGCCTGAATTTCCACACCTGCATCGGGTATCGATTGAGAGAGGCTCGCCTGACGCGAGCTTCGATTGAATGAAATCCGTCCTGCGCCATTCGTGTAACGCCCCGCTTAGGGATTCGGCGGCGTCACCGACAGGATGATCTCGGTTTGCTTGTCCGACTCATTCCGATATCGATGAGGAAGGCGCCCATCGAAGGAAACACTCTCGCCACCGACCACGGTGTAGTCGACACCAGCAATTTCCGCGATGAGTTCGCCCGCGACCACATAGACACACTCCGTTGAAGCGTGACCCCTGGGTTCTTCGGCTGATGTTTGGCCGGGATCGAGGACTGCGCGCAGCACTTCTAGCTGGCCGTTACCCGCGGTGAGCCGTTCATAGGTCACTTGCCCCATGGGCGCGATCAATCGTGCGCGGTTGCCGGGCCGGCTGATCCACACAGACGGCGCTGCTGTCGCGGTAAAAAGCGACGCGACGGATTCACCAAAGACGCCGGCCAGTCGCCGCATGGTTTCCAGGCTGGGATCAGTAACAGATCGCTCAACCTGGCTCAACAACGTCGCGGATACGCCTGCCTGACTGGCCAGGTCCCGCAACGACAGGCCGTGTGCGGTTCGCAATTCCTTGAGTCTCTCTCCGATCACGATGTAGCCACCCGCTTGTAAAGTCTCAATTAACAAAAATAAGTATATGGAGCGTACCGCGAGTGGTCAAGCCAGCGGCCAAACACCTTGGCAAAGCCGGCCCAAAGCCCCATCACGCCTGCCCACACGGGAGTGCACGGCGGTCAGTATTTGACGGAGCGCCGGCCGGGCAGCTTTAGAAAGTGCGATGAAGCGACATTGCGTGTGCAGTATTTCTTCACACCGGGCTTTGCGCGAGCGACCGGATCTTTGCCCGAGGGCACGGGTGGTGAAGCGTGGCGCGAATTCCAGACAGGACCACAACCACCGCCAAGGGACAGATCACTTGAACCGGTAATTCACCGCGGCAAGAAAATTCAACTCAGTTCGTTGCTCGGTGATCGGGCTGTGCCCTGCGTTGTGCTCCAACCGGCCGGCCGTGAGCGAGACTGATCCCACCCATTTTTTCGAAAAATCGTAGCTGACGTAGGTGTTGAGGTGAACGTCCCGGATGCCCGAACTCGTGTCATAGACCGGCAAACCAGAAGCAGCACTTTGACTGGCGGAAACGCCAAACAGCGTCCGGTTATAGACGGCATTAGCCCACGTCACGCCGGGCCCAACCGACACCAGCAACTTCGAAGTAAGCGGCATATTCGCCACCAGATCCCCACTGACAAGCAAACCCTGCCCCGTCCCCGCTATGTCCTGATAGGCCGCGACCGAGCCCGTCAACAGCGACAGGGAATAATCCGCAAACACCTTCAGCTTCGGACCATAGTGCACATTACCCAGGCCGTGAAGACGCGGATCGTCGGACTCATTCCGCGATTGAAAATCGAAGCTGATTGCCGTGCCGAAGTGATAAGCCGGGCCTTTCAGGAGGTTGATGCCGAGTACGTCGAGACCTTGCGAGAAGATCCGGTCGTCGTAGGAAATATCGAGCGACGGCAGCGGCAGGACCTGGAACGCACGAGAACCGGGGTATTTCGGCGACACCATCAACGCGGGGCCGATCGAGACTTTCCATAGCCCGGCGGCAGCGGGGCTCGCATCGGGGGACGCGCTGGCATCAGGCGCAGTACTTGACTCGTCCGCAACGGCGTTCGTCAGCCAAACGCAAGTGAACGAGACTACGGTGCAACGGCAAAAATCGGCAAACTTCACTGCGGGTTCCCTGGCATGTCGAGTCCTTCGGGCTCGTGTGGATTGAACGTCCTCGGCGGCTCGGCCTGGTCGCCTGCAATGCTCGCCGCTTCGTTCAGGCGCAAGAATACGCCATTATCCCTGCGTCAATCTCCCGCACGCCGATCTTCGCTAGCCGCTAATCACAATGCGCGACCTCGCGCCGCTCGGCATTGTGCATGGGAAAGTCCGCGAACGCGCAACCCATGAGGTTGTGCAGCGCCGCGCCGCCGGCGGGATCGCGATCCGCATGGATGACGTTTACCTGGTAACTCACCGCCCCGCTCGTCCGCTCGACAAACTGGATAGTCAGTGCATGAACATAGTGCTTGCGCCCAAACCATTCCTTCTGCAGCGCGACGTCGTCACATGCGCTTTCGGGTACGCCGGTGCACTCGGCGTGCACGCGCACGGCTTGCGGACGCGTTGCATAACCCAGCTTGACGAGATAGTCCGCGCTGTTCAGAGGCGCCTGGCGCAAGCCCTTCGCGGCCAGCGCTTCATCAAGCCAGCGAGCGGGCGCAGCATCGGTCGCAACGTCACCCTGTGGCTCGACACTTGACGATTGCAACGCATAGGTCTTGACGCCCTCGGTCGAGAAATCCCCGCCGTCCGCACTGTAGGCGCTGATCCTCACTGGCGGCTCACTGGCGCAACCGCACAGGAGCGCGAGAAGGAAGATGGCGCTTGCCATCGATCGTATGTTCACTTCGTTCCCCAAAAAACGTTTATTGCTTCTGCGTAGCGGGTTGTTCGCCGCTCGCTTCGCGCGGTTCGATTGTCTGTGCACGCAAGGTGATCGTGACCGTAGTCCCTTGGTCCGGCGCGCTTTGAATTGCGATCTCCCCCGCGTGGCGGCTGACCACCGTCTTGACGAACGCCATCCCCAGCCCGGTTCCATCGCTCGGCGGCTGGCCATCGAGATGAAAGCGCCGGAAGCGTTCGAACAAATGCGCCTGCTGCTCAAGCGCAATACCGTAGCCCGCGTCCCGCACCACACACACGATAGCGCCCGGCTTCTCCGTGACGATACAGTCGACGCGCGTGCCAGGCGGGCTGTATTTCACCGCGTTGCTGAGCAGGTTGATGAGCGCGCGCGTCATCAGCGACCGGTCCGCCAAAACCCAGTAAGCCTGACCTTCGCTCTCGCAACGCACCTCAATGTTCTTCGCGTTCGCGAGCGGCCAGATTTCGTCACTGGCGTCGATTGCGAGTTCATGCAGGTTCAGCAGTTCGAGGCTGTAGTGCTGCGACTCGGCGCGGGCAAGCTGCACAAAATCATCGGCCAGTGCGAGTGTGCGGCGCGCATAGCGTTCGACGCGCTCCATCAACTCCATCGCCGGCTTGGAGTCGATATGCGGCCGCTCGGTATCGAGCAACGCGAGAATCGACGCCTGCGGTGAGCGCATGTCGTGCGACAGCAGGTGCAGCATGTCGTCGCGCTGGCGCTCGGAAGCATGCAGCGCGGTGATATCGACCCAACTCGCAATCCACCCGAGCGATTCGCCCGTGCTGGTCGTGCAGGGCGCATACCGCAGCATGTGATCGCGGCCATGGCGATCGCGCACTTCAATGCCATGCATCATCACGGCGGTGTGCCGCTCGACGCGTGGGTCGAGCATCTCCGGCCATTGCATGCCGGTTGGCAGCGAACCGCTGCTGCCTTCGTCGACCAGACGCACGAAATGGAACTCGCCGAAGAGCTGCATAATCGACAAGTCGGCGAACTGCAAGGGACCAAAATGCAGCCGCGCGGGATCATTGACCATCAGGATGCGGCCATCGCGATCACAGACCATGATCGGCTCGGGCAAACTGTTCAGGCTGTCCCAGATGAACTGTCGCATGTTGCGCTGGCGCTGCACGGCCTGGCGTGTGAGTGCGATCAGGCGTTCCAGCACGTCGCCCGCCGTGCCCTGCGGTTTGGGGTGGGGACCCGGCAGCAGATTCGGCTCAGCGGCAAGCAGACGCATTTCCTGTCCGAGATACGACATCGCGACCTCGAGACGCCGCCAGCTCCACAGCAAATAGATCAGCGCCAGGCCGCCGAGCGCCGGTACCGGCGAGAGCCAGCGAGAGCGCAAATACACCAGGCAGGCGCTCGCAATCAGGCAGGCGCAACCCAGCGCGATCGTCAGCATGAGTGACTGCAGCGGCGACACCACCAGCAGGGCCGCGAGCAACATGCCAACCGGCACGACGCTCGCCCAGCCGGCCGCCTCGTCGCCTATCGGTTCAATGGCGCGGCCGTCGAACAACGCGTCGAGGATAGTCGCGTAGATATCTACGCCAGGCAGTTCGCCCACTTCGCCCGAGATCGGCGTGGCAAAGCGGTCGCGCAGGCCGGCCGCCGTTGCGCCAACCAGCACGATCTTGCCTGCGAAGAATTCAGGGGGAACGGCTCCCTGCATCGCGGCCGCGAACGACACCCGCGGATAATCCAGCGACGTGCGCGAGAACGGAATCATCATCCGATGCGCGCGCTTCAGATCGCCCACGCCCGCCGGTCCCGATGCTGCGAACGCCGCGTCAGCCGCCGCCGTTTCGATGCCGGGCAGCACGGCATCCGGCCCCCGCAACGCCTGATACACCGGCACCGTGATGCTCGGCCACCAGTCCTTGCCGCTGCCTTCGAACAGCGAGACGCTGCGCACGATACCGTCGTGGTTCACTTCCAGGTCGATGTGGCCCACGCCCGCCGCCGCCGCGCGCAACACCGGGGCAGGTTCGACCACGGCGGGCTCGTTCCGGTTGACGGGCAGCCGGTCGACAAGTAGCGGCAGATAGGTCGGCACATGTTTCATGGCCTCGGCGAAAGCGGCATCGCCGGGAGACGGTTCGGTGAACAGCACGTCGTACGCGACGCTCGCCGGTTTCGCCTTCGCAAGCTGCGTCAGCAGCGCCGCATGGGTCTCGCGCGGCCACGGCCAGCGCCCGAGTTCCGCAATGCTTTCGTCGTCGATCGCGACGATCACAATGCCGCTCGAGGCACGGCTCGCGGCGTGCAGCAACAACTGATCGTAGAACAGGAAACCGGCGCGTTCCGTCAGCGGGCTCATCACGCCAAAGAGCACCGCGGTGACCCCCACCACCCCGATCAGCGCCCATTCAAGGAAAAAGCGCTTGCCAATGGACGGCCCCAGCCAGCGCCAATTGTGAAAGGGGAAGCGCCATGGCATGGGTCGCGCCTACCGCGTTTGAGTGAACGACCGGACTTCGCTCGGTATCGACACGACCCGACCGTTCTCGAAGGTATCGACAACAATCGTCCAGTAGTACTTTCCTGGGCTCAGATGCGCCACCGACATCTCGCCGCCCGACACGTCGAGCAGGTCGATCAACGGCACGCTCAGGTCCGCATGATTCGACAGGATGAACCGATACCGCGCCCTCGACGCCCCGCCGTCGACATGCCAGCGGAATGCGTAGCCATTGCCTTCGATAGGCGTAGCCGCCGCGTTGGTGGTGTCGAGACGGCGGCTGAAGGTGAACACTTGCGGCAAGCCGTCGATGCCGTGCGTGTCAGTGGCCGAGACACGCACGAAATAGTTGCCGTCGGGGAGGTTGTCGAACGCCGCGTGCGGGCCTGTCGTGCGCTGGTCGCGAAGCAGGTCGAGGAAATCGGCGTCGCTGGAAATCTCCGTACGGTATGCGAGCGCGCCGTCGACCGGCGTCAGGTCAAAGGTCACTTGCGGAGCGCGCTGCAACTTGCCCGGATCGACAATATCCGGCGGGTCAAGCAGCCGCACCGACGCGCCTGCGGCGTCGCCCGTGCGCGTCAGGTTGCCGTAGCCGGCCAGCACAAGCGTCTGCGCACCGCCCTTGACCGGCTGCGGGCCGAAAGCGTCACTAACCTCGCCGTTCACTGCGCCGTCCACGCCGATCTTGCCTGCCAGCACCTCGACGCTGGTCGCATCTTGCTCCGCCAGGTAATTCACCCGGAAGCGCGTGCCGCGCACGCCTGCCACCACGGACGGTGTAATGACCCGGAACGAATCGCGCGGGTTCTTGAACGGCGTGACGTCGGTCGTGACCTCGCCTTGCTTCAGGTCGAACTGACGGTCGACCGCGCCGGTCAGCAGCGTGGTACGCAAGCGTCCGATCTGGATCCGGCTGCTCGACGGCAGCACGACATGCGAGCCGTCGGGTAGCAGCATGGAAACGAACGCGTCGCGGCCGGTGCTGATTTCATCACCCTCCATCAACAGCGTCCCCGCATTAACCGGCATGGCTGGCGCGCCCGCCGTGCCGAGCTTGTCGACACTGCCGCGCACCGCCACCACTCGAGCCGTCAGCAGCGTCTGCCTGAGCCGCGAGGTGGGCATGAAGAGATGAGCGTTGACCTGCAGGTGCCGCGGATTCGCAACGTGATTGATGTCGCGCAACAGCCGCCAGTCGGAAGGACTCTGCATGTAGCGATCGGCGAGCGTGTAGAGCGAATCGTCCGCGCGCACCACATAGGGCGTCATGTCCTGCGACGGCACGTGTCTGGCGTAGACCGGCTGGATCGAGCAAACAATGGCGATGACGCCGGCCAGCGCCATTGAAGCATCCAGCCTCGAGCGTGGACCTTGATGCGCCGCCAAACCGCGCCTGTTTTTATGGAACCCGTTCACGACGATTCATTCCCCACTTTTTCCAGCCGATAGCCGTAGCTATAGATGGGTGTTATGCGGTAACCGTTTTGCGGTCGCAACACCAGCTTGGAGCGAATCTGCGAGACATGGGTATCGATTGTTCGCGACGGAATATCCACGTCCTGCCGCCACACCGATTCGCGCATATGGGTGCGTGACAGCGGCCGTGACAGGTTGCGAAAGAGCAGCAGAGCGAGTTCAAATTCCTTCTGCGTCAGCGTAGCTGCCACTTCATTGACCAGTGCGGTCTGGGTAGTCAGATCGAATCGATAGATGCCGTAGGTTTCCTCGGTCACCTCGTTCTGGTGCATGTAGATCCGCCGCAGCAAAGCTTCCACACGGGCGAGCAGCACAGGCCGCGACACCGGCTTGAGGATGTAGTCGTCGGCGCCGGCGTTCAGCATCTGGACGATGTCGCTTTCAACACTGCGGCTCGTCAGGAAGAGAACCGGCAGGTTCGTGGTGAGGTTTTGCCTGACCCATTTCAGCACGACGTCGCCCGGCATTTCCGGCATGTTCCAGTCGAGCAGCAGCAGATCGTACGGCTGACGCCTTAGCTGATGGATCAGGCTCTTGCCTTCGGTAAAAACCTGGCAGAAGTGCCCGGCGGCAGTCAGTGTCTGAGCCACGAACGCCGTCTGGCTCAGGTCGTCGTCCAGCACGCAAATCCGCATTGCCTGATATCCCGTTAAATAGTCAAAACGGCTTTGTCATTTATTTTGCTTGGGCGCCGAATGCCGGTGGCAGATTATTTTGTATTTTTATTATACTTTTTTATGCGAAATCAGCGCATTTGAATCAGCATCCGGTCAAAGCTTTTCATGACGTGATCCCACGCCGCATCCGAGTGATCCTCACGTGCCCGCGCGCACATGCACGCAAAAGCAATCAAACGCCGCGCCGTCTGTTCGCAATAAGTCAGCGGCATTGGAGCGACCTGATCTTCCTGAAGTCCCGCTTGATGTCCTGGAAACCGATCCTGAACGCGGTCTACCGAACGGTTTAATCTCTCCAGCCGTGATCGCAGAATATCCGCCAGCCAAGGTAACTCTGCCGCGCATGAATCGGCATAAGCCTCGATTGCCGCACGAGCATGCGAATCCGACGCAAGATCCAGCGTCAAATAACGCAATCTGTCAGCCGACTGCTGCGGTCGGATTTTCGACTTCCATGCAAGCGGGCCGCCGCTGGATTTATTCAACATTCAAAGCACCCTGGTCTAGTGACACTCCACGAGATCGCTTAAAAGCGATTGCACGGCGACGTCCTGTGTGTGGCTCAGGCCGCAATCGCGCAGCGTCAATAAACGGTTGCGCCAATAGTTCGCGTGAAAAATCGCGCCACTGGCTCCCATCGCGAGACAACGAGACATGATCGCTTCAATATGGACTATTTCCGCATCGATTATTATCGACGCACGATTTCCTTGGTATTGCGTTTTGGTATTCACTGATATCCCCGAAAACTGACGTCTAGTGCGCGGCGAACCAGCCTCTCAACGCTAATAATACGATTCGCCTTCATGGGTTTTCATTCCTCGGCGCGTAGCGCCGGGCATGCTTTTTCCCACTGATATTATTGACCTAAGGACAAACCAAAAATGTCCTTCGATGACGCACTCTACCGCCGATCACCGTGCTATCTAACGTACTTTTCAGTATTTAACAGTTCAACGAGACGACCCCAACAGGTATGGCCGAAGGCGTTGAAAGTGCAACGTTTGCGTTCGCGGTAAGTTAATCGTCAGGCTGAGCCGGAAATCGTTTGCGCGTCGTTCAGCGCCGAATAACACGGGGTGTTCCCTAACGACCATCACCCTCGATGCGTTTAAACTTCGTCGGCGCAAACGTTATCGACTCATCCACTTTTTACGGTCATCCATGAAATCGTTCTTGCTGAAGCTTTCCGCATTCGCGTTCATCGGCGGCACTGCAGCCGCGACCACCGCGCCTACCGTGCATGCCGCCGAATTGCATGTCATGAGCTCAGGCGGATTCACCGCAGCTTACAAAATCCTCGGTCCAAAATTCGCCGCGGCAAGCGGCAATACCCTCGACACCGCCCTCGGGCCCTCCATGGGCAAAGCCCCCGAAGCAATCCCGAACCGGCTGGCCCGGGGCGAACCGGCGGACGTGGTGATCATGGTCGGCTACGCGCTCGACGACCTCATCAAACAAGGCAAGGTGATTCCGGGCTCACGCGTGGAACTCGCCGATTCGGCCATCGGCATGGTCGTTCGCGCCGGTGCGCCGAAGCCGGATATCAGCACGGTTGCGGCGTTGAAGGAGACGCTGCTGCACGCGAAGTCGGTCGCCTACTCCGACAGCGCGAGCGGCGTGTACGTGCAGAACGAGTTGTTCAAGCGCTTGGGGCTGGAGGACCAGATCCGTCCCAAGGCTACGATGGTGCCTAAGATTCCGGTGGCGTCGGTGGTGGCCAACGGCGACTACGAACTTGGCTTCCAGCAGGTGAGCGAGCTGCTGCCCGTACCGGGCATAACGTTCGTTGGCAAGATTCCCGCGTCCGTGCAATCGATTACGCGATTCGCCGCCGGCATTCCGGTGGGCGCGCAACATCCAGCCGAAGCGAAAGCGCTGCTTGAGTATCTGGCTTCGCCGGAGGCGGCGCCGGTCGTCACGCAGACGGGGCTCGATCCTGTCACGCCGCACTAGTCACGTTAGGTTCAGCCGGGCCTGCTAATGTATGGGCTGAACCCGGATCATCGAAGGAGCGAAGCATGTTGACGAGCGTCGAGCAACTGGAAGATATCTACGGCAAGCCGAACGAGCGTTCGGTGCGCAAGGAGATTTCGTTCATCAGCGAAGACTACGCGGCGTTCATCCTTGCGTCGCCGTTCGTGATGCTGGCGTCGGCGGGAGAGGACGGGCTCGACTGTTCGCCCAAAGGCGATGCAATGGGCTTCGTCCGGATCCTCGATGCCCATACGCTGGCCATTCCCGACCGCCCGGGCAATAACCGTATCGATACACTCAGGAACCTCGTGCACGACCCGCGCGTGGCGTTGCTGTTTCTCGTGCCGGGCGTGGGCGAAATGATGCGCGTGAACGGCCGTGCATCGATTGCCGACGACAGCGAGCTGCTCGCCTCATTCAGCGTGAACGGCAAACCGCCGCGTACAGTGATCCTCGTGCATGTGGAGTCCGTGTATTTCCATTGCTCGAAGGCGGTCGTGAGATCGGACTTGTGGAACGGCGAGAAACACGTCGACCGCTCGAGCTTGCCCTCAGCCGGCGACATGCTGAAGGGCGTAAGCGACACCACTTTCGATAGCGACGCCTACGATCGCGCACTGCCCGGACGCCTCAAGACCGACCTGTACTAAACGGCGCTGTTTTCGACCTGCTACGCCCACGCTTGCGGCGAGTCACCGCATACCACCGTGCATTGCAGGCCCGACATGCGGCCGGCTTCGTCAATAGCCGCTTCCAGTGCCGCGAATGAAAATGTCTTCAGTTCGACGGACGCGAGCGGCAACTGGCGCGATGCGGCTAGCGCAACCAGCACGAGATAATCGGCGGGCGTGTACATGAAGTGGCCGATCAACTCCCAGTTGTTCTGCAGCATCTCGCGATAGGGAATCGGCAAATCCACCAGCATGCTGCCCATCAGCACGAGGCGCCCGGCGCGGCGCAGGCTTCTGAGCGTAGCGATCGTGGCGTTGGCATCGGTTGCATTGCCGACCATATCGAAAGCCAGGTCCGCACCTCCACCCGCCGCCGCGCGAATCGCGGTTACGTCGTGCGCCGCGTCGCTCGACAGCACGACCGGCACCACGCGGCCTCGTCCGAGTTCCACCAGCTTTTGCAGCGGTTGGGCGCGCCTGCCGAGCGCAACCACCCTGCTCGCGCCCATCGCCAGCGCGGCGAGTACTGCCGCCGAGCCGAAGTAGCCGGTCGCACCGTTGACGATCACGGTTTCACCCGCTGCCAGCCGTCCGCGCCGCAAACCGCCGAACGGCACCGCGAACTTGCCCAGGATCGCGAGGCGCTCGGCCGGGAGATCGTCGAGTCCATCGAGCGGAATCAGCGTCGACGCCGGGAATTGCGCCACTTCGCGCAAGCTGCCATGTGGAAATTCGGCGAGCATCGGCCCGCTGTCGGCGCCAAGGCCCGTCAGCGCGATCAGCACTTGCGCCGGTTCGCGTACCGTTTCGTTCGCAATCCAGTACGGGCTCACCGCGACACGCTGACCGACGTGAAACGAGATCACGCCCTCGCCGACCGCTTCCACGCGGCCAACGCCATTTGTCCCCGGCGAAAACGGTCCCGGCGGATACGCATAGGGCAACTTGCCCTCGACGTGAGCGCGCGTATAGCTGAGCAGCGGCACCGCTTCCATCCGGACTGTCACCGCGTTGCGGCGTGGCGCCGGCGGTGCTTCATTGCGCAGCGCCAGCGGCGTACCGGGTTCATCGAGCATCCACGCTTTCATCTGTATTCCCCTTAAGGTCGGTTGGACAGTTGAACTCTAGGTGCCGGGTACGTATTCTTGAAATCAATTAATAGAATGCGACCTATCAACGTGATTGATCTTCGCGGTATCGACTTGAATCTGCTTGTGTCGCTCGATGCGCTGCTGGCCGAATCGAATGTCACGCGCGCGGCGCTTCGGCTGCATTTGACGCAACCGGCTGTCTCGACCCAGCTTGCGCGGCTGCGCCAGATTTTCGGCGATCCGCTGCTGATTCCCGCCGAGACCGGCCGGGGCATGACGCGCAGCACGCGGGCGCTCGAATTGATGGAGCCGTTGCACCTCGCATTGAAGAATCTCGAAGCGGTCGTGCGCCATCAACCCTCCTTCGATCCGCAGACGGACCGGCGCAGTTTTGTCATTGCCGCGAACGACAACGCCACGGCGGTGCTCGGCCAGCGGCTGATGGAGCAGCTACCGGCGCTGGCCGGGCCGGGCGTGCGGATCGCGTTTGTGGTGGCCGACCAGCCGTCGATGGCGACCCGGCTAGAACGCGGTGAAATCGATTTGCTGCTGGGCTCGGAGCGGATGGTGCCGGCGTCGATGAAAGCCCGCAAACTCTTCGATGAGCATTTTGTCGTCGTCCAGCGCAAGGGGCATCCGCGCGGTACTGCTGCGCTCGATCTCGACACGTATTGCGCGTTGAGCCACGTGCTGGTGTCGACGAGCGGCGGCAGTTTTCACGGCTTCATGGACGAACACCTGGACGCGCTGGGGCGCGAGCGCCGGGTCATATTATCGGTGCAGCATTTCACGCTCGTGCCTGAATTGCTGGCGCGCACGGACTATGTTTCGACGCTGCCAGCCCGCTTTGCCGAGCGTTATCGCGAACGCCTCGATATCTTCGATCTACCGTTCGAAGCGCGCGGCTTTACGCTGTTCGCCGCCTGGCCGCCTCGCAGTCAGGCCGATCCGGCGCACGTGTGGCTGCGTGACACGCTAGCGGCACTTGCCTCGATGTGAGGGCCTGACTCGTCCTCTTCGCGCAGCGCTTGCGACCTGCCGGTACCTGCTCATACCTTCGACATTGCGTTCCTTCTGTACGTCGGCGGCCCGGGCCCGACATACAAAATGACTTATCATGTTGCCCCAACGGCGACATCAGACATGGCGAGCGATGGCAGAACCAATCGAAATTCCACGCTTCGACGCAGAGACGAATTTCAAACTTGACCGCCTATGGTCCGAGTTCGAAGACGCGTCAGTGGAAAAAGAGTTTCAGCGCCATCATCGGATTGCAAACCATACCTCGCTGATGCGCACGCTTGTCTTCTGCACCCTGTTTTACGTCGCTTTCGCGATCACTGACATAGCCGCCCTCGGTTATTCCCGTACAACCTTCGTGCTTTTCCTGGCGCGCTGCTGCGTTGCGTTGACGGGCGTGGTCAGCCTACGCGTCGTAAGCTTTCCGCAGGTTTCCCTCGCCTCCGTGCGCGCGGCCGCGAGCGCGTTCGAAGTCGTCGGCTTCACTGCCTTCATGTTGATCACCTGGCTTCGTCCCACCGGAATGGCGGCGCATTGCATGTCCATGTGCATTCTGTTGATCGTGGTGTACAACTTCATTCAGAACAAGCTGCTCTGGGCTTTGCTCATATCCCTGGCCGCGACGATCGCGTTTATCGCCATTTGCGCGGTATCGAAGATGCTCGACTCGTCGTCGTTGCTGACGTCGTCGATGCTTCTGGCCTTCACCAACGTGCTCGGTTATGTCACAGCTCGCCGCCACAACCGCCTGGTCCGCGATGAATTCTGCCAGCACGCCTTGTTGCGCAACCTCTCCGTGCGCGACTATCTCACCGGCTGCTTCAACCGGCGGTATCTGACCGACGTGTTGTTCGACGCAGAACTCCAGCGCACCCGGCGGTACAAGCTCAAGCTCGCGGTCATCCTGTGCGACATCGACTACTTCAAGCAGATCAACGATACCTACGGGCACCCCGCAGGCGACGCCGTCTTGCGGACCTTCGCCGCCATGCTGCTTGCCCACACACGGCACCGGGTCGACAGCGTGGTTCGCTACGGCGGCGAGGAATTCCTGTTGCTGCTTCCACAAACGGATCTCGCCGGCGCGACAGTGCTGGCCGAGCGCATGCGCCAATCGTTCGAGCTGACCACCACGCGTGCGTGGGATGGCCGCGAAGTGCGTTCCACTGCAAGTTTCGGTGTAGTGGCTGTGAATTGCGCGGGCGAATCAGGTCTCGAGACCGAGGAAGGCCTGGTGGGCGCCGCCGATGCGCAGTTGTATCGCGCAAAAAATGCGGGGCGCAATCGGGTTTGCGCCAGCGCGGCGCCGGCCGTGTCGGGTGCTCTGGACTTGGATGACGGGCAAGAGGGCGTATTCGCCGTCACGCAGCCCTAGTTTTCGAGGTGCGGGGTTTATCGGTTCGCGGACACCAGCAACATCATGGGACGCTCCCGCTCCTCCGCGAGTTCGGGCCGCGCGGCGACCTCCCCATCTGTCGGTCCCCATTCCTGCACGTGGGCGATCGTAAAGCCCGCTCCAATCAGGTGATTCAACAACGTGCCCATTGTCCGATGCTGCTTGACCACGCCATCGGCGAGCCAGTTGGTGATCCGCGCACCTTCGCGTTGATAGCTGTCGATAGGCCAGGTCTTGCGGCCGTTCTCATCGGTCAACCATCCAGGATTTTGTGGCGCCATATAGATCGGATGCTCGATCGAGAAGACGAGCCTTGCGCCCGGCACAAGCGCACGATGGATGTTTGCGAGCAGCCCTCGCAGGTCTTCAATGTAGTGAAACGCAAGTGAGCTATAGGCCAGGTCGAAGCTGGCTTCCGGCAGATCGAGTTTTTCCAGATCAGCTTTTGCGTAGGTGATTACCGTGTCAGCAGACGACGACCTAGCGCGTTCGAGCATCTTCTCCGATACATCGAGACCGAGAACGCACGCCGCGCCCTGCTCGCGTGCCCAGCGGCAGAACCAGCCATAACCGCAGCCGAGATCCACTACCCTGAGGCCGCGCATGGCCGCAAGCAAAGCCCTGAGCGCCGGCCATTCCGCTGCACCCGCCAGCCCCTCCACCGAGCGGCCCAACTTGCTGTAACCCTCGAAGAACGCGGGATCGTCGTAGATGTTTTGTGTCATTTGCCAATGCATTCCATCGCTTGGTTTCGCCGGGGAGTGCTTGCTTCGCGGCGAAACGGGTGGGTACGGCACCCGCGTCAAGGAGCGGGGGCGCGTCCAGAATAACGCATGGAGCAAAGACAAATGTGGAACGCCGGCATCTCGGCGAGAAGGCGGTATCGGACGCTGCCGGTGCGCGACAGCGTCAGGGTGCGAAGCCGAGCCATGCTGCGTGAACAGAAGCAGCAAGGCCCATTTACCCGCCTTCAGGCGGCCGACGAACAAACGAGATCGCCCTCTACCAGCCGCAGAGTCTCCAATAGATAGGTTTCCTCACAATTCGCCTCCTTCCCGCCACGATCGATCACGATAAAGTCCGCCGCCCTATCCAGCACGATCAGCGGATGATGCCAGACGCCCCTCGCATAATTCACGCCCTGCCAGCCGCGCGTGAAAAACGCGCGCAGTCTTGATGCATCGAATTCGCCTGCCGGCGCGACCACCACCAGATACGACACCGCGCCCAGCGGCAAGAACGCCTGGCTGCCCAGCGGGTGACGCTCCATCATCGAGATCTCGACCGGTTGCGCATGCGGCTGGCCCCGGAACACGTTAATGAGCGGCCGGCCCCCTTCGTCCGCGCCAACATCCACGCGCGCCAGGTCGTGGAAGCGCTCCGTCGTGCCACCGTTGATCGGGAAATGCTGCGCGCCGTCGAGTTCGATTACATCGCCGAAAGGCTCGAACGCCGCGCGCGTCAAGGGTTCGAGCGTAAGCGTGCGCATCACTGCTTACTCGATCGCACCGAACAGGCGCAGTCGCGACACGCCGCCGTCCGGGAACATGTTGAAGCGAACGTGCGTGACGGGCCCAAGCGCGGCCACTTCGCTTTCGAATCGATGGATATTGTCCGCCGACAGCTTCTGTTGCGGCAGCAGGACTGGCCAGAACATCGCCTGTGTGACGAGCGACTCGTCCGTGCCGCCTGCGACCCGTGCGGCCTGCAGTGAACATCCATCGGGGAAATTGCCCTTGAAGTGGGCCGTATCGACTTCGATGGCGTGGATGACACCGGGGTGCGCGAGCGCCACGATCGCCCAGTCGTTGCCGGGCTCACGGCGCCGTCGCGTCTCCCAGCCGTCACCCATGTCCACGCCGCGTCCAGGCATCAGCATTTGCGACGCCGGTCCGAAATGCTGGTTGTTCGCCGCTACCAGATAAGCGCCGTTTTCAATCGCTGCAAGGTCCACTCGCGACCCGCGTTCAACACGCGTCCAATCCACCTTTGGCTGGCCATACACACGCAAGCGTGCGATGCCGCCGTCCGGGTAAATATTCACGCGCAGGTGCGTGTAGGCACGGGCATCGGCAATGGGGAGATAGTGATGCTGGTTGCCCTGCAGCGTGGTCGCCGGCACGATCTCGCGCCAGTCGGCGTCGTGTTGCGGCGCGGCGCTGTCGCTCGTGCAGGCATCAATCGACGCTGCCGGCGGGAAGTTGCCGGTGAAGTGGCTCGTATCCAGGTCGATGCCGTGAATGGTGCCCGGCCGCGCCAGCTTGACGATGCAGAAGTCGTAACCGGTGGTGCGCTTGCGGCGCGTTTCCCAGCCGTCCATCCACTTGCCGTTGTCGTCGTATTTGCCGGGGATGAAAACCGCCGGCTGCGGCTCGAGCATCCGCTCCTTGGGCGCGAAGAATTCATCACTGGCGAAGAGCGCTGTGGCACCGAGACGCGGATCGGCGAGGTTCATGAAGCGGCGGGTAAACGCCGGAGCGTTGGGGTCGAGAACTGGACTGGCCATGAGGTGGTTTCCTTTAAGACGATTCAGGGAATGGCGACGAAGCGCGCGCGCTCAGACAGCGTGCGCGGGCTCGTGGCCATGGCTTGCGCCGGCGTGATCGGCCGGGACGAAAAGCAGTTCGGCATCCTGGTTCAGCACGCGCGTGGCGCGGACACGGTCAATATCCTTCTCCCACACGGCCACGACCACCGTCGCGACGCAGTTGCCGATCAGGTTGGTGACGGCGCGCGCAATGCCGACGAACCAGTCCACCGGCAGGATCAGCACGAGGCCGAGCACGGGAATGGCGGGGATCGCGGAAAGCGTGGCGGCCAGGATCACGATGGCTGAGCCAGGAATGCCATGCGCGCCCTTCGACGTCACCAGCGACACCAGTACGACCACGATCAGGTCGTGGATCGACAGCGGCGTATTGGTGGCCTGCGCGATGAAGATGACGGCGAGCGTGAGATAGATCGAGAAGCCGTCGAGGTTGAACGAATAACCGGTCGGGATCACGAGGCCGACGGTGGAATCCTTCACGCCCATCCATTCGAGCTTGCGCATGATCTGCGGCAGCACGGCATCCGACGAAGCGGTGCCAAGCACGATCAGCAGTTCCTCGCGCAGATAACGCACGAGCTTGAAGATGCTGAAGCCGGTGAGCCGCATCACCACGCCGAGCACGACGAAAACGAACAGGAAGCAACTGGCATAGAACACGATCACCAGCATGCCGAGTTGCTTGAGCGACTCGACGCCATAGGTCCCGGTCGTGAACGCAATCGCACCGAGCACGCCGAGCGGCGCGAGCTTGATGATGAAACCCATGATGCGAAAAAACACATGCGACAGTTCATCGATAAGACTCGTCACGTGCTGCGCCTTTGCACCCAGCAACGAGAGCGCCGCGCCGAACAGCACGGAGAACACGAGAACCTGCAGGATGTCGCCCTTCGCGAAGGCGTCGGTGGCGGTATCGGGAATGATCTTGAGCAGGAAGCCGGCCGTGTCTTTCAGGCTTTTCGCGTGTTCGGTGTAGGTGGCGAGCGAACCGGCGTCGAGCGTATGCAGGTCGATATTCATACCTGCGCCCGGTCGGGTTGCGTACGCGAGCAAGGCGCCGATCACGAGCGCGAGCGTGGTCATCACCTCGAAATAGACCACCGACTTCAGCCCGACGCGCCCGACCTTCTTCAGGTTGCCCGCGCTTGCCATGCCCGAGACGACCACGCAGAACACGATCGGTCCGATCACCATCTTGATGAGCTTGAGGAAGCCATCGCCGAGCGGTCTCAACGATTGCGCGAAATGAGGGAACACCGCGCCGATCACAATGCCCGCGACCAACGCGATCACGACCCGCCCAAACAGGGAATTAAGAAATCTCAACACAGTGGTTCTCCTCGGTGTCGCACGGCACGGGATGATGACCATGCTAACTGTTCAGACTGGTCCGACCAGTTGCTGATGAGGAATATTAGAAAGCCGATATAGTGGAGTCAAGATCCGATTGATACCGGTTTACCCGGCATTCCGGGGTGTTATTCGTCAGAAAAATCGTGATGAAGCAGACGCTTGGCGGCGTCGCGCCTACAATGGCGGTCAGACCGCGCCACTCTTATACGCCCTATGAAAAATGCTCCGCATACCGTGACCGATGCCGCCATCGCGACTATTCGTGAGCGCATCGAGACGATGGTTTATCCGGTGGGAAGTCTGCTGCCGGCGCAGCGGCAGTTATCGGAGGAACTGGCAATCAGCCGCGCCTCGCTGCGTGAAGCGCTGTCGACGCTCGAAGCGCTCGGGATGCTGAATATTCGTCCCGGCAAGGGCGTGTATGTGAATAGCGCAGAAGCGGCCGGTACGCACGCGTGGCGTTTTGCCGATCAGGCGTCGCTGCCCGATACCTACCAGATGCGCTTCGCGCTCGAGGGTTTCGTCGCGCGGCTGGCGGCGCCGGCTATTGGGGACGCGGACATTGTCTGGCTGCAGGACAACCTCGACTCGCTGCAAGGCGCGCTGACCTGCGCCGAACTCGACGAAGCCGCGCAACTCGACTTCGCGTTCCATATGCGGATCGTGAGCCTCGCGGGCAATACTGCGATCGAATCGATCCTGCGCGGCAGCGCCGACATCATGAAAGAGAGTCAGCGTTTGCCGTTTTATCGGCGAGAACTGGTGCTGTCGACGTACCACGAGCATCTGGCCATTGTCGAAGCGTTGAAGGCACGCGACAGCGAACACGCCGGGCGCGCGATCGAAGCGCATATCGTGAACGCGGCTCAGCGGGCCGGCGTGCATTTTCCGATTCCGGTCTAGGCTGGCAGAACGTGTTCGCGCGGCGACATGACGAAGCGAAACGGGCGCGCGGGTTATTCACCGTTTATGTTGGCAACCCTGTGGATAACGTGTCTGGCTGTGATCTAAGCGCTTGATGTATCTCGAATTTGAGGCGCTGCTTCGCTGCGGTCAGCGTCGCGTCGGCCGGCGACAATCCGCTGGCTCCCGTCCTCGGCAACGAGAATCACCCTCCCCGCGGTGCCGGCGCGAACGACCGGCATCGAGCACGATGGGACACGTGCCGCGCGGGCATCGCCTTCTACAATGGTGTCCATGCCGCCACCTATTTCCAGACCGACATCCGATCGCCACGCCGAGTTGATTGCCCGTGCGCTGGCTCATGCAGAGAGTCATCTCGTTGAACCGCTGAGCGCCGACACGCTCGCCGATTGCGCGGCCATGTCGCGCCATCATTTTCATCGGGTGTTCCGCGCTTATACGGGCTGCACCGTGGCGAACTACGTGACCTTGCTGCGGCTTCGACGCGCCTGTGCGCTGCTGGTCAGTGGCCACGAGCCGGTATCGGATATTGCATTGACGGTGGGCTACGAGTCCGCGCAAGCACTCGCCAAAGCCATGCGCCGCGATCTCGACACCACGCCGACGGCTGTGCGTCGAGGCGATGTCTCAGCGTGGAAAGACATTTTTTCACGCTGTCGTGAGCCCGATTTTCCCTCTGTTTTCAAAGGAGCGGATGCGATGCAAGCCTCTCGAATCACCCACTTGCCCGAGGGCATCGTCGCCCTTACCGCCACAGGGCGCGGCATGGTCGACAACAATATGATGCGTGCGGCGCAACAGGCGTTTGGCGAGTTGATGCAGGCGCTGAATGGTGCGGGCCTTCGCGATCAGGTACGGAGTTATATGAGCGTGGTTCCTGACGACCCCAAAGGTCCTGATGATCCACACTGCCGTTTTATCGCCGGCCTGGTGTTCGGTTATTCCATGGCTACGAACAGCGGACAGTGCGAGCAACCGGACGGCTTGCCGCTTTCCGGCACGCTGAATTGGCAACCGATCGCGAGCGGCCGCTATGCGGTTTTCACTCACGTCGGCCCTTATACGACGCTGCATCGCACGTGGAAGGCGGCGTATCGGGACTGGCTGCCGTCCTCGGGCGAACAGCTTCGCGATGAACCGCCGCTGGAGGTCAACCTGAACCGGCCCGAAGTCACTCCTGCGGAAGAACTTCGGACGGAAGTGTGGTTGCCCTTGGTGTAGCGAACAGGTTTCGCTCGCGCCGATGAACCGATCAAGGCTCCAACGGCGCGAGCCGATTGAACGCTCAACATGTCAACGTTGCCGACGTTGTCGATGTAAGCCCGCTTACCAAAGCAAAGCATACGACTTGAACAGTCAGCGCGAGCAACGCCGCAGAAGCGCAGGGCAACTCCCCGGCGCCATACGATCCGATTCGATCGCTGTGCCACGCAACGCTCCGCACGCGGCGATCACGTATTGGCGCTCGCGGGCGCTTAAGCCGCTTAAACAGGACGAGGCGCCTGTAAGCCGGGCCAGGGCACCACGCGCCCCTTCACGGGAACAGTCAGGCGCCGGTGTTAATATCTGCCGCTCAGATTAAAGCCCCACCCCGCTCATATCCGATACCCGCTTAGGTCCAGCCACGCCTCGGACGGCCGCCGGAATTTCCACCCAGCACCTTCGTTCGAAGGAACCCGCAGTGATCCGATCGCACCCGCCGGCGCATTCAGATGCGTCCGGAGATGACCTGCATCGTCATATTGTCGATGCCGTTCATGAGCATGGCTGGTCGGAGCAGGATATTTTCTTGCCGCCGGATCTGACCCTCGCGCTGGCGCTGGAATGCGCGGCGCTGGCGGCGGCCGGCACGCTTACTCCGGCGCGGGTCAGCCAGGGCGCGGCGCGATCGCTGCAGCCGGGCGTGCGCGGCGACCGGATCCAGTGGCTGGAGGCGGGTCAGTCGGACGCGTGCGACCGTTATCTCGCGATCATGGAAACACTGCGCGTGGCATTGAATCGCGGGCTGTTCCTGGGTCTCGATGAATACGAAAGCCACTTTGCGTTCTACGCACCCGGTGCTTCATACATGCAGCACCGCGACCGGTTTCGCGACGACGACAGCCGCACTGTGTCCGTCATCGTCTATCTGAATGCAGACTGGCTGCCCGAGCACGGTGGCGCTTTAAGGCTGCATCCGGAAGGCTTGAGCACGCAAGATATCGCACCGGTCGGGAGCCGGATCGCGGTGTTTTTATCCGCCGACATGCTGCACGAAGTATTGCCCGCGACGCGCGACCGCTTGTCGCTCACGGGATGGTTCAGACGCCGCGCTTAGTGCTTAGTGCGCTTAAAGCGCGTGACATCGCGGCTGGACCGTTTCCGGTTCCAGCCGCGATTCGCATTGACCGCTCGTTTCAAGTGCGAAGGCTTAAAAAAGCGCGTTCGTCAGCCCGGGGCATCCTCACCCAGGGTGCGTTGTTCACGGATCCACTGCGCGAACGCTTCATCTTCAAAGCGATATTCACCATGCGCCAGTTTGGTCACGATGTTGCCGGCCTGAAGCCGGCGCAACGAATGCGCGGGCGTGTTCATCGGCGGCGCTTTGGGCAAGCCGAGCAAGGTCCCCAGTTGCTCCCGTGCCGCCTGGCTATGAAAGTCTGAAACCATGCCGTCGGCCATCATGCCGAGCAGCGCACGGTCGGCTGGCAACAATCCGGTCCACTGCCGCTTGAATTGCTCGTTGTTGAACACATGCTCTTTCGTGAATTGCAATGCCGCGTCCGGGCCATCGAACGGATACGTGAGATGCCGCTCCAGAAAACGCCGGAAGAATTCAGGCGTGCAGTTGAGCTGATCGAAAGCGGCGACAGCATGTTTCATCGAGAGCTGATGCTTGGCAATGGTGTTGACCTTCTCCACCATGAACTCGAGGAAATCGCGGCCGAGCAGCGCAAAGGGTTCAAGCGGCGCCCAGTTGAAAAACGGCTCGGACGAGCGTCCGAACATGGTTCTCAAGGTCGATTCCGAACTGCCGGCAAAGATCACTTTCAGCCGGTCCTTGCGAACGTCCAGCCCCGCACGCAGCGCGTGCGCAAAATTCGAGTGAGCCGCGGCAGCTAGAACCTGCGCTTCGTCTATGATCAGAAGCAGCGGCTTCGGCTGGGAATCGAAGGCCTTGAGCGCGTCGGATAACAGCGTGCCGGCATACTTCTTGTCCTCCGCCGATAACTCCGCCTCGACCGATGCTTCACCGAATGCCGGAATCTTGCCCGTGGCCTTGAGATTCTTGACTGGACTGCGGGCGCGACGCGCAAGCCTGCCCCACCAGTTCGGCTCGACGGCGCCGTAGAGCGCACCCACAAGCGCGCCTGCGGGTTCCTCGTCGTCGTCCCACAGGTTCACGTAGGCTGTCAGGTACCCGGCTGCCGTGGCCGCCGGGATCAGGTCCTTGAGCAAGAATTCCGTCTTGCCCATCCGCCTCCGCGCGAACAACGTGCGCGCGGAGGACAGACCCAGCCCGAACAGGCTCAGATACCCTGCAGCGAGCTCCGGACGCGAGAAATGCCATTGATCGGGTTTCATGTTTCAAACTATATCATCTGATTTTAAATATATCAAAAATGATGATATAACTTGATAGTCAGTGCCCCTCAAGCCTTTTCAGGATGCCCTTCATCCTCCAGTCTCCTTGCCGCCTCGCGCTTTAAAACCGCCCGGTCGATCTTGTTGGTCGACGCGAGCGGAAACGCATCCATGAACCAGACTTGCCGCGGATGCTGATAGGCCGGCGCATGTTCCAGCGCGAACGCTTTCACCTCTTCCGCGCTCAATTGCACCCCAGGTTTTAGCACGACAAAGGCCACGGGTTTTGTACCCTTGATCGCATCGTCGACGGGAATCACGCTCGCTTGCTGGATCGACGGATGCCGCTCGAGCATCTTCTCAACGTCACCCGGGAAGATGTTTTCGCCGCCGGAAACGAACATGTCGTCGCGTCGTCCGATAAACGCATAGAAGCCGTTTTCGTCGCGGCGGAATACATCGCCGGTGCGATAAAAGCCGTCCGGCGTGATCGGCGTCACCAGGTCCGGGCGATTGTGATAACCGTTCATCAGCCCCGCGCTGCGAATCTCCAGTTCACCTTCGCTCGCGAGTTCACCGTTCGTATCGATGAGGCGAAGTTCGACTTGGGGGTGCGCCGCGCCGATCGCTTGCGCGGGCGTGGGCAGACCGTCGGGATGTGGCCCGAACACGACCGGCCCGCCCTCGGTAGTGCCATACGCGTTGATCACCTTCGCGTTCGGCAGCAGCGCGTGAGTCCGCTCGAGCAACGCGCCGCTGACCGGCGCCGAGCCCATCCGCACATAACGAACCGACGACAAATCCGTGCGCGCGAGCAGTTCGCGCTCCTGCATCATCATGGCGATCATCGGCGGCACGGCAGTGAGCCACGTGCAGCGATAAGTATCGATAGCGCGAATGTAATTGCGCGCGTTGAAGGCCGGCATCAACACGGTCGTGGCGCGAGCGGCCAACACAAGGAACACCAGCGCAAGCGCGTTCATGTGATAAAGCGGCGCGGCGATCAGCACGCGCTCACCGCTCAATGGCTGCGCCTTTAAGCGCGTCTCGACCACCCAGAGATGGCTCGCGTGCGAGAGGACGACGCCCTTCGGCCGTCCCGTGGAACCTGATGTATAGAGGAACAACGCGGCCTCGTTTTTGTGAAGAACTATCGGCTCAAAGCGCCGCCCTTGCGCTTTTTCTGCCGCAATAAACGATTGGAATCCTTGAGTGCCGGGGGCTTGTTCCCGCCCATCGAACACCACGCGCGCAAGGCTCGCCGGCGCGTCGCCCACGCGCTGCGAATCCGTGAACACAAGGCGTGCTCCGCTATCCGCGATCACATCAGCAATCAGCGCGCGCGGGAATTTATAGTTGACCGGCACGGCGACCAGCCCCGAGCGCATGATGCCCAGCATCGTCGCGACATAGTCCGCCGAATTGGCCGCGAGCACGGCAATGCGCTCGCCTCGCGCGTACTGAGCGGCGAGCGTATAAGCCACAGCGTCAGCGAGCGCATCGAGTTCAGCGAAGCTGTATTGACGCTCGTTGAACCCATCGTCCAGGCCAATGATCGCAAGTGTGTCAGCGCCTCGATCGCCACCCTCGCCGCGTGCAATCAGCGCGCCGAGATTCGTCGGGAAAGTCATGGTATGAATTCCAGCAAGGTATCGAAGCGAGGCAAAGCGACGAGCGCTCGTTGCCTCTCGATGAACGCGGGCAAACCTGCCGCTTCGGCTCTCTCACCCGCCAGGCGCCAGGCTGGCGTACGCACCGTAATCGCGGCATAACGCGGGCCGTGCGCAGCAATGTACTGCGCCGTCGTGCCAAACCGCGCGTCGAAATCCGCACGCGTCCAGTACACCAGTTCGAAGCCCGCCTCGATCTCGCCGAGTTGCACATACGGTTCGGGCGCAACATCAATCAGATGCAACGCGCTCAACCCCGCCGCGCCATTCGGATGGCTCTGCCATTCGCTGCGGAAAACGAGCTCGGGCGTCAGGTGCTGGCAAAAGTAGACGCGGCCTCCGTCAAACTGGCCTGGTTTCAGCCGCACCGTGGTGAACCGCGCGTCGACCGGGGGCGCGCCGTCAAGCTCGACCGGCCGTGAGAAGGTCTGCGGCGGCGTGGCGTGAAAACCGGCTTGGCGCAGGGTATCGAAGGTCGCAGCCGGATCGTCGATGCGGAACACCAGGCCATCAGGGCCTAGCGGACTCGACACAATCTCCTCGCGCACGGTCTTGCCATCGGCAGGCAAGCCGATGAGTTCAAGATAGTGGTCATCGAACACGATCGCGTGATTGATCGACCCGAGCGTGTGATACCCGCGCGGCGCGACCGTGAAGCCGAGTTGCTCGAAGGTGCGCTGGGCGGCGTCGGTATCGAAACGCGTGTTGATGACGAGATGGTCGAGCTTCAGCATCAGGTTCTGGCCGGCGCCGGGGTTGGGGTTGCAGCCGCCGTTGAATAGGCGCCGCGGCCGCTGGCAACGAGCTTGCCGTCTTTGTCGAAGACCTGTGCTTCGGACACGGACACCTGCGAGCCGAACTTGATTACCTTTCCCTTCACTGTCAGGTCACCCCGAAACGCGGCGCGATGATAGTCCACGCGCAGGTCGATGGTAGGCACGCCCCGTCCGGTCTTCGATACCAGCGCCCAGTCCGCCGCCAGGTCCACGAGTGCGGCGAGAATGCCGCCGTGCGTGTAGCCCTTCTCCGGATTCACGACCCATTCTTCGCGCCACGTAGCGCATAGTTCGATCTCGCCCTCACTCACCGATACCACCTTCAAACCCAGCCATTCGTGAAACGGGCCGCGCCGCAAACGCGCCTCGATATCCTGCGCGCTCGGCAATGTTGCTTCGCTCATGATGTTTTCCTCAGCTTTTCTAACCGGTGTATCAGGGGTTGACCACGACCTTGCCCAGCACTTCGCGGTCTCGAATCAGGCGCAGTCCCTCGGCGGCTTCCTCCAGCGGCAACACCCGGTCGATGGCCGGCACCAGTTCTCCCGCCGCAATCTGATCGAGCAATGCGCGCAGGTTTTCATCGTAGAAACTGTTCGAGCCGATGATCTTCAGTTCGAAGCTCCAGATGTATCGAAGGTCTTCGGCGGGCGCGTGGCCAGCCGTTGCACCACATACGAGCAACGTGCCGCCGCGCTTCAGGCATTTCAGCGACGGCACCCATGTTTCGCCGCCGGTGAAATTCACCACCACGTCCACCCCACCCTCGTAAGTCCGGCGTTGCGGCTTGCCGTACTCGCCGATCGCCCACTTCGAGAAGTCCGTGGACTTGTAGTTAACCGTATGATCGGCGCCGAGCGCTTTCAGTTGCTCGCACTTCTCGTCGCTGCCGGCACACGCGATCACCTCGGCGCCCAATTGCTTCGCGATAAGAATGCACGCCGTGCCCACCCCACCGCTTGCGCCCAGAATCAACACGCGATCGCCTGCTTTCACGGTCCTGTGCGTGACCAGCATGCGGTGTGCCGTGCCGTACGCTACCGGCAACGCGGACGCGGCGTCGTAGCTCACGGCATCGGGTAACGGGATCAACTGCCCGACCGACACGAGGCAGTATTGCGCCATGCCGCCATCAAGCATTTCGCCCATCAGGCCTTTCTCAGGATAAAGCGGATTCACGAGCACACGATCGCCCGCCTTCCAGCCCTCAACTCCCTCACCCAACTCCGCGATTTCACCCGCCATGTCCAGGCCGATCACCACCGGGAACGGCACCTTGATGCCCGGCATGCCCTTCACGGTGAACACATCGTGATAATTGAATGACGACGCACGCACGCGGATCACCACATGCCCGGGCGATGCCTTCGGCACGGGTTTGTCGTTCACCACGTGGAGTTGATCGAGGTCGCCGTGCTGGTTCAGCACGAGCGCCTTCATGGTTGATGCAATGCTGGTTGTCACAGTGTCTACTCCGTTTTATTGGATCGATTTCGATGCGGCATATGGGCCGGTGTCGAAGAGATCGGCGGGCAGCGTGCCTTTGATCACACCGCCATCCACAAAGATCTGGTGCTCGCGCTTGAGGGTCTCCAGATCAATCGGTTCAAAGGTGACGCGGTTGATATCCGACCAGCGCGCGGCGTACGCTTGCGCGTCCTCGGCAGGCAAATTCGCGCTCTTCTGCAGGATTGCCGCGACGTCGCTCTGATGCGTCGCGCCCCATTGCAACGCGGTGCGCATGCCTGCGATCAGCTTTGCCACGTCTTGCGGATGCTGGGCGAGGTAATCTGCACGGATCGCACTCACGCCTATATAGGGGGTTGCGTCGGACTTCGTCAGCTTCTTCCACTCAGCGCCGAAACTTCCGAGCTGCCTGACCTTCAGCTCCTTGAGTTGCGCGATGGTTACCGAGCGCAATGCGGCGGCATCGACCTGTTTTTGCACGAGGAACTGGGCGAGCCGCGCTTCATTTCCGGGGACGATGGAAAAATCGTTCGCCTTGATGCCGTCGTTACCCTGCAACACCGCGGTGGCAATCGCGGCAACCGAGCTGCCCGGCGGCGACATGCCCACCTTCTTGCCGCGCAGGTCTGCGAGTGACTTGATCAGCGAGTCCTCGGGTGCGACGAATTCGACATCGGCCGGTTGTGTCGCAAGCACGATCTTCAACGGCACGCCCTCGGCCGCCGTGCTGAATACAGCGGCTGCCGGGGCGGCAAACGCAAAGTCGATCGCGTTCGCCGCCAGTGCGCGATTGGGCGCGTTGACGTCGGAGAAGCGAATGAAAGTGACATCGAGGCCGCGTTGCTGCAGGAATTTTTGTGCCTCGAGTACCGCGCCGAAACCCAAGCTGACGCCGCTCGTCCAATAGCCGATGCGCATGGGTTCCGCGTGCGCCGTTTGCAGGGCACCGAGCATCGCGGCGGTCGCAACAACGGTCGCAACCCCCGCTCGCCTGAAGAGTGAAATACCTTTCATGGTTTCTTGTTTCCCGTTAGATCAGTCGGTCTTTTTCCAGCGAAACAGGCGGCGTTCAAGCGGCTTCAACACGCCCGCTTCGAGCAGCAACATCAGGACAACCAGCGTGACGGTCCACGCGAAAACCTGATCGGTCTGCACGAGATCGGCCGCTTGCCGCAGGCGGTAGCCAATGCCGTTCGACGACCCGATCGTCTCCGCCACCAACGAGACGCGCCAGCCAAAGCCGAACGCGAGGCGCGCTCCGGCGAAGAAATGCGGCAGGATGGTCGGCAGAAAAATCTTGCGCATGATCTGCGTCTGCGACATGCGAAAGCTGCGCGCGAGCTCGACAAGATTGATGTCTACTGTCAGCGCGCCTTGCCAGACGTTCGTCAGGATCAGCGGCATTGCCGTCATGAACACGACGAAGATGGTGGTCGCGTTCGAGATGCCGAACCAGATGATGGCGAACACCGCCCAGATCGCCGACGACACCGTGTTCACAATCGACAGCAGCGGCTCGAAGAAATGCGCCACGCGCGGATTCGAACCGAGCGCAATACCGAGAGGCGCACCGGCCGCGGCTGCCAGCAGAAATCCAGCCACGACGCGATACAGCGTGATGCCGAGATCGTCGAAGAACGTACCGCTTTGTAGGAGTCCGACAAATGCGTGCGCCACGCGCAGCGGTCCTGGCAGTACAAACTGCGGCATGCGCAGCGCCGCGAGCCACCACGCCGCGAGCAGCAGGATGACGAGCACAAAACGTTGCGCAACGGTTGAAGCGAACGAACTACGGGAAACAGTGGACATGGATCAGATCAGAAGACGCAATTGGCGGATTGCCTCGGCCACGCTCGGATCGGTGGCGGTACGCGGGCGCGGCAGCTCGACATCAACAATCTCGCGCACGCGGCCGGGACGCGGCGCGAGCACCACGACTCGATCTGCAAGCACGATCGCTTCCTCCACGTCGTGGGTCACGAACAGCACGGTCATGCGCTGCATCGCGTGAATGCGCAGCAGTTCGTCGTGCATTTGGGAGCGCATCTGCGGGTCGAGCTTTGAAAACGGTTCGTCCATCAGCAGGATGCGAGGGCCGGTGACAAGGCTTCGCGCGAGAGCAACACGGCTGCGCATGCCTCCCGAAAGCTGATGCGGGTGAGCATCGGCGAAACCTTGCAGTCCGACCAGATCGAGGACCGCGTTCGCGCGGGTATGGCGTTCGCGAGCGGGAATCGCGGGGCTCGCTGCTTCAAGGCCGAACTCGGCATTCGCACGCGCAGTCCGCCAGGGTAACAGCCGGTCTTCCTGGAACATATACGAGAGCGCATTGCGATCCTTCGTCCCCTCGGTCCGTTTGCCGTCGATCCAAAGCTCGCCTTCAGTTGCTTCGAGCAGTCCTGCAACCATGTTGAGCAGCGTGCTCTTGCCGCATCCGGACGTGCCGAGCAGCGCCACTATTTCACCTTGCGCGACATCGAAGGAAACATGATCCAGAACCTTTAGTGATCCGAAGTTCTTCCCTACGCTGCGTAGAGAAATAGCAGCAGAAATAGCGCCAGAAATAGCAGTGCTCATCGGCGAAGCTCCGCCACCGTGTACAGCGGCAGCGATGCCCCCGCGCTGGAAAGACTCGCGTAGACCTTGTCCATTGTCATACTCTGGAACGTCTCTATGTGACGGCGCGCAATGGTCTCTGCACGACGTCCATCGCCCGCGATGAACGCATCGATCATCGCGTTGTGATCGTGCTTGATCTCGGGTTTTGTCCCCTGCACGCCGAAGCCAAGCGCAACGAGACGCGACATTTCGTCGAGCAGGCTCGCGAGCGTTCGATGCAACCGTTCGTTACCGCTTGCCGCGGCTATCGCCAGATGAAATTCACGGTTCGCGTCGAGAAATACATCGATTTGCGCCGACAACGCCCGCTCCGGATGCGGCACGCGGCACGCCGCTTCGAGCCGCCGCAGCAACTCTACGTCCACACGGCCGCAGGCTAGCCGCGCTGCCAGTGGTTCAAGCTGTACCCGTAGCGCGAACACCTCTTCCACGTCCTTCAATGTGATGGCTGCAATGCGGTAACCCTGTCGCGGCAAAGAACGCACGAAACCTTCGTGCACGAGCCGCACGAGCGCAATGCGGCAGCTCGTTTTACCGATGTCGTACTCCGACATCAACTGGCTTTCGGTAACGGTTGACCCGGGCATCAGCTTGCATGAAAGCAGGTCCCGGCGGATGCGGTCATACGCGTCATTGCCGCGCAATACTGCGGGGGCAGAAGATACGAGCAGATCTGGTGAGTGCGCAGGGGATTCGTCGTAGGTCATGGCCGTTGGGTTGTGAGCTGCTCACGACATGTAGTTGAGACGTTCAAAAAACTATCGTAGGCGTTTACGACATTTTTCAGAAACAAGTTATTCAAATAAGGAAGTCCGGTAGGGAGATATCGTGGGAGGCTCAGTGGTTTGTGACGTCCGGGGCTCGTGCAGGCGCGGATCCGTTGCCTGAATTATCGAAGCTGATCTGCAGCATTTTCCTTTCCAATCCGATGTAAATGCTGACCATTGTCGGTAATCCTCATCATGACTTTTATTGCCTGGTTCGCAACTAAGTGACGTCGGAAAGGGCGCGAGCGCTCGAATTGTTGTTACTGGCGGGCGAAATTAACCAAAAAAATTAAGCGCCCGCTGATCTGGCCTGCAGTTTGCGTGTATCTCCTTAGCAAACTTCATTGGAGATCAATCATGCTCAAGGCTCTGATTCCTGCAGTTGTTATCGCTTCAGCGCTCGCCGCGCCCACATTCGCGTTTGCTCAGGACAACACGCAGGTGCCGCGCTCCGCGGTAAAGACCGACCTGCAACAAATGGAGCAGTCGGGCTATAACCCGGCGGCGGATCGCACCACTTATCCAGACCAGGCCCAAGCCGCCGAGCAGCGCGTGGATTCAGAACGCGGCATGGCCGCTACGTCATATGGCCCTTCTATGAACGGTACTTCCGCTTCAGGCATGGGCTCGCAGATGACCCAGCCGAACGGGACGCATTCCGTCTATTTCGGTCATTGAGTCGCCTGGCTAGAATTGAGTTTGTCTGAATGCCCATGGGTGGAAAAGGCGGCGGCCAGTGATGTTGGGTCGCTCTGCCTTGCGCGGGCCGTTTGTGGGAGGCAAGTGCATTACGAAAGAGGCCGTTTCCAACGTGAATTGGAACGGCCTCTTTTTATGGTTCAGCTCGTATTGTTTGTTGATTGAAGCTTCTGTTGCTCGAAGCTCGCGCGTTAATATGCGCGCCCTTTCCCTTTTAACCTACGCACCCTATTCCTGCTCTTCCGCCGTTTCGTCGAGCATCCGCATTGCCGCTTTCTCCGCGTTTGACACATGCAGCCGTGCGGCCGCGCCGGCACCTTCCGCGTCGCGCGCCTTCAATGCTTTGAACAATTTGTCGATTTCACGAAGGCTGGCTGGAAGGCGATCCGGATGCATCAGTGAAGTCGCGCGCAACAGGTTGACCCGCGAATACAGGCTCGTCAGTATCTCTTTCACCAGCGCATTGCCGCAGTTATCGAGCAGTACATCGTAGAGCTCGGTCTTCGCTCTGAGCACGCCCGCTTGATCGTTAGCCAATGCTTGCGCACGCAGCAGCTTCGCTTTTTCGCCGAACTGCGCGATAGCCTCGTCGTCCGCAATTCGAGCGAATTCTCCAGCGGCGAAACCTTCGAGCAATCCTCGAATTGCATATAGCTCAGTCGCCTCCTGCTTCGACATGATCGCGACCACTGGCCCCTTGTGTGGCACGCTGCGTACCAGCTTTTCCGCTTCCAGCCGACGCAACGCCTCCCGAACCGACGTCCGGCTGACTCCCAGGGTTTCACACAATTCACGCTCGATGAGCCGCGCGCCCGGCGCGAAGCGCCCTGACATAATGGCCTGTCGAAGCACATTCTCCACCTGATGCCGCAGCGTTTCCGGCCGCACCAAACCCATTTCGGATGTCATTATTGTATTCCCGTCTGACAAAGATCATCCCGGGATGATACTTGATACGGCATCTCAAAAAGAATGATCATGAGGCCAGCTTTACGCCGCTCTGGAGTGGGTGTCCGAGCTTACCGCTCTGGCATCCGATTGAATGATTGTCGTACGAATTGGAACACGGTGTCAGATGTTGGCCAGCCCCTTAGAACCTTTAGTCGTCGACTTTTTTTGGCCTACCTTTTTGATCGCGCAACGTGAGCGTCTGGAAGGATAAGAAGGCAAGTTCACACCTTCGTATGGAAAGGTTGGCGACAAACCATGCGGCGCGCTACCCCGGCGGCGATCTAAGAATGACCGAATCTAACCACGTTGGCTCTTTGGAAGCGGATTCTGTGACTTCGGTCGACTGGTGGGCCGTAGGCTGAGCGGAGGGCAGATGGGTGGCCGATAGACCGTTAGTTGCGACTAGGCGAAATCCGTTGAAACGGCTATAGATCTCGAAGCCTCGGTAAACGTGTAAGGATCCTTATTTTGTTCGAATGGATTTCTAGGCGTTGCTGCATTTCGCAGTTTCCTGCGGCGCAAGTGAGCGTGATGTTTGCCCACGAAATGAGGCGACGCGCGTAAGCCCCTATCCGACGAGCGGGAATACAGCTATCGAGTTCATACGGAGACTTGATGCCGCTCGTGTGTCGATACACGCAGGTCATGCCAGATTGAGCAGGTCCAATCCGTGCAGCGCGAGCGGAAAGCATCAAATTTTCAGAACTTCGCAAAAATGGACTGAAGCGCTTCATCAAGCATTGACCTTCGAACCTTGCCCTGAACTCTCTGCAAGCCGCGCTTCACGTGTATCCAAGGAAACGCCGGCACACGTAGCCCGGAGCATCTTCTTCATCTCGTTGAGGCGGTTGTTGATCGTTGATGTCCGTGTTCGCGGTATTGCTTGTACGGTCGTCTCGGTACCCTTCGGCTGGACCGCGTGATTGTTCTCGCACTTTAATCGGAATGCCGTGACTTGATCGGACGTTGCTCGGACGACTTCCCTTGCATTCAGCGCTGCGACGAAGGCGGCTGTCCATTGGCCGGTCGATACACGCGGCCTTGCTTCCCGGTAGTCGTGGACGGAGATCGAATCAGCTGTGCTGGAGATCGTGATGAGGCGGGTATTGGCAATATCGATAAACACATGTCCAGCACACTGAAGCACTGTGGCATCGATATTCGCAGCTTGAGCTTTCTCTTCGGCAAGTCGTTCTGCAGCGAGCCGCTTGGCCCGGATTTGATGTCCAAAATCAACGGGGGAACGAAGCAGGGCGCGGAGGTAGCTGATCGGGCGCTTCGCATTTCGCAGATGCTCCCAGGTTGCTTCGACTACGTCGGACAGCAGCTTCGCTTGTGCCTTCGCTTCTCGCATGAGTTTAAAAATCAAAAATTGACGAAAACCCAAACTTAGCAAGCGCTGGAGATCCGCTGGGAGCTCTCCTGGTTGTCTCTTTTGATTCTTAGGGAATAGATCCTTATATATAGCTCCGTCTGCCACCGTGACACACGGCGGGCTAAATGAATGGCCAAGTGCGCTGAGGGTTTCAGTGTCCAGCGAAGCTGACTCATCGGACGGAGTGGCAGACAGCTGGCGCGCGGGAGATTGCGTGTCAGACGACTGAGTTTCGGACAACGGTGACATGTACCCGAGGACGATGGCGGATTTCTCTGTGAGATGCAGATACGCACGACCAAATAAGCCTGCTGTTCCGAAGCGCTTCTGCGGCACGCGTTCAATCAGACCTGCTGCTTCGAGGTCGTCCAGACTCCGATAGAACGTACGCATCGATTGCATGGCGCGACCGGTCAGAAGTTCGCGACGAGCGAAAATGGCGGCGTACGGGCGATTGGCGTCAACGGTACGTGCAAGTGCCGCCAACACCGCGCGAGCGCGAGCAGGGAGTGCCGGGAAGTTCGCAGCACGATGCGCTGCCCGGAATACGACCCAAGGTAGGTTTGATTGACCGGCTAGAAATTCATCCAGCGCGGGTTGATCGATATCGACAGAGTCGTCAGGGGGTGGAAGAGGGTACAGGTCCCCCTCGCCAGCAACGGAAAGTTGCGCGATAAGCATGTCACACGTCCATTTCTTCAAAATGGAAGAGAAACGCTTGACTGCCGATCGCTATCCGCTACACTTCGAGGTGTTGGGCCTTTATCCGA